>JAALOO010000028.1_pt1 | contig 118658 bp, 88 predicted proteins | sample 7257641 | NCBI WGS metagenome assembly JAALOO01 (sample SAMN14085613, study PRJNA598686) | mite metagenome | biome: ENVO:01001000; feature: ENVO:01001002; material: ENVO:01001226; isolation source: single female mite from University of Michigan culture on fish food culture... ...
AGGAATAATACGAGAGCCAATAAAGTAGAAAATTCGACTCACTCTCACCTTAAATAAAAAGCCAAATTCATTTTTTTTCTATTTTTTATATTGCAGTCCAACAGTTTGTCAAATACCACAACACCAGTCACTGTCTAAAAACGACAGTGTTACACCTTTGTTAGATAAATGCATTAATGAAAAATGCGTACAAATATAAATAAAAAGTATAGAAGCAAAAGCGCCCTTTAATTTTAAGAAATGCAATATTGACAACAATGCTCGATTAATTACAACCCGTGAATGAATGTGCTATACAGGTCATTTGCCGCCACAGCCCAGGCAATTAAGCTGCTGGTGATGTAAAAACTGTATCTTGTCCAATGAGAAGACAATCATACTAAAAAAGATAGTCTAACAACAGTAATGTTTTTCTAACAGAACATTTTCATTTATCTGCATGTTTTTTGTGAGCGTTTCAGAAATATATAAGCAATGTTTTTTATGTTCAGGGAGCAGTACCATTTTCAAGTTAGTCTTTGCTCACTCGCGTGGTAATTGAATCTAATTTGCTCAATTGTAAGCGACAGGTGGATCGATTGGCACTGATGACAAACGTAATGCTTGAATAAGAGAGAAAGAGGGGAAACGCATGGCACAATCCGTTCAATGTGAGAAACAACGGTGGATCGATCATCTTACAGGTTTGTCTGATTGATTGATGCGACCTTTTTGCCATTGTGGCGGTCACTGCAAAGCAGTCAAGAAGCTGAAGTATTAGTGGATGTACTCATACAACGATATACAATACATTTATTGCCTTTTTATTATATTGCTGTTTTTTTCAATTTATCTGTATACAATTACTTTTCACCAAGTGCCACTAATTTTACTTAAAATGCGGATTTAGCATTGTCTATTTTATATTTGGTTATCGATCTACTTGCCAGGTTTAGAATAAAATTTGAAAGTTTACACTAGAGTTTGAGTAGACCAGGTGAACCCCACAGAAAACAGTCTGGTGCAATGTCCAGTTTTCTGTTTATTTGCCAACTCAGATGAACTCAAATGATACTTTGTTGTAATGAGAGCTATGAACGACAACAACAGACATTGCACCAATTAGAGTAATTAGTGAATGACTTGGCTTTACAGCTCAAGTCACTTCTCAGCGCTCAAGTTACTGCTTCGACACCACTTCATCAGATCGTCTGGGACTCTTGCTAGCTTGACCGTGTAGCCTTTTCCAGCAAGCACATGTGCACACTCAATTGTGACTGCAAGCTGAAAGCAAATATCTCAATCACTAAGTGCTCGCAGCTCGCAGCAAATCGTCATTCACATCTCATTGTGCAACAGATGAATTGCGCCTTTAACTGCACCGAGCAGATATGCCGCCCACACCAGAAAAGATGGAAAAAAAATACTAAAGTCAGTTGAAGAGGATTGAGAGGAATCGAGGCACACATGCATGCCTGCTGCCTGCTGTCGTCTTTGGTGTGTGTTGAGCAGAGAGTGCCCACATGCAAATGAACGAACAGACTGGCGCACACCTCTGGCCATGTCCGGGCGCCAGTGGCTGCCGGCTCAAGTCGATCAGGCGCCGAGCGACGCCGGTAACGTGTGAGTGTGTGTGTTGGTGCCATCGGTCATTGGCAACTTTCGGTCTTCAGTGAACAACTTTGCCATGTGCACTGTGGTGGCCACTATCAGCCTTACCACGACAAGCGCAGCATTAACAGTTACTCTGAAACGCTGTCCATAGTTGCTAGTCCTTTTTTCATTGGAGATTGCTTTGCTGTGAACATGCACTTGCCACTAGCAAGCGCAACCACGGCGTGTCCCGCATTCGCCGATGGCTGTCGACTGCACTTCAGCAACAGTGGGCTGCAGCATCGCTGCTCTTCGGCGAGTTCATTTTTGACAGACTGGTCGCAAGAGAGAAAGAAAGATAGAGAGAGAGAGAGAAAGAGAGAGAGAGAGTCTCACCGACTGACTGAGTCACATTGCTGTTGCTGAAGCATTGGGATTGGCAGTCGTTCTCTGCACCTACTTCGAAGTGCACTTCGAGGCGAGTTGCTGTCTGCTCGCTGCTGCATGCGTGTCTTCCCTCAGCATCAGTGTTTGTGTTGTGTTTGTGTTTGTGTACCTGTGTTTGGTCTGCAAACTGTCCGGTGACAGTGCTTCAACACCTCTCAACTTGTGTCCATTTACTTTGACCAAACTTACTGAGCAGTATTAACACAGTTTACTAAACGACAGTTTAAACATCTCCAGTGATTACTTGTGCCCTTTTAAATCCTCACACATTTAGTGTCACCCTCTTCAACAGCATTGACATCTACCAGCACACCTACAGTCATTTTCGGCAACTCCTTACATATCACCAGTCACAAATAGATGGGTTAGTTAAACTTCAAACATAAGCAAATTTTTGTACAACGCTTTGCACCTGTACTTGTTGTACCGTCTGCAATAATACTTTCTTGGATGTTTTCTCTGACGTCGATCTCTTGACAAGATGTTTTTCTAATTATTTGCTAAACGTCAGTACTTTAATTAGTTTTTTCAAAAGTTTTTTGTTTGCAATTTAAGTGCTTGAATCAGAATGAAAACCACAACATCTTTTACTGCGATCCTTTACGAAACAGCATTGTACGGTTGCACTTTGCAGTTAGTGCAGCCTTCACTTCATCATTCTTTATGTTAGTGCTGTCCTGGCAATGGTGTTCTAGCCTTCCTCAACTTGTGCTTCACCATTCAGCAGTGATCTATTCGATTAGTATCGCCTAGCAATTTAACTTTGCCATTTGTAATTTTGTCATCGCCCCATTCAAACTCGTCCTGTCATTGCAGTTCGCCTGCCATAGCAAGTCTTTCCGCTTTCAGCCCACTCGCGCGACATCTTTCTCGCGCCCTGTGCCATGTCTGATGCCACTGTTTTTGGTGGTCTATTTATATCAACCATATTTTTGCTGGTTTTCCACCGACACACACAGATAGTCACAGACTGCACTAAACTGTCATTCTCAGTGGCTCACCACTTACCCCCTTGTGCGGCTGTGTAGTGTAGTGTGTCTTTAGTTCTTGGCCTACTTGCCTCCTCAGTGCGCCTCCATTCTCAACCAGTCAGATACGGTTCGTTGACCAGAGACGGCAAGGTTGAAGGGGGTACCACTGTCGCTGCACAGCAAGCTATCTTTAGTGTCTTTAGTGTTACGGCAGGCGAGACAGGCCCCTCTCAGAGGTGGCTGCCACCTTCACTACAAACAGCAACACTCACTCGCTCACACAGCTAAAGATTTGGTTGCTGCTCCAACGGCTGGTATTGTCGATTAGCCGACCAAATGAAGTAATGATACAAATTATGGCCTTTCCTGACAAATGACAGCTTTCCGGCTACAGATTTCTATCGACAGAATGGAGCTTCACTTCTGATGCAGGTCAGATGATGATGAAGCAGCTAGGCTGCCGCCGCCGCTGCTGACCACCGGTCTGTCTGCTTCTTTCACTGCCGGTGATGTCGGTGGTAATTGGCCGCATCGAAGCGTTCCCTGGAAGCGCCACTTCTCGAATCAGTGTTTGCTTGTGTTTTCAGGTGAACGCAAAAGCTACCACTTGCCACGGTGGTCTACCTGTCACTGCGCCAGTTTCCCACTGCACTAGGCACATCGTGATTCTTCTTTTCTCGCCTTGTGGTCGCTGCGACCATCTCTCTTTTTCTTTTCCTCCCTCCCTTTTTCTCAATCTTACTTTGACGATTGCAGGCATACGAATCAAATGTCGACTGAATGGCAAACTCGAATTGCGTGCTGAATTGCTTAAAAGAGGGGGATGAAGAGGTGTCGAACAAAAAGTCGGCATTTCATTGCCAGTAGAACTGTGTTTATGTGTCTGCTCTCATCTCATGCGACTGTCACTCCTTTAGCCCCACTTAACTCTTTCAGTGCATTGTCTGTGCACATAGATGTGTTTATTTTTAAATAATCACAACCAGAATAAGGCCGTTTTCCTCTTCTTCTTCTCGGGTTGCTGTTGTTGATGTCTTTTCGATAGTGATGCTTTTCGAGTGATTGTCGATGTGTGCACATCCTTTGTAAGTCTTGTGCATCTTCAAATCCTTTGAATCTAGCACAGTTGAGCATCTCAAAACAATGCCCAAAAGCGCTTTTTTCTCTTCAGTATGTGCGATCAACACCGCAAAAGTACTGCAATAGACCCAGATACTTTCAGTATGAATCACAAGTGCAATTTTTTGCATTATCTCAATTAAATCAGTGCATCAACTGCACGCTCTAACTGTAGAAATCACCTGGTCACCGCTCACTGACGCTCACTGCCGAGTATTGCACGAGTCTCTTTGTCTGTCTGCTCTTGTATGGCACGGAATACCTACGCCAATGCTATCTTTATCTCTTCTCGCCCTCTTTGTGCCGATTCTTCGACCATTCTCACAGAGGTAGCTTTGTTTTGCAGCTTGCTATTGCAGTTTGTACTACTCACTGCTGACCTATTGTTGGTGAGTTTGTGTTTTGTATTTGTGAATCTGGTCACTATGGATGATTGTGAATAACTGCAAGAACGCTTTTGACTTTTTTCCATTGGTAATCAATCATAACGTAGTGTAAAATGGCGCTAAAGTTCACCTGACTGGTGATTTATTTTGAAACCGTGTTTTTGTATTCTTGTTTTCATCAATTTCCATTAATTCCATTTATCAGTCACACGATGAGCTTATCGTGCTAAAATTGCTTAGATTCTTGCAATCCCAAACATTGCTTGAATTTAACAAACACTTTTTGATGACCAATTTTAAATTTTCTTTCTTGTTTATTCTTTTGATTGATTTAAGCGGCGTTTTTTAAACTCGGCTTTCTCTATTGAAATGCTGCAAATAGTTTGATGCCTGAGTAAAAAGATAAAATTACAACTTTGTGATGTGTGTCTGAGAAAGAGAGTAAGAGAGCGGCGACGGCGGCAGTGGCGGCGATGAGCGTTCAATTGAATTAGTTTGAATTGAATTCAAGTTCAAGTTTTGCGGGCCATTGTAAAATGGTCAAAGTGTGTCTATCCGAGAATAGAACGGCCATTGCTGCCTCTGAGCACCGTCAGATGCGGCGGCAGGGAGGACAGAGGACTTCACTATCGACGGACACGATTTGACGCCTTGCACCGACAGCCGTTCACAGTTTCTTCAGTTTGCTGCTGCAGCTGTTGCTGCCAATGACGATGATGATGATGAACGCCATTCAATTGGCCTTCTCATTTGTTTGGTCAGCCTCAAATCAGAGTGAGAGGAAGAGCCACAGCCAAAGGATTGATTCTCTGACAGTGGTTCTCTCTTCAATGTCCAATGTGGCCTACTGGCTCGCATTCTACTGTGCTGATTGACACACTGTAAGACTGGAAGCCTCGTGCTTTGGTCGCTAAGCTGCCTGTTGCCGCTCTCTACTACTATGAGCTTTTAATTAATTTTTATCATTGCTGATGATGGAAAGTTGGAACGTTGCCCTACGTGTCAAAAGTGTCTCTCCCGTCTTCACTGTCTCTAAAATTAATTATTAGGTGATGTAAGCTACTTTGCGAGAGTATTCGCACTTACGCTGCACGATCACACTGAGGACTTTGCTCACAGGGGATACCGCCTCAGAAAAAAAGTGTGCTTTATATTTAGCTAGCAAATGGTTTTTCTTTGGCCGCACAGTCAGCACGGTAGTAAACAGCATCTTCACCAGGGCTACTGAAACCGCTATATGATTGAAATTGCTCGACCACTGGGAATCTGAAAGTGTCAAAACGCGCTAACACGAGGATAATTTATGGTCAGCAGTTCAGCTCAATTTGTGCTGCTGCGGCTAAAAACAGTATTATCATTTCACTGATCACCATGTATGCGTCTTCTAATCTTCACCTTAACAAGCGCATTAAAAAGCCAACAATCACTTTCATTACACTGATTTTAATTATTGCTACGATCAAAGGTTATCACCTAAATGTATCAAATCAACAGATGTATATTTAGCTAATTCGCTAACAGATGAACAGATCTTCCGGTTTATAGCACACGTAGAAACAGGTAATACCCAGCAAAACAAGTGAACCCGCCTGGAAAATTAGCTGTTTTTATCTCAACAATCTTTTGCACATGGCAATTTGTTGAAATGGCAATCGCTCATGCGCCAAGTGAATTTTTTCCTTAAACACTATCAGCTTATCGTTGTCTGTTTTGCAAATGTCCACTGGCTACAAACCGTTAAAGTTGAAGTGATTCCCCTTTTTATCACTTGTTTATCTGTGTACATTTTTTGCAATTCTCACTTTGCTTCATCCATTTAGAAGAATGGGATTTTCCTCGTGTTTTCGTCGGATTTGACACAGCTGTAGCCAGCTGAACTGCAACTTCAAAAAGTACGACGCTCTTCAGTGATGGCGTCCTTGGCAGTACTCTAACACTCGTAATTGCACTTCTTTGCATTGTTGTGGCCTTGGAAGGGTGACATGGGAACTTGAACTGATACATGGATACTTGCTACCGACTGAACTGTCGCCAGCTCTGACAGAAGTCAACATTCAGTCGGCCTCAATTATCGCCCATTGGTGGTGCTTCAGCCGACAACGGCCACCATTTGAGCAGTAGTTACACGTCTACTGATGTCTCTCTTTCCTTCTGTCACTCGTTGCTCTACTCCTTCTCATTGAACTCACCTTCACTGGATACCTCACACTTGGCCATTAATCGCCAGCAGCCCAATCCAATTATCCGATTACTTGTCCTATCGACTTATTTTAATTTCGTTCTCTTTCTCCCCACAGAACTCACTCCGAAGGAAATGGCCGTCTGAAGAGAGAAATAAAAACAACAGTGCGCTGTGGTAAAAGAGCCTCTTTGAGCTGGCTGAAGTGTATGAAGAGACAGAGGAACTGCCACATTAGAGCGCAAACAAACAATGGACTCACTAATTGTAACCATTTAAATGATGGCACTGATGAACCGACGATGACGAGTACTGCTAAGTCTTTGGCCACACATTCTCGAGAAGTACTTGTCACTGCATTTCCACTCAACTTTGAACTTTGAACAAATCTTCGCTTCTTTGTTCTGCACTTCTCAAATCAGCCTTCATCTCTCTCTCTCTCTCTCTCTCTCACTCTGCTTACTATCACCAAATTCTCACGTGCCTATGTGAAGCTCTACTGCCCTTCTCCAAACTTGCCCTTTGATCTGAGCGCGCATACACACACTCCAAAGCAGTTGCTGGCTCTAGTTGTTGAGCACATTTCTCCACTGATTACGTCTATTCAGCAGCAAGTTTTGTTGAACCGAGTGCCAAATACCAACTTGCAACATCAGACCAACCCTGCGTGTCCTTGAAAACTCTTTTTCATTTCTATTTGCCAAAACACTTCAAGACTTCACTATTGCCTGTTGAAGGACATCAATATCATTTTTAACTTAATATATAAACCGCCAACGTCACATCTATTTATTCACCCTCATCAAACTTTTTCTTCACTATACTCCGCTTTTTCAACTAGCCAGAGTTTCATTTTCATCATATTGGTTTACTTCATTTGCCACTAAACTTATATTTTTTTCTTCATCAGTTTCATTTACTTCATCAGTTTTTTTCTTCAATTCAATGCAACGTTATAACTCAAATATTGAAATTGGCCGACGACGAAGAACAATAGTAACAACAAAAAAGTGATAACAAAAAGTGAACAGTAAAGCTTGAACAACGCTGTGGCAACAAAACAGAAAACTGTGCTGTCCACATTGTGCATTGTCACTTGCACCGACGAACGAAACAAGTGATTCAAAACACAGGAGACAGCAAAGCACTGAACAGCAAAGCTGCCTTGATTTTGTGTCCGTTCTTCAGAGTGTCGCCGCTTTGATTTGAAGTCAAAGAGACGGCTCAACGTCAGTCGCAGTGAAGCATCATCAACAAGGCTACCACTACAGCAAGTGTATCGCTCGTGGACTAGTCATTTGGCGCAGATTGTGTCACAGTGTCTCTTGTAGGGCAGCAGCATCTTTAACAGAAACCTCCACCGTACATCCTACAGACAGCACCCGTACACTGCTGCAGATGCAGCTTTAGAGTGTAGCACCACAACGCCCGGTTTGCCAGCTTTGTACTGCCACCTCAAACAAAAGCAGCGTCTTGCGAGCTGCGAGCTATCGCCAATTACACTCTTCAACAGGCGCCGTACATCTGCTCGCCTTCTAGCCGCACGGCACTCTCATCTCACCGCACAGCACACTTTGCTTTTAATTATCACCACACAACGAATACACAGCATCGTCGTGTCGGCTCCGTTAGCGTCACTTGACACAGGCAGATGATGTTCCTTCGCCAAATACCTCTCTCTTCATCCCTTCCTTTTCTCAATCTCCTCTACGCATATAATGCGAATTAACAAGATGCACTTGTTTAATGTCTTCCTCTGAGGACTACTCACTACCGCAACTATTCCCTTCGCTACCGTTTTCCTCATCACCAGACACCGTGTTCCACCTGCCCTCCTTCTCTCCCTCCTCTCGCCATCGTGTTTTTAGTAATCTGCTTTGTGGGTGCTGTTTTCTACATGAAACAAGCAGTGACAACTGTGACAAAACGACCTTTGCGCTCTGTGTACCGTATAATTGAACCAATTTGACTACTACAACGACAGCAACTTACAGCTCACGACTTTATCGAGTGTACTTTCCCAGCAGTACTACTAACAGCAGTCACCCTAGGAATTTGCATTCAATGAAAATCAGCCGGTAAGTGAAACTGCCATATTTGGCTAAATCAGCGCACTAGGTGATACGTATGTCGAGCTCGAGGTAAGCTCTTTTTGCAAGCCGCCTTTAGTATGTGGTTATTTGTCTCTGCGAGCCGCAGTGCACGATGCGCCCAACAGCACCTCATGGTCGGTGATTGGCAGCCATGCTGAGGTGCCCTGGCTTGCTCTGTCACTGACTGCACAGTAGCCAAAGTGCACTGTACCGCTAATGCCCCACCAGAGTCTGGGGGACGCTACCGCAGTTCGTCACTGGCTGTGTCAATTGTTTGCAGTCTCCACCGACTGCCGATCACGGCACTCTGTTTAATCTAATTTTATGGTCCTCCCTGACTATTATTAGTGATTGCTCATTAGTTAGCACTGCAGCCTTATCACATTTCATTTCATTTCGGGTCAACTTTGTATGTGTGTGTGAGAGCTTTTGTGCCCTGACCGCATCTCACTTTACAGCTGATGCTGACTCTCGGTCGGTCTTTGTTTCTACTCCTGCAGATGCTTTTGTGAGTTTCCATTTTTGCCATTTCTATTTTTGTTCTGTTCGTCAATAGTTTCCGTGTTTGAAGTAAAGATGTTCTTGGTTTGTTTGTTAAGGAAAAATCCAAAAACAGATCGATTCTTCAGCTAACTTGTGTTACACCACTAGCTGCCTGATGAATGTTTTTCGAAGAACTTCTGGTCAGCCAACTTTTGTCGGTGCTGTACAACTCTGCACTTGGTGTCACTGCACTGGGGTTTTAACGACTGCTCAATGTTTACATTGGCAGCTTCTGCAGATTATGCAGCTGATAGAAGAAGTCTGCTATTGGAAAGACCACGAGGCTATGGAAATGTGCTCGCCAAGACCAAGACGCCGGCAGCGTCTGAACTGCTGCTGCTTAATACATTGAAGTGTGTGTTATTTTTAGGGTACTCCTCTTGGTGCCACAGGGACAGTGCTAACACTGCGATGTCGCACTGAGCGAAAGGCACCAGCAGCAGCTCAGATCGCCATCAGTGCACATCCATTATTTATAAATATGATCAGTATTTTCATGCTGGGCGATTTGTTCATTGCTGTCTTTGGCAAATTATACTTTCCATTAGACTACTCATTTCCGATAGGCAAACAAATCCTCTGACAAGTTGCTCGCTTGTTGACCATTTGATCTATTGCATCTGCAGTGATTCTTCCCACCGTCGCTGTGTGGTCCACAATGACGACGACTTTTGACCTGTGCACGCAAGAGCTGAACAGCATTTGAATCTGCTCACGTCGAAGTGTTTTGACTTTGGCTTCTCGACGGTTTGCAGAAGCTTAGTCATCTAATGCAGCTTTTGTGAGGCAGTTTTGTGAGTGAGTGAAGAAGATGGCCATATACTGCCAGCCATATTCAGTGCTGCTGATTATGCATGCCACACATCACTCCATTATGGTCAGCTGCATCTGCGGCAGCACACAGCTATATTTGCCCTTTTGCACTTTCACTTTGCTTGTCTTCACGCTAATTGGCATTCAAGTGCAGCAGAAGAAGCAAAAAACAGAGAAAAAGCATGTGATGGGATGAAGAAGCAAACACCGCCAACTGGGAACGAGAGGGCAACAAACCAGCCGTGCTCGACCAACCTAGACCTGTTGCCTAGCAGTGTACTGACATTGATGCTTCACCTTCTCTTCGCCCGACGACTCCTCGTGGCCTCTTTCTGTTGCTATTGCAGGGCATTGATTCTGTGGCAGTAGATATGTGCTGCTAGTTGGTAGTCGCATGGTAGTCTCTGATCTCTCCAGTGGTCAATTGACTGTGCATTCACTCAAAGCCGGCTTTGTCTATCTTCAGTGTGCCTCAATCAATCTTCACACCAAGTGAGAGGTATCTGCTTAGAGTGCGTACATCTAAAATCTACATCCAGTCTGTCAAGACTATTCCGCACTAATTGTGCGCCTTTTTCATTCAGGTCATCATCGCCCAATGGAATGCGCCCGCCAACGGCCGCTCGTCAAAGTCGTCCGCTCTGTCTTCTTCTGTTATTAGAGAAATGTGTGTAGTATTTTTAAATTGCAAAGGCAATTCGTGCAAACTTGCGTGCAGACAGCTCCACTGTGTTTGTTGCTCAGTTGAGAGTTAGAATACGAAAATGAAAGTGAAAATGAAACAATGCACTTGGTGCAGTCTGCAGCTAGTCAGGCACAGCCGCACAATTGCCAATTGATGGTTCACTTGCGTTCTTTTTTGTTAAATTTTATGTACCACACATCGTAACAGTAGGACCAAAGTGGATGTTAAGCACGGACATTGGCAGACTTTGCTTTATGGCCCATTGATTCTGTCGATTGTTATTGTCCGGTTCGCTGAAATGGCTTTCCCACATAAAGTGGCCTCACAGACAAGAGAGGCAAGAGAGGTCTGCACTTGATTTTCAATGTTCGATAGTTGCATACCATTGAGTTTTTATGTTCAATTACTGTGCCATAAAGCCCCACTGCGTTCGGCTTATCACAATTACACGCTGCTACTTTGCTGGTAGCTTCATCTTTTTACTCTCCCTACCCACGTTAGTAGCAACCATCAGCAAAAAAGTTTCTCGGAAGTGAGCAGTGCCTGCTGAATTCTCCCCGAGCTCATTGCCACTTTGAAATTCCTGACAGTTCTTTGGCCTACTGCTTCGCCCAGACAACTGTCTTCCTAGTTGAAGTTGCTTTCTTTTTGGCAGTGCACAATCATTGCCTTGCGCCTTTCGATACTATGCATGGCTGTACAGAAGCAGTTTAGTTAGCGCAACCGCAAGTGTCCTCTGATTAATGGACAAGTGGCAATGATCTTTGCTGTTTTCTGGCGCAGAAGCAATGTTTACCACTACTGCATCTGCAGCCTTTATTCTGACGAGCATGTCACATGGAAATCATTGCCTTCCTTGCGGCAGCGGTAGTGGTAGTCCAGTGCCAGCTTCATCGAGCCACACCAAGTGATGTCACTGAACAGTGAGAGCCAGAGTGACTTGATGGTGTTCCGCGGTTACTTCTGTCTCTTTCTGTCTGTCTGTTAGTGTCATTACTAGGCGCACTATATTTCAGTTCCGCAGAGCAGTGCCGCAGTCGATGTCAGTGGCAGTTGTGTCTGTCACCCAGTCCTCACATCCTAGCATCTTTCACCAGCGACTGCTGCATCCTGCTGACTTTTCTTCAACTTCCTCTATCCCTCACTGCTCGTTTGTATGTGTGTGTGTGAATATTCGTCTACTTCTGGCCTGTTTTGCAGTGCGATAATCCCAACCAACTTGTGCTGATAGCAGTGTACATAGAAACAAGCTACTACGTACGTTTACTTTTTCTACTTCTACAACTGCTGCAGCCTAGTCTCTAAGCCAACAAAGGTTATCGTTATTAGATTAAGACCGAAGTGCAGTCCCTTGACTGCAATTGTTTGTTCGCCTGTTTTACAACTTGAATTGTCTCCAATGGCAATTAGCCCAATCAGTAAAACTACAGCAGCAACAAGAGAGACAACAACTTAGACATCAGTACGTGTCGTAGATGCTATCTTTCCACTGGTCACTGCTAATAACTGCTGTTCTCAGTTTTGCCGACTAGAGCATTGTCTCCGGCTACGGCTCTCAATCTGAAAGCAGTCTTTGCAATCGAACGTACAGGCAGTGCTGCTGCTCTACAGGTTGTGCTCATTAATATCCTTCATGTCCAAGATGACTTGTCGCGCTGGGCTATTGGCCAGGGCAAACTGTCACACTCTTTAGTGGCATTTAATTATTATTTAATCTAATCACCAGTTTGTGATTTTTTGTTTTGCACTTGTCTACCACTACTACTACTTGTCCTACTTTGCTGTTGCAGTCTCTGAACTGCTGGTTCAATCTGTGTCGATTGTCGCTGCATTGGCCAATTAGCATCGCTTCCACACTCTCGACAATTAGCGCACACAGTTCGGTACACGGTCTTCCTTTTCGGCAACACACACAGAGCATTGCACCGATTTACGGCTGTCTTTTCAGACACTTTTTTCATCTCTGACATTTGTTTTATCATCAGTGATGCACCATGGTGGTTTTTTGTCGTCTAAATCATTAGGCAACTTTCAGTTCAACTAATGTTTAACTTGATGTGTTCCTGTGCTGCTATTGTTTGCTTTTGAAAGTAAATTTTCGTTTGAAAAGCTTGGTTTGAACTTTGCTCATGCTGAGACAAGTAGGCCGTGCTCTCAATCAAAATGCATCTTCTTCTGCAAACTAAAGTTTAATCACATTTTACTTGATTACGATGTGATATCAGCAATCAGCAATTTAACAGCTAAAATCATTTAGCGTTTCTTTATTTAGCATTATTTATGTTGTTCACCTATTAAAATGGGCTTTTTTAAATTGGTCAGACCATATAATCTCAAGTCCAGTAGTGCCCACTAGTCCATTTTCCTCTCACTACTACTGAAATCGTGTTTTTATGCAGCAATTAATGTCATTCTTTTTGCCTTTTCCTTCTTTGTCTATCTGCTTAGATTTTCCTTTTCCCGCTTCATTACTGTGAAAAGTGCTGCCTTCTTATCACTTTCCTTATCATCAGATGGAATCGTCGCATAAACGATGCTTGCGTGTGATGCTCGCACGCGCTCTGATCAGACTTGCTTGTTTTTGCCCAGTTTGTGTTGTCTTCTTTTTTTCTATCACAAGAAAGTGTGCTAGTCTTTCATTTTAGAGCTGTTGCTCATCTTTAATCCATCCCATCCTTGGCGGCATGCTTGACCTAGCTTTCTTGTTTTTTCCGTGCAATGTGCGTCCACACTTTACCATTGTAATTGTCATGATTGATTTTATATTAAGCAAAGGAAGGCTGTTTTAGCAACCCGTTTCTTTGGTTGATTGAAGCGACCGCCTAAATGACAATCTCCAGTGGCATCAATGCATCGTTTATCTCCTTTCAGCTCACGCTACCTGCTGCCGGCTGACCTTTCTCGTGTGGGCAATTGAGTTTATCCGCTTCGATTCAACGATGATGCTACCTCATTTGCTACTGAAAGTTAATGTCGCTCAGCGCCCTCAGTAGCTCGACTTTCTAGTGGGTTGCGTTAATTAGGTACACTCAATGCTAAACGCGCACTGTCATTATCTGCCAACACTAAATGTTTTTCTTCTTTTGACCTCTCTTTCTCTTTCTGTTTGGAAGAGTACGTGGCCTAGTTTACGAGGAAACGCCACGTGTCCTTGCTAGTCTGTCCTTTTGCTCTTGGACCCGTTACATTTATTTCACCTGCACACACCTGGGCTTGACAGAAGCACTGTTTCTGCTGCCTTTGTCACTGCTGTGTCAGGTTCCTCAGTTTTCACCATATTTCTTTTTATGTTATCCACCATTTGCACTTCATCGCCTGCCTGCCTGCTGGCTAAGCTGCCTGTTGCATTGCCAGTGAGTGGATGATAAATCAAGAGATACCTGTGGCACCTGTTGATAGATTGCACCGGCTGTCTGCTTGCTGACCGACTGGTCTATTTTGACGCCGTCTCCACGCTCTTTCTCTGCTGGTGGTACTGCGCTCCCTTAAACTACCTGTGCTACTCGTAGCTAGCCCGCATCGGAAACCAAACAGTTTTGCGCACCCAAAGTTGCCTTTCACTGTGGCCAGCCAAATATGTTGGTGAACATTTTCCGGATGTTTTCCGCGCTGAGCTCTCTGCCAGGTGACTTTTTGTGTGCACTGGTCATTAGCAGTGTCATTTGTAGGCCGTGAGCAGTACTCTATCAATCAATCAGTATCACTCATACTGTTGATTTGCCTTTCGATTGGAACATTATGAACACAGTGACTTTCCTGAGGCGGTGGACTCTCACTATTCACTTCGGACTTTGAAAGAACAAGCCGTATCACTGCCTGCTGCTGTATTAATCCCATTAGAACAGCGATGATGATTAATAGTGCGATTGTCGACAGGATTAACAGTGCTGCTATGGATTACGGGTCTTTGGTCAGTGTGGTCAGTGGTATTGTGGTGAGCTTTGCGGGATCGATTCAATGATGAATGGAGCAATTGTTGATGGCATTCGCTTTGCTGCTAACCCCAAGCTTTGCACTCGGCTCACTTTCCGTTCAAGGCAGTGCGCTGGCCAGCTAACAATCCGTCCGTCTATCACTTTCAGTCACTTTGGCCCGTTGTCTTTTGGCGGTGTTGGTGTGTTGCATTCGATAGATTCAAAGAAGCCAACATCTCACAAACACACTGCGATTTCGTGCACAACGTACTCTCACTCTCACGCGTGTTGTTTTCCCCCTTGTTTTGGAGGAGCTGCCTTGTGGATCACTGGAATCATGTTGGAATGACTGCAGCGTCTCCAGTGATTCGATTAGTATTAGCACGTTCATTGGCGCCCTCTTCTCTCAGTCTGTCTGCTTATTAGCAAAGACAATAAGTGTCGTAATGTGTGGCTGCTCATCGACAGTTGGTGTTGTGCGCTTGCGGCTGAGGAGTGTGAATGCAAATCAACGAATGCAGTGCTGTTGCTGGAGTACTAGCTCGGTCATTACCACCAGCAAACAGCGCACCGTCGACTTTGTCTTTGTGCGATTTGCATGTCGCAGCTATGCAGCTATCTATGCTGGAAGCAGTGTTGCGCCCGTGCAAAGGTGCCTACTAGCGCCGTCTGCCTGCTCCCGTGCCGCGCTAATCTGCTGCCAATCTGCGAATGTGCTGTCCATTTTTGTGCAGCTGTTTGTTTGCTCAAGCACACTTGTGGCTCGGCAAAGGACACACGACGGGCGAAATGCAATTGTCGATTGGCGCCTCCTAGCCACGACATGACCCATGACCACTGTTTTCAGCGGCTGTTCTCACTCTCTCTCTCTCTCTCCTCTCGATGCCTTCGATTGTCTGCCGATAATTCATCTTCGGATCTATTGGCCCTGCATTGTCTCACTCTATCTGGCAATTAATCTAATTTTTAAGTTTTGGTCTTCTGCTGAAGTTTGCGGCCAATACTGACTGAAAGTAAACATGTGTGTGTCCGCTCGGTGTGTCGGAGGCCGTCTTCGATTGTTTGAAGACTCTCACTTTCACACACGCTGGTTGCGACAGCAATTTCATTAATCTTCACTGCGCGTTTTAGAGCGAGGCAGTCATGACTTTGCTAGTCTCAAGGTGGATCGCCTGCAACAGATTGCGATTCTGATGCTGTTTGATCGACAATCGAGGCGCCTCTAATTACCGATTGATTGAGTGCGGAGGAGGAACAAAGCTGAACAGAGGTGAGACTGATCGCCAACAAACAGTGGACCATTTGGCACGCACTGCACCGCCGACACCGACCAAGTGTTTGGCGCAGTTCAATATCACTAGGTGCACACTCCTGATTGCAATCTGTGCTGACATTGACAGTGCTCCTGCTGTCGCCATTGCCAAGTTACGTGCTCGATTGAAATTAATTTGTGTTCCACACTGGTGTTGTTGTGCTGATACAATTGCCTTCTTTGTCAATTGACTTTATCGTCGCATCAACTTACCGCATTCAAAGCTAATTGTTTACCATTTTCACGATGCTCCAATCGCATCACGACATCACTCACCTAGACTGAAGCTGTCCACTGCCTCTAGAGCCGTTTAGTTCATTCTACGGTTCAAGTGAAATTGAGCTGCATCACTCTCTTTAACTCTGTTTTCCCCTCCAATCTTCTAATCTGGTAAACGTTTGTATATTGTAATTAATTTGACGTACTTAAAGAATATGCATTCAATTTGCTGTCCAGATAAAGCTCGTGTGATCGATTGCTTATCTAACTGTAGACTGCCTCGTGTACAAACAAACCTGACCGACTGAGCCCTTTCTACTAATGCAGTTGCCTTCTTTGCTGGCGCCCTTTACATTGACACTAGTTTGTGCTGACATTTGGCCTGTTTACTTTCTGCCCAGCTTACCTAGCCATGTTCAGTGCCATGTCTAAATAGATTAGCTCATTTCAGTTGTACGTGTATGTTTACAATTTTAACCGACTTTCACTGATGCTCTACTGACTGTTTGCCCTTTTATTAGTCAATACTGTTGTTTTTCACCGCCCATAACTAATTTTTGTTTTATTTTATTCCTAACAGTTTTAACAACAAAAAACGGACCTGGAATTTTCAACCAAATTCTCTTCTGCAAACATCTGCAGGAAAATATCGTGAATCGTTGCAGAAGTTGCATAACTGTCGTTTGTGAGCTTGCACACTTTCACCTTATCGATGCAACCTATCACTGAAAATGTGCCAGTGTAAAGTGTACTAATTGATTAGGATTTGTTACTGTGCATATATTTTTACGTCGTTGTACCACACACACATTTTTGCAGTTGTGTTACCAGCAGTGAGGCAGTGCTAGTTGTCGGCCGTCAGTCAGTCACTCCTTTTTACTTTCTCTCTCATCAAGTGGTTAACTGTAACTTGAGACATTTTGCAGAAGAGAATAAAAAAGGAGGACTCAACTGGCGGCGTTGAAAAGGTGCCATTAGGGTGGTTTGCTGGGAATACAAATCCTTTGCTCTAGCAACACCTGTGAAGAAACTAGAAGCTACAACAGACTGAAATCACTTGAATTTGATGTCAAGAGACGGCAAGCATCCGTAGCTACTGCCGAACAGTTTTACGTTGGCCAACATTCAACACAGCACAACGACAACGTAGCTTTTGTGCCCGTTCAATTCTTAATTCAGCTGCTCTCGATTTGCGTGCCGTATGCATCTGCACATCAACTTCCTCCCCTCTGTGCTCTTTCTCTCTTGTGCACTGTCATCACATTTGACTTTATTTGCCTCCTTTTCAACTGCTTGTGGCGGCAACATTAGACACAGACTGTCACCTCATCTAGCTGTGCTCTCTTTTTTCTGGAATGTGTTTGATGTCGTCTTTGTCGTCTGCACCAGTGACCCTTTCCAAACCGTAGCAGCAGTGCTCTATCCCACACACACCGACTACGTGCCATGTTTTCGAAGACATCTGTTGACTTTTGCATAACAGAGCCTGTTCGCTATGATCAGTTCGCTTTCTTCTGATTCTCTCTATGAAACGGAGAGACATTCAGTCAAGAGGCATTTGCATGTTCGCTCAACATCATCATCATCAGCAGCAGCACACCAAAATGTCACTGCCGCCTGTGAGCAACATCTCGCTAGCAGTCTCATCGATCTAAACGACCATCTTCGGTCAACAGGACGACAGCACTTTTTGCAATTTGCGATTCGAACCCATTTAAATTTCACTGCCATTGACAAAAAGGCACTTGCTCTACAAAGGTCGGTGTCACTGCGACAATTTCTGCTCTACTGATCTTTATTTCCATATTTTATACATTACCTCATTCATCTCTTTTCACTTACAGTCAAACGGCGCAAATGGCGACATCATCTAAAATGGAAGTCCTAAATTCTTCCACTGTCAGGCCATTTGAAAATGATGATTACGATTATTTAATTAACTGCACTGATTTAATTACTACATGTCAGGTAAGACTTGCGGTCAACTCAACTTATTTTGATAACCTCAAAACATTCATCTTGTTTTCATTCGATCTACATTTTAGGAAGCACTTCAGGAGAACAACTTTGAGGCAGATCAGTGCGACCAGAATCTTTCGGTCAAATCTGAAGAAAACAGTGCAAAGCTTTCTCCTCTGTGTCACAACTGCGATGAGCACGTCTCACTTCGGTCGCCTTCGTCTGCCGCCTCCAGTGGTCTTGGACTGTCTCTTGAAGAGGATTCATCACTCAAATACTGCCACTCGGTAAGCTGATCTCTGTGCCAGTTTGCAAAAGCAAAGTATCGTTTCTTTTTAACTGCTGTTTATTTGTTTATTCGTCTGCTTGCAAATTTACCAGGATGAGGAATTTTCCTCGCTAAACTCTACGTCAGCTGAGAGCTTTTCTGCGAAAGCACTGGTGGCAGAATTTATCGAATGGCTCGACTATGCGGAGAACCAACTTGATTCAGTCTGCTATTGTGCCAAAATTGCCTCCTCGACCAGTGGTGTCGCCGAGTCACTGCAGTTGCCCCATACAGAAGCACCGACAGCGGCAAACACAACCGGCGCAGCAGTGACAGTGTCCTCCTCCTCTTCTTTCCATCCTAGCGATGATTTAGCGGACTGTCGCTCTGCCAGCGATCATGGCGATAAGTGTGCTGATGTCAATCGCTCAGCAGTGCTGCAGCATTGTGCCAAGAAGAAGAAGAGTGATGCCGGTGTCAACGAACAGAATGAAGGGAAGGCTGTAGGACAACAGTCTGTAGCAGTCATTGATCATGAGGACAGTGAGCTTGAAGATGAAAAGGTTGAGGGCGACGAAAAGGAAATGAAGCAGGAGGAGGAGGAGGAGGTTGTGGTGGGAGAAGAAAGAAAAGAAAAAGGTGAAGACGCTGTTGATGTAGAGGAGGAGGAAGAGGAGGAGGATGAGGATGCCTTTTACGAAGACGAGGAAGCTGAAGAATTGATGATGTCACTGCGACCGGAGAGGCAATTTAGAGGAAGCAACTCGAGGAAGACGACGAGGCTCTGCCTCTCGGAAACAGTCGCCGATTGGAGCGTCATTTTGGCTCGATTCAAAGTAAGTGCTCCAATTTCTTCTTTAGCTGTATTGAATCAGCCAACCAGTCAGTATTGATGCTGTATGCTAATTTACTAATAGAGTAGTGCGAGAAAAGCTATTAGCGCACTGCTGCAATAGATTACAGTAGAAGTGTGTATGAGCAAGGGAGTGAAAGACTTTCCTTATTTGAATCAGCAACTGCCACCTCCTTCCCTCAATCCTCTATCTAGTGCTGCTATAGCCCATTGAGCTTGGCTATTGACATTGCAGTGATACATCCCTGCTTTGATGTAATAAACGCCGCCAAAGCGATAAACTGGATTAACTTTAAAAAAACAGCTCCGTTTACTCTCTTCTTGTGCTTTTTGTCAGATCTTTGTTTTGCCAAATGATTTGCGCTTTTATTTGCTAGACTTACAAACGCACTTTTCTTTTCCTTTTCATTGACTGCACTTTGCAGTGCCATTTTCTAAAAAGTTGAATTCATTAACTCTCTCTTACTCTTTTTTGCTCTATTCAACAGGCACCTTTGCATGTTTGCACTCTCTGGCCAACTTTGGCCACTTGCTCACTTGCTGTGCTGTTGTTGTTTGCTCTGTTGTAGGCACCTCAGTTTTCCTTTCAATATCCATTATCTTAACAGGGTGACCATCTTTTTGGTGTTTCAGTCGCATTTGCCGACTGATTTCCCGGTCTGTTCAGATAGAGATAGAAGTAAAGGCGCAAAAAAAGTGAATGGTTCTGTTTACCGCCATAGTCAGTTTTTTAACTGGTCGCCGGGTAACCAGCAATTGAATGAGTGCTGCAGTTGAGGCATTTTGAAGTACGTTTCTTGCCTTGGAGATCAGGTTGTGTCTGGCTAATTGCAGCATTCACTATCCGACTAATGACACTAATGTCTCATCGCAATGCTCTTTCTGTCTGCATCAGGGGTGGGAATCGAGTCCACTTTTCCGCTGTAGCTACACAGCCAACGCTAGAGGGCGCGTAACGTTGGCTGTGTAGCTACAGCGGAAAAGTGGACACGATTCCCACCCCTGGTCTGCATTGCTTCGTTCAACCTGTCTGTTTGTTCACTGATAAACCTTACCATAGCTGTGCTTTTCCCGCAGCATCAATAGCACCAATTTGCGCTCCTTTGCCATGTTTGCCAAGTCTAGCTTTGATTGGCCTTCTATCACTGCATCCCTCTCTACTTGATATTGTTTTCCGGGTGAAACGTTTTGTTAGCCTGCACTTGATTGGTGTGAATTTGCTGTAGTTACTTTTGCCTCTGCACTGCTGATGCTGCCGTTGGGGCAGACCGAGAGTCGACAATTCAATTTATTAGTATTCCCCGCCCAGGCTGTAGTGATATGTCGCCCATATCGTCCCATCGAGTTGACCTAACTTGACTATTATGGCTGTTCATGGCATTTTTTATGACGGTTATGTCAGTGTTAAGCAGAGAACCTAATATCGTTTGCGATGTTTCTGAATGTGTCTCCTTCAGTTCTCCCCATCGCTTTTTCCTGCCACAAATGTCAAGTGCACTACCACTGGAAAAGCAGACAGAGTGCACTGCACTTGCCATCGGACAAAGTTCCTCTTCTCTGAAGGAGGAGGAGTAGTAGTTCAGCCACTAGGTGCAAGTGTCTCGATGACTATCACTATTGAGATCACTCGCTTTCACTCGACCACTTTCTTAGTGTCACCAGTCGTCAGTGCCACAGTGTGATGCTGCGCATAGCCGAGTCAACAAACTACTGTCGCCATGCTACAAAACAGTGCAATGCACTTTTTCGCTTTGGCTATTCTTAGATAAGGGCCTTTGAATTAGCACCCTGTTTGTCTGATTTCAGATATATTCTGCTTTACAACTGTCTCATTTTTGTACATAGTGCCGAGTGGCGCGTGTTGATTAGTGCCACTTAGTGTAGAAGAAGGGAGTGAAGATGGCAAATGATGCGTCAGCAAAGTAGTCGTTTCGTTTGCGTTCCAATTGGTTTTGCTCTTAAAGTGGAGTTAGGTTGGCATTTTCAAATGCTGTCATTAATATTAATTGTGGCTAATTTCCTTCATTTGCACTTTGTTTAACAAATAATTGATTTTTGTCACTGCGTTTTTGCCCGACATAATACTATTTGAAAATATTTTTTAGCTACTGAATTTAAATCGAAGTATTTATAGAATTTCATCAGCTAGTGTCTGTTATTTTCTTGTAATTAGGCGTTTCAGCTCGAGTCAGATTTATGACCAATTTATCTGGCAGACAGTACTTTACAATTATTGCAATTACGCCCATCATATCATTGGCGCCTATGTATGCCCCGCTTGTTCGAAGTTGAATGTTGAACTGTTCCACTTGATGAATGGCGTAATTGAAATTCTAGTTCACTTGATTGGCAGAAAAAGCTTCTACTGCCAGAAAAAAGTGCTTGACGCCCATCAAAAAGGGTCCATTCACCAGCATTCACTGCTGTTTCTTGGTCTACTTTCTTTCAGACATTTGCCGTTCTCGTTTGATAAAGTAGTGATGCTCTAATTTAGTCAGATACAGCCTAGAAAGAAGCTTCAGAAACTACTGCAATTGGTTTCCGTCATCACCGCATTCTTGACGGCACTTTTTAGTGAGCTGTCGTATCAACTTGCACATGCCATCGAAAAGAAAAGAAAAGAAAAATGTAACACTACTGTTTCACTGCCCCATTTAAGCACTCATTCATTCAGCATTTCTACTTGTGGGACGTCAGCTTAGCTACTAATTTGTGAAGTAAACACGTTCTCAATTGCTTCCAAGTTGTCAACTTTCACAAAGTGACTTGTTCTTTTTTTCTGTAGTCGATCGATTTTCAACTTTTGTGCCAAAGAGGCTTCTGCTGATGCAGCAATCTTTTTTGAAACAAAGTAGCTTGGATTGATGCATTTTTTGTCAAATGTTTTTACTTCACGCAACTTTTGATAAACACATACTGAGTGAGTTTATGAGGAATAATCAAACGCTAGCCTAAATCACTGTATTGAAAGGTTACAATTTTAACCAAACTGTTTTTTATTTTTTATCGATTTACTGTTTGTGTTATATCACACGATCTTGATTAGCACTAAAACTATCTTTTTAGCTAAAATCGATTTTTTAGTGGTGTATGCGATGGTATACTATTGTACTAGTATATTATGCAATTGTCAGTGAGGTGTCACATTCAAATGGTGGCACTTGGACTTAATCTGCACTTGCAGCTGCCACGCTCCAGCATCACTTCTGCTAAATGAACAATGCAAAGAGTTTATTTGTTGACACTGACATCCTTTTCTCGGCCATTTTGCATACGGTCACACTTAACTCACGCGTTTGAATGCGTTCAATGCACTTTTGGCATAATCCTAATGCAATTTATTTCTAAACAGTGGCTGGCAACTTTTTTGCCGCATTTTTATCCTAGTCGTGCTGCATCCTCTGTGTGTGGTTTTTCTTAATTAAACTTTTTCAAATTCAGATTTTCATTTGCGATGTAGTAAACAAGTTGGATATTTTTCACTGTCTGAATTTTATTTAACATTTTCAAAGCTTTGCAGATTACACATTTACAAAAATTAGCCTGCTAGCAGTCAAGTTTTCCAATTTTTACACTGAAAAAAGGAATTACACTCGTTTCCCCTTTTTAGTTGATCCGTTTGCCGACACTGTGCAACCGGTCGATCGATCTGCAGTTGTTAAACGGCAGCTTAGTACAGTTATCACAGTCATTTTCATGTCTAAATCCAATTTGAGATTATCTTGTACGCGTACTGCTTGCGTTGCAACTGTTAACTAAACCGTTTCACTTTCATATACTTTTGTGGCTTGTTGATGTCTGCCTAAATGACTTTCTTGTTATGGAAAGGAGTCTTTTCTGTGAAAAGGCGCCATAGTTGGCACTCGTGTGCTATCATCTCCTCCTGTTTCGCAGCTATCAGTGCAGGGAAATCTGTCTCATGCTCCATTAATTTCCTCATTGGCACCTTTAATTGTTGTGGTTGGCAAATCAATTATTAGGGCGCTTTTATTTTAGTTCATTATATACTCTCACTGTTGTTGTTGAAGAGTTCAAACACTCTGCCAAAAGTGCCGCTAAAGTTGTCTTTGATGGCTTTTCTGTATTTTAACAGCCTAATTATGCTCAATAATGTGTGCGTTGAGATGGCACACAATGGAGAGTGCTCTTTGGCCTCGACATCACACTTTTAGGCAATCGTGCTAAGAAGAAAACATTTGCAAAAACATCCCAAGTTAGCTTGCATCAGTGAAGATTTTCATGAGTGGCTACTTTGATTGCGGCACAACCCTTCTTGCCATTTTCACCTTTGTTCACCTCCCACTTTGTCACAGTGTGTGTGTGTTTGGCAAAGTTCAAGTTTATCTCAGGTTGAATGGCTTATTGAATTGCAGCAATGTTAATTACTGTTTTATATGCCTGTATCGCTCAGGTTTTTCGTTTAAGCAGTGGCCCTTTGCCGTCTCAGTGTCATATCTTGTACAGTTTAATTAGTTTTTTAGAGTAGTTTTTTGTGCTCAACTGTCTTTTCTATTCATTTTTAGAAATATTGAAAAGTGTGTGCTGTTTGCTATTAAAAGAAATAGTATTTTATTATTTTATCCCATTGAATAGTTTTTATTTTGATTGTAATATTTATTAATTGTCCCGCTATATAGTCAAAATTGCCCTTTTTATAGCATTTTATTTTTAATAGATAACACAAAAACTTTTTTTGGATTCGATAAATCAGATATGCCGCGACTGTTGAATAAGATGGCATTGAACTATTTTTCTAGACAGCGGAAACTCGATCGATCTTTGCATTGTCAGGTGAGCCCCTTCACCTTTGGTCACTGTGTCTAGTTTAGCCTTAACCAGGTAGCTGCTATATTATGAGTTTTCACCGTTGGCTACCCCTTCTTCCGCATTAGAAGAGGGTTTCTTTACTCCTCTAATTGGCGCCATTATTTACCTGTTGCTTCAGCAGCCATACAGTTAGTTTATGTGTCAAGACTGTTTAGTTAGGTCATTGCGATAGAGATAATTGTGCCTTCACTGCTAATGAGGCAGTCTAAACTTCGCATAAACTTAGAAAAGAAGACTGCCCTCGAACCCTACTTTTCAGACGGTTGAATCACGATGTCGGCGTCAAAATCTTTGCTTCAAAATGATAAGCAATCATGTGTTGCCACTTGAGTTTACAGGCTTAAAGGAGTTGTGCAAAACATTCCATAAATGACCGCATTTAATCTGTAGATAATTATTTTTTAGTCATTTGTAGTTTTAAATCACGTGGGTTGTTTTGAGCGATATATTCTGTTTGTTTTTGTGATCAAGACAGGCTCTTGATCCACTTTTCTATTAATTTTTCATTTGCAAATTTTTTCAATACTTGTGTTTTGTTGACTTGGTGACTGCCATTAACAAGAAGGAGGAAGAAGAGGCAATCACAGTACTCGCACTAATCACTATGTTTGCCTTCTCTTCAGTTCACTGTAATTACGCACCAATTACGAGTGAGAGGCAAATGTATGAAGATAAAGCTCCTCCAGACTGGAACACTTGCAAATACGTGCCAATACTGAGTGGGTATCACCGCCGCGTGCTCCTTTCTCCTTGGTCAGACGTTGTTTTTCATTGATGCAAGCTCTGACTGCTCATGTGCATGTCCATTTGCTATATTTGTCGCTGTAGTTGAGGACAGATTGTGGCGCCCGGTGAGTCTGTTGTCATTACCAATGCTAATGCAAAATGATGGCAGGTCAACTGGAGCTGTCTGTGTCTTCTTCCACAACTACGGTGGTCAGTGTGGTGATGCACAATGGACACCACTTGTCTCTAACTGTTCGCAAACTGTTGTCATTTGACTGACTATGAAAGGGAAAACTCTCACTCACTTTGCCATATCGCCCTAAGGAGACTTGAATCGAACTCGGATATGATGCTCACCGGCCAGTTGTAATGTCTTTTTATAGACACTCGCTAGCCTCATCGTCAACGCAATGACTGCAACCTGAGTGTTGCACGATCATAAGCGAGTCAAAATGAACTTTTCCTGTTCACATTTGCATGGCGACACACCATCTTGCTTTTGACCAAACTAGCTTCAGATGAATGAACGCATTTTTGTGTGCGACCAGATAGATTCAATGCACAAGTGCCACACTGCCTTGCAGTGCTCAGTGGCAGGGCGGTTGTGCTTCACTGGTGGTCGACTGACCCATACTGACACACAAATCACTCTGTTTTCTTCCCTTTTAATCATTCCCAGTTCATCAGACACACAGAGAACAGTCATTTTTGCTCTGAGCATATCAGCTCAGTTCGCAGAATCGGCACGGCTGAATGCTGCAGCTAGACCACCACCATAGAGTAGACACACGTTATTTGTGTTGTTGTCTACTAGACAAGGAAGTCTAGGTGACTCCCAACACTATGATGGTACTTCGATGCTTTATTGTCTGATTGAGCGATGCTTATCAATTGCCGAGGAGGACGAGATTCGAGTTGTTGTAGTTGTAGTAGTAACCTCCAGCAGCACCTTCTGTTGTACAATGCTAATTGCTAATGGCACACTGATGCATTTATGTATTTTTCTGCAATGTTTCCGTTTATAGCAACAGCAACAACGGAACTATGATTAGTAGTAAAATAAAAAAGGATGAGCAGAGGCTGTGCTCCAACTAAATATAAACTTGCCATTTTTTGAATTTATTAATTAGTTTCTGAATTTTCAATTAACACTGTTGATAGTTTAAAAATTTAATTTTTTTTTGGTTAAATCTTTTTTAAAATTTTTAATACAATTCATTAGGGTAGCTCAATTTATTAAATGGATTTTTCAAAAGTTAATTAGCGTGAGTTTTTTAATTGTTTTTTGTTAAAAAATCATTTATTAAAAAACCCGAAAATGCGCTTAAAATATTGTAAAGTGTAAAAGTGAAAAAGTTTAAGTTTCAACAGTTTAGAAACTAAGGCGCCGTCTAGGACAAGTTTCCTGAACTCTGTGTTCAAACAAATATCAACAGGTGGCAGCACTCTTCACACTTAATTTTTTTATATGAAAAGGTCAAAGGAAACTTGTTTCTCACCTGAATCCCTACCTGGACTTTCCAAAAGTATCTAAACATAAAAAAACTTTTGAAACACAGTTTTTTGTTTTTGGTCGCAACAGTTAGATGGCGCAGCTGTTTTTATATTTTAAAATTTTAAAAACATTTACAAGTTTTTTGTGTATCACAAGTTGATCACAGATTTTTTAAACATTGTGATACTTTTTAAAAATGAAGAGATTGTTTGATTAGTATATAAAGTATTATTTATAACATTAATTTTATTTGTTCAAATAGCGAAATGATGCGGCAACAGGTTGTGTGTGAATCTAATCTGTGCTAATTGTACATCCATAGTGTGCTACGTCGCGGAAGAAGCCATTATTGCATGTGCAGGAAAGGCATTCTTTATTTTGCCAGCCATTGTTTTACTGTTGCCAGCAAATGCTGCTTTATAAAGGCAAGATTTATGGAATCGCACTATGGTGTTCTTTGATGCTCACCTGCCCACTTGGTGTGACCTCACTCTGCCTGGCTGTCAATCGGCGTCCAGTGCGGAACAGCAGCGGCAGCAACCAAGCACGACTACCGCAGTCCACTGGTTGGCAGTTTGAGCATCTCCTAACGGGCGCCACTCTCTTTCACACACACACACCTGGTATTGCTCGTGAATAGAATAGCCAGCTGATTAAGTGTTCCGTCCAGGCTGGCTCACAGTCGACCAGCACACACATTGCCAATTAGCCGCGTGCACCAATGCATTGTTTTTGGCTGGTGCTGCTCGTGGTGTTGCTGCTCTGACTGCTGTTAGTTACCAGCACTGCTGTGAAGACACAACTACTAGTGGCCACTTTGCACAGTTGCTTCTATTCAGATGCACTGGTGTTAAGCAAAGCTTATCCGCGGCAACGTTTATAAATAAATATGACCGCATCTGAGCTGTTTTGCCTCCTGCTCTTGCTCCGACACAGAGACACAGTGAAACAGTCGTCGTCAATTACGGCTGCAAATGACTGCTGAGGTCATTAGAATGCGAATCTGTCGCTTAATGCACTATTGTTTTTGCTGACCATTGTCGCGGCAACTGCCTTTTGCCGACTTGTTGCCTGAGCTCGCCACTCTTTGACATCGACTTTGCTACTTGCCTGCGGAGTGAGACGTGCGCCTACTGCTGTAACTCTACTGCCTTTCTCTAACTTTGAGAAAGTGTCTATGTGTAGTGACTTGAGGCAAAATTTTCCGTTCGGCAAAGAACACGTCGTGTCTGCATTTTGAAGCTAGCTGAAAGGGCTTCAATTGTATGTAACTGTTTTGGAGAGGGAGAGAGATGCCCATGACTTGCAGAGCATCAGTGCGACTTAGTTTCGTTTGTCCATCGTTTTGGGCGTCTGTTCAGCCGATGGACAACACTAGCTGTTGTCGCGTAATTATAACGTTTGACTGGCCGCTGTCCATTTGGATTGTAATTAAATTATCACTTGCTTTTTGACTGCTCAAGGTGTATTGCCATCATTCGTCTGCTGTATTAGACTCTTTCTTTTTTCTCTTTCTGTTTATTGTGTGCATTGTTCATTGCATTTGTACACTTTATACACTAGACGCACTTGCAGTCTGACCAGACAGCCATTGGCACTTGGCTTGACGCAGACAGACACAGGTTCACCTTGAGAATCGATCGAACGCTCAATCTTGTTTTTTTGTTGCTTGTCTAAAACTTTTAGTAAACTTCGGATAGAGGATGAGGTTCTACAAGTTTCACTACACACATTTAGTGTGCCTTCATTGGCAACTTTCTCTTTTGCACCATTAGCACTGTGCTAATGAAAATGTGATAATTAGCTATGAACATGATGAGTCTAGAGGTAAACCCGTGGGCGTATGCTCACTCATAATAATTTTGTTCTTTTGATGCAACTTCCAGTGTCTGGCGACAGGGATTGTGTTTCCTCTCTGATTGTTTGAAACGAACAAAAAGCTGCAAACACCTGCAATCAAATGTGCAGAGAAAGTCAATTGAGCAGGCATCGATTGAGATGATGGAGGGGCACTGATGAACTTTTTTCCTGTCGCCGTGTGGACGGGCAATTCGGCAGTCAGTCAGCAGCTGCCTGGACCTGTTCTATGAGCCAAGAAAAAAGGGTTGCTGCACTGCTGCTGATGCTTCAACTTTAGCTAATGATTCGCTCGGTGGCCTCTCAACGAAGCATGCAATCATCGCCTGTTGCCTGCCTGAGTGCAGAGTGTCTTTGCTTAAAAAGCAACCATTGTTAAATTGCAATTTCGTTCATTCTTTCATGGTAACCCTCACTTAGTCTACTGTTCTTCCTCTGTACTGATCAGAGGAAACGTCTACCAAACGAAAACGAGCTGATGGCAGTGAATGAAAGTGACCTTCGCAAGCGCCTTCTCTTTTTGTTGTTAAGTATTCTTTGCGTGCAATCCTTTGATGCTCTCGTAATCGCCATCATTACACCTCACAGCAGCACTACTATTAATGAGCAGTTTTTGCTTGAGTGGCCAGTGTAAGCACTTTGCTCTGGGCTGCTCTACCACTAACAACAAGCAGAGACTATGAGAGACATGGGAGACAAGCAATGAACTTGCCCACTGCATTTTACTCCTTTCAGTACTTATTTACTGACATTTGCATTCATTTGTACGTTTCACATCGTTGACTTGTAGACTCCAAACTGGTCTTTGAACACGCAGAGTTTTCTGGTTTTCAACTTCAGGTTTTTCGGTTGCTGTACTAGGACCTCTAATCATTTCTATCATTATAATCTAATTTCTACTGCACAATGAACTTTAGTATTGGCAGAAACTATTTTCTAACTCCAGCAGAAGGGTTAACAGCCAAACATGTCTTTGTGTTTTGCTAACTCTGATAGTTTAACTTTTTCCCCCTTTTTACCTGTTGCCTTCACTTCCTGGCGGCTAGTGTGTAACCATGATCATTAAAAGTTTGTTCATTGTCCATGCAGAGGTCGTAACCCCCTCTTTGAACTCTCTGGCAAACATCATCAGCCAGTCTAGTCATGTCGATCAATATTGTCTACATTTGCGCTGCAGTCAGGCTAAAAAACAATTGTTTCTCTTGAAGCAGGTCTATCCACTTTCTGTTTTCTGTTTTCTATTCTTTCCTATCTTTCAGTGCTTCGGTTGCTGTTGCTGTAAAGTCCAGCTACCGCCATGATTGCTGTTTCTTTTGGCAGCAAGTACTGCCGATGCCTCTGCAATTCGCATTTACTGCTCGATGACTTTATCAAAGTGAGCTTTGTTGAGGAGTTCAAAGCTAAAGTCGTCTGGGCTGCTGACTGACTCTTTCTGTCTCATTAGCGGCTAGCTCTATCGACTGCCTAGAGTGCGCATCTATCTTATTGTTCACGCGACTGTTTGTTTTGCAGACCGCCATCCTATTTATAAGCGACCATTACTTGCACTTTGACAGGCGAATCGTATCCACACAGCGGTCATTTGCCTGCTGCTGCTGCTGGTTGTGGATTGTGTCGAATGCCTGCTCAATCTAACTGCAGTAGTGCTGCATCCTCAGCAGCACAAACAGGCGGAGGACACCTCTGCGTACACTGCCCTATTGTTGCTATTTGCAGACCAATATCTTTCACAGTGGCACTGTCATGTGCCTAGTGCTCTTTACCCTTTTGCCCGTGCATTTGGCTTTTCTCAATCTGCCTGCTGTCAAGCGGTCACTATTTGTGGCCACCTCTGATTACCTGATTATCAGTTTAACCGTTTCTGACGCTTTCTCCCTCAATCTCTTTTTCATCTTTTCCTTTCGTTTGCCATTTCCACTGCTAATGTCGTGCTTTGCTGAACATTCACTGATTTATGCTTTTGTTTTGCTGTTTGCAGTTCACAAAGGTAATGCACTACAGAGCATCGTGATTTACATTGGAAATGTGTGCTTTTCACCTGTGCTTTTGAAATGTTTAGAATGCATGCATGTATTTTGAAAAATCAGAACATCTCTTGGAATGACATGCTGAAGAAGAACGGGCATTAAAAGGAAGCTTATATTTGGCATAGGTTCTACTGCCACTCGACAGCCCAAGTCAAAAGAGAAGAAGATTAGAAACGATTATTGTAGATAATTAGCACTACTCCATTCATTGCTGACTTGTGGTGGTGGCATTAATTGCCCATCGGGTAATCGATGCTCAACAAATGCCTTGTTTGCACAGTAGCAAATTTTAAAATGATGAAAGTTTGTTTCTACACTCCCGCGATCCAGACGCCAACCGATGAGTCGATGTTGGACAGAGAGGAGTATTAGCGGCAATTAGGCTGCTGATGATGCCGATTGAGTCGACATTTTGACGCATTAGGACTAATTGCTTCACGAACACTGAACACACCGCTGGCCACTCATCACTCTGGCCACCGTTCACTGTTCGCATCGGTGTCGCTGTCTGATTGACCAGGTGACCAGTTAAAAATAGACACTGCTTATCTTTAATTGACTTTTAATATTTCGTTTTCAGTGGTCAGCGCAGTGGTAATCTTGCGGATAGTTTTTCCTCTTTTTCGTCTTCATTTTCTCTTTACAGCAACCACTGGCAGTAGCATTCATCACCGTTGAAGACCCAATCAAAAGCTTCGGTGCCATTGGACATGTGTGCCTATTTCCATAATCGAATTTCCCTCGTAATATGACTCATTTTAGTTGATAATTTGACTTTTAAAACATGCCCTCCGTTTTCAATCGTCCTCCGTTTTGTAACGGCAGCAACAACAGCAGTCTTGGTAAACCAAAATAGCCACGGCAATAATAAGCGCATTTATTAGTCAATTTACGCAATTACCGGATTGGTGATCACTTTGTTGTCCTTTCACCTGTCAGATTTTGCCCGGCCTATCCACTTGCCGGTGAAGCTAGTGCAGGTACACTTGCACATGCATTCAACTACTTTTCGATGTCAATTGGACGCTATTTATAGTAGCTTTTTATGAAAACAGTGAAAGCGCATGTGAGCATGATTTATGCCTACCGTTTTTATTTTAATTGAAAATCACTCGGCAGCCATTGGCCGCATCATCAGCTGCCCATCACAACCACAACCTCTCTAGTTTAGTCCGACAAACTGACTAGGTATCGACTGAATTATTGAAAAGTTTCATTATCTACTTTTTGTTTTATTTTAACAGTTTTTCTTAATTTTGTGATGTTAACAAAAGATTCAATTTTTTTCAAGCTTGAACATTAAACCTGTTGAGTTTCAACTGTTCAACAGGTAGTCAGTTTTTGTAGTGTTGGTTTGTTTTATTTAAAAATCAAAAGAATGACATTTGGCGCATCCTTTTCTGTAAAACATTGTGGATGTCGGGCAATTTGATGCACAAGCCTCTGCCGCAGCATTTCAAAGTGCATCCCTCTGTTTAGTTGGACTTGAGCCATAAAGACCAGTCAAGGATGCCTTTGTTTTGTCTAGCCTTTCTTTTTCTTTGATTGTTTCGTTTCGTTTACAAAGCGCTCACGTGCAACTTGGCAAATGGTTTTCTAATGGCTGTCCAGTAACACGTGCCACTCACAACTTTTCACACTACTCCACTTGGTTTGTTGCACTTTACCAAGCAAGTCATAATTATCTGTATGATGACTATGTCATTTGCAATTATATGCCTTACATCAGTATTTCTCACAACAGCAAGCTTCACTTACTTACACTTTTACGAAAACTTTCTTTTTTAAAATTTTATTAGACTGTATACATTAAAACACCTACAAATGACCACCAATTAGATTGCACTGGATATTGCTCCATAACTTACTTTCGTTTTTCATCAGTTTACAATTCATAATTTTATAATACATCAAATTATACGGTATTTGTGAAAAATTTTAAGTTAATTTAAATTCACTTTTTACGATTCTTTTAGGCAGACATCGTGTGAAGAGTCGATCGATCATTGTGCCTGGCCTTGTACTGTCTGTTTAGTCTGCGATGTTCACATTTTTGACTGAAAAAAGTCGAAATCGGTGTGGTTTACTCACACTTTTCTGGCTGTAATCTAATAAGTACGCTTTACTATCAGGTTTTAATGGTTTTCCAACTGGTTATGCTCAATAAAAAGCAACTTATTAAACTTGTTTTTTACTACTTGGGTTGCTGCCTGGATTACCGCACACAGAGAAACTTTAATTAGCTTTATTCAATTTTTTACTCATCTAATATTTCACTTCATTTACCAAGATTTTATGCAAAAATGTAAAACTAGTTGACTTTACTAGGAAATAGTTCAAAATGATGGCCGTTTATATGCTTGCCCACATTTTACTAATTAACCTTTGACCTTTGTTTTGACTGTTGGACTTAAGGAAGTCATTTGTGGTCATTTTCTTGACTGCTCTTTTGATCTGCTGCTCAATCCAATTAAAGCACTATACAGTGAGCCTTTCTCAATTTGTTGTGATGCAGGCGTGTGCGCCACTAATTAAGTGTCTCAATGGTCTTCATTAAGTAATGGACCAGTGAGTGCTTCTATCTAGATAGCTGAATAACTGGATGATTGTCTAGAGCTGGTGCAACCTCTTCTTACTGCAGAAGACGACGATAAAAACGACAAACAATGAGGAAGCGCAACCAGTGGGCATCTTCTTCATGTTTCCATCTGCTTTCAGCTTGTGTGCCAGCTCGCAAAAACTTAGTTTTTACAAATTTGCAGCCTCCGCATTTTGCTCAATGACCTCCATCTCTCGTAGAATGCTCCAATATTTTTTTTATTTTGCCCATTATGAGTTCCCCTTTTTTGCTTGACAATTTATTTTTTGTGTAGCCGTTTTATGTTACTAATTTATGCTAACTATTAAATAACTTTTGCCTACTGCCTGGTTCATCCACAATGAAGTAAATATCATCAGTTATATTTCGGTTGGTCAAAGAGGCAACACTTTATTGCGATCAAGCAATTGGTTACAATGATAAAACAAAAAAATATTTGCCCGTTGGCACGCAGGAAATACTTTGTATCGCGCAAAAAGGCTGCCATTTGTCTGGTGGAGCCGCCTTTGGAGGCACATTTTGTCCTCACATTCAATTTGGCACTAGACTAATTGTCGTTTGCTCGCACAATCCTCTGTCTCTTAATCTCTTTGTCAGCTGATTGAGTTTGTTTTCCTGGCAAAAACAAAAAACTGACAGTGCTATCTGACACCGTCGGCGAGTTGGCAAGTGAGCACTTTTGTCAGAGAGCGAGTTTATCAGCTTTGTCTCGGCTAATGTTTCATTGTACCGCGTTGCTGCTTTTTTCTTCGAGCTTTTAAGTCGATCTCATTTCCTTTATTTTAGATTGCCTTCTTCTCCGGCACAATCATTCAGTGGTCGACTGATCAATTCTTAGCATTACGTTTTTAACAAGTATATTTTTATTAACTTTAAGTGAAAGCAATTTAGTTATTTGTCGGCAAGTGATGATTTTCATAGTTGACTTTACTAGATTTACATTTTCATCATCAAAGCTTTGTTGCGTGTAGAACTGATTAATAGAGCCTATTTTAGTTTCAATTGAATTATCCGTTTGATAGCCATACCTTTTCTTTTTCTCCCCTGCATCTCGTGTCTGGTGCACTCAATGAAAAAGGTATTTTGACGGTGATTCACCGGGTGGTTATAAATAGCTTTTCTAATATCTTTTTTCCATGTTGTGAAAACAGTTTTAAAAGCCGACAAGTTGCAAGCCGACAAATGCCGTTAATAACAATGGCACTAAAGGGAGATGCTAATTCTTCCGCCATGTTTTGGTTTGAGAGTTTCAATTTATGATTTGACACTTTCTCCTCGGCCTGTCACTCATTGTCGTCCTTATCACAGTTGTTGGTACTTCTACTACTCTTGTTGTTGTTGTTTTTGCTGCCGCTGCCGTTTTTCCGCGTTACACTTACGGCAGTTTGAGTTTGGCATTATCAACAAGTATTCAGTGTATGTTGTGCTGTTGCAGACACTGCCAACACATGGTGACTTTGCTTCGGTCATTTTTGCATATGCTGTTTATCTGTACTGATTACTATTTTTAGCCAAAACGCCTCTTATGCCCCATCTTCAATTGAATACTGCATTTTGATTGATTGACTTTACAATTTTTGACTGCCACTATTCATACCGTGTTTGTATCTTTTATTTATACAAATGACATTTTAATTTTTGTTTGCTAGTTAAGTGTGAAACTCATTTAAGTTTCTTGCTTTTTAGTAAAAAATGTAGATTTTTTTAAAATATTTTTGAACGTTTTTCAAAATATTTAATTTTAGTTCCGGTTGCATTAAATGCTTCTATTGTGTTATTAAAGCCATCAAGTTGGATTGAAATCTAGAGTTTATCAACATCTTTTTCTTATCCAGCATTTAACTGGTCAGTAGTAAGAGACAATGAAATAGCCGACATAAATTTCTGGTATCAAGTGCCGGTGTATAAAAGCGTCCATTTATCGCTGCAAGTACTTCATCAACATCACAAAGAGCAACAGCACTTTACTGTTACCAAGTTTTTCCTGTTGACCTGTTTTACTTGATTTGTCAATGCAGAGTTGGCCGATGCAACATTTTCCATTCTAACGGATTGCCCACCGGCCCCATTTAGTATTTTATTTAATTACAGCACATAATTGCTTCATAACGCAACTTTCTTTTAGTTTTTGCAGCTATTGTGCTTAAAAAGTTTACTCTAAATCAATGCAGATCAAGTTTTATTTTAAGCAAATGATGGCTGGTTCCAACATTTCTACAGACGGGATATTGTGTTTTTGCTAATTTATGGCTAGTAACAAATTTATTTACTAATTACTGTTCACCAGTTACTCCTTACTTTTAGCTTAGATTTTAAACAGCCAGATTTATTTGACATTGTATATTTTTATTTGCAATTTTAAATTTTTTTTTGCAATACACAAATATTTATTAAGCAAAAAAAATTATTTGCATTACACTTGTACATTAAGTCTACGATACTACTACAAAATGAGTTGAACAACACTTGAGAGCATTTCTTCATAAATAATGAATTTTAATGTTTTCTACTTGACTGTTCATTTATTGTACTTTTATAATCTGTCGATTTATGATCTTAAACAAGATTTTTACTATCTTGATTTGATAGAACCAACAAACTGCCACTCAGTCAGTTTTTTGAAAGCATCTATTCTAGTCAATCAAGATGCAGAGCAATAACACAAATGGCAGCAAGTAGCGCTCACACCTTGCTAAAATGAATCGATCTTTATTTACGAGCTGTCACTGAAAGCATTTTGTGGTAATTGAATTACCGCTGCTGTTTCCCTCTACACAGGAAGCGTCATTTTCGTTGCACACACTGTTTGTCTACCTGTGTTAGTGAGTCAAGCACAAACTTGCTGGTAATCAATAAGGATCACCAGTTTGCATCTTACTTATGTCTGATTAATTTTCTTCATCTCCTGTTTCTGGTGCATCGTCATCTTCAGTGGCCATTGACCAGTAGTACTACTATGCTTGACCCATATCGACGTCATAGCCCAGCATTTTTTGCAATTCAAATGTGCTCAGAAGAAAACACAAACTTGATGTGTATCCCCTGAGTGCAGCACAGTTCATCTGTTCACCTCCACTGCTTTCACTGTCTACCATAACTACCTGAGCGAAGAGCACCTTTTAGTAGTCATCTACTGGAGGATGATTTGTTTATTTTGCAAAACGCTTTCTCTACTTGTTGTTCGCACACGGCTGCACGCGTTGATTTGTCTGTCTCCGGCAGAGCACTGTGCACTCATTGGTTTTGCACGAGCGTCACCTTTGTCGTTCGTTTGGTGCTGTATCTGCACATCCCCGACAAGTGATTAATTTACATGGTTTCCCCAACTTGCTTCATCTCCGGATCGACTCATCCTGCATGGCCGTTCATCTTCAGTGTCTCTGCCGAAATCAATTAGCCACTTATGATTATGCTAAGAGTGGGCAATAAATTCGCTATAATCGTTTGTAATCGTAATTGCTCGCTCTGGTGAGGTTTCACTTTTTTTTTATTTTTGTTCATCAGCGGCAAGCAAGCAATTGAACACTCTGATGACTTTGACGTCTTCTCTTTCTCTCATGCTCGCGCGTGCCATTGTTTGAATCATTTGATTATCCAATTTGTTACTCTGTGCCCCCTTCAGTAGCTCATTGCCAATTAAAAAGTGCCACTCTTTGATCTGCTTTGAGAATAGTTTTGTGCAAAAATCTTGCAGATTGTTTTCCTTTTGCCCGTTTTTCTACTTTCAGTGCATGGCCATTGTAATGCAAAATGTCAGCGGTCGCTGTTTGAACAGGATTGTTTGTTTGTTTGTCTGTCGTCAACAACTAGTGCCTGCTGAGAGAAATCAATTAACCATCAATGTAAATTATGAATGCACTCATGGAAGCTTGATTAATGTTCATATGAACATTTAAACAAAATATCAATCTATTCAACCTGTTTGAAATATTGTTTGCCAGTCTATCTCTGCCTTTCTTGGTCATTTTTTCAAATATTTAAAAGTTTTACTATATTTTTTTCTACATTAAAAAACCATACAAAATTTTTATATTGTTGTAATGTTATCTTTTCAATTTTGTAGTGTAAAGTAAACAATTAAAATATGCATTTTATCATTTTGGTTCATCAGAGTTTAAATTTTAAGGAAGCCGTCATGTAACACTTGGCCTGTTTTCCTCTTGTGTACATGGCTACTGTTGAAGGCAAAGAAGATGGACACTTGACAGACAATTGGCTAGATCAATTCCACTCTAAGTGAGCACTTTTCAGTGATGAGTGACCATTATTTTTAGTGGTCACCATGGTGCCAATGATTTCAAGCACTTTTATCACTAGCACACTTGTATATCTGCTGTGCTCGGTCAAGCAGTAGTCAATGAGTGGCCACCGTAGTGTGAGTGCGCATTGATTTGTCAATCAATCACTATCATCTGGCGCCTTGCTCCTGCTTGCTTGCCACTGAGCAGCAGCCATCGACCAGATGACCCGAGCAATGAGATACGCGCTAGCACTTCACTTGCACACTGTGTCAATGTCTTTGATGTCCTCGCTTTTGCTGAGGCTCTCTCTCCCTCTCATTCCCAGTCTCACTCTCAGTCACAGTCTCAGTGGTTTTGCTGACCTAGTCTTGTCACGCCAATAGCTCCAAGCATTGTCTTAAGTGTAATGAAGTATGAAGCACTATTTCGGTTACTGAACAGGACACGCCAACTCTCACCAGTTGATTTGTGTGGCTGTGTGGGTGTTCACAGCCGGTGAGGTGCCTGGAAGACTGTACAGGCTCACTTTACCATTAATCTAATTGAGTTTTGGGAAGTTTGTTTCACATTTACGACGCCTTGTTTTGTTAAATAATTCGACATCAAATGCAAACAAACAAACAAGGCGTTTGACGCTCTTCCTTTACAGTAGCGCTGATGTACTGTCCACATCGATAATAAATCCATTAATTATGACCGATTAATTTGCACTCGTTTTCTTATGCAAATGTCCATCCACACACGTTCAGTTCTCACAGTTTGCTCTCATTAAAATGTACTCTGCCGTGTTTATGCTGATGATCATGGTGGCTCATTGAACTTGACAATGTACCGAGAGGGCAACTTTAGAGCATTAACAACGAGTTGAATTTGTGTGCGTGTGACCTTTGCAAAAGTGAACCCACTTGGCCATATTTAACTCGTCTACTCGGTCGACTCCTTTCAACATAATTGGCCGTGTTCATTCTATGTTTTAAAGTACGTCAATTTGCTTCAACTCTATGCCTACGTTTTTTTCTTTCGCGGTTATGGTTAGTAGACTTGATGTAATTTGTTGTGTCGTTGAATTTTTTGTTTATATGTGTAAAAGAAAAATCCAGGTGAAAACAATTCCAACACAGCCCTAGTCTTATTCTTCATATGGTCATTGAACAATTTACCTGACATTTTAATGATTTGAATGACTGATGAACTTATGATAAAAGTCATTTTGCTAGGACTATTGAAAAAGCATTTTATTTCTTCAGACTATGACAACTACTTGTGAAATTTGGGCACTTTTTTGTTGCTTATTGTCGATTCCTGACACACTGTTTTAAAAACAAGATCTTTTGCAAGCAAAATAACTAGTTTTCATGTTCTACTAATAGCAAGATCCAGTCAGTTTTAGCCCTTAATATTACTTGTGGCCAGGTGTAATTACCTCCCATCAATGTGACGCCCCAGCAATGTGTCACGTCAAGGCACTCGATTCCTTCTGGTCTGTCTACTGACACCTCATGTCACTCACTGGCACCATATTGCCTCTGTTGACACGTTGTGTGCTTTGCATTCGCCAGCAGACAGCAGACCTCAGCACTGCAATTATCGACTGCCCCTAAAAGTCCATGTTAGAGTGGTGCATTGTCCTCGGTATCCTGAAAGAGAGACTGCCATTCCCTATCTTTGTGCTTTCATAGCGACGCTCACCCTCTTATCGGTTGTTTCTTAGCAAAACATGACACTAAATCATAGTTTCTCTCTGGTGTGGGCTCGTTTCTGTTTCTAGCACAATTCACTATTTCGATTGCATCGCCGGTGTGTTTGTCTTTCACCACGTGCCACGTTTTAGGGATTTGGCCACACTTCTGGGCACCATTTCTGGAACTAAATCTGTTTGCTCTTGGTGGTTTGCTGTCACTGTTTGCCCTTCTTCGACATTCTGTTCTCGCTTACTTTCCAGCACATTGTCAGTTGCACTCGACCAGCGTTTATAGCGATTTGCCAGCACATGTTCTTTGTTTGTTTGGTGCCTCATTTTCAAGTCATGTCCATTTGCTGATTCACGGCCTTCATTGTAGCTACTGTTTTCTGGTGTCTTCTGTAACCCCTTTGGTGACCTTTGAATAATCGCCTTCCAGTCACATCACGTGCTTCGATCATTTACGCAGTGAGTCACATTTTAATTGGTACCTTCAACTCATTCGTCGTTCTCATCAGATGCTGCTGAGTTTTTGTGGTGGTTGTGACCGGCAACCATTCTACCAAAGTAATCAGTCAGTGTGACAGGGTGCACACACCGCACATGCATTCTCTCTTTTGATCATGTCACTCTGTGCAGCTGTTTGGTTAGCTGTCTGGTAATTTTGCTCACCGTCATTCTGCAAGCAGTGTTTCTTGTTTCTACCGATCTAATTGTACTCACTTCTGACAAAGCCGCCTAACCTTTCCGGCGTGCCCTTTGTCACCAGGACTGTAACAGCAGCAGACAGGCCGACTACCAGCACTTCAGCAATATTCGGTGCGTCGAGGGAGCGAACGATGGCAGCAGTTACCTGTCTCTCTTTTTGCTTTCCTCTCTCCCTCTGCCCCTTACCTGTGCGTCGTGATTGTTGCTAGCTGGAGGACTTGCTGCCTCGTTGCCCATCGAATCCATTGGCTTGCTTCATTCGCTTGCCAGTCGTCAGTGACTGCAGTTGCAATTTCTTCCCTACTCTAGCTAGCTAGCTAGCCAGCCAGTTACAGTCGACAGCTAGCGCACTAGTGCTAGTTTTTCCTTCTTTTTATACTTTCCTCATCTGTGCAGTGTCTGCCTAGTGACTTGCTTATGAAACTGACTATCTGACTTTGTCAATCTGTGCAAATCTTATGCGACTCATCTCTGTTTGTGCCTGTGGTGTCAGTGTTATTCGAACGACTGAAACCAATTTATGATTTGTTTGTTAGCTGTAGCCGACTACTTTGATTTGTCCCCGTTCGACCACTCACCAGTGTGTGTTCAATTGCCCCTCCTGTGCTGCCCCGTCGGTCCTCTGCCATCTAGACTGATGCACACACCAGCATTTAAATGTGTGCATTCACTCATTGATCAGAAAACTTTTGGCAGTGTACTCTTCCGCGAGAAGCTGCACCAACTGACATTTGGCCGTGAGTGACCAGACCTGCAAGCATCTGTCCATTGGTCTGCAGTGAGTGCTGAACTTTAACTTGGTCAAGCTGCCCTTTCTCCAATTGTTGTTCTTGTGGCTCAGTGCCCTTCAGCACGTGCAGCCGACCATCTGGCCCTAGTGAGCGCGTGCAGTCGACGGGCATCTGCATCCGAAACAGTCTTCCTTTTCTCTTCCACTCCATTAATTGGTCTGCACTTTACTGGCCTCCACTTTATGCTTCTCTGGACGAAATTGTCAGTGGTCTCCAGACAGCACTGACCGGCACTATCGTGCAGCAGCACACTCACTACTGATCATTAGCAGTGCAAATTAAGAGAATCCTCTGTTGCCTACATTATTGTTCCTATCGATTGCCTGCATCGATAGAGTCAGTGACCAGAAGAGGACATTGTGCGCTCACACCAAGTGTCCTGCTGCATCCAAATTTGCCATGAAACATTAACCATCTATCGAATTTGCACCATCAGTCTGTCACTCTTCCCATGACCGTGACAACTGACCATTTTCTGTCTGGAGGCCACTTAGGGCACAATCACCCACGCAACCACCGAATTGTGCTCACTATTATGATAACTTTGCCCTAAACCAGCTCAGTTCAACTCTCAGCAAACCGACAGTATTTTTTTCTTAATCTGCTTATTCACCAATTTTTTCTGTCTTTTGATTTCAACTTTATTTGTTGCTGCATTTATTAGTCCACTTACCTAAACACAATTTCACCCTTCTACTACTGCTGGTAAGTGTCGTAGTTTTGTGGACCACCGCAATCTAGTATTATCTGTCGCATATGTTTTCAACCCACATTATCTAAGTCACACTGCTAATTGCTGTTGTCCTTAATTGTCATTGCTCGCTTCACTGCCTTAATGGCTCATTATGGTGCCAATGAAGCTGTACTGCCATATATTCTATTTGCTCGTATTTTTGTTTCGCACTTTACTAGTATTTGACAGCGGGCTCAGGTCACAGTGAACATGACATGTGACAGAGGCTCTCAGTCGATTCACTGCCTTCGTGCCACATTACAGCTAATTATAATTTCATTCAAATCTAAATGAATGTCAGCACCCATTTTTGTTATGTTTTCAATACTTTGCTACCACTTTGCCCGCCCTTTGACCCTCTACTCTTTGAACTGTCCCCTGATGTCACTTTGATTGCCTTGGTGATCTGTCACAGTTACTCCTTTTAACCAGGCAACTGGGCGCCAAATTGCGGAAGGCCACTGCACCACTGGCACTGTGGGTTCATTGTCATCTTCTCTCGCTTCACTTACTTTAATTGTCATCCGTTTGGGTTTTGTTTCTAAATGAAAAACACGTTTTGCTGCATACCTTTTTAGCTTGTAAAGCGTGCTCGGTCAAAGGTGAAGTGTCTAGCAAGCTATTCCACAACTCGCCCACTTGCAATCACTTTGATGTCACAGTATCCCCTTTTCCGCGTTCTGCACTACAACAGTCTTCGTTTTCTTGCCTTTACTATGTGTTTGCCAACATTTATGTTAACAGTTCTCTCACACAGACTGTCAAGCTGACATAACTTTCTTCCTCTACACTCCCTTGTACGCGTGTCGTGCATCAGTCTTTTGCATAAAGAACTGAATAGAAACGATGAGCTATGTCATCACTGCATGTCAAATGTCCCTTCTCTTCATTTTTTATTGTTGGTTAACATAGTTTCCTTTGATGTCTTGTGCAATTGCGTTTTTGAAGATCCAAACTTAATTAAATATTTGCGTGTTTGAGGATGAAAATTAGTTTCCCTCTTTTCATTCTTTTCTCTAGCACCCATATTGTCCGTATCAACTGTCATTCAACCTACAGTATGCTTTTCTACAGCTGGAAATGACGCCAAAGTCTCTATTTTCAGTAAAGTGAACTTTTTTTAGTGATGCAGTAGTCTGCAACAGTTAGCTGACCCCACTGGACCGATTACTACCGTTGTGTATTCATCTGTGTCCACTGAAACGGAACCTAATTTGTCGGCAGTTTTTATCGACTGTGTGAACTAAATTTGGTCGGTACTTTTTGGCGTTTCTTTGCACGTGTTTGGCTCCAGTTTTACCGATGTGAAAATGCAAGTAATGTCGTTTGCGCGATCTCGATAATGATCACTTTGCTTGAATCTTTCAACCGGTCGTGATTAATCGCATTTGTGAGAGTCGAGCAGTCTGTTTTTTCAGTGCACTTCACCGCCTTCTAAGCTACAATTTTAACTGGCCAATAATTAGTTGTGTCTAATTAATGGCGATGAACCGATTTAAAGTGAACATAGACACGGACTTTTGAAAGTCTAACTGACGACCAGGTGAAAAGCACGACCAATGCTCAGAACTACCTGATTAAGCACTAACTAGCTAAGTGGACAATTCTGAACAGCGTCGGATTTATTGCAGTTTCGACTACTTTTCTACCAGGAAGACAGGTGTTTATATCGGTGAGTGTGTTTGTGTCATCGCCAACCATGATCTTGCCGTCTGATATATTTTGATTGAAATGCATGGCGTACAAGCATTAGCCAAGTTGAACAAGGTGCAGATCAGCAGATCTGAGATGTGCTAATGCGCTTGTGTGTAAGGTGAGCATGTGTAGCGACTAATTGATAAGTCGAGCAGAAACGTGTGAAGTCAAGTGTCGAAGGTGGCCACTGGCCAGTGCTACTCTTAAGCCAGCTATCTCCGATCGGGCTGTCGCTGCCGTCACTTCCATTTCCACTTTGCCATGCCATCTCTATCGCCTTTCACTTTACATCTCCTGCTTTGTCTGCTCAGTAGTTGTGATGTGTCAGTGTTTGTTTGATTTCCTCTTTTGCTAAGCAGCCAAGCTGTCAATTGAAATTAATATTAATCTATCTACCTTTTAGAGAGCCACTGCGGACAGGAAACATGTCTACACATTGTGCATGCACACATCACATAAACATGCTCTTTGAGATTGCAATCAGCGCCAACTGACTTGTCCATTTGATCACCACTTTTGTTTCTTTTTAGAGTTTGATACTTTTGATTGTTTATTTTATCTACCTTGTCGTCTTAATCGATTGTGATCATGTTTTCCTGCGTCAAAGTTGGCAATATTGTCTGCCATCATTTTTTGCAACGTTTACAGAAAACCAAAAAATATTGTTTGCCGCTCTACTTGTATAACTTTTTCTCAGTTTAGACGTTTATTTTTAGTGGCTAAACAAAGCAAATATTTGCCATTGTGCACCTTAGCGCTGAAACGATACTGACACGAGACACGACTGACGTTACGAGGACGTTCTTCGCCTTTTCACTCACATTTTCTGACAGCTCCATTTGTTTGCTGCGAAGGGGATGGTTGGAGCAAAACAGCACTCGTCTAATCTTACTCTTTTCTACTACTTTGATAATCATTGCTGGCTAATATTTGGTTTGCAAAAGTCAAATTAAATTATCAATAGGTAGTAAGAAAAATAATTGGCAAGTCATCACAGTACTGTGGACTGAAAACTTTCACTTTGCCGTTTGCTGCATGTTTTCAGTGCTTTTCTTGTGTGTCGCACAGTCGATTAGATAGTGCGACGGCCACTGGCACAGAGGAGAAAGGGGCAATTCAGATGCTTTGGAGTGAGAGCTACTATCTCGATGAAGTGTGCTTGGCTTGGCGGCAGCCACGACGAGAGCGCCCGTGTTTTCGTGAGACTGAGAAAATATCAGTCAGTCCGGTGCGTAATGATGCACCACTGAGATCGGGCGCTGCTGCTGTTGATGGCTGCTTCACTGGCGTTCACTGGGCGCCAATTGGTGCTGTCATTACATTGCGAGAGAAAAAGCAGCACAACGACCGCGTGCAGACCATTCGGTTCATAAATTTTGACACTAATTTTGGGAACTATCTTTCACTTTTTTCTGCGTTTATTGACAGTTTGTGTGTACTTTTTTCTCAATCATTTTGTAGCAGCAGGCAGCTGAGAGCTTAAAGACTGCTTGTGTAGAACTGTTGGAGGCAAACTATTTTTGTAGTTCACCATCACCAGAAGTAGTTGCTTTCTCGAAATCGCTTAAATCACGTTCCCAGCGATAATATTAGCCAGGCAACAGCCACATTACAAGGTGCTGAATTGCTAATTAATCTTTGTTGACTTAGAAGCAACACTTTTGCAGCTTTTAGTTTGTGTTTGTTCAACAGCAGCAATAACAGCATCCATAAAAATGTATCGTTTTTGCAGGACCATTGGTTTACACAGCTATTATTATCGATTAATCTACCATTTTTGGTGTTGCTTTCATCAGCTTGATTTACTTGCTATCTCCCGTCAGAGCGGGCTTTTTGTTTAGCTCTGTCCTTTATATTTTTTGCCCTTACTGCAACTCATTCAACCGCGCCTAGAAACTCAAAGTTCAAAGTAACCAGAGCTGCCTAGTGGTTCACTAGAATTGAGCTTTGGTTACGCCCGTGCACTTGAAATGGCACTTGTCCGTTTTGTGTCGGCCTTCCTTTGCATATTTGCAGTCAACTGTGGCGTGTCAGCAAATGGGCCACTGCACCGGCACCATCTTTCATATCTCTTTTTTGCTTTCTTTTTCGCCCCTCTCATCAAGCCGGTTAGTGTGTGTGTGTCGGCCGTGACAAGCCATAGTTGACTAGCACAGGTGCACTTCATCTGAAGTGTCATTTACCCCTCAGAAGAGCTTCCAAGGTCGATTCCATGTCTTATCATGTCCGCTGTTCACTTTTGACCAGACTCTAATTAACGCTGGCTCTTCTAGTCAGTTATCAGTGAGTTCATCAAAGTGCGTTGCATAAACGCAAGTGAAAAAGAGAGTAAGCATTTGATGTTGTTTTAAACGCAAATTTTACTTTTATAATTTGCTTTGTTCAATACAATAAGATTTTTTTTCATTACTCACTACCACCCCTCAAAGTTACCTTTGCTACCCTGTATGCAAGGGAGGTGGCCCTGGTCGAGCCCCGGTTTACAGACCAGATTTGGTCCCCAGGTCCAATACGATAAGATTATGGCAAAATAATTGTAATAGAGGTTACTATAATTTTGTTGATGTCTAAATAAACCGGACATTGCTAGCAATTTATCATTGCAAAATTTATGTTGTTTTTTAATCATTTTTGTAAATTGAATCAATTGACCTGTTAAGCATTTTACTTGAAGTTTTTTTCATTATGTAAAAATATTTTTTCGGAACAAACAGAAAACTACTTAAAAGTGGTTTGCCACTTGCGCCTGATTAAGATCTGCCACCTGATTTGAGCACACAAATGAGCGCTTTTGTAGAAAAAAACTCGTGAGCCCAAGTGACCCTCTTAAAAAACCATTTTTTAGCATTAATGTCAGTTTTAACAGATCTTTGAGAAAAGAATTTTGTTAATAACTTCTCTAGTGCTTTTGCGTTGTGCTTCACCTACTCCACTGCTTGAGTGTCCTGCTTTACAAAATTTATTGGACTAACTATTCTTAGTAAAAGGTGTTCATCTTTGTGTAAGAGAAAACTCTGACAGTTTTCATTTGAATTTTTGGTAAAAATTAAAATCGATTTAAATTATCTTACTCGATATACTTTGATGATGAAAAAATAGGCTTTGATTTATGCTGATTGAGGCCTAGTTTTTTCAGTTTGTCTCCTATGTCAGTTTGTTGTCGGTGCCGGTCAACAGTGAACACCGCCGATGACAGTCCACCGATTTACTTTCCAGTTTCTGATGTCTCTTCTTGATAAATGGCACATGCAATTAGTGCACTTGTCTGACTTGGTCCATTTAGTCACGGCCATTTGTTTGCCAGCACAGACGGTCTAAACTGCTTAAAATAGCACACACAAACGCGCACTTAGTGCTTTTTGCCTTTAGTCTTTTCTTTTTGACTACATGCATACTTCTAATCACAGCATTGTAAGCTTCAAAGAATTTCCATTCATTTATTTTATTGGCATACTCTGCTGAATCTGACTTGAAATGCCCAATGAATCACGCTGCAAAAGTAAAATCTAGTGACTTTTTCGTGTTTCTCTGCTTAGGTCAAAATGGTCTACTGAACACCGCCTGATCACATAAAGATGATCGTGAGTGATCTTTTCATTAATTAACAAGTATCGATCGCTAGGTATTAAGTTGATGAAAAGTGAAACGAGTTAAAAAGGGGTGCATTTATAGCTTTAACTAAATGCGCTCACTTTTTATTATCAGCAATATAGTAAAAGAAGCATGTTTAAAACTCAACTTTTAAAGTTTTTTTTATTTATATTTATGATTAGTGGTTCAACAGAATGTCGGAATGCATCACTAACATCTCGTCACCAGTGAGCTGGCAGATTTATTCTGACATGGCTTTCTATCAAGTGATTAAAAGAAATGTCTATATGAATTTATTTCTTTTATTTGATATGTTGCGCTAGAAATTTTTGCAAAAAGCGGACAATCTAGTGACCGTCAAAGTATGTCTCTATTGTTGCATGCATGACAAAACAATTTGATTTGCTTTGCCTGTTCAAATCGTTTAATTATTGGTCTTTTCTTGATTGATTGTACACCCGTTGAGTTTCAGTGCTGTAGAAAGCACATTCCTGTTTTTGCCTTTGTTGTTTTTTTCAAAAAGCGACCATAATTGAGAGCTAATTGCCGACATCACTCGACCTCAGTGAACAATTGGTTTCTTGATTTTGGATCCAGGCACCACAGTTTTAACCGACTCAAAAGTGCATTGCTCGTGCCAACATAATCGATTTATTCTTTTTTTTAAATTTGTTAAAGATCAATGTGCCCTTGATGAGCTGCCTATTTTGTAGAAAAAGAAACACAAAACTTGGCCGTCTCACTGAACACCCGGCAAGTGTTCATCGTGCTAATAATGGTGGCAGTTAAGCATTTAAATTAGCTGCCCATTCAATCGTTGTTTGTGCTTCTGGCACATCCATTAGTGTTCGAAACGAGTTTAATCGGTCCCCATTACTTATTGGAAGTTTTCTTTTTAGCAAATCGTTGATACACGGACACTTATTTTGTCATTTTTTACTTTTTGTTTTTTTCAATTGCTTTACTAAAGCCTTAAAAAGTATGTTGTGCGTTTTACGCAGACACTTTGAATCACCTTTTCTGTTGACCATTACACATTTGCTAAATTGCTTTTGTCTATTTCTATCCGAGCACTTACTTTGGCGCAGTGTATTGCCCTGTAGCGTTATCAATTACCAAACGACGATGAACTACTCTAACTTGTAGGCAAGTATGCACCTTAAACTCAGTGTTGACAAGTGTTTGCACCCTCTGCACCTTTTGCAGGAAAGTAATTGATCAAAGTGAAGAAGCCCACTGGCCGAGTGCACCAATCTTTTTCCATACGCCCACCGTTGGCTGAAATGCATTTTTCGTTGCAGGGGGCTAATTACCAGCAGCTGTCACAACTGCTGACTCTGTAACCATCGTTTCCCTGTTTGTGCTCCGGTGTACTATTGACCAAACAAAAAGAAAAACGGCATTTTTCCGATTAATCATAATTAATCGATGTTTAGTCAGCTCAGGTAAAGGTTTAAACGATATTTCAGACTGGTCACGTCCTTCTGTCATAGTTGGTCTGCGCCGTCATCTCCTCCAATTACACTTTAAATGTGTGTGTAGTTTACCTGAGCACTAGCTTCCGTATAACTATTGCTAAGGCTGCACTACTACCAGAAAAGTAAAAGGATTTAGTTTGATTAGAGCTAAACATGTCTGTTTAGTGGCCCACAATGCCAGTCTACGTAAACCTGCTTCTTCAGCCAGTCTCTTTGACTTTTCTGTTTATTGCGGCAGCACACAGCTTTAGAAGTCATCAGCAAACTAATGCTTATCTAATTGCAACTGCTCCACAGCACCGAGCTACAATTGACTCAAATACCTGTGTGTGCTTTATTATTGACAAAGGATAATGCACTGTAGAGTGATGGCCACTTTTTAGCTGAGACACACCACAACACTGGCTATACATTGCACTCTCTGAGGCATGATTCAACGTCTTACGTAGTTTTTTGCACAGATCCCCTTTTTGCTTCTCTCCTGATTGAACCATTAGAAAACTTTATCTGCACGAGATCAAATGATGAATTAAAAACGATTTTTATTAGTCAATCCAATTTAGCACAATCGACACATTAACTCGACTAAATATATCGTCACCTGACTGTTTTCATTTTATTGTCAGCTACAAAATATATTGTCTTTATCCATTTTTTCAGTCAAAAAGTGAGCTGCACAGGTGCCGTTCAAATTGATTGGTGTCACTGCTTGTGCACTCGAAAAGCACTTTTGATGTCGCGCGCTTGATTAGTGCTGAAATTAGGTCATTGACTTGTTGCAGTTTTTTATTGCTGTTGCTTTGGCTATTGAAATTACTTCTCATAACTTTTTTTATTAATCATTCATCATTCTTTTTACATTTGATTTTGTGTAATTTTAAAAAAATTAACTGATTTGTTTATTTGATTTTTTTGAAAATCAAACATTTTATTTTCTTTTAGCGTTTTGCGACATCAATTTTTTAAGTTTTTTGAAGATTTTAGGTTTGTAGAGTCTAGTCTACTTGAACATTTGTTTATTTGACTGAATACCAGATTGATGACACTGGTTTTTTGCCTTTGCCTTTTTTACTTTTTTCACTTTATCAGCCACAACTTTATTTATAGCAACAATGGATCTGCACTTGCGGTCGTTAAATTTGCCCTACTCCTTTCTCAGCCATTTGCATTTGAAATGACATTTTCACATTGCGAAGTTGTTTGTGTGATGGCGGCAATATTTAACCGTGTCGCCTCAAGTCCATTTGACTTGCTGACGCCAACTGTACGACGTTATGCCAATCTTCAGCGACAAACTTGTTTTATCTTTTTTTCTAATGCTACATGAATTTTTGTATTTTACTACAGGATACCACACACAATACTTTTTTAACAATTGAAGATTATTTTTTAGAATGTGGTAATTAAGTAATGCTTTATTATTGTTCAATTAGTGCTGCATCCATTGGCCATTAATGCAAACACTTTTCAAGGTGCTTTTTAAAAGCTGTTACGTTCAGTATACACAAAATATACCCTTGATTGGGGTTGTTCTCGATTTTTTAAGTGCCCTTCATTCAATTTATTCAGTTTTTTCTGATGTTAGGATATTTTTATTTATGGTCTTTTTTGTAATTATAGATAGTTTGCGCAAATAACACTACTTTTTTCTGGTCAGGTTTAATTTGAAATTTTGTGATTGAATAAATCATAGCATTAAGTTAGCTGTCTTTTTTTGTTTAGTAAACATATGCCTTTGATATAAACTTATAAGTTCTGGTAAAAGTAGCCTTTGCCTTTTGACCAGGTATCTTAAAGTAGTTTTAGCAACTGAACAGTTGTTGCTCAGTAATTGGATGTTTTTCTGTTTATCATCACTATTCTAACGCGAAACACATAGGCACACCTTTTTTTCGATGTCATTCACATGGCCTTGTGACTACCGTTGAGTATGTGCAAAATACTGTTGCTACTGCTGTTCTACATGCTCTATCTTGGGCTAATTTGGCCACTTGCGCTTCACTGCTTTCAGCATTGCCTGAGTTGCTGGTCAGCACAGACAAACTCTGTCATTGCAGTACTTCGTTGGCATACAAACTTTCTCGTTAGTTTGCCTTTGCTGTTGCTCGATTATTTCAATTACACGTCATGCAGTTCTCTCGTTGTCACCAATTTCTTTTTTTCTTTTTTTCTCTACATACTGATTCAAGGCCTCACCTGTTGTTACTCGCTCTGTTGTGCTTGTCTTTCTCTCTTTTTGGATAGAGAAAGAGAGAGCATGTAAATAGCTCGTTTAGAGCTTCATACAGATGACAGCGATGACACGATTGCGCTGGCTAATGAGTACTAATGGCGCCAGCCACTCGACCATTGCTGCCACTCGGGCTGTGGCTGCCTACCGAGCGGGCGCACTGAGGGATACACTTGGCAGTGAGTAGTGGAGGTGCTCACTGGCACTACTGGCACACATTTGAATAAGACGTTCCTGTCAAGTGACGCCTCGGAACTTCTGAACTTCAAACTAATTAATGTCACTGAAGACGACGGTGGCCGTCACGATCTTTGCTGTCACTCACTTCAGCACCACTGCAGTCCGCCTGCGCACTTTTTAGCACCAACTCTAATCGGTAACTCTACCTGGTGACACTTTGTCTTGTCACTGCTGACACGCATTTGACAGTTGATCTTGATTTACTTTACTGTCATTTGCCCGTCTATCTGTACCACAAACCCGTTGTTCTTTTATTCCTTTTCTCAGAGTGATACAAAAATTTTAGGCTACGCTACGTTGGATTTTGCAACTCCATCGAAGCAAATTGCACTTGATTGCCGCATGGCTGATTTATTTGCTTTCAACTTTACACTGGCAACTTTACTACTGCACAGTAAAAGCACTTACTTCTGCTGTGCCATCGTCCTGTCAAAGAGTAGCTGACCAGCAGTTGCAATTTGTGCAGATGATGCACGAGTGCAGTTGTATTTTGTTCATCTCAATAGCCCTTTTCTATAAATATATCCCATCCATCCGACTACTTATCGCTTTGTGTGTGTGTCTGTGTGTGCATTTGCATCAAACGGTGGCTACCTGTTATGCGCACTATGCTCTCTCTCTCCCTTTCTTTCCTTTCTGCTACGTTGGTCAGATTGACGGGCAGTGATTGCGCTTGCCATGTTTCTCTATCTCTTTTTCTTCACTTTTCAAGGCACTTTTCAAGCTGGCGCCCGAATCATCGACGAGGCACTTCTCTGAGCTGCAGTAAGAGAGAGAGAGAGAGAGAGAGAGAGAGAGAGAGAGAGAGAGAGAGAGAGAGAGAGCAGGCTCGTGCTCAGTCAACTGGCGCGCCATTTTGGCAATGATCTATTGTTTGCTGGTCGTTTCAGAGCAAAACCTTTGGAAGCCAATTCTTGTCTTCGACGCCTCCACTGTGATTGCAAAGTACTACTTTGCTCACCACTACTCACTTTTAGCAGCACACACATGGACACAATTTCATTAATAATATTAACAAGCGACACGCTATGAGACTGCTCTACAGGTTGCCGTTATTGACGAAGCAAGTCTAAAAACCATTAATGTTGTGACCTTTATTTTAAATTTCTAAACTGGCTAATTGTCACCTGTGCTAACTGTGTTCTGTAGACTGCAGTGTATAGACACCCAGTCCGCTGTACACTTTGCCTCATTGTCTTTTGCGGTTCTCGTTCAATGTCCATAAAGTTCAGCACTGTGTGACAGCAGCCCCAAAGTCAGGTCCGCAAACGCTGTTTGCATAACAATCAAATAGGTCTAATGGTTCGGTAGGTGTCCACTGTGTCAGTGTGTCTGCGAAGTGTGTCACAGGAGGCATTAGTTGCCGATGACGGTCTTGGCCAGTAGAGGCGGACAGTGCAGTGTGTTCGCCTTTTTTCCTTTCTTTCTTCTTGCTGTGCTTCCACCCAAGTCATCAGGCAGTGTTGCTTCTCCGCTAAAGCACAATCACACAATCGGTTCATTTCTAATAACTTCTTCAGTTACACGGCTCGCGACTGTGTCCGCTCATGCATCATCATTACCACTATACACTCTCACATACTCTCGTGCTGTCCATAGTTGTAGCCCGATTTAGTTCTCACTGCACTCTGTGCTGTCCATCTGTGATGATCACTAGATTGCCCAGGCGCACATCACCGACACCTCGACTTTCTTGTAGTGGGCTGCTTTTCTGAAGTGGGCCAATTTGTCTGCTCTGCCAAGCATACTGTTTACTTTTACTCACCAGACGACTTACCACTGGGTTAGGCCGTATGGCCTAGCTGAACATGAGTTTGCATTTACATCGCCAAGAGCACCTTTGCTGACTTAAGAGTTTGGTTTTCTGCGTACTGAAAGGCTTCGATCTGCTTGCTGATGAAGGCCGTTTTAGATGTATTCAAAGGTGTGTCAGTGTTTTGACCGCCAACCTCACCGTCTCATTCTGTATCACACTCTTTCGGACAAATGCTAATGAGTAAACTGTTCTATTTCAATTAATATAGACTTTAAGTTGTACGTACTCTAACTCCTTGTTGTAATGCTGCTCTTCCTTTTTTCCTTTTTGTAATCGATTTGATTGCATATTTTGCTCGTTGCACAGAATGACCTATTTTGTGATTGCTTCTCTTTATTCTTGTACTTTGAGATTTTGCACTTGAAATTTAGCATTTTTCTAAATGCTCCTTTGCGTTGTTTTTCAATGTGTGTGACTAAATTGTTTCCACTTTTAAGCGACAAAAGTAAAAAATGGCAAATTATTCATTGTTGGACAAAAATAGTTGATTAGGATGGATCAGAGAAAAAAGCACAAAGATTACAGGGGTGCTGGGAAGTATTACTAGACACTGCTGGAGGTGACACACAGTTAGCATCAGTGAGGATTTGTCTAGTTGGCAAACGGAGACTACTTTAATGTTGATGAGTCAGTCAGAGAAATGGCCACAATCAGTAAGAGAGGTCACTTGTTGCTTGCAGAGCTCGTAGAGCCAGGTAGTACAGTTGTTGCCATCATTATCTTCTTGTTCACATCGCCAATCCGATTGTCTTTTTTTCTTGTTTCCTTCTTTCACTCCAATCTACAGTGCACACCTTTCGATTAATTTTAATTATGTTCACTATTTTGCCGGTTTCCATGCTCAGGTGGTGATTGCATTATTACGACTAGCCAGCTTTTGCTATGCCTCTGTGTTGTTGACGGAAAATGTGCACGTGTTTCGATTAGGCTGCTGTAGTTATGCTCTTTTGTGCAGTGGCGATAATATTTTGTAGCCTTTATCACCAACCACATCTTCATTGTGGAAGTTGCAAGGAGCAGTAAATGTTTGACCGACCACCATCAACAGTGAGGTGATGAAAATAGTGGACCGTTAGAATTTGGTTAGGCGTAATTGGGGTCGATTGTTGTGAGCTGCTGTTGCTGTTGCAAGGATAATATGACCGATTATGTGATCAGAGGGCGATTGTGCCACTGCAGTTGCACGGATGACTCGAGGAGAGTCTGTAGGACACACTACAGCAAACAGTGTAGCCAATGCGCACTATCCAACCTTAAACGCCTCAACTCCGTCGTTCCTAATTACATTCACTTAATTTGATGTTTACATGCTTCAAATTGAATTCTTTCACTAGCGAATTTGGTTGCGAGAGATTGCTGTCTTCCCCTTCTATTGTGTACAGCAATTGCTTTTTTTCTTGTTTGCAAATTGATAATTTGTGCATTCAAATCGGTGTCAGCAACCATCCCTTTTACCATTCTCATTCTACTTCTACTTTTTTCACCCAATGGGGATCAATGGGTCACTAGAGTGGCTTGCCTTCTGAAACCATTTTGGCAATTCTTTTCTCCTCTACAATCTAACTACTAGATCTCATGTCAATGTCTGCACTTGATCACGAGATTCGATAAATCAAGTCTCAATTGGAATCACATCATCTCTGTGAGTGCACGTGCAATTCTAATTGCTTGTAATGGAGTGCAAATTAAATTTAAGCTGAAGAACATGTCCGGAAGGGGACATCCGCCGCTGCCCTGCCACTGCTCGGCTACTGCTGCTCTCGTTGCCCTCATGTCACTGTCGTTTCTCTGCTTCCCTAGCTTTACTGAAGCCCTTTAAGGGAGGCCACTTGCCCAACTTTAGGCCACAGTTGACATCCTCCTCTTGTGCCCCTCGTGTCACGCTTGGCCACTGGCCGCACTGTCAGCAGTAGTAAAACCCAGCGATGGTAGGCGGTGCACTCGGTCACCGCTCACTGGCAGCCCATAGTCAGTCAGATCGAGTGTCACTTGGTGTCTAGACAGTTTCTGTGCGAACACTCATCTGTTCGTCTGCAGCTAGTCGGTCTTCTGGGACTTTGCCCAGTTGTTCTGCACACCCAGATCTGCTCTTGTTCTTGCATTAACTTGTCAGTTGCTTTTTCCTCGCCGCATCGATTGGCCATTCATACTCACTCATTTTTGCTGTATGCACCACATCATTTGTTTCGCTTGTCATAGTCATTAGTACACTTTGTGATATATCAAATTGCAATTTAATTCACTCCAGCTCATTTGTCATTTGTTCTCATTTTTTTCTTTTTCCCTCCCAACAGGCGTTTCATAATGAATTTGAGAAAATTGCCCATCGCTTTCTGACTGAAACCAGCGCCATCAAGCAGAGTTTATCAGGCAGTCTGCTTCTCAAGTCATTACATCCAACCCAAAAGCGCTGTCAAAACCTTTGGCTTAAAGTATTGGAGTACTCAATTATCTTGCAAGATTATCCGGCCGGTACACGTTGCCCGCGTCATTTCTCACGGTAAGTTTCGTTTTTATATTTGTCATTCAACTTAAAAGTCTTCTTTTTGAATTCAAGCAAATATGTTCTCAGTGCACTTTCTCATGATTTTTTACTGACCTGTTAAAGAAAACAATTGTCTCCACGAGAGGTGACATATGGTCAACAGCCTCTTTGCAAACTGCCTTTCTTTTATTTTCCTGCCAGCCCCTAAACACTGTCCATTATTTTGTTAGTCCTACCACTTGTCAACTGCTACCTGTCTTTCTCTTTACACAAGGTGCATAGAGAACTTTTCTCAATGCTTTCTCAGCAGATGATTTTTTTTCATTGAAGTTCCGCTAAAGCACCCCAAAATAAGAGCACTATGACTGTGTATGTAGAGGAAACCAAGTCAATTGTTAAACACTCAGTTGGGCAAACAGATTCAGGTATTGCATGTCAAATTTTTATCCTTTAAAAGCAATTTTTTTTGTCACAAAAGTGACCACTATTGACATGTACTAAAAACGCAGTTGATTACTAGTCAGTTAAAAAATGAAAAACATTTAAATTTTTTTCTGATTTTTTATTTAAATTATTTTTTGTTTTTAGTTTCAGTTCTCTTCCTCTTTTTCCTCACTTTTCGTAAAAAAGTGAACAATCTTCTTTCTTCAAGCACACTGCAAACAGGTCGCGAATTATCTTGCATTAATTCTTGACGTTACCAATTGATTGATGGGCAAAGCAGTTGGCAGCATTCATTGCGCAGATATTTCTTCTTCCTTCTTTTTTTTGCGCAGCTTTCTTGTGAAAGCACTTTATTGCGCTTGCCCTATCACCTCAGTGGTGCCAATTAGCGTCATTATATGAGAGAGTTTTTCTTTTCTGAGTACCTTTTATTCACTAAATCATCTTTTTCATTTACCCTACAGCAAACTGTCCAGTCGAGTTCAACCGCAACTGAGTCCAGAAAAGCATTCTCTACGTCCACAACAGCCACAGCAACAACAGCAGCACCAGTCAGAAGCTGAAAGCATCAAGAGTGCACTAGGTGGTTCGTACAACAGCATCTTTGCAAGTGGACCACTTGCGCAGTACCGGGCCATCGTCTGCGGTGGTTTACGCCGAGCAGGCACTGCAAACGGCTCCCTGAACCGAAAAGTCGAGCTTAAGTCTACCGGCACCGGTGGATCCTCTGTCAGCATTCACCACCGTCGCGTGCAAACGAGGTCGGACAGCACCATGATGGAGCACCAGGAGGCGGTCATCGATACGCACAGTGCAGACGGCAGCGGCACGGCCAGTCCGGGCGCCGACAGTGGCGTCTTCAGCTCCTCCACTGACGGAAAGTATGAAGTCATTCAGAAGGACATTGGCTACTCGAGTGATGCCGATATGAGCGATGCAATTGAGGTACGTTTACCACCATTTCTACTGCTGTCTCTTTTTTATTACGCATTTATAGACTGGGTAACAGAACTGCTTCCGTTGAGTTGATAGTGATAGGTGAATGGCACTGAAAGCTGTGAGTGCCACTGAACTCGCCTTGCTCGCTTTGTGGTCACAGTAGTACGAGTGTAGCCTTGATTGAATTTAATGAAGTTTTTGCTCACGCTTCACTAGATATGAGAAATGAGGAAGAGCAGAGGTAGAAAAGAAATTGTTTGCTAGTTTTGACAACAAACATTGCTGACTTGTTGACCTTTATTATTAAAGTGGCGTAGAAAAAAAAACCATTTTTTTCAGTGGATCACGAGATTGAGCACTGCTCTGCGCTGTTTCCTTTAACCAGTTACTGGCGTTGATGAAATCTAAATCGAATCAGGAAGAGTTGGGAAGAGTTGATGAGAGAAGACGTAAAGAAGAAAACAGGGCGTGAGAGACACAATATCGATCTATTGTACTTCAAGTGCTAGAAATAGAAATTAGATGCTATTTGAGTGCTTTGGTGCTTTGGGATTTGCAAAGGTGGTAGTGGGCAGAGGACTGGCACTTGTACGCGCAGTAGTTCAGTTCCCCTGTGACAACACAATCAACCGCTTGGGAAGACAATTGAATGGCGGATTAGCCCACCGGCTACACAGGCAAAGGCACATCACAGGAGGACACTGGCCAGCCACACGTCACACATTCAATCGCCTCTCGTAGTCGAATCGATTTGATCGTGTTGCACCTATTGATTGATTACTTGCCACATGCGATCGCCACGTAGTTGCCTTTGTATCTTAGCACACTACCTGCTTGTGCATCTGCAGCAGCCGCCAACTTAGTCCTGAACAATCCTTTTCAACTGTAAAAATAGCTTTAGAAACGCAGATTAAGACACTACATTTATGCTTGATATATTTGAGTCCATTTTAGGGACAATGCTAAGGTTGTTTGATGTTGGCAATTGAATAAACAAACAATTACTCAATAAATTAATAGTCGGTGTTTAGCGAGAGTGCCACAACAAGGTGACTGACATCATGCACACAAGCATACAGACACACTGCAAACAATTGTGTCCGGTTTGCTTTACTCCATCTTTGGACCACTCTCTAAAAGTGGCAACAACTTTTTGTGAAAGTGTACATGCCCGAGCACTTGAGACGGCCAGCCATAAGTGAGCCCTGATTAATGGCACCCGTCCGAAGGCGTTGAAAGATGGTGATGCCTTCTTTCGATTGCGATCAGCAAAGGGCCGTTTATTTGCAGTATCTTTGCCGGTATTTGCCGTTGGATGTTCACTCTAAATAAAGCTTCCTTTCTGATTGCTGCCTGACTGTAGTAGAGAATTTAGGTAGGATGATATTATAATTAGCCGTTAATCTCATTAGCTAACTGCGCAAGCTGCCTCATCATATGCCTCTCCACCTGATCCACAATGTCGAATAAATCAAACGGCGATGGACTCGATCCAATTATTATTTCTGTACACACTATTACACTGCCATGAACACTGCCGCTGGTCAAATCAGTTGGTGCTGCACTGTCACTGCAAACAGCACTCCTGGCGGTCTATCGCTGTTCGGATCACGCATTTTGACAGGCCACTCCAAAGACTAGCATCATCAGTTGTACTTTGCCGCTATGTCTACCTGAAACAACGCAAGCAATAAACTGACTTTGATCTTCACACACACACACACCGTTCAAGTGTGCGCGACAAACATCAGTCTAATTGGATTTGCCTGCGTATCTTTCATGAGTATCTTCTTGCTCTGTCCAAGTGAGCGTAGTATAATTTTCCACAGTTGAACGGGCCACCAGTAGTGATGCCTCACCTGGTGGTGCACGCATGTACATAGTGCAAATTTGTACCGGCATCAGTTCAGCTCAGCGGTTTTATTCGCTCGTTAGCAACTGAAGCTGGGTTGAGCTGATTCAACATGCTCTTTCTTCTTTGATTTACTTGACCTTTTCCATGTAAATCAATGCACTAGATTTGCATTTAAATGGCGCCTCAGCGACTCACCAGAGCTCAACTGTCCATTCACATTACGTTCAGTAGGCACACTTATTTGTTATTTGCTTACCACCAGTCAGTCAGTGGCACTTGTCAGCCCTCGACGTAGTCCTATCACTAACCTCAATGGCCGGCAAAGTCGGCCGGTCGCTTCGTCGCCAGCAACTTAGAATTGGCGATACTCCACTTTTTGCCTTCACCAAGTAAAGCCATTGTGGCAATGTTTCATGTCTCTTGTTTTTCCTCCTTCCCTAGGCTCATCCACACTCATCCGATCAGAACAGCTCGCAGCGGTTGGCTCGCAAACGTCAAGTTCGTCGTCGACGAACGCGGACAGCTCGACCGCGCCCTTGGAGCTATCACGCCGACTGGACCGACTGGGACTACTACCAAACGCCGTTTGTGTACAATGAACAGGGAAGCAACGAGGACAACTTCGACAATGAAAATGCAGTTCGGAAGCTGACTGAGTTTGGCGAAAACTACGAGAGCTGGATCAACAATGAAATTGAGCTGGCGGACGAGTTGAAAAGTAAGTCAAATGCCGTTTTTTAATGACCACAATAAACAAACACAACAAGCACTTCCTCTCCCTCTAACCATTTTTACTAATTGATTTTTCGTTCCTTTTGTTTGCCACCCGCTAGGTCTGAAGCCCGCCGTAGTGATTGAAAAGCCCGAAATTGAGGCCTACTGTGAGCGAGCTTTAGTGGAGAAGGCTGATGTTGCCACTTCACCGATTCCATTTTTGGAAGAGGAAATTGATGATGAGAAGAAGACAGAGAAGGAAGATGAGCAAGCAGTGGTGGTGAAAAGCTGTGCTGCGCAGACCATTGAGAGCAAGTCCACACAAACTGCCCCCAAATCGGTGGCTGATAGTGCCTGCATGACTGCTGCTCATCACTCGGAGAGTACAACCGGCGGCAAGTCCTGCTCACTGGCTGCCTGCAAGTCCTGTGCCAGCGCTTCTGCCAACTCCTATTCATCGATAAAGTTCTACACCAGCCTGGCGCTGGCTGGCCTCTTTGCCATCTTCTTTGCGGTGTCGCAGTTCTCGCCGGAAATTCACAAGAGCTACTCTCGACCACCACCACTGTAGAGTGCGCCTCTATTTACTTACTCACACAAGTATTCTCTTTATCGACCAACTCTTAGTATTCACACTTCTCTCTCATCATCTACCACTCTGTCTCAGTGGTCTAACTTCAAAACAAAAAAATGTCACTCACTGAAATATTCTCAAACATTTGGTTCCGGCAATGCCGCCTCAACAGCAGCAGCATCATTCTTCAACTATTCAACCCTCTACAACATTTGATTATTTAAATGTAAACTAGCGTGGGCACAGAAAAAATCATCTCCGTATTCTGCCCTTCCACAGAGGTATCCCGCAGTGTGCATAGCATCAAGTGGCTGTTAGATATGGCGATCACCACCAGCTCTGGCACCACTTGACCATCCACTGGCACCATTCTGCGGCTCATATGCTTGATGCCCATTAATTGTGAGGGCACGCCATGACCATCGCCATCACCGGCAGCGGTTATCGTTGTCATCTTGTGGCAAACGCTTCTCTCGTCTTTAGCTATCGGCTCATCAGCTGCAATGATGCCCGGCAAACATGTAAATTGCCCGGTCATCTGTAACACATATTGATTGCGCCTGAAGAGCGTGTGTCTTCCCTGTCAAGTCTAGCACTGGCCATCTTTTGCGCGTAATGAGTACCTTATTCATTTGCCCAGCTCAACCACGGTCAAATGGTTCACTTGGCGGCGTCAGACTGCACACTCGGCAGCCACTGGCCGCCATTGTCAGCCTTCGTCTGTCTCTAATGTGAGCCCATTAGAAACTTCATGGTGCTAATCGAGAGTTGTCCGATCTTGAGCTACATGCAGAGAGTTTGCAATGCAAGCCATCGTCCACTAATCACCCTCAATTAATCTCCATCACTTTTCGCCTTTTTCGAAACAATACTGCCATTAACGGCTCATTTCAGGCAATATTAATAATCGCTCGGTCTCTATCCACACTATTTGCTTTATTCTTAGCTCAAACTGCTCATAATTATAATCAGGCCAATATGCATGGTCTCTTCAGTGCGAGTTGAGTGCCGCAACCCAGCATGCATCAACACTCGATAACATCAACTGCTTTTTTATGTCCTATTATACCACAGCTACTACGGCAAAAGACTATTGTCAACTGATAACGCATCGACAGCAACTACTTCAATTCGATATACATCATCACACATCGTCATACTTGGCAGACTACCTTCACAACAGCTACAACGACACCTTCACCACTTTAGCAGCCCATTCAAACACTTGCCATTAACAGCAATATTACAACAAAAAAAGTCCAAGAAAACGGAAAAAGCAATCTTAAAAATACATCCTCTCAACAATCACAGCATTTTCACCCTTGTCACAAAATTTCCCGTCCAGGCTAAAGTTGCACTTTCAGTGACTGACTGCCATCGCCAAACTCTACTTGCTCACCACTTTTATTTTTTCATCTTTCGACTGCAATAGGTGCATTATTCTTGCATTGCCAAATTATCGAGTTTAATTTTCCTGATTGACCAAAATGTCTGCTTCTCTCTTATTTGCGGTGCCTTAATTGACTGTCCTTTTTGTAATTCAAAAAACTTTTATTTTTTCTTCTCCTACTTCTTCTTTTGTAACGCTGCCTGAACACGAGCTAAAGCTTTACCAAGCAGACAAAAGCGCATCACTTGTGCGTTTCTTAACTGCATTGGAACATTTTCTAAATTACGAATTGCACCGTGGCCGACTTTAGCCTAATTAATACGTTGTCAAAATCCGGCTTTTGCACTCCGCTCGGACTGCAATCTTTTTATTTTTCTTACCTTTTCTAGTCCATAACTTTGCAAATCATTGTTTCTTTTCAAAATTGCAATTGTTAACTTAACTTATGTGTCCCCCACTTTTGCGCAATTTCTTTGTTTTTTCAAAGCTGAGTCTCTCTTGCACTTAATTACTTGCGAATCAGCCAGCGGTCCTCTAGTTCCGTTTGCAGATGAGGCTTTTTTTTGCACTACCAAATCACCAACCCACCTGTTGCGCTAACCTTTTCACCCTTCACCCACTTCATCCTTCACCCTCTGGCCAATTCTTCTCATCACCTCATCATTCATTTCAGCCCAATTCCACTTGCATTTCTCATTGACACTTTTTACTATTCATTTTCTTTTTCTATTTAAGCAAACAACTCACACCCACAGTATCTATTGTTATTTCATATTTATATTTTATATAATTTATTTCTATTTTGTATTTTTGGGACACACAATCAAAGTCTGCCGACTCTCTGTATGAACAAATTTTAATAATTTTCAAAAAAATGCAAATAAAAAATGAATCATCAAAAAGCTTTGTACTATTACTGTTATTTTCTGTTGATGAAGGTTGCGAGGTTAGACGCATCTGGGCGTTTGAACTGCTGTAGTGCGTACTACGTAGCCCAACAGGCCACGAGTGAATAAAAAGAGCATGAAGGTGATGGCAGCAAGTTTTGATGTTTTTGCTTTTCTGATGATGAGTTGACAGATTTTCTTTAACTTTGATGAACGAAAAAAAGGTTTCGATATTGACGTAGTAACCAAGTAGTGAAGATAGTTAACTTTGGCAAATAAAAATTGAAAGACTGAAAGAAGGTGCTCTCTCTCTCTCTCACTCTATCAATCTTTCTGTGGCTTCACTCACAGGCCTTGTTCTCCGTCACCTGAAAGGCGCACAGTAGAGCGAACTTCAACAGCATTTGTCAGCGATAGCAGTCTTACATCGGTGTCTTTATCTTCTTCCAGATCGCCATCGCCTTCCATCTGATGCTGTCCGTTGACGCGAATCACTTCGTCCGGAAGAAAACGACCATTCGCGGCATTATGGTTATTATCTGAATTGGTGGCGTTATGCTGCTGCTGCTCAGTCTCAGCCAATGATATGCTCTTGTTGACAGCACTTGTAGCGCCATTATTATGATTATGGTTGCCTAGGCTAGTGTGTCCTGTAGTGGAGGTGCAAGTGCTCGTACTAGATTGACTCGAATTGACAAGACCACTTGACGAAATCAAAAATGAAGATTCACATTTGCTGGCGCCATCCTTTGATTTTGATTTGCTAGGTGACGGTGAAGGTTTAGGTTCAGTGCTACCATCCAACAGTCTTTCGTCATCCAAGTGCAAAGTGGAAGACAGCTCCGCTCGACTGACCATTTCCGCACTATCACTACTTCCGCTGACAGAAGGTGAGTCAATTACTGTTTGTTTTTGTCCATCCACTTCACTGCTGCTTGGAGGCGCCATCAGATCAGTGCCGCCATTGTTATAGGTGTCACTGCCATTCAACTGATTCCACTTGATATCATCGTCCAGTACGCAGTTGCTGACCAAGGAGTCCTGCTGGCTGGGGTGAGCGTAAGTGGCAGTCGATTTGCTCATAAAGCTCGACGCCTCATTTCCAGCGCCGGCAATTGGAGGACGAGTGGAAAATTTTTGCGAAGAACTGGGCAGCTTCGGCTTTGGCACAGTGACGTTAACCATTGCATTGGAAGCTGGTGCCACAGCCAGCATCTGTTCACTTGATCGTCCCTCGGCTGGCATCAGAGGCCGAATACTTTCGTTAGCAATACCGCCGAGATTAGCACTGGCAAAGGCACTGTTAGTGGAGTCTCCTTTCTCCTTAGGTGTATGGTTCTGCATGACTGATAGTTTTTGATTGTCCGTTGCTGCAAACTTAAAGTTGTCGTACATTGGCTTTTTGCGAATAGCACCAGTGTGCGGCAGAATAGTCAGCGGCACCTGAAAGCTGCATTTGTCCTGGTGAAAGCCACTGGGCAGTGAAGTAGGTATGCCAATAGAATTAGCCAAACTGGAAGACGCACCAAAAATACTCGACTCGTTCTGCAACGAGTTTCCACTGACACGGGAGTTTAAATCAAAGACACTTGGCTCCATGTCAATACTGTCGTGATCGTCCTCATCTTCATCACCGTTAAACTCACCATCCTCCTCGTGAAAATGATGTTCAGTCAAAAGACTGCTAGGATCGACACTGTTTACGTTGCTCGTTTTCTTACGTTTGTGGCTGCTGTTATTATGATCATTTGAAGCGTTAAACGGCGACGTAAAGCTTTGTCTTGAGCCGCCAGATAGATTCACCTTTGTGTGGGTCGTCGGATCAGTTTCTGCCACTTTTCCAATCATAGTTTTGCCAAACGGTTGGCTGTTATTGTTCCCTCCACTTGCTGTAGTGGTGGTGGTGTTGGTGGTATTCAGCTGCTTTTTATCCAAACTGCTAAACAACATCGAGCTAGTACTTGGAGGAGCACTAAACTGTGAGCTACTGCACAGTTGCTGTTGAGTTGTTGCTCCATGATGATTGGGTGCTATAAAGACATTCGGTTGACTTTTAGCTCCTTCCGTGCCGAATCCAGCAAAAAACTGCGAACGGCTGTTTTTGTTGCACGGGCCATTCATGTTGATGCAGGAATTTGAGCAGTTGTTGCCATGATGACCACCCGTGAACTGGTGCTCTCGATTGGTGGGTAGTGTAATGCTTTCACGATTAGGCTGCAACTTATTCTGATGTGTGTGGCTGCGAAAGTTATCGAAAAAGTTATTTGCCCTACTTCGAGGTTCAGTTAGATTGTTGAGAGTTATGTCAGGACGGGCATGTCGATAATTATTTATGAGAGGATTCTCGTTGATGAACATTGGATTTCCTGTCACTGGACCGAATGCCGGATGTCGGTGGGCGTGAGCGTGAGTATGAGCTCCAGAAGTAGTCGGCTTAAATGAAGTACCAGGCTGTTTTTCAATCCATTTTTGCTGTGTATGAATCAAACTTTCAATAAGTTTATGCTGCTGGTTAATTTGATAGTTTTGAAGCATTAGCAGTTGATGTATTTGCTGATTAAATCTTCGCTGATGATCATTTGAACTTTCGGCCAGGCCAGATTCATGAAAGTCTGACGTAGGCACGCAACAATTTTCAATATCACACAAAAAGTAGGATGGATTATTTGAAAGCAGGCTTTCATTGAAGTTAAACGGGTTAGCCTGCGAATAGCTTTCCTTACTACGACTATCTGTTGATAATGCAAGTTGTTCCAATCGACTGTGAAGAGTATTAATTTGAGCGTTGAGCAAGCGATAGAATTGGTCAATACGCCCTTCTGGCACAAAGTGAGAGTTTTCAGCAATAAGGGGCTCGTTAAAGTCAGTTTCATTCATCTGCGGCGGCTGAAAGCTATCACTTTGTACTGTGCGGCGGTTATTACCAAACAGCTTCCGAGTGTTTTTGCTATTTCGCAAACTCTCCTCTGCAGAACCACCATGTGACTGCTGTGTATTTTTTGGAATTGTTGATTGACTTGCTTGAAAACCTCCAAAATTATTAGAAACTCGTGGCGAAGACTGAGAATGCCCTGATTGAGAATAGTTGAAAGCGTTTGAATTGTTGATCATTTTAGGTACAGTTTGAGTTGGCTTTCGTTGACCAATTGAGGATGACAATGACGAAGTAGTTGTCAGGTTAGCGTGGAGGTTATTAACATGTCCGTCAAAAAGACCGTTTCCATTTAGTTGTACTAGTTCATCAGTTTTCCAGAGATTCTTAAAAGAAGAGAGTAAATCTTCAATGCGATTAATGCAAAATTCTGTTTCGCGCAATTGTTTTTCCTTAAAATTCGAATCTAGATTTTTATCAGTGTTACTACTGCCGACACGAGCACTGTCAGTTGGACAACTGTTGTTCAGTCCCTGAGTGCGTAAGTCTTGCTCAGGCATTGCTGAGTATACAGGTGCTCCGGGATGAGTAAGCAAATTGGAACTCAAAGAGTGCTGGCCAAATAAATTACTTTGCAAGTTTTGAGGAGGAGGGGGTGGCGGCGGTAAGTCAGACGAGCCAGGCAGCCAGTTTATGCGACATTCCTCTTCTTCGCTGCCGTCTGCCTCATCACGCCAGTTTATGTTGTCATTATGCGACAATACAAAGTGATTTTCACCGTGATGGTAATATTGATTTGCCCTCTGCGGCTCCGTTGAGGAGTGCACCATATTTGCTGCGACCGCATTGTTGTTGTTGCTGCTGTTGTTGCCGTTGTTGCTGGCTAGACTTTGTCTCAGAGCATCAGGCGTCGGGTGATTGATAGACGTTGAAGAGGAGGCAAGAGACATTGAAGATGGCGATTGCATTCCATGGTGCTGCTGTCCGCTGGTGCTGACGCCATCATTGCTCGATGAGAGCTCGTTAATGCGAAACTTCCTCATAGCACAACCTGTAAATATACATAAACGTTAGCCACAAACATGCAGACGCCTTTTCACGTTTCTAAAGTACCGTTTTCGCACTAATTAACCCAAACACAGGTTCACTTAATTAGCGGAAATTGGCAATTTGGTTACCGTTGCAGAAGTGCCTGGGATCGATGTAGAAGCAGCGTCTTTCTGAGCGGAGTCTGCTCTAAAGAGTTCAGGTGTCGTCTGTGGCCGCAAGATAGACAGGTAAAATAACCAGCTGGTCAGTGGCAATCTGATGAAAACTGATCCGAAGCGACCATAGTTTTTGTTTGGTAAACAATAACAATTTTTTATCAGCCTGAGCAGAAAGCTGTTGTTACTGTTTCTACGGTAGCCTGACATCCATGGGCAGAGCCTAAAAAATTTTGTGATTACGCCATTTCGCGGAGATGTCTGTTTATCTCTGAGGTCTTTGAAGGTTTTGTTGCCGAAAAGGACTCATCAGGTGTAGAACTGTTATGTGATTTACCTTCTTTAAAAAATGATTGCCAGGTAGGACAACATGATAAACATGGAGTATGGTTGTTTCATTTATTATGTTTTTTTCAGATTATGCTCTTCGTTTGTAAGGGCGTCTTTGCTACGAAGCACATGCAAGGATGCAAGGACGTTCACAAATCTACACCTACGACGGACCTTATTTTCGTCTTCGAAAAAGGTCACTATTCCAACGAGATTTCCCCTTCCAGATCAGATTAGGCCAGTAAATGGAGTTGTTGACGATACAAAGCAACAGAAACGTGCCTGGCATCCAGGCAACTCTTCAACCCTTCCACTGAACATCAACGACGAGAATAAAGTGACCGGAATGCAGATCATTAAAACAATGTTGGGCTACGTTTGGCCACAAGATCGACCGGAAATTCGAAATAGGGTGCTCGCTGCGGTGGGCTTGCTCGTGGCTGCTAAGGTGGTCAACGTAGAGGTACCCTTTATCTTCAAGTACGCAATCGACCACCTGAACAAGCACACCGGTGATGTGTTGGCGTTGACTGATCCAAGCAGTACTGTCATGACCACGGCCATCTCATTGATGATTGCCTACGGCGCAGCCAGAGCCAGCGCTTCGCTCTTCAACGAAATGCGCAATGCCGTCTTTGCAAAGGTGGCCCACGACTCCATTCGACGCGTCGCCACGCAGGTTTTCAAGCACCTGCACAGCATGGACCTGAACTTCCACCTGAATCGAAACACCGGTGCTCTGTCGAAAACAATCGACCGAGGAACGAGAGGCATCAACTTTGTTCTCTCCGCTCTAGTCTTCAACGTCGTGCCTACTATCTTCGAGGTATCGCTCGTCTCTACGCTTCTCTATTTGAAGTTTGGACCAGCATACGCATACGTCACTCTAGGATGCATCGCCACCTATTCAATTTTCACTCTGGCCGTCACTCAGTGGCGGACTCAGTTTAGAATGAAGATGAACCGAGCAGAGAATGCCGCGGGAGCGCATGCAGTGGACTCTTTGATCAACTACGAGACGGTAAAGTACTTCAATAACGAAAAATTCGAGTCGGACCAGTATCAGAAGATGCTTCGCAAGTACACTGATGCCTCCATAAAAACCACCACTAGTCTGGCGTTTTTGAACTTTGGACAGAACGCAATATTCTCCGCCTCCCTGGCTGCCATCATGATGCTGGCCACTCAGGGCATTGTTGCCGGCACAATGACCGTCGGTGATCTGGTCATGGTCAATGGACTGCTCTTTCAGCTCTCTCTACCACTCAACTTTCTCGGCTCTGTCTACCGGGAGATTCGTCAATCACTAATTGACATGCAGGCCATGTTTAGTCTTCTTCAGCTGAAAAGTTCTGTGGTCAATAAGCCGAACGCTGCGCCGCTTTTTATCTCGTACAAAGATGCTTTTATCAAATTCGAAGACGTTCACTTCAAGTACAACTCCACTTCGCCAATTCTTCAGGGTCTCAACTTTGAAGTTCCTACCGGTCAAAAGATTGCCATTGTCGGTGGATCAGGCTCTGGGAAGAGTACTATTGTCCGGCTGCTCTATCGTTTCTTTGACCCTGAACAAGGCCGCATTTTAGTGAACGGAAAGGATATTCGAGACTTTGACTTGGACAGCCTCAGGCGAGCCGTCTCAATTGTACCTCAGGATACCGTTCTCTTCAACAACACCATCTTCTACAACATTCACTACGGTGACTTTAACAAGACGAAAGAAGAAGTGTACAATGTCGCCAAAATGTCTCGCCTTCACAATTCAATCACCAGCTGGCAGGATGGCTATGACACGCACGTCGGAGAGCGTGGTCTTAAGCTGAGTGGTGGCGAGAAGCAGCGCGTGGCTATTGCTCGGGCCATTCTCAAAAACTCGCCCATTTTAGTTTTTGATGAAGCCACCTCTTCGCTAGATTCAATCACCGAACAGCGCATCATGGATGCACTGAAGGCAGCATCGGAAAATCGAACCTCTGTTTTCATTGCCCACAGACTCTCTACTGTGGTGGATGCCGACCAGATCTTTGTGATGAAGGGAGGCAAAGCAGTGGAACATGGTGATCACTACTCTCTGGTCAGCAATCCGAACACACTGTACTCGAAACTGTGGCTAAAGCAGCACCATCACGATCGTGAACTGCAAAACCAAGCGAGTGGAACTAGTGCCAAGTCAAGCGAGTAGAGTAGAACTTTAGGAACGCATCCTCAATCTATCTATTTTGAATCAATCGCACCTGATGCGGCGGCGGATAATAAAGTGCTGCAGTAGTCACTAAACGGTATATTTCTTTTGCTATATTACATTTGTTCAGTTAGATTCCGCTGACTGATTAGCTGTGGCTGGTTCCAATGAGCTGGCACAAAAAGTTTTTTGCCCAGAGGTGCAAGTGACACAGTGCCACCGAAGAGTGAGAGAGTCATTAGCCGTCAGTTTTGAATCGCTTGGTGTGCTTTTGCACGATCGTCCATTGCATCATCTTGATCATTATCATCATCTGTCGCTGACATGGCACTTTCCGGACAGTGCAAAGCAAGGTACAGCCAGCCAATCTTTCTTGTACATTGATGCTGGGTGGCGTGAGTAGCAGAGTTGCCGGATAAGTGTGTGCTCTGTGAGAATAGTAAGCATAGAGCATAGTGTGCAGTACTTTGGCAATAAAATGGCTTTATTGAAAGATAGAAAAATATTACATAAGTACTGTATGTGCAGTGGAAGAAGAGAGGTGTCTGAAAATTTCAAGTCGAGCAAGTTTTATGGTACAGTTGAGTGAAGGAGAGAAAAAGTCGACTCGATTTGTTTGTTTGCTTTTTTGGTTAAGTGGTCGAATCCTAACTTATCTAGCTGATAGTTGCCACTGAATAGAGGGTCGAGATCGAAAGGTCGATTGCGATTAGCTCGTCCTTGTGTGTGTATGTGTGTTTGCTACTGCGCTATGTGGGTGTGGGTGTTTGTGTGTGATTACTCGATCTCTATCGGTGTTAGTGACCACTCATGACGCCATTGATGGGAGCAATGGGCTTCTCCAGACTCTGAGTCTTGAGGATGGGCTGCTTCAGCTCCTCGTACCACTGGCTACGGTCGGAGCACTTGAAGTAGAAGTCCAGGTTGTTGTTCGGCGGCAGGGCGATGAACGCCCGCAGCATGTTCTCAATGCAGGAGCGCTGCTTGAAAAGGGCATTCACCACGTTCGCACCTCGCTCCACCAGCGGGGCCTTGCACAGGTACGACAGCACCGAGAGCACCGAGTTGAATGGCTGAAAGTCCGTCTCGGCGTCTAAAGGGAGAAAGAGCAAAGTGTGGTTAGCAAACTGGGCATGACTGAGCAGTGGGCGCTTCGGGACTTACTGGCATTGTTCACGCGGAAGGTCACTCGAGTGCAGAGCTCAGCGAGAATGGCCAAGTCGATGATGATGGGCGAGGCGAGCAGTGAGTCTTCACAGGTGTTGTGCACGACGATGGTGTTTCGGCCGCCGAGCATCAGCTCACTGATGTACTCATCGAGGGCTCGCTTTGAGTCGCCCACATAGGGGACGTACTTGATGACCACGGTGTGGTCGGGGTGGGACTGGCCCTGGCCGTACAGCACTTGGTTAGAGTTGACCATGTCATCGACGACGTTCGACTTTGAGATTTCCTTGCTGCGGAACTGCTGCGGCGCCGACAGATTGTAGCCGTCATTGTTGCCCAGGTGGTTGTAGCTGACAATGGAGCAGGGCTTGATGCCCGCACTGACCAGGAAGTCAACGAGCACTGACTTGAACTTGGTCTGGCCAGACTTGAAGTCATCACCGGAGATGAAGACCTTCTCGCGCTCAGCCAGCTCCAGCAGACCGGGAACAAAGGTGTTCTGCGGCGAGCCATTGATGTAAGTAGTCTGTGGTGGGCAAGTGAAAGAGACAGTTAGTTAGTGTCAATGTACCGCTGACAGTTGCACAGTGGCAAACATGCTTGCCGGCTGTTGGCGCAGTAGTAGCGGCGGACAGCTGTGAGTGAGAGAGGCCTACCTTCTCTAAGATAGAGGCGACAGCATAGAGAGCCGATGGCGCCAGTTCAGGTTCATTGCGCTTTATGGCTGCCAGCAAGTTATCAGCAGTGTCGTGGACGCCCTCCACCACACTGGAGAAGCGCTCAGTGTTGGCCGTCCAGAGGACGATGACCGTGTCCAGCTTCTCCTTGGCCTTGAAGTCTCGAATGTCAGCCCTGATCTGCTCCACCTGAGCCCACTTGTCTTCAATCGTCAACACATTGTCGGCACGGTCGCTCTGGTTGGCCGCGATGAAGTCAGGGTTGTAGATGGCCTTCCGGGGCACGAACTGCTCCATGTGCGGACGCAGCTGCTCCTGAAGGCCAATGTCAAGGACCTTGGCGCGCTCCATCGCATCGGCGAGGTTCATTGAGCTGATGTCCCAGCCGTCCAGGACCAGGTCATTGGGATTGACCATGGGCACAACGTCCTTCATGGGAATGAAGACCTCCTTGCCGTTGGAGTCATTGCCCAGAAGGACCGTACTGGACTGGGTCACACTGCCAAAGTAGTTAGCCTTGACAATGCCCTCCTTTGTACGGAACTGCATGCCCTTGCGGTTGGCGATGATGGCGCCGGTGACGGTGGTGCCGTTGTTGCCACCCCAGCCCACCAGCATCAGTCCCGTTCGGGGAACCTTGCGCTCGGTGCGGAAGGTGATCACCGACTTCATTGGGTAGGCCTGCAAATGGAGTGGTGGAAAGCATGGTAATTAGTCGTTCATTGACACCTGACATTGGGCGCAACTTGGCCATTAGGTCAGTGGTAACAAGTCAGTACTGAGCGATTGCTGCCTACCTTGATGCTGTTGGTCTTCTCGTCCTTGACACAGCGTACATTCTCGTACTCGTAGTCGGCTTCGATCAGTGACTCACTGTAGCGAATGTTTGGACTTTGCACGTTAACGGTAGCCATTTCTGAGAGGAATGAGTGAACTTGAAAGCGGATGAACGGATTGACGATTTAACTGGAGAGAGAGTGTGAGAGAGTGAGAGCAAAAGAGTGACTGTGGCAGTCGGAGGTGATGATTGGTCGAGTGTTGGTTCTCGGTTGGTTTGGTGCTGTCTGGCGTTTGGTGATTGCTCGGATCGTCCGGCATGCTCTTTTATACCGACGCGGACGCTGTTTCAAGACGCACACTCCGCCTTCGCCCAACGTACGTCACCAGGCACGAAGACTACAGCGGCGGCGGCAAGAGCAGCAGAAGTAGCAGTAGCAGTGTTGGTCGTGGTGGTGGTGGTGGTGGTGCAGCACTTCTCCTCAGCACTGTCACTTGCCCAATGCATCCCCTGCTCTCCCCACTGCTCATCCACATTTATCTGGCCACCTTATCGCCGTCGTACTTCGTGGTCATCTTCCCTTCTCTTCCCTCATCTCTTCTGTGAGAGCGGTGCTCTCTTTGCTACTTGTTGTTGATCATCATGTTGGCCTCTTTCAATTCCGCCGATCAGTATCGGCAGCGGGTGTTGATGCTTCTGCTGGTGACAGTTTGTGTGAGACATCTTCGAGAATGCTCTTGCTGCCAAGGGGAGAGAGAGAGAGGGAACGAGAGAGCGAGCATGGCAGTAGAGGAGCCGGCGAGAAAGAGCTACTGCGACTGCGAGCAAAACAGCAGCACTCTGGCAGCAGATCGAGCCGCCTTCCATTCCAGAAGATTCATACACCTGCCTGGTGCACGCGCAGACACGATGGCTCCCACCATGCTGACAGTTCACCGGTGCACCGGTGAAGCAACAGTAGCAACTGTGCAACATCAGCTGCACACTTGGCACCCCTCCCACAGAGTACATCCGCTTTTGTCTGGTGGTTTTTCCTTGCCCCACCACCTATCAGCACTCTGATAAGAGACAGCTGAAGAGATAGGTAGAGGTGGCAGGGGCTCTTATCGAGAGAACTGTTTGTCACTTTGTCTGTCTGTCTGTCTGCAGTATTTTGTAAGCGAACTAGATGTGCATTGCCACTGATGAATGACTTCAAATGGCTTTCCCTCCCAATTTCTCGAGATTTCTGCAGTGTACACAACTTCAGATGATGATCACATGACTGTACAGTAATTCTTTTGTGTTTGCTGAAAATTTGTGTCCGTTCAGACCAAAGTATTTCCTCAATGAATGAATGAACCTGTCAAGTGCAGCCGGCAGGTTGCCGCACGACAATTGTTGTGCTCGCCTGGCAATTCTATCTTTTTTCTGATAAGGAGATTGTAGTTTGTATAATCTCACATTACACAAGTCCAATGTAAACTTGTGCCCTCACTGAGAGTTGGATTCACCAGTAAACATGTCTTACTCTCGTTAGTCGATAAACATGTGATGATACAAAAGGTTGTCAAACTCGGCCAGCGTTAATGAACTTTCACTTTGAGCCAATAGCCATGACTGGCGTTGGTATCAATGACACTGGGCGCACATGCACAGTTACAGAGAACAGATCACCAATGAGGCCAATGTGCTCAGTGTCTTCTCAGTGAGAGTACATCGTCTTCAAGGGTCTCTCACTCATCCTCACCATCACTACTGCCACATCTCAATCGGCCGACCAATTGTCCTCCTCGCATGTGCATCCTCGCCACTAATCGCCAGATAACTGCTTCTGCTGCCGGCTTCTTTGCCCGACGGTGCAATTGACAAGTGTTAGACACTCCTCTTTTGCGTTGAATGGACGATAGCAATCTGTCCACTGGTGACCCTTCGGGACCGAGAGCGATGCTCGCAATGATTATTCCTCTTCCAATTAGTGCTTCTTAGCGCACTGCAGACATCAATCCGTCCATCTTTCTCCCGTGTGCGATTCGTTCACTTGTTTATTATTTTCTATTTTAGTTTAACCGATTTTAAAGAGACCCTGTTTTTCCGCCTGACTGTCGCCGTCAGCAACACTGCCCGGGGCATTCTCAGGTGCACATGAGAAGGTGCACTTTTTTTTCTACAACTTTCATCTGCTGCGATACTGCCACAAACACACTTGACCAGTTGATTGAGTTGAACAGTATGCGTGACATGCCAAGCGATATGGTGAGCTTTGACGCAAAAAAAACTAAAAATTTGTTTGATTTTTGTTGCGATAGTCAAAACACTGATATTAGCCTGTTTGCGTTTTTCAGCCTGAGTACTTTGTTATGAGATTACGCAAGAACATTCTCGAAAAAGTTAGAAAAACTAAAACAGCAAAACAGTACAGCGCCAGTTTAAAGGCTGCACAGGCAACTTCAGTATCTGCATCTCAATTTGTTTTCCGATTATTTCTATTCATTTCCTGACCAATCTTCGCAAACAAAAAACAACTTTGCATTTGGCAACAGCGTTTCGGCAGTTCTCTAGCTCATTTTGGCAGAACCACTACCTTCATCTTGCTCAATCAAAGCAGCGATTTTTAAATTATATAATCAGATTGCTATCCGATGATGAGATGAGATTGCTATTTTGAGCATTGAACGAAGAAGGGGGCTGAAAGAGGGTGTCAGCAGTTCTCGGCAAGTCAGCGTCGGTGCATATACTCAGGTAAGAAAGAGATTCAAAGAGGACTGTTGCACGTCACACTTATCGGCACTGTACATCGCTGCTTCTGCACTTCGACAGTGTCTGCCGACGGTCGATCCATCGACCACAATGTTACTCATTACCTGTTACTGCCTCTGTCGAACAGTTCGTGCACTACAGCACGAATTTGCTTAAGCACTAACTATCTCCGGCAATTGAACTTTACCAAGTGAATAGAGCTATTAAAAATAGTAAAAGTAGTTGAGCGCTGCGTTTGGCTGGTACGGGTGCAGCAGAATACACAATCCTGTCACCGCCATCTTGAGTGACAGTGCCTCTCTACAAAATACCCATTTAACTGCTTGACATTTTGACAGTAGTTAACAGTGCAGTCCAATTCTAGTCAAACTACCACTACCTTAGAAAAGTCGGGTGTCATACTCTCTTTCTCTAACCGAACTTTACTTTCACTTTCTCGTCGCTAGGTAGCCGTGCAAATAATTGCACGCGTCAAGGTTACCGACCGTCTGGCGCCATTAAAGTCGGCAGCAACGGTGTGTTATTAGTCAGAGTCTGTGTGTATGCCTCTCCTACTACTTCTTCTAGTTTTTTAGCGGCCTTCAATTCACCTAAGCAGGTAAATGTGTCAGTGGAAAATTTTGTTCACCCGTCATCATTTGAAATTGCAAATGGTCACAAACTGGACATGTTGAGGGACACGTGAACATTTTAACCGACAACATCCTCTTTAATTTTCAGAAGAATTTTCATATATCTAAGTTTATAGTTTTCATTGACGTAAATCGATTGCCTCTTACTACCCTTCTCAAAAGTGGGTGCACCGTTAAGTGTATTCTTCATTGCAAGTAGTGTTCCAATACCAGAGTCACAACTACCTGTACTCTATTCAATTGTAAGTGCACCAATGAATTTTCACTTTGGTGCAGTTTATTGATTGCTACAAAACACCATAAAACTTGAAAGTGTATAAAAACTGACAGTTTTAAAACACAAAAATGGAATTTGTATAATGTGATAAATTGAAAATCTCATGATCAGTTTTTACTTTGTCCAAGTTTTGTGAATCAGAAATAAAAACAAATTCAGCAAAAGAAATATTAAAATACAGCATTCTCATCTTATTGGCGCTATCGCAGATTGACTGACGCTGATTTGAGGGTCGGTTTAAACCGGAGCGGGGTAAACTAAACACCCAACTATACTGAATGAAAGGCATTTCACAGGCATGGCATGTCATCCAGTGACACTCAATCAGTTGGCTGTTTGGTTTTGACCGAACTCAACCGGTTACCAGAACAACAAAGATGAAAGAAAGTAGAAAATAAGGCTGTCATTTGACAGTTGTGTGTGTCTGCTCGGCTCAAGTGCGAGGTCAGTGGCAGAGTTCATAGTCACTCGAGTGGGCTCAGTCATGTGCCCGCTGTTGTTTAGTGTTCAAATTGCTCGTTCAATGCAGTTTAGTTTGCATCCTCGATAGATCAGTTTGCAGTTCATTCCAGTTTGTCCACCTAGCCACAGCCAGGCTAACCAGCCAGTGCTAACAGTGCACCTGTAAACAGTGCACTGTGCACAGACGCACAGATTTGTTTCCACATTGATGATCACTGCCGTACACGTGATCATACCGTGTTTAGAGAATGTGTGTGTGTGTGTTTTGACCACAACACTGACATTTCTGTACGTCATTCAGAAGATTGCAAGATTGGTAGTTGTGCAATCATTTCCACTCGTTCAGAACTTTGTCATGCACCGACGGGACCTCCAGGATTACAATTAATTCGGTATCTTTGTTTTTGTTTTTCTCACTTGTTCAACTGATAATGGCAGGCTTACCATCAGTAATTTGGTTTGTTTACTCTGTAAAAAGTACATAGAAGTCTCCTCAAGTAGACTTCTGACTGTAGATAGCAGCCGTGTTGGAGCACAACTGTCGTTGAAAGTATCAACTTCCTCTAAATAATCACAGAATCGCCTTTGTCTGAACTCCCAACTGCAATACTGCCAGACTTCCCAAGTGGGTGAGCCCGGCATCACACGACAACTGTCTTTCTCTTGCTTCCAGCGTTTTTCCCGCCAGAGTTGACAGTTAGACGGTGATAAGAGCTGCCGTTGCTGGTGTCATATCACTGTGCCTCCGAAGGTACGGTGATTGGGTGGTGATTATGTGCGATTGACTAAAAGTCATCTACTGTCTTCCGCTTCAGAAGTAACAACAAAAGCAGTCTGGTAGTGTATGCAAATGCTTGGCAGGCGTGTTTTGCAGTTGCAATACGCTGTGGCAAGCAATTAGTAGAGCGTCTTGGAAATTTTACTTAATGGACTGTTGCTCAATCGACGTGGAAGCTATCAGCGTGTCTTTCTCGTTTATACATTTAACTATAGCACAAAAACATTTTTTTATCTGACAGCATGCACTGTCCATTGTGTTTACCACCAGCACCATCACTAGCACAACGGGGAACTAGATCTGTCCCTTTTTGTTGCAGTTGCCTGGTACTTTTTCATAATGCTAAGTGTACCTGGTAGCGGTGTCGGGTATTCCACTGCTTTGTTGGCAGGGCGCCACAAACTGTGACAGATAAAATGCAAAAAGTGACACTCTTCTTTGGCTAATAGCAAAAAGCTTACGGCACCGAGTGTTCCCAGGTGGTCACCCTCCCAAGTACTGACTCGGCTCGATGTTGCTTAACTTCGGTGATCGGACGAGAACCGGTGTGCTCAACATGATATGGCCGTAAGCTGAAATATGTGGTTTACTAAATGCTTTTTAAAGTAAACGTTCAAAGTAACTACAAAACACTTTTATTTAATTTTTAAAACTTTAAAATAAAATGTAATTTTGCCAAAAAAATGAACAAGTTTTGTCAGTTTAAGATTTTATCAATTAATTTGAATAATAGTTTCTCAATATATAAAATTAAATAGCGTTTTGTTTTATTTTGAATTTTTTTGCAAAACGTGATAATCATTAGCTTGAGAAAAGTTTTTAAATCATCGAAACAGAAAAACTAAAATAAAAAATTATTTCAAAAAAACTTTTGTTAGTTTTGTTTCTAAATATTCCGTCTGATGGCGCTATATCATTTTCAGGCACGCTTTCTTTCAGCTGTTTTGTTTTGATAAAATCGGGATTTTGATTTTGACTCAAATGCTCATTCAGAATCGAAAACCTTATTCTATTTGTGTACAATTTTCAAAAATCGTCTAAAATAGGTTTGTGATTTTTCAACCTTTCTTCTTTTCACCGCCTGAAAATGTCTAAATCAAATGGCCCCCCTTCTACAAGTGATAAAAACTCAGCAGCTCCGAGGTATCAATCTCTTGTTGACATCCTCAAGCAGCCCCAACTGGGCATGAGGACGCGAGGGGCGGATAATAAACTTCATCAATTTTGCCTTCCAAATCTCGACGGATCTCAGGGCGCCTCTGTGGCAAGACTAAACCTTTCTCGGGCTTCCATTCGAAGCGAGGAAAATTTAATTGATGCTTCTACAATTGTCGAGCGCAGTAGGGTGGCTGCTGAAAAGAATGCAAGCATTCAGCAAGAAACAACACAACTAAATATTTTGCCACACATTGGGAAAAATTCTTTTGGAAATCTTCGAGCAAAACAAGCCGGCTCAAGAGGACATGGCAAAGTGAGAGAACACTTTTCTGGTGGCACAGGTGATACAAAAACTGATATTGAACGCTTTCTTAAAGCAATCGACAAAAGTGAATCCAATTTTGAAGATAATGACAAAAATGGAATATTGTCAACACATGTTTCGGAATTTAATTTCATTCAACTGCCCAAAAACTTCACTTTGGAGCATGGTCGCGTGAATTGCTATCGTTCGGGAATCATCGAGGTGATCAGTGGTGATAATCCCCCACAAACATACCGTTTTAAGCCTACCACTACAACAGATTTAATCATCTCTACTGATAAAAAGATTCACATCGACCAGATGAAAGTTTACTCACCTGAATCAATGACTACTGGTAAAAAGAGCTAGCAGCTTAATCATCAGTAATTTTGTTTTGAAGATTCCATTTGCCTTTTTGTAATTATTACGTTATTCATTGCTACATGTTTTCCGCCTTTATTCTTAAAAGATACCAGTATATTTTCTGTTGTCTTGTACCATTTTTATGATTAAAAATATACGTCTCGGCTTGCCGGACTCGTAAACGCAGCGTGTTTAGGAAAGAGCCGCAGTAGCGAAAAATTCTGAGAGATTTCTTGCTGGGTGCAAAAATATTAACAGAAATATTCTCACATGCGTGTTTGTGTGTGCTTGTTTGATTGTCAAATTCGGCTTTTTGTGTGACAATGTTCGAAGATCGCTGATCAGAGATAGTTCTGCTCTGCTCTGCTACACTTCCCAAGCCAACCCCGAAGACCCCAACCGCCAGAAAGACTGCTGAAACCGTCACCCGGCAGCATTTGTTGTTGACGCTTGCATCAGTCAGTTCTTTTTCCCTCTTTCGGCAAAAAGAAATCTCGCCGCGTGGAAGTCTGTGCTTTGTCTGCAGTGTCTCATTGCATCTTCTTTCATTCTCAAAGTGCCGGTTCCTCTTGAACTCTCGATTTTCTACTTATCACCACCACTTCTACCCCGGTCATCACCATCAGGATGGAGGACGTCACCGCTCAGCTGCTGTGGATCGGCCTCAGCGAAGAGAGGGCAAAGCAAACAATAAAGAATGAGGCGCTCACCAAGCTGCTGCTCGAGTTGATTGCCATCCTGCGGAAGGGCGGCAACTCGGACGAGGTTCTGGCCCGAGATGTCGGCAAGCTGGTCTTCTTGGCGGCCACCACCACAAAGGCCCAGATTCGCCAGCACCTGCCGCTGGTTCTCGAGTATCTGGCCAGCAAGAAGATCGACTCGGAGGCGAAGCTCGCCGCGGCCACCGAGTTTCTACTTGTCAATCCCACTTCGGTTGACATTCAGCAGTTTGAGCAGAGCGCCGGCGTCGGCTTGACTGTCACCCAGCAGCAGATCGCCGATACTGTTAAGGCCCAGATTGAAAAGAATCGCAGTGAGCTGCTGGAAAAGCGCTATCGATTCGGTCTCGGCTGCATTCTGGGCGATCTTCGAAAAGATAAGATTCTACGGTTCGCCGATGGAAAGGCCATCAAAGCCGAAGTGGACGCTCAAGTGTTGGCCCTGCTGGGACCTAAAAACGAGAGCGATAATGCAAAGCCGAAGAAAGAGCCCAAAGAGGGAAACAAGGAGAACATGAAGGCGGTCGATGCGGCGGTCAAAGAAGAGGAATGCAAAGACATTGTGGAGCTGTTGAATCAGCTTTCACGGCGTCGGGGAGAACTACAAAACCGGCGGCTACGTGATCACGCCCAACACGATGAAGCTGCTCTCTGAACATGTGCGCACCACCGGTGGCAAAGTATTCACCCGATTTCCCCCGAAACCAAACGGTATTCTGCACATTGGCCACGCCAAAGCGATCAACATCAACTTCGGCTACGCCCAGGCCAATGACGGCCACTTCTACCTGCGCTACGACGACACCAACCCCGAGAAGGAGGAGGAGCGCTTTGTGGTGGGCATCAAGGACATGGTGGAGTGGCTCGGCTACAAGCCCTACAAGATCACATACTCCTCGGACTACTTTGACGAGCTGTACGCCTTTGCGGTGACGCTGATCAAGAAGGACCTTGCCTACATCTGCCCCAAAAATTGCAACAACATCAACAAACTACCACCACCGTCCACTTCCTTCTCATCATCATCATCACCCCCTAAACTGAAGGGGCATCGTGGGAGCTCATCTAAAAGTGCTCTCTCCACTGCAGTAATGCGCAGCATCGGAGACTCAAGTGCTTCATGTAAGTCCCGTTTTTATTTTTCTGTTTTGAGTGGGAGAGAGAGAGAAAGTTTATTTGTTAGGCTATTATTTTCGACTGCTTGTCGGTCCTACTGATTTGTGAGAATAGGTTTCAGCTTGTTTCACTTAATGATTAGTCTTTGTCAATGAGCCGGGCCCCAACCGGCAAACTAATAGGGGTAGTTTATTGAAAATAGTTTACAAATAATAATAGAATAATAAATACAAACCAAGTGAAACTTACGTTGAGATCCAGGGCCATCCATCACCTGTACCAAGGTGATTCGACTTCCATTGATCCCTCGTAGTTGTGCTCGTACATCAGGCAGTCCAGTGATGTCGGCAATGGTGGGTCAGGTTCAGGAACGTCCTCGACTTCCATCCTGATGACTTCAGACTCGAAGCGGATTCCAGTGGCATCATCTTCAATGAGTCTGTCCTGTTCGCTTTGACTTATTTCTTCGTCAAGGTAGTCGTCGTCCTCTTCACTGGAAAAATTGTCCTCGTAGCTAGGATCACTTGTGTTGCTGGTTTGATCGCTGTTGAAGAAGTCTTCCCATTCTTCTTCCTCTTCTTCCTCTTCTTCCTCTTCTTGGCCATATCGCTCCATTATGTTGACCAAAGTATGAGCTTTTTCTAGTTTGGCTTCATAATATTTGGAGTCTTCTCTGATTTTCCGACGCAGCTCGGAATTTGTGATCAGCATTTGGAGGACTCGTTGGCAGTCTCTCTCAAAATTGAATCTGATTTTCATGATTGTGTTGACTGTAGCCAAAGTCATTGAATCCTTTGAGTCAGTCCAATAGTTTCTGATTTCGGAAAACAGCCGTTCAATCGTAGCGTTGGTTCCTTGAATAGTAGCGTTAATAAAATCATTTAGTAACTTTAACAAAACTTGTTACCTGGCAGTGTCAGAATAAAGCTTGCGGCTTTTTCTAGCGCATCTAAACCAGATACGCTGTTGAGCAAATTTGCCCAGCGTTCAGATGTTGAAAGTGTTGCCCATGACACTGGTCTTGTACTGATGAATGAGTTGGCTGTTTCGATGTTCACTTGCAGTTGAGCTCGATTGATTTGACAGCTTTCTGAGATGGTTTCTGCTGAGTTGAGGACATCTTCTTGGCTCAACTCACTGTCAAGTGTTGCCCATTGGTGCAGTTTCAGTGAGTTGGTCCAGTTTGACCATTGCACCATGTACAGCTGTATGTCATCGTACAGCTCTCGAAGCTGAAGGTGAAAGCTTAGTTGGTCGTTTTCTTCCCACTGTTCGATCATGTCAGCAACGATGCCTGGCATTGTGATGTTTTCTCTGTATTGGAAGACTTTCTGGTGCAGATTATCGAAGACTTTGATGGCGCTCATCAAATCAACTTCTTTTCCTTCCATGCTGCAAACAGCTTCTTCGACTTCGGCTGCAAGTGACCTCAAGGTGATGAGCAGTGGGAAGCTATTTCTATTTTCAAAAAACTTTTTGAAGCTGTCGACATGTTTTCCCTCGGGCTCCATTTGGAAGTAAATGTCGAGTATGTGCCACTGGTTGATGATGGCATCGATTGCTGGCCCAGTGCTTAGCCACCTGGTCTTGCTGTAAGATTTTGTCGGCGCCTTGTTATTTGAGTATGCTTGCTCGATGCCAAGTTGTGCTCTTATTTGAAAAATGTTGTTGATCCTGTTAGAGCTGCTGTGCATGAAAAACTGGTGAATCTGGCCCAGGAAAATGTTGAGATTTTTTTCGCCAAAATTAAGTTTATCGACTGAGTTTTTCAATGCGTTGTTCACAACGTGAGCTAGGCAGCCTACTCCAATGAGCTTGTCACCAAATCTAAAAAGGGATAGTTGTTAGAAATTAAGTTGAACTGTTACAAAAAATAATACTCTTCGGTTAGATGGTAAAAGATGTTGTTAGGGCCTTGACGATCAATGCTTCCAAAGTTGGTTGGGCAGTTGTCGGCTACAATGGCAGTAATCTTGTGGCTTATTTTATATTTTTCTAAAACTTTCTTGATTGCCCATGCAGTACAATCAGCTGTTCCTCCTTGTTTGAGATCGATGAGCGCCAGTAGTCGATGCTGGAGTCCTTTTTGGCTTTGAAAAAAAGTGGCGATCAGGGGCAACACTTTGATGTTGTGAATTGAAGAGCTGTCGAATGCAATTGCTATGTGATTGACTTGAAAGAGATCACTTTTCAATTTTTCTTCTGCTTCATAGCCAAATAGGCCTTTGCAAATGGCGGCAGTCTTGCAAGCAGATGATGAGTAGTTGCAGTCTGCAACTTGCTGCATAATTTTGTTCATGCAGGTTTGGCTTTTCCACGAAAGATTGTGCACTGCTGTGCAAAAAGCCAGTATACCTATAAAACAAAAGTAAAATCAGTAAAAACAAATCATTAAGTTTAGGATTTTAAGCACCTTCTCTAACAAGGGTTTGATCTTCTTTGGTGAGGTTTTTGAATTCTGAGGAAGCTGTGCGAGGAGGATCTTCAAGGCTGTGCGCAGGATAAAAATAGCCTCGAAGTTCGCGTTCTATTGGGAACTTTTTAAAATGCTTTTTCAAGCGGGCGCCAAGGTCTCTGTAAAATTTTAAATAGTAAGTAAAAATCAGTGTGATAAATTTGATACATCTACCTAGGATTGTTGGAGCCTATAAGGTTTTTGTGGCAAACCAAACAGTGAAAGTGGTTTTCTGGGCGTTGAGTGCTACCTTGAGGACAGTTTGTGCAAAGTTCATCAGCACAAAGAAAGTAGTCTTCAACATTGAAGTACTCTGTAGTGTGACGGGGACGACTTCTACGTTCCATTTTCTTAAGATAAAAAAGTGAAATGAGATGAGATGAGATGAGATGAGATGAAATGAGATGTAATGAGATGATGATGATGATGATGGAAATTGTGGAGTTTGTAAAAGTGGTGGTTGGGTGATGTTGCTGAGATTGGGCTCTTCAGCTAGTCACAAAGGTTTTCGTCAATCTGTGAGCAGTTTTGAGCAAAATTTGCTTATCAACTTATCACGTTTTGCAATTTTAGTAAACAATATTGAAAATCAATAATGCAACTTCAATAGCCGATCAACGAGAGAAGAGATTCAAAAATTAAACGGTCCCTTTAATTTTTTTGTTTTTGTCTCGATGGGCTGTGCCATCCAATTTTTATTTGGGTTTTAACATAAATCAATAAAGTAACAGTAAAGTGAATGGCTCTTTTAGTGTCCTGGTGCACTTGACAAAAACTTTTTCTAACACAATTTCATTTTCCACAGAAAGTTTTTTGGCGCCCACTTTCAAGAAGAACGTCTTTTGCGAGCTTTCACCCAAAACCAGGTCTTGTAAGTAGATGACGCTACGCGCCACTGCTTTTACGAGTCCGGCAAGCCGAGACGTATATTAAAAATAAAAAATCATTTGATGTTTTTCTACATGAACGCATTTTATGAATAGCTCTCACGTGTAAACACTGTTTTGAACTTGCAGCAAGTTTGATCAACATGAAAATGTCGAAAACAATTTTAAATGTTTTTCTAAACTGTTTCTGAAGTATTCATGTAACTAGTCAAATTGTTATTTCGCCAGTGATGCAGATCTGGTCAAAATGCGGTTCATTCATTTGTCAAAAGCAAGAACGACCCTGTTTAGGTTGTTGTCGGCAGGAACCGGCGAGTGTGGCAACATTCACATTTCTTATGCGAAGCACTGTTTACGACAGAAAAGGCCGTTCACCTACTCACCTGTTAGTTTTCTGGCAGTCAAAATAAACGTGAACCAAAGTAGTCTTCAGTCTGAGAAAAAGGTTACCCCAGACTTAATCATCGAGAAAATTTCCGACTTGTCTTCGGTGAAAAAATGTCAAACACAGCGAGTTCGCCCACCAGTGGTTACCATAATGGGCCATGTAGATCACGGAAAAACAACACTGCTCGATGCTATCAGAAAGTCGGAAATTGTCAAGCAAGAGCATGGAGGTAATTGACTTCAATTTAACGAGTTTTATTTTTCATCAGTTCGGTATTCTTCTTTCAGGTATAACCCAGCACATTGGCGCATTTGTTGTATCGCTGAATGAAAAATCCTTGAAACAAAGTCGAATTGAAGATCTAGTCGTTTTTCTCGATACACCAGGCCACAAGGCCTTCAGTTCAATGCGAGAACGAGGTGCTCTGATTACTGACATTGTCGTTCTCGTTGTTGCTGCGGATGACGGCGTTATGGAGCAGACTATTGAGTCGATTTCATTTGCCCGAAAAGCAAACGCTCCCATAATTGTCGCCATCAACAAGATCGACAAAATTAACAATGACCCGGAGAGAATATCATTTCTAAAGCACGGGCTGAAATCTCAAGGAATCATTCTAGAGGAAGATGGTGGCGATATCCAGTCTATTCGGATGAGTGCCTTAAAATCGGAAGGAATCCAAGAGTTGAAGGAAGCTATTGTTGCTTTATCAGAGACACTCGAGCTTAAATCGTACATAGACGGCAATGTTGAGTGCTCTGTCATTGAGGCCAGTATTCATCCGCATCGAGGACGACTTGCCACGCTGCTGGTCCATCAAGGAACACTGAAAAGGGGCGATCTTTTGGTGAGCACCAGTTCAAATCATGGGCACATTAGCTGGGCAAAAGTTCGTTCAATGTTCAACGAATATGGTGAGGTGGTGAATGAAGCAACGCCAGGATTTCCAGTTCAAGTGATTGGCTGGCGAGATGAAACTTTGCCACAAGCTGGAGATGATGTTTGGCAGCTCAGCTCGGAGAAGCAGGTCAAAGAGGTGATCAGCATTGGAAAGGCTTATGAAAAGCAGACGAAGGACTCTCTAGCTATGGAGGTGATCAAGCAGAAGAACGAGGAGCACAACAAAGTGTACAAAGCTGAGTTGAATGCTCGTCGAGAAGCTGGCCTTCGGTACAAAAGCAAACGTGCCAAAGAGGCGCGCAAAAAGTTGGTTCTCAATGAAGGCGATGACATGAAGACTAGTGTCGTCCTGAAGGCCGACGTGAACGGCAGTCTGGAGGTGCTGCTTGACATCTTTGACTCATTTCCCAACCAGCTCTGCCCTGCCAAATTGAACCTGGTGCACTACGGCCTGGGCGATGTCACCGAGAATGACATTGATTTAGCTTCATGTTTTCCCAACGGCATCATCTACACCTTCAACACGGGCGTCTTCACTCCAGCACTTCTGAAGCTGTCAAAAGAGCTTAATGTGCCTATTAAACGATTCAACGTAATTTACCACCTGGTTGACCACCTCAAAGAGTCAATCGAAGCAAAGATGCCCTTTGTTGAGAAGGAAGAAGTGCTCGGAGAGGCTGTCGTCCTTCAGGAGTTTATCGTCAACGAAAAGCGCAAGAAGATTCCTGTCGCCGGATCTCGTTGTGCAAAGGGTGTGCTCAAAAAGACGGGCACACAGTTTAAGCTGCTCCGCAATGGAAAAGTCATCAGTTCGGGTCTTTCCATATCTTCAATGCGACACCACAAGGACGAGGTGGACACCATCAAGAAAGACTTTGAGTGTGGCCTAATGTTTACAAACAATCATATTAGTGACAAAAACGACAATGTCATTCGTTTCATGCCACAGGATGTGCTTGTGTGCTATCAGCTCGTCAAAGTGCGTCTCCCCCTACAGTGGTCTCCAAAAGGGTTCTAAGTGTGGCAATACAATCAAAGTGATCTGTATCATAGTCCTTCTTCCCTAAAAAAATTTATTGTATTATTTTATATTTTAGTAAACTTGTTTTTCTTACAAAACATCCGCTATCACCCAGTGTGGCGTGAGTGGCGGACGATTGAACTTGACTCGTTTGTCTATTTCTCCAAGCACGTAGCATGCACTGACTAAGTCAAATAAAGCACTGGTAGCCATTTCCAGCACATCATTTGCAGTCTTCTTTGTTCTGGTCTACTACAGACTGTAATCATGGCCAGTGTACATCTCCAAATCTGCTTTGTTCTGTGCTTGTTGTTTCTTCCAGGTTCCATCAGCTTCTCTCTGAGCACCTTCACTCGTCAAGTGGAAGTGCAGCCACTGGAGCCTCGGTGCCTCAACACTCCCCACCATTTGCCTCAGCCAGTGGTTTATTCACAGCAACTGCAAGATATGGTACAATTTCAGAGCTGCTTAATAAGTATGCTTAGTTTTGCTAATTTTCTTTTACCTTTATGCTGCAGTGCTCTCCCTGGTCTTCCCTTTCATGCTGTAGCCAGGAAACAGCGAACCGTGCGAACCAGCCGCTGAACCATCTAGATTTTGATGTGAACCATTGCGGTGAGAAAGCCGTCTCGGAGAAGTGCCGCCGAGAGTTTGCCCGTGAGCTGTGCTACTACAGCTGTGACCCGTACATCACACCTTGGATCCTCAAGCCGGACCGCACTTTTCCCAAGGAGCGTCTGATGCAGGTGCCACTGTGTGAAAGTGATTGCAAACGGTGGTGGACTGCCTGTGCCGACTCCTTTACCTGCGTGCGAAACTGGCGAAAGCACTTTACCATCAAGTTTGATGGGAGAATCAACGCCACAGTGAACCAGTGTCCGGCGAATAGTCGCTGCCAGCCTATAAGGGCCATTTTCAACGATTCAAAAGACTTTTGTCAGACTGTGTGGGACAACCACTGGCGGGTCACGCCAGATCAAGAGGATTGCATCAAACTTAGTTTCTCGCCAAATAAACCGAACCCGAATCGTCATGTCGCTGAGGTGCATTTTCATGAAGAGAACCTGCGCCAGTCGAATCAGCAGGAAGAGGCCACCATTACGCTCATCTTGGTTGTGCTCTTTGTACTGGCCATCATTTGCTGCTGTTTTGCCAAGTGCGTGTTTTATCTTTTAAAACGATGGTATCAGTACTGCTGTGCTAATTGATTGATTGTCGTATTTGTATGTTTTTATTACACATTTTATAAATAAAATATTGAATTCCGCGCCAATGCCTTTACTAGACACGTTATGTACGAACAAGACCCATGTGAAAATTGGAAAAAAGTTGTTGTTTTGCATTTTTTGTATTTTAATTTCCGTGACAGTGATTGTTCATTTCACTTATTTTTGAACACTGATTATTCTTCAAGTTTGTGATTCGGTTATAATAAAACAATGGGTACTCTCCAGAAGATTGCCGATATTGAGGCCGAGGTATGGCATCCATTAAAGTAACTAGAATTTGATTTTGAACTCAAACTTTTGTCAAACATTTTATTTTAGATGGCTCGAACTCAAAGGAATAAAGCCACAATGGGTCACTTAGGCATATTAAAAGCCCGTCTTGCTAAGTTGAGGCGGGAACTGATCACTCCTAAAGGCGGCGGAGGCGCAACGGGAGAAGGTTTCGACGTGGCAAAAACCGGCGATGCCCGAATCGGGTTTGTCGGATTTCCCTCCGTCGGCAAGTCAACTCTTCTGTCCAATTTAGCCGGCGTGTACTCTGAAGTTGCCGCCTACGAGTTTACCACCCTTACCACCGTACCTGGAGTAATTAAATACAAAGGAGCAAAAATCCAGCTTTTAGACTTGCCCGGAATCATCGAAGGCGCTAAAGACGGCAAAGGTCGAGGTCGTCAAGTTATTGCTGTGGCTCGAACATGTAGCCTGATCTTCATTGTCTTGGATGTTTTAAAGGTAAGATTTAATAAAACAAGCGCCATTCATCTAAAAAGTTCATTTAATAAAAATGATACTTTGTTATAAACTCCCAAAGCCTTTGCAACACAAACGAATCATTGAGAGAGAACTGGAAGGTTTTGGTATTCGGCTAAACAAAGATCCACCTCAGATTACTCTTCGAAGAAAAGACAAGGGTGGAATCAATCTTCAAACTCTCACCTCGCAATCAGAGCTAGACTTGGAAACTGTAAAAACCATTCTAGCTGAATACAAAATTGCCAATGCTGATGTTGTGCTAAAGTACGATGCTACCGCCGATGATTTGATTGACGTGATTGAAGGCAATCGTATTTACACGCCTTGCATCTACATTCTCAACAAGATTGATCAGATTTCTATTGAAGAGCTGGAGATCATCTACAAAGTGCCTCATTGTGTTCCAATTTCGGCTCATCACAAGTGGAACTTCGATGATTTGCTTTTTAAAACATGGGATTACCTTAAACTCATCCGAATGTATGTATTTTATCGGGTTTAGAATTTACCACATTTTTCTAACCATTTTATTCTGCTATTTACAGCTACACCAAACCTAAAGGACAATTGCCCGACTACGAATCACCTGTTATCCTTACCGGCACTACCCCGACCGTTGAGGATTTTTGTAATAAGCTGCACAAATCTATCATGAAGGACTTTAAATAGTAACTTTTTAATTTAATTTTAGTGTATTTTTAATGTAATTTTATTTTTTGTTTTATAGCGCTTTAGTTTGGGGTACTTCAGTTAAGCACAATCCTCAAAAAGTTGGTAAAGATCATCTACTAAATGATGAGGGTAAGATTCTTATTTCTTTATTATTCATAGTTTACATTTTCATTTATTCTTTGTAGATGTCGTTCAAGTTGTGAAAAAAGTCTAGGTAAGTTTTATAACTTTTTTATTTGTTTAAAAATATGTAATCAAGTTTTCTTTATTTAGACTTGAGCCATCAGCACATCGCCTTTAATAATTGAAAATGCTATTACTGCAACTATTTTCGTTTATTACAAAATAAACGTATTTTTTATTCCTTACAAGTAATCAGATAGTGCAAAAAACTTAAGTGCAAAGATACCCATCGGGAAAAAACCAGTCAACAAAGTGCCATTAGAGAAAACCCATTAGGATGACTATTTGAAGTTGGCATTTTATAATCAGTCATTTGGCAACAACCAATTTATCCAACAAACAATCATCGAAATCAATCATTTTTTTCTGGATAATTGCATTTTCAAGTAACTACTAGAGTACTCCCGACAGATTAGATGACAGGTACTCTATGCCTGATGATGACAAGGTAAACGCTCGCAGGGGTCGACAGGCAGTACAAACATGCCTTTTGTTTACCCTAGCGCGGGGGTGTCAAGTGCTCACTGGCAGTGCCTGTGTGTCCGCTTGCAACCGCCACCGCTCCGAAGCAATGCACAGCAACAAGACAAGGCCAATGGTGATACATGCAGTGGTGATAGAAAGCAGAATTTGTTGTTTTGTACAGCGCTAATTGCCTTCGGTGAGCAGCATGTGCGCTTGGAGACTGGCGGCAGAAAACCCATCAGCCGAGAAGATTGCGTCTAGGACATTCGACCAAACAGGATAGTTTTGCTCGAGAAAAGGCGATAATTGAGCCCCCCCCCCTCTTCCAATAAGATGGCATCAGTGACACGGTGACGCTGCTGCTGCGTCCAAAGAGTTGACTCCACTGGTGAGACAGCAAATGGAATGGTGAGATGGAGTGTCGCCGTGCCGGTGGAACAAGTTGCTGCTGGAGGAGAAGAGCATAGTCAGATTGTGGCAGTCGATAAGATGCAGCGATTGCTGATTGAGGGACGCATCTGATGCTCTCACTGCTTAGTGTGTGCCAGTGGCCAGCATGGCCATCAGCGTGATGGTAGCACAGAGATGTGTCTTCAGCTGCAGGTGAATGAGGTGTACAATCTACTGACAGAAGAGTGTCCCCTGGTTCGAAGAAGAAAACATTGCACCATCGGAAGTGAAGTTCCTCTCCACTGGAGTGTGTTTACCTTCTTGGTCAGAATGATTTGCAGTGTGTAATGGTGCAATCACATGTCAGGTGAAGGCGTCTGAGAGAGTTTGCAATCGACGTTACTGTCACTTCAGTTCACTGGCAGTCTGCACACCGGAAAGTGAAACAGTCTTTGGCAAATGACTTGTTTTGTTATAATTAAATTTGTAAATCTTTGTCCAATACATACAGGCAGACTGCATAGATTCTTATTTAGAGGAATTAAATATGCATCACCTTTTGCAAAGATTTGATCATTTCAGTCGTCTAATCACAATTTAAATGTTAATGAAATTATTATTTTGTTTCTATTTTGGCGCATAGTTTTGACTGGACGTCACTAAAATGATTAGCTGTTGATAGGGAAGTTGTTTTTCAAAAATTATTTTTAAAATTACTGCACACATTAGTTAGGTCTGCACAGTGGTTCTAATATTTGCTACCTTCTAAAAACTTAAAAATGCACTAAATGTACCAAAAGGAAGCGATTAGAGAGACGTCACTACTGCTGAAAAGACTTTCACAGTTGTTTTGCATCTTAGTAGATAGAGTGCAGACTTTCAATGTCAGCACTGTTCTCCGAAAGAACGTTTCCCACCATTTAGCAATTGTTTACAAAGGTTTGCACTTAACTTTGTAGTCTTATTAAAATTCACATTATTTCTGCGTTTATCAGTGTAACTTTACGTCATTAGGGTCATTAGAAGGGTGCTTCAGTTCAAGGATCATCAGTGCAGATTCACAAAACCGTGATAGTGTACTCTAAATGAACGAAGTCTTCTAAAAGATAGAATTGATTAAAATGTGAAAAGTAATTTTTGGTTATAAGCAGTGACTTTCGAACTGAATCAATGTTCCTAGATAAGTTTTTTCTTATTGATAAATGCAGACCACTACTGTACACTTTAAAATTGAGACATTAATCTTCATTTCTGTTTTTTGTTCTTTACACATTTCAGAAAAACGACCCAACATCATCAGACAGTGCACTAAAGTGCTTTCATCGAGCAGTACAGCGTTGAAGGCTGAAGAAGGCAGACTGCACTAGCGAAAAGTAGTCGAGAAACACATGATGGCAGAAGCAGAAACTGGTCAGGTGAAGGCAAGGGTGAGTGGAGGAGGAAAGTGAGAGTGGCAGAAGAGGAGGGGGCTGCCAAACTTCCAATGCTTCACACAGAGCGAGTATATTCGATAAGCAGATAATGGGCACTGGAACGAGGAGGAGATCGGCTCGGATTGGCTTTGCTTCAGCACACGGTGACACACTGCACCGGTGAGGATGACGAAGAAGTGGAAGGTGGTACAGGATGAGGGAGAAGGAGAATGATCAGTGAAGAAAAAGGGACGTCGTATAAAAGGTGAGTTGATGCGTGGTAGGGTTGCTTAGATGACTGCTACACCAGCCCGACTTAATATTCTTCCAAACTGATACAGTTCGCTTTTACCATGGCCATGACTACTGTACTTTTGGCAGCGCTGCTGTTCCTTTCCACGACGACAACATTTTCCTTGGCAAAGGAGGGGGAAATTGACTGTCAACATGACGTTATGGGACAACTTGGTGAGCTAGTTTTAATATTCATTTCCTTTTGGCTGCTTTGTCTAATCTTCTAGTTGTTTCTTTGAAGACCACTATCTCAAGGAAATCGAGCTAGTGCCCAGTGAGAATTTAAAGCACAAATTCCCTGAAACAATCATAAACTTGAAGGATGCTTGCAAGATCAACAAAAACATCATGAATATTCTCAATAACCTGGCAAATAAGTGCATGACTGGCTTTAGAAAGAATGTCATGCTTGTGGCGCTTTACTCAGTAAAGCGATCGCAAAGGTCACTTTGCCGTGCTAAGGCTACAAAGGTACTGTGGATAAGCTGTTGTGGACTTCCGCAAAGGGGCGAGGCATTTGTTAGTGCAAACCGATTTGCGCACTCAGTTTGCCTGATTTAGCTAAGTTTTATCAGCAAAGATTTGTTGCCCTATCTGAACAACATAAGCTAACAAAACAATCTGATAAAACTTAGATATCATACAGGCGTAAATTAATGCACACTGTCAAAGATCTCGCCTTTTTGCTGAAGTCCACAATAATAACCCTTTTATCTACCTTAAAATAGGAAATGCGCGAGTTTGTTGCGGCTGGTAAGTTAAAACTTAAACTTCAAAAAGGATTTTCAAAATAATTTTTGAAAAACAATTTTTTTTATTAACAAGGCAAATGCGTAAATCAAGGCCGTGAGGTGTTCACCAAGTGCATCCGCGAAACGGTCAATAATGTGCTGAAGGTGAAATTGGTAGAGGACAAAATGAAGATTCCTTTCCTCTGCTGTCAGGTGGGCGCCACCAGGTCCTGTCTAATGAAGGAGGCAAAGAAGGTCAAGGGCTGCAAGGATGAACACGTAGAAACGCTAAACAGCCGCTTCAACCAAGTCTCAATGGGAACGATGAACTTGGCTTGTGGTAAGAACGGTTCAAATAGCTTTGTAAAACAACTCACTGATTATTTCTAATTGCACTTTGCAGGACAATACACAGAGGAGACAGATCGTTGCGAGAAGATCCGCATACCGAAAGGAAATGTGACCATTGAGAGAGGCAACAAGTCAATGGTGATGACCATGTTTGAGCTGTTGGACACATTGCCGCTCGATGAGGAAAACCTTCCTACGGATTCCAGATAAATTAGAATAAAAAATGTTCTTTTGTGACTAAGGCTTTCATGTGATACAAGTGTCGCTGCTACTTTGAAAACCGTACTGTTCATCGAATCTCATCGTGAATGTCAATTAATTTATATGTATGTAACACAACAATTTAATCAAAGACACCCTCATTTTCTCAACATTTTGTCATAATAAAAAAGTAAATTATGCAACTGTCTAAACCCGGAACAGTTTCAAATATTCATCGGATGTAATCATTTTATCGAAAAAATGAACGGAAATTGTGTTTATCTATTTTGCACTAGCATTGTTCGTGTTTGTCAAAATAGTGTTCAATATGAATAAAAACAAATCGCGAAAAAAGGTACAGTGAATGTCACGTAATGTGATTACTGTTTCTGCTGCTGCTAAGCAGTTGATAAGAGCCGATGGCAGCATCTGTTATTGCCTGACAACAGTGACAGCTGACACTTTCAACCATTGTACAGAAGGGAAAGTTGAACACCTGATGTGATACGGCGGTTAGCCTACCCAATAGCCCGCCTCTGATATCGCCTAGTGCTTGTTGCCTGCCTGTCTGGTCATGTCTGTTCAACAGTAAAACGGCATCCCCCGCTTTTGGCAGCTTCACAACTGCCTGTATTGGCAATATTGCAACAACACTTCACATCAAACAGCCTTCAAAATGATCAATTCGAAGCGATTCCTCACCAGCGCCCTTAACTGGCAATCCAGTAGTTTGCCGTCTGTAAATCTTCTGCCGCGCCAGAATGTCTTAGGCTGCAGTAAAAGTCAGCTACGCTTTATGAGCGCAAACCCAAAAAATTCCTACACTTTAGTGATTGTGGGTGGTGGTTCAGGTGGCATTTCAGTGGCGGCTCGATTTGCCCGATATTTAAACATTGTCCGGAAAGGCGGAACAATAGCTGTGATTGAGCCACAAAATGTAAGCTTTTTATTGTTCTTTATTTATCTTCTTTTGATCGTCTAGTAATCTTTGCTACTACACATTAGGTGCACTACTATCAACCACTCTGGACACTTGTTGGAGCTGGCATCAAAGACTTGCCTTCTACTGCGCGCGATATGAGTAGTGTAATGCCAAAGGGTGTTGACTGGATAAAGGATTACTGTACGGAGGTTGACCCAAAAAATAACAGCATTCGTTTGGCTGGTGCAGCTGGCTCAATTAAGTACGAGTACCTCATTGTGGCAGCTGGTCTGAACATTGACTGGGATAAAATAGAGGGCTTAACAGAGGCTTTAGAAACACCTGGTGTTTGCTCAAATTATTCCCCAAGAACCGTGCAGAAGACTTTTAGTGCAATTGAAAATCTTAAGAATGGAAACGCCATCTTTACCTTTCCAAATTCTCCCGTCAAGTGCCCAGGCGCACCGCAGAAGATTATGTACCTCACTGATGCTCATCTTAGAAAGGTTAGAACGGTTTTAGAATTCCTTTATGGTAATAAACAATATATTGTTTTTAACAGAACGGAAGGCGATCAGATGTCACCTTTCACTACAACACAGCATTGCCGGTCATATTCGGTGTGAAGCACTATGCATCAGCCCTAATGGAAGTTTGCAAAAAGCGTGATTTAAATGTCAATACACGACTAAACTTGAAGAGAATAGATCCACTGGTAAAGACCGCTTACTTTGAGCAGCTTGATCATCCTGACAAGCCTTTGGCGGAGTGGAAATACGAAATGCTGCACGTCACACCACCAATGAGTGCGCCCAAGTTTTTAGCCCCGCTTTCCAGTGATTCTGCAAATGGTTTCGTTTCCATCGACACAAAAACACTTCAGCACCTTGAATTCCCAAACGTATTTGCCATCGGTGATTGTGCTGCTTTACCTACTTCAAAGACTGCTGCAGCAATTGCGTCTCAGAACTACATTCTTGCTCGAAATCTACTTCAAGTAATGCAAAGCGATGGTGAAACGGTCAAGGAGTTTCCCGAACAATACGATGGTAAGGTATTTTACTTTTATCACATTTTATAAAAAAAATATCACTTCAGGATACACGTCATGTCCTTTGGTCACTGGCAACGACAAGTGTATCCTGGCAGAGTTCAATTATTCACTTGAACCGTTGGAGACGTTTCCGCTGAGCCAGGCAAAAGAACGTACTTCAATGTATTTTATGAAAAAAGACGTGTTGCCCTTCATCTACTGGAATGCAATGCTCAAGTATGTAAACACTTTCTCTAATCGCGGCAATACATTTTGCTAATTGGCACATTGCTATTTTCAGAGGACGCTGGAGAGGACCTAAAACGTTTCGACAAGTTGCTCATTTAGGTTTCAGTAATTAGAGACTTTGTTTCACTTTTCACAGACTGATAGTTTAACAGCTTTATTTAATTTTCCGTGTTTTTGATTTATTGTTATATCACTTAGAATAGACTGTTGTGGAGGGAAGGGGATAACTGGTGAAAGCAAAAATAAATAACTCATCAGGAGAGCATCGGTTTCCCGTTTTTGAACTAGTTCCAAGACTTGAAATATGACTTAAAGTCGGCATCTTCAGCTCCCTGTTTAACGTGAACAACATGCTCTGACTCGAGCTGTCTGCCGCTCTTGTCTTGCTTCAAGTAGGCACTGGCAATCTTGCCGATGACACTCTCGTCGGGCAGTTTGTCCTCCAGTTCTTTGCCCAGCCAAACGAATATCTTACTACCAGCATCTGCAAAATTATTAGTTTATTAGTTACTTTACGCTAACTGAGAACATAGTGGAACATGTTTGCATTCAGAAAAAGACTTACCGAGAACCATGAGGTTGTCTTCTTCCAGATCACTCTGCTCGTACTGTCCCACTTGTTCAAATTTTCCATTTCTAACAAGTTTGTACAGGCGACCGTGCTTTTCAACGTTTGCCGAGAAGGTATTGGCTGACCACTGTTTAAAGAGTGATTTGAACTCAACTGTTTCACCATCCTCAATGACCTTGGTCACTTCAGTCTTTTGCGGGTAGCCCTTCTTCTTGATCAGCTCCATGGCGTACTTCAGACCAGAGCTACGCTCCTTCTTGGTGGCATCCTGGCCCACCCACACCCAAATGCCATTGGCGCCATTGTCCACAATGAAGGTGTCCTGTTGGTTTAAATTTGACCATGGTTATTCCTATTGTGAGTTCTAGACTATACCACTGAACACTTGCATTAGAGTCCAGGTCACTGCGAGTGAGTGGTCCATCTTTGACGCTGAGAATGTCAATTTTGCCACCTTCTTCCTTGCAGCGGTATAGGTGCACAAATGTGCGTTCGCTGGACTCAAAGTTGGCGTCACTGGTAATGTCATCATCAGTGGCCTGTTTAATGAGAGAATCCTTCTTCTCAAGTGGCAACAGTCGATTAAACTCCAAATGCTCTGCTTCTGCAAGTTGATCGCTTTCTTGTCCATCATCAAGAATAACTATGGACAGATGAAATCGGGCCAATTCATTCTTCAACTCGTTGGCAATGTTGATGGCCGCTAGTCGTTCAAAGCGATTTGACTTGCTACCAGTCCACACGAAGATGTACTTTGGTGCCACCAAAAGGAACACATCGCCAGTGTTAAGTGAAGACCAGCTGATTTCATTCAACTTTATCAAAATGATGAACATTAGTTAAAGTGATATCTTTGAGCGGGATCTAACTTACCTCATGCATAAGCGGACGTTTTTTGCCTTTTACCTGATACAGTGCTGGCGTCAAATGATTATCAATTTTGTGAAAACCACTATCATAGCCTCCGTTAAGTAGTCTGGCAATTAAAAGCAAGAGTTACACTTTCAAGCTTAGCATTATATTGTTAATCATTACCGAATTCCATTGCGAAAGTATGACAGAAACTGTTTCGATTCATATCCTAGTATAAAGCAAGTTTTGAGTAAGCTTTACCGAGAATTAAAACAGTCTTCATTGCAACTTACCTTCCACTTCTCGATGCTGAACTGGAGTTCCTCCTAGGAAATCGTCCAGCTCAACCGTTTTGATGGCCGCCACAGCCGCCTCATCTTGAGACGAATTTGAGCCAATCCAAAAGTGAATGTCGATGTATCCAGTGCCCGATTTAATAGGCACGACGGGCATTTTTGAGTGGCCCGAGTTTCGATGTTCACTGCACTGCAAAACATTCAAAAATGGGTGTGAAAGCTTGAAATTTTTTTTCAAAAATGCTTACACAAATCACCACATAGGAGTCGCCTTTGAAAAAATTGCCATAATTTTCTGGTGGAACAGGCACAAGTTGAAAGTCCTAAATAAAATAGGCCAATTTTTGTTGTTTAAGGGCACGAATTTGGTTTGACACAACAGCCACGCACCTTGACTCTCCACACAAGAAAGTATGTTGATCCAACGGGGATGGCATCAAAAACAACATCGTGATCAGAAGCCATTTTGTTTGAAGAACTTTTTCTAGCTGACGAACTGCTGGTGTTATATGAGTGTAGATGGTGGATCTGGTGGCGGTCTTTTCACCACAAAAGCGTTCTACCAAATGGCTCGTGAAAGGAAGAACACAGCAGTGGCGGCAGCAGCAAACAGCACTGCAGGCAAAGTAAAGCTGCAATCAAATGCCAGCCAGATGAAGAGGCACTCACCAAGTGACAGACACACACAAATACACAGGCAGAGATACCAAAGCTGACACTTATATATCGCAGCTAATATCTGCCGCTATAATCCAGAATGCTTATATTGTCATGGAAAGTAGTTAATTGCTGCTTTTCAAGATTATATACGAGCAATAAACTTGCTGAGTTTCTCGATCAGAGAGGGGAGAACAAAAAGAGTGATCCGCTCGTGGTGATGATTTAGAATCTGCAGTGAGTGAACCGCTTAGACAGCGAATATTCTACAGTTGATAGACGGCTGGCGTCAAGCCGACTGGCAGTTGAAACACTGCTAATGCTGCTGGTGGTTGTGGCAGTAAACAAAAGCCAGAGTGAAGTGCACAGACTGCCACTGGCAACCAATCTGCGATTGTCAGACGCACACCGCCAAAAGGGAAAAGCCATGAAAGAAAAGGCGATGCAGTTAGTCTATTCGAAATTTCAATGAAGATGTTTCCTGAGCACTGACAGGGCAAACTGGTTTAGGCAAGTGACGGACGTAGGAAATGCCCTTTGTTGGAGGACTTTTTTAACGCACCCGACGGATGGCAAGTCATCGTAAACACTACCCTTGTTTATCATTGTCCTCAATGAACGTGGGTGAACTAGTTGGTTTTTTAAATTTGGCATAAATACTCTATTACTAGAGTGGCATTTTAGCATTTTGCGCCAAGTATCAATTTTTGGCGGTAAACGTTTTAAAACTTTAAACAAATGTAAAAAAGTAACAGACTAAGTAAACTCTTTTTACTAAATGGAAAACTAGAGTTTGAAAATTTAATCTAGAAACAGAATCTTTCAGCACTAGAAACAGATATTTGGCACAAAAATCTACTTAAATTTACCAAAACCTTATGCCAATTATATCTCATGTGTAACATGAATTTTGTTTTTGATTGACGATAGGTGTAATGGGGTGATTCACCACTGTCTGGTAGGTATGATGGGTTGTGGCTATTTTTGGTGTCTCAGTGCAACAATCAGTGAGGCTGTGAGTACGCACTGAGATTGCATGATTGTCGGCAAGAGGGTGTAAATGAGTGTTTATTAAGATGTTTTATTATGTGTGCTAGAGATGCTAGTGCTTACAATGTTGCTCTAGTTGTGCTTCCTTACTTTGATGTCCATTTCAATGACAAACTGCTCTGAAGGGTCGTTGGGATGTGTTCTGGCCACCTCGATCGCTTTGTCGTTAGCTGTGCTCTCCTCCAGTGGACTTGTCTTGATGTCCACATTACTCGACTGAACATCAGGTTGAGCGGGTAATTTCTGAGCTGGGGAAACCAGTTGCGGGTCGATGAACACTTTAATTGGCACTGCATGTTCACCCTGTAATCCTTTCAATTCACCGGCGGTGAGCATTTGCAATGTTGGCGTGAAGGTTTTGACTGCATTCACTATCGGTGTTGTCCCGGTTTCTGGCGAAGCTGAACGTTTTATATGCTGATTTGATTGAACTGCTGCTGCCGTTTCTTGTTCAATGCTGCTGCTTTTGCTGCCGTTGACTTGTTCTCTGCTCGAGTCTGTCCTAATGACTACAGCTGCTGCCACTATGCTGAGACAAACGATTCCCACCAAAAATGAGCCTGCAAATTTGTATCTTTTTAGCTGCTATCAGAAACACAAATAACTGACTTACCAATTAGCTTTATTATGCTTGATTTGTACCAAGGAGTGCGACCTTGTTTGGTAGTTATTGTGCGATGGTCCTTACTGACGCCCATTTGTACGGCAAAATGGTCGTTTGATTTTCTATTTGGTGGTTGCTGATGTTGATTTTGCAAGTTTTGTTCTAGTTTGCCGTTTCCATGTGAATGCATTGACGAGAATTTTAGAGTTGCTGATTGTTTTCGCGTAGACAAGGAATGCACTGACTTGGGCGCCACCAGTTTAGATTTGCTGGTGTTGTTGGGCGCCATAGATCGGCTTCACTTGAACAATTAGTTAATGATAACAGTTGCTGATGAGTCACAAAAAACACAAACACAGAGACAAGCAAAAAAAACAAAAAGCTAATTAACAATCGGTGAATCAATTAAGCAAGGCAAACACAGGTGCAGAGATCACAATGTTGTGCACTTGTGCGGCTGGAATCGATCACAGGCATATGACAGACAAGTGGTGGCAAATGCACTTTCACTTCAAACTGCCTTGCCAACCTGGAGAATTGGCGTCAGTAGCAGTCAGATTGTAGGCAAACCAGCCATTGTGCAACACTTACTGCAGCAGTAGCAGCAAGCTCTGCGTGAAACCAATCGGTAGCGTTCAACAGATTTCTAATTCACTTGAAGCTAAACAGTGGTGTCCACGGAGGAAGGTGCTTTTGTTCGACGAGCTGAAGCTTGCTGTTCATGTTGACGATTTATGGTGTGCCTCTAATAATTAGCTTCGGATTCAGCGAAAGGCGAGACTGCGAGACAATCGAGTGGCAATTGAGCACCTTGAACCAGACACTCGCTGGTAGACACTCTGATCACTGCTTCGCTCGCTTGCTCACTCACTTTCTCTCTCTTTCTCTATTTGAGGTATTCAGATCTGGTAGTGTCGACTTTTTCTGTTGGGCAAAGTGGCATCGCTAGCTCAATCAAAGTTGTTATGCTAAAAAGTAGTTGCAGCACCACAGGGACATCAGACACAACTGGTGACCAGACTAGTAGAAGAGCCCAGATAAGAAGGGTAAACAGTGTCCAGGCAACACAGGTAGCCAGTGCAGAACACTATGCACTTGATGTCAGTCTGGTGCCAGTCATTGACACTATAGACTGTAGACTAAAAGCGGAACAGAGTGGTTGCTGCTGCTCTGAAAACCGTTTAGAGAAGTTTCTATTTACAAGTGACTCGCCTTACTGCAATGTCACTGCCCAGTAACTAGTCTAATTAGATTAGCTGCCTTCCTTGTAAACTAAGGTAAAGCTGTAAGGTAAAGCTACCAAAACAGTTGTTTTCACCAGTGGGGAGAAACTGTCTGTTCAACTGGTGGTGGAAGTTGAGAAAAAGTTGAAGTCCAGTAATAGAGTAGATTGCCTTCGGCTGTTCCTAGTAATTAACCTTAATTAATTATCAACTACAAGCAGATAGAGACACTGCATACATGTGACAATGGTGATTGTCACTGCAAGGTCACCGACAGCTGTGAGAGAAGGAAAGAGGCAAATGGCCAGTGTTCAATTGATCTGTCCATCGATCACCCGATCATGTTTCAAGGAAACGTCATTGCTGCCTGCTTCTTTTCTGTTTTGCCACGTTCTCTTTACTTTCACAGCAACTGTGAAACAATTTGTTTCTACTTACTGCACGCCCAGATTTTTAAAGAAATTTTCTCCTCAAGTACATTGCACCTGCCACTCTGTACCATTATTTTTTAATGCACACATTTCCGTTATTTGTTTGAATTAACGGAAACAAATTGATTTGATTGAGCATCGGAAAAGGTGACAATAGACTTGTGTAATGAAACTGCGTTTCTCCACTTCTAAATCAAAAGATGAGAATAAGCAAAAAAATTGAAATCACGACAGTTTTAGGATTGCATGATATTTTTTGGCCAGTGAATGTCAACAACGAAAACAAATCTGATCAAATAAACTGACAAAAAATTTAGAGTGCATCTATCTCACATTTCAAATTGTATGAAGCAAATGTTGTTTGCACAGGTTGCTTTGTGAACAAATATGAATTACATAAAGGAAGATGCACCTGTTCTGTTTACTCAGATGTCTATGTGGATTGTGTGCTTGACACTTTTTGTTATTTTGTCAAGCAAAGCCCATTCCCCTGACGGCGACGAATTGGGTTTCACCATAAAAAGGGTGCACCATGTCTAATTCTTTTCATTCAGGTGCGTCCGGATGAAATACCATTGCAAAACATTGGAACATTATAGCATCCTTTCACAGAATATTTCAAGAAGATTTTTACTATAATGAAGGCGAGCTTCTGTTTGCTGACGGCCATAGTCACACTGCTAGATCCAGCAGTGGCACACTTCTGGCCCAATGCTCATCCCCATACCTTCCACTCTATGCCCACTGATGCCACTGAACAGTTTGCTCCATTTAACCCGAATGGTGTTTTCGGAGCAGTAGGTGGGCAACTTCCATTTCATTCACCCCCACCAGCGCTGCAACCACCCTCACCTTCTTTTGCACCACCAGTGCGACAATGGAAATCTGATGGCGTATTTCTCTTTCGCCCTCTTGTCATGTCTGCGTGGAACAGTGGTTTGCCTGAACAGCAACGACTGCACAGTCCTCTTCTCGAGAGACTGCTCTTCTCTCCACCTTCACCTTACCGACGATCTCGATTTATCAACTTTTACAAAGACTTGAACAACGAGCAAGAAAGTGGCCGCAGACACCGACGACGAGTGAAGGGAATGAAGGGGGAAATCAATGTCAAGTGGGCGGTCATGCCAATCTGGGAACGGGAAAGTGGCGAGGAAGGGGCATCAGAGAACAACAGCCATCAGCCAGAACTCCTTAGGCGAGCCAACCGAGAGTCAATGGCGTTCCCAACTCGTCGATACTCGCTTTACAATACTCATTCAGCGCCTGGTGAAATGCAGCAACCTTTTCAGCAGCAGCAGCAGCAGCAGCAGCAACAACAACAACAACAACATCAGCAGCAACAGCAACAGCCGTCATTCGGCGAAGGTAACGCATTCGGTGGTTCAAGGCTATCTAACTAACTTCATCTTGTGAACTGAGAAAGTGCACGATTCTATGCATGTATTTACTGGTGAATAGAAATAAACACTGGCTAATTGGGCATTGTCTTTTGTCTATCTTTATTCCTCTTTATTTTCTATCATATTCCATCGCTTCACATACGCAATGCTCACTTTTTCTCCCCATTGATATGATTACTGCACAGATGAAACTGCACAAGAGGCCTCCTTTACTTCGACTATACTTCGACGAAATCGCCGGCAGATAAACTGGAATCCGCAGCCTCTCTTCAACCGTCTGCTCTCCAATGCAACTGGCCTCTTTGACACGCTAGGCCGTCAGATGTCTCGTCAACTGCACACTTCCGCCGACGGGGCAGGTCGGGCAATGAATGGCGTTTTTAGCTCCCTACAAGAGAACTTTAAACGGTTCACCAGCAATTTGAATATTTCTCAGCTGCGACCTGAACGACTACTGGCACAACTTGCCAGTCTCACCAAGAATACACAGTGACACAACTTTGCCATTTTCTGCAGCTGAGCAAAATGTTTCAAACAGAGAAAGAGAAACAAAGGCAAAACAGTGCATTATTCGCTATAAATCAGAGCTATTTAATAAACGGAAATGTTCAGTGGATTTCAGTGCAGTTGTACTACACCAACTAACAATTTAGAGAATCTACTTGATTGTGACAACAGCTACAAACTAGTGGGTCTCTAGCTGCTTTCCACTAAATGGCACTTGGTTGTTAGTTGATTGAGTTGCTGGTAAAGGATGGTTGTGGTTTGAAATAGATAAAATCCTTGTCGATTAATGGATTTGTCTGTCAAAAGAATAGCATTGTTGCCGAGCAGTGTGTCAGATCAAACACGCGTACTGAAGAAGAAAGCAAATTGATTTGCACAGAAAAAGTGAGATTAGCTGAGTATGTGTGCTCAGGGCGACAATGGCAAGCAGATTGAGAGCACTACTGAAGACACACCGGAAGAGTGCTGATCGACTGGCACTGGTTGCGACAAACTGGTGCACTCGCTAATTACTACTGACAAAGGTACAATCTTTTTCCCTTCTCTTTCCCTCGCCTACTGCTAAAAGGCCAATTTCCGGTGGCCATTGTCTGGGACGCGAAGCCTGTGAAGTGGAAGACAATCAGCCAATTTGTTGGCGTGTGCAGTGTTGTCCTGGCACCAGCACCCCAGTGACGTCCTACTGACTCTCTTGACTTTTGACACTGGCCCACACGTGCCACGCCAGTGGGGCAGTGTGGCCAAAGGGCGGTCTGCTTGCACTGCTTGGCTCATCAGTCTGCAGCTCACTGCGCACGTTGTCTCATGCTTCAATGGTTTGGGCAATTATCAGGATGACGCAGAGTCACATGGACTGCCAGCACTGCTAGAAATCCCCTCGTCAGCACGTTGTGTCTGCGCCTGGTGTGCTGGCAACATCACTGTGGCTCAATGCAGTTAGTATGCCGTGTGCGCTTTAAGATTTCACATCTCCGCCGAGCAAACAGAATTGCTTGTTTGTTTGGTTTGTTATATATTCTCTTTCCCTCTTTCATTCAGTCTCTGTTTGCTCCCTTATTGCTTGTGATTACATCGAATTGGGCCAATCAAATGATGCATGTGGACTCGTTATCGACAGACAAGCACACACAGACACACACATACACAAACACGGCAAGCACATTTGGGCGCGAGCCATTCATCGGCGCAATGCAAATACCACTTTTTCTTATCTGCAGCAAATTTAAAACTTACTGATGTGAACATAAAGCAGCAGTAGTAAAAGGACAGACGGACAAAACCGACAATGGCAGTGAATGCCAACTTGGTTTGTCGGCCAACCGAATCCTGACGACGACTGGCGCCGATAAACGCCGTCCCATACGCGCAATGCGACAGTTCAATTTGGTAGCTCAGGCTGCCTGTATTACTCTGTCTCTGTGTTAATTTGTCCAACTGTCGTGCTGAAGATGAGATGCGTGTGTGCAAAAAGCAGCAGTGAAATCGATTAAACGATAGATGGGCTAGATTTTGACAAAGGCTGCGATTGCAATGATTTGCTGCCTGCCTGCCAATTTATCGATGAAGATGGGCCAGTGAGCAAACGAAAGGATTTAGAAGCTGAATCTGCACGCAAAAATGACGCACGGCAGTCAGGAGTACTTTTTTTGTTTCTTTGCGTTTCAAATCGTTTTGACAGATTTAAAACCTAAAAAAGTGAGCAATTTTGATTGAAAATTTGCGTTACTTGGAAAAAGGGAAAGAAAGAAAGAAAATTGTCTCTTACCCTTTTGACGACATACCAAAAACTCTAGAAAAAATCGACAACGCAAGAGTCTAACAAGGGCAATTTAAAAGTGCAATTAAACTAATTGAAAACAGATGTGCCGGACAAGTGTTCGGTGGCCCACTGCGCCTTGTATTAGTAGCGATGGTGGCAGTGCACCTCCAGTTCAATCTGGTTGTTGAATCAAAGTAATTGAATCATCACCACTGACTGGTATGTGCAGTACAAATTGATTTATTATTGGCCCTCAGTGCCCAACTTCCCCTTCACCCGACAAGTGAACAAACTAACTAGAACAGTATGGACCCAACACACATACTGAACATTGTTATGCAAATGCAGTCCCCATCAGGAGAGTCGCATCAAATGACTGCCACAGGGACTGGCATGTCCTTTGTCTCTTTCTCGCCTGAGACCGCACTGCCTGCGTCAAGTAGTAGTGCAGTAGTAGACTGCCTCACTCACTCACTCTCTCTCTCTCTTCTTTTTAATGGTACTTTAATGGACGCAGCTTTACATCAGTCCAAAGGCAACTGCTTACACTCAAATTAATTTCGATACTTTTTCTAGACAAGCGGCAGCCGGCTTTTGACATTGTTCTTAGATGCACCACTGCTAGTTCCTGTGGTCTCTTGTGACTAGAGACTGGCACAGTCGGACTGTGCCACAACTCTGCTCGAAAGTGAATGCTCATTTGGGGTGCATTCAGACTGCTTCACAAAAATAATCGGTATCACGTGGCCATCAAACAATTGTGACCAACACTGACTTCAAACGATAAGTGATTCTATTCACAAACACATTTTAGAAGGATGGAGAGAAAGAGAAAAAGGGGATAAGTCCCTCTGCGACCTTTAAATACTGTCGACCGAGATTGTGTAGATTCTGACGCAGGTGTAGTGATTACGACGGTGGCACAAATCAAAAACAAAACAGAGTGCAACACTTGGTGGCAGACTTGGTGGTAGATGACGATGGCTGATAGCAGTGAAGGGAACGGTTGCCGCTACTACTGCTGCATTTGCCAGTAGATTCTCGTGACAAACGTGTAACAGTAGCAATTGATGCTTTATTTATAAACTTTGAATGAATTCAGTAACAAGAACAAATTCTGTACAACAAAGTGGGCATTTACAAACTGAAGTGATAAAAACCACTGACCAAGTTCAGATAATGGTGCACACCAGCTCGGACATACTGTCCTGAAAGAAAGAGTCCATATTCTCCATACTTTGCAGTGGAATCTGTGTGTCAATCGGCAGCAGCTCTGTGGTCAAATTGAGGCCTAAGGGACAAGCAAGCAAGCGAACAAAGAGAAAGAAAAAGAGAGGATGAAACAATGTCAACGGGTGATTAATCACTAATCGATAGCAAGCTAGCTGGCTACTCCGATCGATTGGCCAACTTTAGGCACAGCACATAGTCACTCACCTCGATATTCTCGGCACCGGTGGCAAGTGCACGGGATGCCGTCTTTGGATGTGGCAATTCGATGCTCTTCCTCCCCCACCTGTTCGTGCGGCAGTTCTATCGGGCCAAAGATGCCGGGAAAGAAGCCCTTACCCGAGGAGGACATCAGCATGGGGGGCAGTGAACCTGTGCGACAGTCATGAACTTTGTTGATCGGACTTTGACGAAAGGAGCCATTCTTTATCAGCTCAATCTGCTTTTGCTTGAGCTCTTCCAACTTTAACGATCGCGCCCGACCAAGCAGCGAGCTGCTATTACTTTTTTCCTTTTCTCTTTTGCTCTTTTGTTTTGAGTTGCCACTTTTGCCTAGTTTTACTGGAGCACTATGCAGTAGGCTTTCCTCCATGATGGTGTGATAGATGTGATCAGAGTCCACTGATCGACCACTGAAGCTTTGCCCTGCTGTTGTTGCTTCTGCTCCCACTGCCGTCGTCGACTTTGTCTGACTACTGTACAGATGTTTCTCAGTTTCCGATAGCGAGTTAAATCTCTGCAGTCTGCTACTGCCGCGGCTGTTACTGCCCGTTGTGTACTGCTGTGGCTTTGTTTGATCAAACACACCATCAGTCTGGGTGACCTTGTTTGAGTAGGAAATCGTCTTTGGCAAGTGCGCACAGAGACAATCTTGGTAATCGGCACTGCCACTGGTCAACTGTTCATTCATTGAAGACACATTACCACCAGCAGCAGCAAAAGTACTGCTATTGAGAAATGCATTCGGTGGTGTGATCACTCGACTGAGATGGGAATATCGTTCTTCAGTTCCGGCACTCACTGTCAGAGTCCCGTTGCTGTTAATGTTGCTGCTTTGATTGCCAAAGATGTGCGCTCTGCTGTTGCTGTCCGGCCGATGTTGATGCTCTGGTTTGGTCGTCATCTGACTTAGATCAGGCTCTGAGAGTGACCAGAGGCTAGAATCACTCTGGTTGCGATTAGCACAATTGCAAAGAAAGCCACAGCATCGCTTGTCGACAGTGGTGTCACCGTGGGATCGCTTGCACAGCTTTGCAACTGATTTGTTGCCGCTCATAGACAGGTTTAAAAATTTCGATGCCAACCTTTCGTCCTCCTCAGCACTGGAAAGGTAGAAGAGCGGAAGTTCGACTTCGGTAACTCGGTTCACGGCCGCAGAGTTCACTGGGGCACTGTGGTAAGGTGGTGGATGTGCTACTGCTCCGGTCATGCTGTCCTCCTCGCCCTTGCAGTGCAGACGGTCAGTGGACGGCAATGCGTCATCCGCTTCAGTGGAATGCGACGAGAAGAGCTCTGGGTACTGGGAGAGGTAGTACCGATAGAGAATAAAGTCTCGCAGCTCGTTTGATTTGCCTCCACCGTACGTTCGGTTCGCTTCCATTTTCGGTTCAATCAGCGAGCCGGTAGTGCAATCAAATTCGCCCTGAAACATCTTCTTTGCACGGTCCTGCCACTGTAAACAAAAGCAGATAAAATTGAATTAGCCTAGCACGGGCGAGGAAGGGGAATCAACGGCAATACGAAAGCCGCTTCTCTTTTTCACTCTTTCACCCGACTGACTCACAACTTATTTGCACCGTACGCTGAACCCTGTCATCGGAGTTCATTCAATTACCGCTGATAAGCAAGTGAGAATTGCAAATTTGACAGCATAGAGCACTTTGCGTTTACTTGCACAGTGAACACTAGAATTGCCAGTCTGGCAGTGTCTCCTCTCCCACTCGGGCATTGACAGTGTCTCGCCTCGCACTTGCCAACTCAATCAGACGCCCAACGGCAAGGGAAATGATTAATACTCTTTGACTGAGAGAACTCAAGGAACCCGTGCTGTGTGTGTAGGCATGTGTGATCAGCTATAATCTGGCTGAAAAACTTCGTCGTCTGAGCTCTCCAATGATTGAACGATTGCAAACAGTTACCATTAGCGCGCGCAGTGGTGCTGGGTAGATTCTCATTAATAATTCGGCGGCGCAATTTGTGCATGTGCCAGTGCGCCTCTGGACGACCAGAGTACAGACACACAGAGAGAAAGGAAAGCAAAGAGGACTGGATCGATGCTGGCAGACGGAAGTGGCACTGCTAACACACCAAAGCGACCACTTAACCGTCAAAATGCTCTCGTTTTCTCAAACTGTACAAAACATATTAAAATGGCAATTTATTAAAATCGAGCTTCGATACACTGTTGCTAAAAATGGAATGGAGGCTGATGATGTTAAGAGGCAAGATGGCCAAGTAATTGACAATTAATGAGTTAACTTGTAGTGCTCTTTCCCTCATGTCGACTCGACGTTTTCTCTCTTTCACACACACACATGTCACGCAGTCCATTCCCGGCTACTATTGCTTCTCAAATCTGCATAGAAAGTGGTAATAATAGATTTTATATTCGATCTTCCTTCCCTAACTACAGATTAGACTACAAAAGCAAATTGAGAAATTCACTTAAACTTTTTTCTGCCTTTTTGCCGGCCTACCAACTTCCTCTCGTCCTGTTGGTAACTATACGGCAAACTGACGCCTCCTGAAAAGTTAATCATTTTCTCAAAGCTGTGATGTCGTGCATGCCAAATACTTTCAGCCTCACTTGTCGTCAAATCATTTGGCCGCCGAATCAGTATTGGCAGCAATTATTATTTCATTTTCAATCTACACGACGCTGCACTGCCTACACTCAGTAGTACTACCAGTTCAAGTAACCAAATAGTAACCAAAATGTTATTCTCACAAAAAGTTCCGTGTCCTAGTTCCGTGCGAGTGGGCACTGGCAAACACGAAGCCGGCGTTTGATGGAGTTTTTGGTAATTAAGTTACAGCTCCATGAAAATGTAGGTTAAATTAATTCTGATAGAATTCTAATCGAGGCATATTTTGTTTTGAAGCAAGAGCGCTTTTAAGCTGTTGTTGGAATACTGAACACAGAAGACAGAATACTCCTGCTGGTGCTGCTACTGTACTGATGTGTTTAGTGTTTTGCGCTAAGCAAACACATACTGGATCGACTAATTGAACTAAACAAACGACCGACAGTGCCAAGAAAACAGTAGTGGCAGCAGTGGAGGGAAAAAAAGAAAAAAAGACGGAAAAGTTTGCCCATTCTGCTCTCAAGAGCATTTGCATACACATCTCTCTCTGTATGCCAAATGCATAGGCTCTGTTTTTGCTTCTCAGTATAAGCATCTCTTCTCTCACTTCCGTCTCTAATTCAGCCTGATTTGCGAACGGCAAAATAATGATGGCAGCTCAAAGAGAATGTTGAGTATATGTCCTTCTAAACAACACCGTAGAAGAGTTCTTTCTTTTTGAAGTATGCACCACCAGAAAAGAACGCAATTACGGACAAAGCTTGACATAATATTTATCACCAAACTGCGAACACACTTTTGATGGATCGATCGATAGAACTGTAGAGCAGCTTCTGCAGCGCGGCCACACCATCAAAGCCGGCGCCGCGCTGATGAAGACTAGTCAAACTGCCTGGTGGCAAATTTAAAAGTTGTATAAGGCTGCTCAGAAAAAGTTGTCACTTGCAATTGCACTACCACCAATGAGATCGGTTTGCCGAGTAGAGCACAAAATGTGCTCAATGTAAATACGCAGTGCTGTGCATTCATTTTCAGTTTCAATAGGACGCGTGTGTGTGTGAAAGTGGAAAGCACCGAGAAAGCCCTGAGTAGCATCATCGGTAGTGGTAATCACAGTAATCGACACTGACTGCCAGGGTGGTAGACATTCTTCGTTGCATTGATTAATGCAGCCCAAGTTTTACTGTCCTCACTTCTTCCTCCTATCCAGTGTAGCTTTGAACGACTTCTACACTTTGCAGTTCAGCAGTGTGAGTCGTTGAAATTCGCTTATTGGCATTACTGCTCGTAGTTGCTTGCTTAATGACGGTAATAACACGGCGCCAATAGATCACAGCGAGCAAAGTAAGCCATTGAAGAGGGTGCCCAAAAAAATAGTTAGCAAGTGAAAGAGAAAAGAAGAACAAAGTCATACAAAAATAGAGCCACGGACATTAGTCTGGTGATAAATAGCTTCCAATGTACAGTACTGCTCTGCCTGGTGACAAGCTTGTCTGTGGCACAAAGTTATGAATCTGCAACGTCTAGAACTCTTGCTAGTTGTGTTGTTTTCATTTTTAGCGCAACATTGGCTTGACCGTGACACTGTGGCTCAGTGAAGCCAGTACGGCAGACTGCCTTAAAAGCAAATTAATATATTTCACATTACAAGTCATGCTGGCAATTAATTGCAGCAATCATTTGTGTGGTGCTTGCAATGGAAAAAAATAAGATAGAAAAAAGTTTATCTTTGCAAAAAGACAGTCAAGGGCCTCATTAGTTGTCTTCAATTTCGATCGCATTAATGGTCGTAATAAATGGGGACAAATTATAGATTACGCTGCGCTGGCGAGTAACGGAATTATTAATATAATTACTAATTTAATAATAATATTAGCAAATTGATTCGTGAGTACTGTGGACACATGCATCGAGAAAACATTGCAACATCGAAAGGACCCAAAAAGCAGAAGGAAGTGCCTAATTTGTGCCCTTCCAAGCATCTGAATTGATCGATGCCGTTTTCTGGCAATGATGAGGCGGCACACTGCATTTGCAGAGCTGAAACCGAATCAGCATTAGCTTTGGAATAGCTACAGCTCGGCGGCCACTCAACCACCACACCGTTTTGTCCACGCACAAAACTGTCTAGGCAGCACTTTCACATCGCTGATCAGCTCGACTCAGTGAACTGGCGCATTTGTCTTTGCCAGCTTCGTTTCTGGCACTGGTCATCAAACAAGTCATCGGCAACTCGTTACCAGTGCCCTACCAGTTGGGAATTGCAGTTCAGATCCAGAAGGTAATCACTGTCCACAGTGGGCAAAGAGTAGTGCAAATATCAAATGTACTCATTGCCAGCCGTCTGTGCCAAATATGGAATATATTGTGTCGTAATAACTGCTTTTTTGTAAACTTTAACAAAACAGAACAGAAAACTCTAAAGTGAATGTCAATTTTATTTGAGAAATCAATTTACAATTTACTAGAAAAAACAACAAGAAATGAACCGTTGGCTAAAACAAATAAAAAAGTTCACAGTCAATGCTCGATTTGAAATAACGCACTGGCAAACACTAATGAAGTACTCGATTATTAGGCAATTTAAATTCAACTTGATGATCTGTTGTGCCTGTGTTTGATGATGTGTTATTATTGCCCAAATAATCGTTCGTTTTCTAAACAATATTTTGTATGAAAAAAACACAAACAGAATTTTGTAATTGGGCGCTTAAAACAATGAATGGACAAGTTCACAAGCCAGTCTAAATTTTTAGTTTAAAACGGTAAAAAGTGGCCTGAGCACTGAAGCAAATGACAAATCTGCCAAGTGGCTTAAAAAGTAAAAACTTAAAAGTGGGCATTACTCTTAATGGTGCTCCATCGAAGAGTGACAAAAAGGCACAAACGGCACAAATAATGACTGGTTAGAAAAGCAGTTAGAAGGGAACAGATTTGGAGAATAAAAAAGAAAAGCAAGAAAAAATGTGCGACCAAGGAATGTTTTAGAAGATGAAAAAGTGGTTTCACAAAGAAAGGGATGGAAGTCTGCCGGATGGAAGTGGGTGCAAAAGTTGGCAGATCGATTGCACTGTAAGACGAAATCAAAAGCCTTCTCAAAGAAACTCGCTATGTGGGAAAAAAGCAATTTTTGCGCCCCAGTGGCACGCACACAGACCACATTCTCGGTAATCCTGGCACCTGAACCTCATGTCAGTGTTCACTCTTCGGTGCACCACCATTCTTCATTGTCGCTGCTACCATTTTAGCTGCATTCAATGCAAGAAACACAACCAACGGTGAACAGTGCACTAAAAGACTGGTAATCGTAGTTGGAAGCATCAAAGATGTTTGTTTTACAAAATTGTTGTTTTATTTCAAATATAAAATGCACTATTAATTCGTGCCACCTAATGTAGTGAAAACAAAAGCTCCCATTTGACAGCAATTGAAACTGGCAAATAGCGGAAGTGGGCCTAGACTGACAGTGCAACACGGTAGAGAAAAGGAAAGCCGGCCGACAGCGCAAAAGAGGTCGGCGCCGGAGAGAAAAGGGACCATTAATTAGAGCATCGCGCCAGTGCTTTTTCTAGCACGTCTGCTCCAGTCTGACAACAACAACAACAACAACATCCCTAAAACTCGCAACACTCATTTAAATTTATTTTTGCTGTCACTCTTTGCATATTTGTGCATACTACATTGCAAATTAATCAATAAGCAAATTTTTGCCCCAAGAGTTACAAACAAATCAAACTCAGATTTGCTCATCCAATTAACTCAATATAATAAAAGCATAAGTAGCTTTTTAAGTTACAGAATAAATGGAGATAAATTATCATGCAATACAGTTATTCGTAGTATACCTGATTGTTAGCACAAGCCAGTGCGTAGTCGTTTTCCATCTTCTTGTTTTGAATGGAATAAGTCGTCAGAGGACGATGAAGCCGGAAAAACTGTGAAGTTCATATTGGTTAACAGCTGGCAGCATCAAGGGGCATAGTCATGTCCAAGTTCGTACGACTGTCATTCATTGAAGAATTTGAAAACAGAGAATATTCGCAAAAGAGAGAATTAAAATGGAAATGTGTCACAGGGGGCACTGTGACAGATTGGCAAATTTGAATTTTCATTCATCGCACTAGTTGGAATATACCCTCTTCATTCTCTTTCGCCGTTTGATCAAAAGTAAAGAGGCTGCAGAGGAAAAAGTAAAGAGTAGGAAGAGAAAAACGAAACAGCTTCGTTTTCAGCCTTAGCAGCTTCGAAGTTCAAATTTGAATGAAGCTCGTCTGCATGCCCACACACTGCGATAGCAGACAGCAATTCGGTAATTGGCCAAGTGTGATTCGAGAGTAAGTTTGTGCTGCAGAAGCAATCGACTATAGCGAAGAGCAGGACGAAAGACACTGAATGGAGCGGCAAGACAACTGTTCCGTGAATTCCCGGACGGCTGAAAACTGCGGCTCTCTCGACAAAGCTCGCAGCAAATGGGCCCGATGAAATAAACACCACGCCGTGAGATGTGGTGCCCAGTGCCGATGCGGAGAGTGGTTCACTTTGCTGATGGCACCCTCAGCTCCCTTCCAGCTATATACCACTGCCTTCGCAAGGAGCCGTCATCTGCTATCAGCAGGACAAGCTGGGTTCATGCTGTGCCCCAGAGAAGACAGTCGCCACTGAGGGGACAATTAGTAAAGACGGCAAAATGAAGACTGGAGAAGAGGGGGTTGCAAAGGGAAAAAGAAGAACAGCGATGATCTGATAGACAGCACGCGGCAGCAGATAGATCAAAACTCTTTTGTGTAAATCTAAACGGTAGTAGTTGTGATCGGCTCAACTTTATTCCCATTGCTTTGCTAAGCAATCTGTTCCTCTCATCGCATTACCGCCTGTCGCATTTGTTTACCATTCTAGAGAGATGCTGCAACATCAGAGTGAATTATGAAAAGAAGTTGTAAAAAGCAAATAACCGACAGTAGTGGAATGTCCATTTAAATGGAGCCCAGTGGGCAGTAGTAAACTGCAACCACACAGTTACACTCAGCCAATGCACAGCTCAAGATAGTTTGAGTCGGAAAAAAGCTAAACTAATCTAAGCTAAGCAGTGCCAAGCGTGAGTGAGCTACAGCAACCGGCAAAAAGAGAAGCAGAGAAGCTAATGGCAACTTGGAGCAGAGTTCACTGGTTGGCAGTCAAAGCTGTGCTTCAATTTCCTTTATGTTTCAAGCTTTTTCACTTACTCCAAGTTCTTTCTGCTAATGCGGATGAGGAGGGCAAAAATGTGACTGGATGCTTGCTTGCATGCACTGTGTGTTTGGTTGGTAAAAGGAGCCAGTGGCGGTTAGTGAGAAGTGGCGGTGAGACAAAGGCCGAATCGACTTGTCATTATTCGGCAATTCATTGAGACTGCATTCATCAGCGGCGCCTCACGGCAACAGTGCAGATAGCAATTGCTGTACCCCTCCTCCCCCCTTCACTCTTTCTAGTGTGCCTCTCAAAAGAATCCACAGCAGTGGACAGCTGCAGCTGTGATGGCATTGCCACCGAAGAACAGTTGCCTCTGCCAACGACCATTTTCATTCACTGGCACTTCTCCATTCTTCGCTCAGTTTTTGGCACATCGGATGCACGGAGATGAGGCCAAGTTGCTAAGCATGCAATGGGTGTCGGTAAAAAGGCGCATTGTGTCAGCTTTAATTAACGCACCGACGCAACGGGAGAAATGAGACCGACAAAAGCAGCAGCAGCTTCACTCAGCGGCCTTCTTTGCACAAACACTTTGAACGCCGTTTGATTATTTGGCGCCTATTTTTGGCATCAGCTAAATTAATTACCGAGTGTTAAGAAACACAAACGGCAATGTAAATCAATTGAAAATTGTTTTGGATTGCTGTTCTTTACTTTGATCTTTTCCAGCACACCAGCTTCGGTGTCTGGTCCCTAGAGCATGCGGCAGTGGAATTAGTAATTAATTGTCATTTCTTTTCTCTTCTATGGTCTGTGAGATGCTACTGACAAAAATCGAAACTGATTTGTTTTTTAAACACCAAAACAAATGCCAAATAGCAAATGGAAAAAAGCCAATTTGTCAGTAGTGCTTCTCTATGAGAATGTGTATTCTTGTTGCACAAAAAACTACAATTGTTATCCCAATGGAACACAAAAAGACGGATACTGTGTGTGTGAAATGTTGTCACAATTTGTCAGGCTTAAAAAGTGTTCAGTCGTGATCGTAGTCGGTGCGTTGGCGGAGGCAGCAGGGTGTAAGCAGTCTGACAAGGAATCAGCTGCGAAAGAGAAAGTTAAAGTGGAACACTGCAAAAAGAGCCCAAACGGAGGGCAATTAGATGGGGAGCATGTTCCTGTTTAATTAGACAAGTGTCACTGAGCAAAGCACAGCAGCAGCAGCAGTGTCCAGTGAGGGGACTCGCTAAGAGTGCGATGGAAAAACAGCGTCGGCGCCCAGCGGCTCTTCTGTTTGCTTTTCATTAGCTTTCGCTTGATGTCTTTCACCTTGACTCATTACTGTCCGATTGGACATCTTTGAGTGGCTTGTGGCGCTTTTCTCTGCAGGCCAATTTCATTTGTATTCGCTACACTTCGATCAAAGCAGAGCTGCAGTAGGGTATATGGTGTCGGTGTGGGGAGACAATACTTCTCTGGGTACCATGGAGGCACCTCTGTGGCCACTTGCCCTCAACGCTGTTGACCGATGCCGATGCGATGCCTGATTCTTACTTATACACACACTCACACACGCACACAGGCATACACTACCGAACACTTGGCACCCTCGCCCAGACACTCATTGACACTCGACTTGACAATGCTTCAAGTGCTGCCAGCCAAGAGTGAGAATAAATTGGCAAAACAGAAAAATTAGCACCGTCGCACATTTGTGCTGACTATTTATTTGTCTGTAGATGGACCAAACTTGCCGATGCGGTGATAAATGGTCAGCGACACAGGCAACAGAGACTCTGGCCGTGAGTTTGCTTACATCGACAATCGTGAATCGCCCATTCATCGATTACTCATTATTGATCAAACAGACCTGATCACTGGCAAGGAGAGGGGCACAATGTACAACCGAGAAAGACAAGCTGCTTGATGAAACGAAGCAGCTACAGCGAGACACATATGTAGAGAGCAAGATTTATGACTGCCCTAGAGAAAAAGCAAACAAGCTGAAGTGCACCATCTCCAGTGAGACAAGATTTAGGAGCGGTCCAAATGTGTCATTCAGATGCAAGTTGCAAATGCGAGCAAAATACAATTATTCTTATTACAATCCCTTGATAAAAAGCGGAAGTTTAAAGAAAAATATGAAAACTTAGAAAAAGGCGCCTCAAGAAAAGCATTCAGAGACGGCGCCACGAGATGGCAGATACGAAGACGTTTGAAAAAATCGGGCGCTTTTTGTTAAAATGTGATTTTTTGAATGGGGAATACTTTTCTAAATGTGCCTTATATTGTTGAAAAATCAGTTGATTATACTTTCAGAATGTTAAAAAATTGCTATGTTGATAAATGCCAGAACTAAAGGGAAATGGTCGTTTCTACTTTGAAAAGCAGTGAATGATTTATATGCAACTAATGGACGGTTCTAAAGCCCAACAAACTTGTAACGAACTTTACATTTAGAGACAAATTTAGATTTGCGTGCAAACCACGATGCACTTTGTCAGATGTGGTGATCGCTACACTGTCTGGGTGAACATTGTACAGAAAGGTACTGTGGCTGCAGTCACGATATGGTGCCCAAACCTGCGAAAGTGTCACCTTTTTCTCGGTTTGTCCGTTGGTTGATCAAGTGCAGAGAGAGAGAGAGAGAGAGAGAGAGAGAGAGAGAGAGAGAGAGAGAGAGTGCTTGCTGACGCGAGACCTTGAGCACGGCAATGTCAATTGTCTCAGTGATCTTCCAGTGAGCTTCAGTCAGTCAGTCAGTCAGTCAGACAGCTACTCACCTCAGCTAAGCTAACCCCCTGACACGCATCAGTCTGACCAATTTTGTCTTCCTTTTCTTCTTTGCCATCTTCCTCAGAGGCACATCTTTGGTGGCTCACCGCAGCACTGAACTAAGCACTTTGCATTCTTCGCATCGCCTCTACGTGATCGCCATGTTAAATGTGCTTTTCTCAACTCTTCCCCTCTTGTCACTCGATAGTACTCTCTGCAGTAGTCTGCCACAAACAGCAGCAGCAGTAGCAGGAGCTGCTGCGATTCAGTGCCGGCACTTTAGTCCAAGTGAAAGTTAGAGTTTTGACGAGGCTGAAAAGAAAGAAAGAAAGAAAGAGGCCTACATCTCATCGCCTCATCTGCAGCCGCTCACTTACTATTTATACAACTTTCACTCGCCGTGCATTAATTTTCTTTTGGTACTGCAACCTCAATTGTCGAAGTGTGCTTCTTACCGACAAAAGCATTCCTTCTTTCTTTTTCCTAGCAATGTGTAGACACAAGTACACCACATTCGAGAGAACTAGTCCCCCCATTCGCTGTTGTTCTTCGTCATAGATCGATTGAGTCAATTGCAAGCAGATTTTGCCCTTCGAGAAACCTCCATTCAATACAACCAAAACTCTTCAGCCTAACTTATTTTGGCAGTCTGGCGCCCGGCAAAGGCGCCATCTTGGGCGTCACATGCAAAACGAAGGCGCCACAAAGCATGCTCAAGATGGAGCAAACAATAGGGAAAAGTGCGTCCAGCGCCGATTCAAGTTCTGCTAACAGGTGCCATCGGCAAAGAGTGAGTTTGGCTTCGAGGTCACCAACACACCACTGCTAGTGCTGCTCGGTGGAACAATACTCACCACTGTACACACCAGGAGAGTGGAGGCGACGGAGTGCCACGGCTTGCCAGGCAATGCAGTGCACTTTAGTGAAGAACTGCTTCCACTGCCACTACTGGTGATCGAATGCACAGTGGACAAGTGGAGAAGGGGCAAACAATTCCTATACCCGACAAAGTTGCCACTGTCTGCATCGAGTGGAAGAATAATGCCGTGCTCGCAAACAAAAGACGGCAAAGAAAACAAGTTTTGTCCGCCCTTCTTTGGGTTTACCTGCTACCTGCTGCTGCGGTGCAATACTGCAGTGACAACTCCTGTCGCCCAGCTAGCTACTGTTTGAATGTCACAACAGTGCTACTGCTTCTGCTGCCGTAATTAGGCACAGCTCGCCAGATGATGATGATGATCAGCAGCAGCAACGACAGAGACCAACCGCCGGTGGCCATCGTGGACAGTAATGGCGGCACTGCCATCACCGACGCAATGCGGGTCGCCCGGTGATGACTAATCTCCTCCATAGTGTACCTCACAAAGAGCATTTGCATCATTTGCAAGTTGCTCAGAAAAAAGCAGTCATTTGTCGTCCTACTACTGCCACCACACAAAAAGTCACTGCGCAAACAGGACACACAGTGCGGACGGAAAATTGTCGTGCACCTTTTCCTGGGAACAAGCAAAACATGATGAGCGAACATGAGTGACGTGCGAGCATGATAATCACAATCTGGCCCACTTGTGTCGCGATTAATTATGGAACTGGCAGTTTCCATTGACTGTAGTCGCTCTGTGCTACTGACTAATTAGTCACAGGACAACGAGTGACTGCAAAAGGCACTGATAACTTAATTCAAAGTCTGCCAGACGGAGATGTCGCCTTGGACTCACTTTGACTGGAAGAGGAAATTCGGAGTACTGAGCAAACAAAGGTAGAGACTATCCACCTTTGACCTGAGGCAACCTGAGTGATCAATCAGCGCGGTGGTAATGCTTACAGGTAATTAACAAGTTGTACAATTCAATAATTGATACACAGATGGGTCAACTCAGAAATGGTAGTGGAAAAATACACCGAGTCGTTGACCATTTAAAACTTCAAGTGAAAAAGTGAATTTGTAAGAACGTCAATGCAGTGTCAGTGTGACAGGTACAATTGGAGGAAAAAAGAAAGAAAACTGAGAATGAGAGAGGCAGGTTGTGGCGATATAATCAATATCGATGCACACGGGGACACAGGCGGTGGACAGAGGGTGGCAGAGAGACATGGCTGACAGTTCGGTGGGACTTTCTCAGTGACTGCACCATCGGTGACTTGACAGCCAGACTGGCAGCAGATCTTCCCATCCTCATTTTTGCTTCCCTGCCTACTGCCTGCCAGCCAAGTATCTGTCTTGACTGCTTGGACAACTACTTTTTTATGAATGAACAATTGCTGACGCCAATTGTCCGCCGCAAGACCGACACTTTACTTACTACGACGACCTTTGACCCTCTTCTGTATTACGCGCAGCTTTCACACGCCCACCAGAAGGAAAAAGCGTATCGACAAAAAAAGAATAAAGAAAGGTAAAAAAGCAAGGTAGAGTAGAGTAGGGGAAAAAGAAGAATCAAGCTATTGGCAAATGCTATCAGCTGAGAAAATGGAGACCAGGTGAGCGTGTCGGGCAAGAGAGAAAGTGAGTGCCAATTACGGGCACTGAAAATTGCATTCGACGAATTAGTCAATCGACTGCCATCGATTGCGATCACCGACAGGCATAGTAAGCTGGACCGTCTTCCGTCGGTGAGTAGTGTCGCCGAGTAGTAGAACCTTCAGTTGGCCTCCACCACTACACTACACTACACCTTGAACAGTGTCAACTGTGGCCAGAGGTCGAGTGAGTGTTCGTCGACTGACGAGGGGACAGCAGCATGAGCAAGTGGTGGTAGGAAGAGACGACCTGCCAAAACTGGCTCGTCTGGTGGCAGAGAGCGCCCTCCCGGGAACACGTGTGCACCGATGTGGAAATGCAAATAAGCGGTGGTAGTAGAAGAGCAAGCCACTTCCGTCCAGGCGAATTAAAAAGAACCTAATCCAGAGGACGACAACGATCTCGCTATGCGTCTCGCTAATGACTGTCAACAGCGCTTCTTTGGAAGATGATGAAGTCAGTTTCCGTGGAAGGAGGCCAAATGGGCTATAAACTTGGACGCTGGTCACCGGCTGTCGCATGACAGTGAGAACCAACAGTGTGAGATGGTGCTGCTGTCGAAGAGGATGCCACCACCATCACCAAACCACACAGCAGCATTTACCTCAGTCAGCGAGTTAGGCAATAGATAAGGCTTCTCCTGCTCAGGTCATGCCTAGTTGAACAGCAGCGACAGCAGTGCACTGATCACTCCCACCCACACACATGCACACACTGTGGCTCCCGTTTGTGCGCCATAAATCAAGCGTCAGTATCGGAAGGAGACGTACAAAGGTGTGCACTCTAAAGCAATACGTCGCCAGAATTATGTGGCAAAGGGAGAAGAAACAATAAGATCAGCGTGGTAGAGAAAGAGAGTGGCGACAGTGGGTCAGGTGATTGATAGCAAAGACAAAGCAAAGGAAAGACAGCCAAGACCGGCGATGCACGGCAGGGCAAAGATGGCGAAGGGAAGAAGAAAAGTGCATCATTGGGACGATGCCGTGCTAGATGAACTATTGCGCGCTCAGCACACACACACACTGTCCATATGGCTTTCGTGATTAGTGTGGGCACAATTAGTGTGGTGACAATCGGACTACTGGAAATGGCAGTCTCCTTCGCTCTCTTTCTTTCTCTCTCTCTCTCTCTCTCTCTCTCTCTCTCTCTCTCTCTCTC
>JAALOO010000029.1_pt1 | contig 114234 bp, 78 predicted proteins | sample 7257641 | NCBI WGS metagenome assembly JAALOO01 (sample SAMN14085613, study PRJNA598686) | mite metagenome | biome: ENVO:01001000; feature: ENVO:01001002; material: ENVO:01001226; isolation source: single female mite from University of Michigan culture on fish food culture... ...
ATAAACAGTAAAATGGTTAGTGGCGAGCGAAGCGAGCGTAACTGAGTCCTTGTTTATTTTTAAAGTGTTTATAATAAACTTTGACAAGATAAAACCTATGGGATTTTCGCCAAGCATGAGTTTAGTACTTTGACACACATTCAGCTGCAAAAGCAACATTTAACAAAAAAAAGTCAAGTGACTTGATAAATTTGTGCAGCAGTGATGATAAGCGGTGGGTTTTGGCATAAGGTTTGCACATTGGAAATCACAATCAGCTGTGTATATAATTAGAAAAACAAGTCACTGGCAGTGTCTTGTAAACCGCCATCGATAATGCCCAATTACTGGCCATTATCGCTCCTTTTGAGATTGTGTCATCTTGTTTTCTTTAACAAGCAGTGATTTGTTCTGTAGACAAGTGCAGTGAGAGGCCAAACGATGACATAATGTAAATAGGAACAATACAGCAAACACTCACGATGGTTGACCGACTAGTCAAAGTGTAGTGCTCAGTGTTCACAAAAGTGAACCTTGGAGCGAAAGTTGAGCTCCAGAGCATCGGGTACATGGAAAATTACCAGTGGACAGTGATTACATTACAGTGTATTAATTGAATGCTAATCGAACTCAATTTGAAGACTTCCGTTGTTGGAGTTGCTTCAAGTGTCAATTTCATCGTACTTTGGATAGAGTAATTAAAACTATTTCTGACAGTAAGCTCCAACTTCAGTATGCCATGATTGCTTAAAAAAGTTTACAAGTTTGCTTTGAAGAAATTTATTCACAAAATGAAGTTAAAGGTTATTAACTCCTGCAGACAACCTTCATTTTGAGGAGAATTTAGAGTGCTTATAGTTAACAATAAAATCAGCATTTATTACATCGATGAGTGGCCGACCATCAATCAAAATACTAGTATTGAGTTTTTTCCCTTCTTGTTCTGTGATTTTGTGATTTTTGGCAACACCTGTGCTATCTGAATTAAAAGTTATAGCAACTTGTGGTACTAGTCAAGACCAGTTTTTTGTTTAGATAATCATTTATAAAAAATACAAAACCCACTTTCAATTTTAATGCACTCAAACTTAGCAATTCAAGCTAAAGCATCACAAGGACACAACATGCACTGCTTTGGCGATTAAATCCAATTGGTTGTGAATTGAGCTAATCGATTAATTGAAAGCATTGCCCAACTGCGATTGGTCAATTGAATTTAATTGCAGTGTAGAATTTTTCGCTAAGATATCGAAACACATCAACACCTAAAAGCATGGTTTTTACAATGACAAAAAAGTGAATACACAACTTTTTTTTGTTAAAAATGACAATGTACACACGCTAAAAGGGCATTTTTATGAAATTGTTAGCGTAACTAAATGGATTTCAGCGTTGCATAATCGCACAATCAACCAATGATAATCAATCATCATTGGCGATGCTCGATGATTATTGCTTGTAAGCAAACGGCAAACACCAAGTTTTTTCAGTCTGGCAAATGCAGGCAATGTGTCGCACATGAAGCTACTCTGTTCCCAGCGTCATTAAGCAATTAGTCCTCAGGAGAACATACCCTAAAAGTTGGAAGTAAAAAAGAAAAAATGTACACGCATTGGACACTTACAAGATAAAGCTCAACGCGACACTTGATACTTTTGTGAGTTCTCAGCAGCAGCAGCAGCAGCAGCAGCAGCAGCAGATGAAGACCGAAAACCAAAAGCCTTCAGCACTGGCTTTAGCAGGCTTGAAGCAAGCTGTCAATCACTGGCGAATGAGTCTCCGACTCAATCAAGCCCATCGAGTGGTTTGGTTAGGGCGACACACCAGCAGACAGCCAACAAGCAACAGGAGGGGCAGCGGAGGAGAAGAGAACTCGGAGTATCTTGTTGTGCGTGCTTCAGTCAGCATCTCCGATTTCGACAATCATTTCATGATGTTCGGCAAGCACTTGGCGCCCTAACCACCAACTGGCCACAAGGGAGCACAGACAGAGACAGTAGACAGCGGCAGACAGGCATACTCACAACTTTGCCTCATCGGCATGTTGTTGTTACAGTAGGGCACTCTTATTCTTCATCACAATCACGACGCATCACCACCAACACAGCTGTGAATGGTGCGCGCGCTTGGCGCGCCATCAGTGAAGTGATAATCGACAAAGTGGACAGCAGTCCGGTGTTTTAGTTTTGTGATCAAGTTTGATAGGCGGCTGCAGGCCTCCCTGCCTGCGCTCTCGTAGGCTTTGGTTGCATCTGACGTCGTCGTGAAACCCAACTACAACATCGTCTTTTCAGGCACCGACCACAACAAAGTTGGGCAAGGATGGCGCGCTGAGAGTGTGACTGCAGCAAGCCCACACAGACGATATCGACCCAAAATGATGCTGTAAAAGAAGAGGAAACACCTCAAAGTCTGCCTCAACATGAACCCAATACCATCAAGTGCCTTTTTCAAGATCAAGTGTAAAATCTGAAACTAACCGGAGCTCATGATCAGGGTGACGTCTGAAGCGAGTCAGGTTCAATGGTAACTTGGCAGTGCAACTCTACTTTTATGTCACTGAAGGAAGTACATAAATAGAGCCTCTGTTCATTAAAGTCATCTGGAAGCTCAATTGTTTTCCTTGCCGGCTAAACTAAAATTGATTGTTTCAAAACATTGTTTATTTTCCAACAAAATACCTCAATTTGCTGTGTGCAGCTTTATCTAAACGGCTGTGTTTTCATCTTCTAAAAGTGATGTTTTGAAAACGTTTTGCACAAAAGACTGCTACTCGGAAAATGTCCCGCATTAATCGGCAACTTCGCACAATTAATCCTCGAACACTCTACTCAAAACGAAGAAAAAATTCAGCCGATATTATGCTTCTCAATTCACTGTCTGCTACTGAAAACATTCTTGGCAGTGCTCACAACAACAACAATAACCCTACTAGTAGCAAATCACATTTCGCTGAACCCGACTCTGCCGAGCAACAATCCGACAACATGGGTAACAACGTCAAATTGCGTGCCAAACAGGTTGTCAGTCCAAAGGACAAAAGTACGGCGCCTACTCGCGTCAGTGCACCGGCGGTGATGAATGAGGAATCAGCCAACAAAGCAAACACACTTCCAAAGACTGAAACGGGCAAATCGGTAATTGTCAACCTTGCCTTGCCTGGTGGCACCATCGACGAGAAACACCGGCTGACTCGATTGCTTCGTGAGGTGAATGAAATGCGAGAAATTCGTGAACGACACGACTCTTATGCAAGTGAACAGTCACTGGAAGCAAACATTCTCAAAAATAAAGACAAGGAACTGCAGCGGATCACCAAGATTCAGCGGTCAAAGAAGCTCCTCTTCAAGTACAAAGTGTACCAGTACCTTAAGAGACCAACAAGTTTTGCCGCTATGGTCTACCATGTCTTTGCATTCATCCTCGTTGCCTCTTGCCTGATTCTCTCCGTTTTCCCAGCCATGGAGCGGCAAATGGGAAAGGTAATAAACAATAATAAGCTAGCTAAAGTCAATTCAGTAAACAGTTTATGTGCAATTAATCATGTCCAACCAGACAAATTTCCTTCCCCTACAGCTCCCAATATTGGACATTCTCGAAAAGACCGTTCTTTTATGGTTCACCACCGAGTACATTCTCATGTATGAGCACATCAATCGTTTTAGAGCAACCTTCTTAAGAATCTAAAACCTTTAGTTTTTCTCCCTCACTCGCAGGCTCTGGGCAAGCGAGTGTCGACCTCAGTACCAGGGTCTTCGCGGCAAGATTGCCTTTATCAAATCACCGGCTCATTTAATCGATCTACTCGTCATTATTCTCTCCGCTGCCCTACCCTACATTTCCACTCATGACGGCCATGAGGTGTTTGCCTTTCGAGCATTTCGAGGATTTCATCGGTTCTTCCAAGTCCTCCAGGTGATTGCACTTAAGCGACAACTGCGACCATGGCAGGTAAGAAAGCTTTTTTTCAAAATAAGAATATTGGTAACAAACATGTTATTTGTATAGCTATTTTGGTCAGTCCTCTATGATCAACGGGAACAGCTGTTGATCATTTTCTACCTTGAAATTGTCTTGCTGTGTCTTCTCTCATATCTTGGCTTTCTAGTGGAGCATGAGGCTAATGAAAATTTAGAAAACATTGCTGATGCCATGTGGTGGAGTGTAAGTAAACGAGAATTGTTTTGATACAATTTTTGTAACTTTATTTACTTTGCAGGTTGTCACGTTAGTTAACTCTTTTAGAGTGCCTTCATTTCAGGAAACTTACTTTTAATCAATTTTTCAAGGTTAACTACTGTTGGTTACGGCGACAAAACACCCATTACTGCTCTTGGAAAGGTATGTAAAAATGTGACCAGTGATCAAATGTTTGTGTTATGGTTGAGGACTTTTACTAAAAACTTGTTTAATTGCAGCTCGTTTCCGGCCTCTTTATTCTGTTTGGGGTAGCCGTTTTTGCGCTGCCGGCTGGCATCATTGGAGCTGGTTTAGCTTTGAAATTGGAAGAAGTGGAACGCACTCGCCAACGACGACTGAAAAAGGAAGCTGCGGCAAAGTTGATTCAGCGTGCTTGGAAATGTTACCGGGCAAATCACGCCTACTTTGAGCTCAGTCAGTTTTTTCGCCATCAACCAGGCGATTTGTTCAAAGTGCGAGTGTACGACAACATTAAGCGTGCTTTCATTGAGATAATTAGATTCAGCATAGCTAAAAACAGTTTCAAAGAAGTAACTCGACCAGTGGATTTAAGGAACGTCATTGAGAGCTACAAATACGGACAAATGGACATTTTTGCGAGACTAAAACAGCTCAACTCGGCACTGGATTTGATCATTACGAGAATGTCAGTGGCTGAAAATGAACGGGTTTTGGCAATCAATCAGTTGGCGCGAAAGTTGGAGTCAATGGAAATGGTCAGTGGTGGTGAGTCTGGCACGGCGATTCGAACCAAATCTGATGGAACCTTTCACCTGGCTACTACCACAGGAAGCCTAGACACTGCTTTGGGGACGCCAAATGCCGGATTAAGATATCTTGACTTGTTCCATCTGCCTCCAATGCCAACAACAAACACTCATCCGTCAACAATTCCACTTCGAAGCAGACCAAACTCTTTGAGCTCTCATCACGCAACTCCTCATTCACATTACCACCATCCTCGTCCCTACTCTACGGCCAACTGCTGCGCGCAGATTCGCAGCAACTCGCTGGCGCACAGCGATCATACCTTTTCAACAATTGACGAAGTAACTGTAAATGAAGCTGGCGAATCTGAATCAAACATGGCCATCAACTCAAAGTTTCCTAGTAATTTTAACTCATCCATTTCTTTTCTCATTGAAGATTATTCACACAAGGTAAATCCAGATGATGATTTGTCTTTAAACAATCCACAGTCAAGTGGGCAAACTGTTGTTAGACAACGAAGACAAATACGAAGGAGACACTCACAATAGTTACAGATTTTATTTGTATTTTTAATAAACTAATTTATTTTTCAATCGCACTCCAACTTGGTAACATTAAAAATTTTAACCCATGGGTTAATGTTGAATAGCAGCAAACAAGAAGCACAGGGCGAGTTTATGGTGTACTTTTCAAATTCAGCATATCGATGTTGTTTCTGGGCGGTAGTCGGAATCAATGTTACCGTTACATTGTAGTTGAAAATTGGCATTCCATTGGTGGTTGCTGAAGTAAAATTTTGTATTTGGTAAAGTGCTGAAGAGTTGATTTGTACGTTTAAAACCTCTTCCAAGTTTGGTTTATACTGCATGAGGATTTTATCATTGGTAGATAGATCTTTCCAATCGGTATAGTTGAAGTTGAAAGATTTTTTTGCTGATACTTGAAAAGAAAATTGCACTAAAACCACAAGTACTAAAATGTTCATGATTTTGTTTGAATTGTATTTTTCGATAAATAGCAGTTGAATGAGCTTTTTCATTTGTACTGTTCAATTTATCAAAATGACCTAAATAACATTTTACCGGCAATTTCATCCAACTCGTTTAGGTAAATTAATGACTCGTGAATTTTGTATATTGAAAAGTCCAAAGTTATATTTCAAGTTGTGACACTAATTGTTTGTAAATAGTTTTTTTAAAAATTTAAGTGTTAGTTTTATTTAGTTTTAAAAATAGTTTAACATTTGCATTGTTTAAGTTAAGTATATTTGATGAGAAAAACTTGTTATTTTCAAAGTGGTTAACATTTATTGCACATTTTTGTATGTAATTTAACAGAAAAGGTCGCTTTCTGTGTGGCGATTTTTCCTTTATCTTGTAGATTACATCTTTCGGTAAGTGCCCAGGAAATGCTTGCACTGAGGGCATCGGTGCTCTATCATTTAATAAAAGGATTAGGTCAATCAAATAAAATAAAAAATGTTGTATTAAATTACCTGTATCCTGGCAAGAATCCACGCAAAAAGGAATAAGGCAACAACTGTAAATGAGGTAATTTGAGTTGAAAACGTCATTTCAGTTGGCTAAAAATAGACTCACCCCCAAAAGCAGCCAACCAAACTTAATCCTCCACAAAGCAACCAGGAGAGCAGACCGGGAGTTGCATTTGTCTGAGTAATGATCATATTCTGACAAGCAGGACAAGTCATCTATTTGGAATTGTTAAAATGTAAGTAAAAACAGGATACAAAATTGGAAAAATTTTACTTTAAAAAATTGACATGTAAAACATCAAAAATGAACATGTTACATTACCTGCACTGGGTCCTGTCCCAAGGCTGGAGCTCCTACGACAATTGTTGCTGGGGCTGGCGCAAAACCCGGTGGAGGTGCCTGGTACTGAGGAGGCTGCTGCATCTGAGGCGGAGGTTGCTGAAAGCTGGGATACATGGAAGGTTCAGGTGGGTTTGGTTGAGCCATTTCGGTAGAGTTGGTTGGTTGGTCAACTATAAAGTAGTCGTTTAGTTTAGTAATTTAGCACACTGCAAGTCTGATCTGCAAGCCTTGAGTGCCTGGCAATTTATATTATTGGTAGACTTTGCTGTTCAATGCAAATGTAAATTGGTACCATAGCTGCAACGCGTGTTATCTGTTTCTATGTGAACAGTTATAATAATGGTTGATTGGACATATTGCTCTTGCATGTGCTTTAGGAAATGTATTTACAACTTGCCGCGCCTAGTAATGTATAATATTTTTTAGAAATAACAAAAGGAAATGCTACTGATTGATTCCTGACTTTTGAAGGAAAACATTTGCTATTGAACAACAAAATTATTCAATTAATAAAAGTAGAGCATTCTCCAATATTGTCATTACTTTTGTTTAAACGCTCCCCCTTCCTTTTTCAAATAAAAAGTGAGTAAGCTTTGATTGCCAGTTGCAGTTGCCTACGTCAACGACAAACAATTGGTTTGATATCCAAAACTGTAAATGTAGTAGGTGATTCACAAGGTTACTGCTTTACTGACTGGTGCAATGATAAAGAGTGACTGCAAACCACGTTTATGATAACTCTCAATTGACCAGACTAATAGTTTGATAGATACTGCTGCTCCTGGTATGACTCAAATAGGGCGGTTTCTAAACATTTGTTTCAAAGTTTTTTGACTCGTTGAGATAAATTATCAGATTGTCACTTGATGAGTGAAACACGTTTGAAAAAGTAGGTTTATTTACAATAAGAAAAAGTGGAAAATAAATACAAAGATTGAGATGCAGTTGTGATTGTGATTGTTTATGTACAGCGGCGATGTGACTTGTGCTGCCAGTGCTTTACGCATTTAAATTCATTTTCTATTCACAGGTATGTACAGGGAGAATAAATACAAAGATGAAGTAATAAATACGAAATAAACTTTCAATTGATAACAAAACTAATGAACCTTGATACAAAATGATGCTTGTGACAAAATACTGTACAACAAGATGAGGTGCTGCGAGACGAGGCTCGCATTTGATCACATTTGACTTGGCGGGTAGAATGAGAAAGCAAAAGAGAGGAAAAGTGTGACACTGTGACTGGATAAATGGCGTGTCAATTTGGTGGTGACTGGCAAACGAGGTGTGTGTCATCAGTGGTCTCTGGCTACACGAGAAAGCCTTCCGGTGTGCCAATGTTTGTCTGGGCTCTCAAGGCGTAGATGCTGTTCATGATCTTTTTCTGGTGACTCGGCATGTCAATCCCAATGATTTGCAAGTCGTGGAGGCTAAGTCGAGAGACTGCCTGCAGGTTGAGAAGGCCAGAGTGCTCAAAGTTGGGTTGGTAGCGAGACATTTTGATACTCGCTAGCCACTCGTATACTGACTTGAATTGAATCACATCGGGTATCTTTTCGGCAAATGGATCCATTCTGTGTATTGAATAAGAGAGTGGTTAGAAAACAGTTGCAAAAGTTTTACCTATTACATACATGATCACTTGCTGAGCCAACTTGACCAAGCTATCGGGAGTCAGTTTGGAAAGCGTTCTTTCAATTTGGCTAAAAGTCGGCCTATGAGCTCGGTCCTTTTTCCAAGACTCGAGCATTATTTGGTAGATTGCTTCGGGACAGTCCTAAAAAGTAGTCGACAGATTGTTAAAACTGTTGAGCACAAGACTGTTGCCATGTCACTTACAATGGGCGGTGGCAATCGGTATCCCTTTTCAATACTTTTGATCACATCCTGGTTAGACCAGTTCCAATATGGTCGCTCACCATACGACATTACTTCCCAGCAGACAATTCCAAAGCTCCACACATCGGAGGCAGAGGTAAACTTGCGGAAAGCAATTGCCTCTGGGGCAGTCCAACGAACAGGTATTTTTCCACCCTAAAAGTATCGAGATTAGTTTTTTGCTTGTGAGTTGGCACTTGTTACCTTGGTAGTGTACGCCCCTTCAGTAGAATATGTTGAATCAATCTCTCTTGACAGACCAAAATCAGCAATCTTGCAAATAAAGGCCTTATTTAGAAGAACATTTCTGCATGCGAGGTCCTGTTTTGTGAAAAGAGAAAGAAAAGGCAGAATTAGACAGTGTCATGGTGGTGTGATTGTCTTGTCGGTGATGGCGTGACTGCATAATCGTATGCTAATTGACACCTTTTACACAAAAGATCTTTGGCTTCAAGCTGACTTTTCTCTCTGCTACTAAACAAACAGCTCATGACTGCACTAGGGTGATCACACAATTGTCTTTAAGAAAAGCTCTCATCAGATGCAGCACCCATTCCGGTTGAACGGTGCGCACACCGAGGGCAAATCATTTGCATGGTGATATCGAGCAATGATTTAGTAATTGGCCCGTTTACAGCTTCATCAGTTGAGGAGGGTGCACACACTCTGACTGATGTAGCGTACAGAGTCGTGCTTTCATTTACAATTCAAATGCTGCTCAGAATTAGCATCCAAAATTTGTCGTAGACAATTGGTAAATGGCATTTCAATTTAATTGCTCACACACCAATTGCAGTCAATTTCAGAGTACTTGATGATGCGGTAGTGCCTGTGAGTTTACCTTTCTTAAACATTTGACCAAAACTTGACTCACTGAGCGGCAGTTTTCAATGGCACATTTTGCAAGAGAAAAACGCACAATACCTGAGCAATAAAGGTTGAGAAAATAATATGCCAACATCTTTTGGCGCTCAAGTGTAATTGCGCGTCTGTGTCATTGTGTGGACAGCCCATTTGTCATCACTTTCAAGTCTTTCCCTTTGTTGCTAGCAGTTGTTTCCCCAACACACTTACCCGATGCACGTAATTCATTCCAGAGAGGTACTCCATGCCAGACGCAATTCCTCGAAGCATTCCAATGAGCTGCAAAACTGATAGTTTTCCTTCGTTTGCCTAAAATAAATTAGTAAAAACAAAAGTTTTAATTTTTAATTAATTTATAAAAATGTTGATTAATTTAAATATAAATCGTTACAGTAATTTTTATTCAAGAATCTTTATTAAAATGACCAAAAAAAATAAGCCAACTAATTAATTTGTAGCAATACACTGAAATATCTAAAAATAGCTGAATATTTTTTTCCAAAACTCAGTGATGTGTAAAAAGAAACTCTTTTACCACCAAACAGTCAATTGGCCCAAGTAAAAAAGATTAATTAAAATAAAATTTTCTTGGTAATTCTATGCTCTCTAGATCAATTCAATCCATCACCACATCTTTTTCTTTTGGCAATGCAAAAATCAAATGCTTGGAAAAAATAAATATTTGCCTCAATGCGTTGCTGATGGAGTGAGGCGAGCTCAGAGTTGGTGAGCATCAACGAAGCTGGTGTTCACTCTAGCACAATGTCTGGCGCCCTGTCTAAACACAAACCGGCAAACTGAGCTGCTGCAATCTGTCTAATTGGCAGCTAACGTAAGCTGCCGACTGCAGGGGTCATTGCTGTTTACGAGTGTAAACTCTCAAACTGAACAAGTAAAGATTAATTATTGCCCGATTCTGCACAGACTGTGCTTCTACTTGTGCAGTTCCTACTGCTGAACAACATGGATAGTCTCCAATAGACAAACACAGTTGAAGAGACTGCAGGCACTAGTTCAAGTGGACTGAGCATGTTTAGCAGTGCAGTTGGTGAGTAATGACTGCACACAACTGGACAGTCAATCTGGTCAGCAGGAACACGAGGCAATAGTACGATTTCTATCAATTAACCCATAAAGCTGACTGTCAGTTGAACTGGGCATATTCACGCTCAATCATTGCTCGAGGGAGCCAGCCAGCTCAAATGGCCAATTTGGTTGCGGCGTGAGCACCGATGAACACTGCGCCAGTGACATTGAGCGGACACGAGTAAAAAAAGTGTCTGCACCATGTCTTTTGCCTAAAAACTGACCAGCTTTACAAACTTTGATTTATAAAACTAAAAAGGCAAAACCCGACAACATAAAGCTGTGGTATGACCATGTTGGGCACATAGTACAATATTCAAGATGGTACAAGCAAATTTACATGCGAGCATGGTAGCCAATTTTGGTAGAGCACTTGCGCAAATTAAAATGGCAGTCTCACTAGGCAAAGTTGATACTAAAGCCAAAGCAATAAATTAAAAGCCGTCTCAATGCATTGACCAGATTAGCACAAAGATTATATCACTGACCTGCGGCGGCAGGTGACTGGCACTGGGAGGGGCGTAAAAGGGCCTAGGATGGTCGGATCCACCTGGGACCGGGATTATCCCAACGGGCTCGACGAGAGGAATCGAATGGCGGTAGTTTTGCAAGGCTGGGACCACCCGGGCCCGAGAAACTCGAGCAGAACCGGCGCGCGACCCGGTCCATAGGACGCTGGCATGGCTAGTCGCAGCCATGCCCAACGTCTAGACAAGGGGCCTGCAGGTGAATACCGGGCTGGGGGCCTAGCTCGGGCCCGGGTGGTCGGATCCACCTGGAACCGGGATTGTCCTGACGGGATCGACGAGACGAGTCGATTGGCACCGGTTCCAGGATTCTGGGACCACCGGGACCAGAGAAACACGAGCAGAACCGAGTTTTCACCCGGTCCATGAGACGTCATGGGACGGCTGAACCCGTCCCAAAACGTCTGGACAAGCGACTTGCAGTGGCACGGGGGGCCTAGCTCGGGCCCGGGTGGGCGGATCCACCTGGAACCGGGATTATCCTGACGGGGTCGGTGAGGGAAATCGAATGGCGGTGGTTCCAGGGTCCTAGGACCACCGGGGCCCGGGAAACTCGAGCAGAAAGGGTGCGCAACCCGGTCCATAAGACGTCATGGGACGGGCTGAACCCGCCCCACAACGTCTGGACAAGCATTTGCGGTGGCGTGCAAAAAACTCGGGCCCGGGTGGTCAGATCTACCCAGAACCGGGATTGTCCCAACGGCAAGGGCGAGGGAAACAAAATGAACCATGTTCCAGGATTCTGAGACCAACGAAACTCGAAATGTTTGAGCAAAACCAATTTTCTATCCGGCCCATAAAACGTTTTCAGGCCAAAACCGAGCCGCCCCAAAACGTCTAGTGATTGAAAGACACTGGTAGACGATTCAGTGGCTTTCACAACTTCTGTTATTGTTGCTACTGCTGGTCAGTTGATCACCAGAGCCTGGCGCCTACCTTGATTAGCCCAGCGCACGCACTAGACCAACAGCAACACTCATAAGCTTTCCAATTTGGCTTCATTTTGCGATTCGTGCCAATGGACTCATTAAGCTTTCAAGAGCAAAAAACAGGGTGCTAGTAATGTGAAAAAGTGCTGACAGAAAAAACAGTATTCGGCAGAAAATTCAATAATTCACTAAGCTCATTTTTCAATCGGCAATACACCTCGTTCTTGTTTGGCTATTGTCATGTATTGCCATAAAATTCATTCTCCACCGACATTCAGAAAACAGACAAGCAAATATTTTTGCTCCAATAAAGGCCAACTAACAACAATTTAGTAAAAACATTTGCAATACATTTCATAAATTATGGAATAGCACTTAGAGAAAAGCATAGCTGGAGTAGTGTGTTCGCGCTCGTGTTTCACAATTTGAAAACGAATCGAAAAGCAATTTTAAATTTTTATGAAAGAAATTGTTCAATGGAGCAATAGTGCATTCAAATAAATACGAGCACAAACACACTCACAAGACACAATGCTTGGCCAAGGCAAAAGCAAGTGTGCAGCCAAGGAGTGCAATTCAATTATTGCAATTGATTCAAAAGCAACCTATGTTCTATTGGAAGCAATAATGCTAGGCGGCAATTGCTAAACTATGACAAGAAAAACAGAAATGCAAACACCCAATCCTCAGTCGTCAACTTACCCTCAGGAATGCGTCCAGCGACCCGTGCTCCATGTACTCAGTGATGATCATTATGGGATTAGTCTTGGTGACGACGCCTTGCAAGTAAATGACGTTCGCGTGGTCAAACTGACCCATAATGGACGCCTCAGTGAGAAAGTCAAGTCGCGGCTTCTCCGCAGTGGTCGGCTTCAGTGTTTTGATTGCCACTGTCACCTCAGGTCGACCGGGAACTTTGAGCTTTCCACGGCATACATCGCCAAATTCACCTAAAAGGTAAAATGTGAGTTAAAATGAAAATTTTAGATTTATTTTGTTTACTACCTCCTCCAATGATGGCCTCAATGGTGATATGTGAAGCATCAATTTCCTTGGTGAACTCTTTCACCGCCTGATTCGGGTCTTCATAGGTGTGAGGGTCAACGTAGGATCGCGAAGAAGCGCAATGAGTAAAGAGAGGCGTAGCCACTGAAAAAGTAGAGTTGACTGTAAAGTAAAAAAATGTTAGTGACAATGAAAAAAGTCTAATAAAAGAGCAGGCAAAGTGGCTATAAATTCAAAAGTGTGACCACGCCGGGAGAAAGCATTGTTGTCGTGCTGGCCGAGGCAGTCGTCGAATTAGTGGAGTGCCTAATCGCTATCAAACTAGACGCTCGGTGACACTGCCAAGACAGACAATGTCTGTGGATGCGGCGATAATGGACTTGGCTGCCTCTACCTCGAATTAGCTCAAACACTCAAGTGCGACAGAGTGGCAGCAAATAAATAAATAACCACTCAGTCCCAGTGCAAAAGGATGTTTGAGTGCGGCCTTCATAAATTAGACTTAAAATGGTTCGTGTAAAGTGCGAACGCAAACTAGTGCGGATCCTTTCTGTATCAATCTACTTGCCCATTTAATTGCTTGTTTGCCAGAATACAACTGGTGTGACATAAATTTCAATAAATTGCCTGATCGAATAAATTAACGGATCCATTTAAAAAAGACGCCTCAAAAAAAGAAGAAAACGAGCCCACTGATCGATCCAGAAGGTTATCTATTGTTGGCCTGCCAAGTGAGAAAGGTTTGCTGGTAAGCTGAAGTCGTTCAATTGCTTGCCAAAATGGCGGTCCGAAATACATAAATGAAAGCTAATAACGGCAAGGCACATCAGTAGGCTTTAATCGGATTGCGTTAATGTACTACAACCTCCTGGAAATGCCTCAACTCCTAGTCACTGATCCTCAGATTGTCTCTTCCGCTGGATGACTGCTGCCTGTCTGTTTGCTCGGATGGCAACTTTTAATTCGACCATCTTATCGTGCGCCATCCTGCTTGATTCTACTCGCACTCTCTACTTTTCACTCTCTCTGTTTCCCTACTTTCCCGTTAACGAGAAAAAGGAAAAAGAAAAAAGAAGAGTAGAGACCGTTCACTGGGCTATTTGTCCAGTGTCTATTTATCGAGCTAGCCAAACACAAACAGACACTGTCCAGTGTCTAGTGCAAGTGTCCCCGTGCTAGTGTGCAGTGCTGTATGAAGGATTGGCAAGCGAGTAAAAGCACTAGGGGACCGAGTTATGCACAGTCGTGCTGACATGCAACTACTTCCAGCAAACACAACAGTCGCCAGCACTGAATTATTATTATCTGCTTGCAGACACAGTGCACACAGACAGAGACAGGCACAGGAACACAAAGTCTGGCAATGCCTCCGCTGAAATGTAATGTAAATAATCATACGAATCATTGTACGGCAGTATACCATGCTAATTGAGAGTGCTGAGGCAAACAGTCGGAAGAGAAGATGCGGTAGTTCAGTAAAGTGTATCGAGAACTAGAGATGCCTTCTCACTCTGCTGGTCTACTAAATCAATTAGGACAAAGCTTGGCAGTCGCATTGATTGGCCAGCAGTTTGCAAGTCTGCATTATTGCTATGTGTGTGCGTTGATGCTGCAACAATCGAGTGGAAGAGGCAAATCTACGAGCAGGAGTTGCGTTTCTATTTCATAAACGTGCGTCAACTAATCCAAATGGAGGTCGGTCTGGTTGCAGGGTTTTGTGGCAAGTTGTCAATAATTCTAGTCTCTTAATTAGAAGTGACTTGCGGCAAAGTCTCTAACAACAAAGACACCAAAAGAAGAATGACAACGTAAAAGCTGTCCATTTGCAGGCTTATCTGCAGCTGGTCAGTGTTTGCTGGGCCAAGTAAATCGAAATTTAATAAGACCCCTCGCGTATTGCCAGTTGAAGAAATCAATTAGTAAAGCAAACAGAAGGAAGCAAATAAATAGAAAAAGCAATTGCAAAAGCTATCCTTGCTTAGTACTGTGAAATTCAACTCCAAAAGTGAACGAAATTCATAAAAAACACAACTCGCAAATCTCTTGACAAAATATGATGTTTGCTGGCCTGTCACACAATTTGCGGTAAAGAACGGAGAACAAAAGATACTTACAACGTGGAGTTGGCACTATTGGAGGATGCTCAAATGCAGAGACCACTGTAAAAGAGAAAAAATAAACGATTAGAAAAGCAAGTGACTGGCAGTGAAGAAGCGACAAGCGCCTAGGTACTGATCAATGAAAACATTAAGAGTCCGGTACTTATTTCTGAGCATCGGCAGTGTTCAGATGGCTCAAAAGAGATAGAGGCATCGTTTGAGTTGTTAAACCGGTAAGCAATAACTAAATCGATAAGATATTCAGTGCTGACAATAATGCTATTGTATCAGTGCACATGAGAAGTGTATAAGTGAGTGCTAAAAGTTCAACAAGAAGAAAAGATAGAGAGCCAATTTGCAAACGGTCTTCCAAAATCTTACTCTGTACAAGTGGATTAGAGTATTCCTTGGCAGTAGCACTGTAATACTGCCACGACAACACAGGCAAATAAAGACATTAGCGGCGATGCTAATCAAACATGCACAGCGCAAGCAAAATGTGATGATATGGGCAGAAGAATAAATTAATGACGGTTCGGTATATACACACACTTGAGTCGTTGTGAGATTGAACACATGGTTGATGGTGAGTCCCTTCAAATCAGATGAAATGCTCGGCCTAGGCAGTACAATAGTGTCCATCGACAAATAATACTTTCATTTGCCTTTAAATCGACTCACTGAATGTAATGTAAATAATGGCAAGCCAATCAAGTGGGACTAGTAACAGCTTGTAACAGCAATCAAAGACGATGCTATCACGCCACTGGCAGAAATCGGAAATAAAAAAATTTCAACCGAGAATATATTGAGAATGGCATACAAATGAAAATTTAAAATTCTTGTTTTTTTCCTAATACGAAGGGCAAGATCTAGCATCTTCATGGAAATTGTGAATGAAAATTTGCGGCGGATAGACCAATAAATTGCTGCAGTCAGCTGAGAGTGTTTGCCTGTGCAAGTGTGTGCTCTTGCTGTATGCAGTCTGTCAGTGTTCTGGCCTCTGGGAGCATTGGACGCGTTGATGACCAGTGCAGAAAGAGAGAGGGAGAGCAGGGCCATTCAAGATGATGGCAACATAGGGGTACAGAGACTAAGCAGAACGCAAAAAAAGTCTAGCTAGCAGTGCGCACATCGATAGCACTGATGATTGATCACACACACTATTCAGTGGCCATTGAGCGTTGGGCCAACTGCTCAACTGCAACAGCAGAAGCATCGTCGGGATGACTACCCTATTTGCTGACCGCGCGTGTAGTCAGTTTTGTTCATGAAATCAAATCCTCCGACTAAATTTGCTCTCCTAAGTGGATCATTTGTTGCCCTCCTTTCCAGCATACATTAACCACTAGATGCCACTAAATTAGCATTATGAGCAAGCATCAAGTATAATACCGAAACTACTGGTAAAGCACCAAAAAGTGCTGGCAACTTTTTTTATGTAAATTCAATTGCATTTGTCAGCTTTACCGCCTGACCACGGTCATTTGGCACCACTAATAATAATATTATGCGTGCCACCAATCAAGATGCTGTAGCAAGAGCCAAATTTATATAAACCAGGCACTTACAAACTGATTGAAAAAAGATATTTAATTTTAAAACGGATACACGCCAGGGCATAGCATTGAGGGTAAAAGCACCAGGAACTGTGATAGAGCACGTTCAACGCTGTACAAAAGTCTACTCAGGAAACTGTGCCTTAGCCATTAGTGTAGCACTCACGCCATTACACTCAAACATGGGCGCATTAATTTAATTTCTCAAAATTCAAATATAATGAATAAAAAATGGTCTCAGCTGGCAATTCGGTGCAATCAATAGCTAGTAGAGAATTGAGAAAAAAGAAGGAGGGAGGCAATAAACCAGTTGAAAAAGAGGTTGAAGAAATTCCATTGAGTGCCTATGCTCAGTTGGCCCAGTTCGAACCTAAACGATGATGCCCATCGATCGGCGAGCAAATTAGTTCGAGCTAAATGAAGCCAACAGGAGAAAAGACAGAAAAAGTGCAAGCTGCAGAAGAGCGGCAGACAGGCAAACAGACGAGCTGGGCTCCTAAGATGTGCTTAACGCTAGCAACAAACGACAGTGACGTTGTTTAAATTAAATAAACCTAATTCAGGAAAGCACTGCTTCGATTCAAAGAAAAGTGCATCTAAATACAGACGCCTCGACGCGCCAGGCAAAAATCGATCGGCCGTCTGTCTTCATTTCCACAAACAGACATTCACTGATGACACCGAGCAAATGAAAGTAGCAAGAGTGAGAGGCGTTTAGACAGAAACAGGGATCTATTACTAGAGAAAAGCTTTCTTATGGCAGAGACCAAGTCAATCAGGTAATTAGCAAGCAGAGTGCCATGAACCTGGTCATGTCACAAGTGGAAAGTATTGAATGACTGAGAGCGCTGATTGTAATTGTCAAATGGTGCCATGTGAATGACTGCACTGACTCTGCTGTATGTGGTGGAGGTGGCGGTCGTGCATTGACATCCGAATCAATTAGATGGTCAAAGTAAAAGTGAATGTCCGACAGAAGTAATGGGCAAAAAGATTGATTGTCAATTTACATAAATAATAACACTCAATCACCGGACATGATGCACGACCAAGCAGTGACACAGGCCAATAAAACGGAGCCTAAACTAAAAGCAATACTTACATTTTTTGCCTTCCATGCCGCAGTTACGGTACTCTAGCGTATCACAGTCTGAGGGCTGCTTCTTATTGCAATCTTCGCTGTTTCTGTACAAAGAAAAAACAAATGATTAGAAAAATTGCTTGGTAATTATTGAGATTAATCGCAATCATCGTACAGTGTAATCAATTATTGATGGACATTTGTGTTTGAAGAGCACTCTCGTGAGCTATGCTCCTAGTGGACACATACACACACACACACTCGTTTGGCCATTATCTGCTTAGACCAGCTTGACTGCGCCCTGACTAATATAAATATTTCTACTTATGAATGGAATTATCGAAAGTAAATGACCAAGTGGCTCGTGCTAACAACTTCAAACAGGCAGCCAGCAATTCAATACACGAGCCGAGCAATCAACACAGCCATAAACTAACAATATAACTGTGAATGCTTGGCGAATGGACCATGCGCTTGATAGGAAAAAGAAGATTACCAAACAACGCAGGCAAAAATCACTATGGCTACAATCATAGGAAAAGAAATCAAGCTGGCCAATTAGTCTCCTTAGCTTTACACAAGGCCGAGCAGATTGCCGCCGTCGGGACCGAGCATTCTCGTACGTTGTTGATAATGTTGGTCTCTAAACAGCACCACCACAACTTCGATTGCTGCCACCAAGAGCCAGACAGCTTCGATTTAGCAAACAGCTCCCTAAAGACTAACCGAATGGCTTATGCCTGTGTATGTGTGCTCAAACCTACCATACTAAACAGAGAATCCTGATGATGCACAGCACTCATAACACTTTTATCTATTTTCAGCAGCAAAAAGTTTCTAATCAAATTAAATTAGATTCTTCTGCACTTGGAAGTTTTGTTGTTTGCTGGCTGCTGTAAATACAGCTTATTTGCTGCAAACACGGCAGGAAAAGAAAGAGAGAGAGAGAGAGAGAGGCGTCGTTGAGGTCGAGACAATGAGGGAGCAACGAGTCGAGGCGCCAACAACTATCAACTTACGTAATTGCCGCCAGTGGCAGCCGCATTTCGAGCACTGAGCTCAAGGCGCCCAAGTCAGCTAAAAGTCATCCAGTTGAGCACACTTTACCGCCGGATCTCCTACTACCCGCATAGCTGCTTGCTATGCAAAATTGTTCAATTTGACAAATTCTCCAGAGAAGTTGTTTTCACTGTAAAAGCAGAGCACCACTGGCACTGATGCTTCAGATTGTCAGTAATCGAGCTGGCTGGGTGAACCACTGAATGAAACCAAGTTAAAATTTAATAAACACGCTTTGTGGCTCCTTTTTCAAGCAAAGAAGGAAGCAAATGCATAAGGCAGTAATAGTGCAATGCTGCATGCTGCCAATTGGTAGTTGCGAATGAAAGATTGCAAAGTGTGCGTCCTGTTGGGTAGCCAGTGAAGCTGCTAAGGGCGACTGCAGAGTAGAACAGCAAACCACTGAATGGCAGGCGTACAGATCACACTTTGTCCACTCAGCAACTATTGTCTACTGGCGTACTATGTGTCGTGGGTTGTGTAGTCATCACTTTTCACACTGCCTGCAGAGCCACCCAATCAGAAACAATTAATTCGCCGACAAATTATCTGTAGATTGCGTTCAGTTAAAGGGAAGTTTCAGCTGACAACTACAACAACTTAAAGAGGAAGAAGAAGAAACCAGTAGCTATGTGATACTGGGCATTTTCTTTACAGCTCACGCCCGCATCACTCTGCACGTAGTCTATCTTTGGGTGCAGTCACGTACGGATGAATCGATCCGGGACCCATTCTAAAAGCAGGCAAACCACCGACAAAGCATAATTAACCATTAGGCGAATCCAGCAGAAAAGCAGTGTTAGCTTTTCAAAACTTCCAACTAACCAGATTTACATGGCCACGATTGTCAAGTGTGTCTGCATGATAATAAAAACAGTCGATCGATTTGAAAGCTCAACAAGATACTAAACAAAATATTGCAGTTAAATCGACCAAGGTTTTAAAAATTCAAACATATTGCAAGAAGATAAAGATGCTCAACTTGAAAGCGAAAAAATCCATTTTATACAACTTTTGGGTATGCCGACAGATGGCGTATGGCTCCAAAAAGTTTCAACTTAAAATTATTCTTCAAAAACAAAATATAAAAATACATACCTTCGAAGGTAAATCACGACCATCGTGGTGATGACGCCAAGCACCACGACTACCATTGCGATTCCAGCGTAGATCATTCGTGTCTGTATAGATTCATTGCCATCCAGAACGTTTTGTCCAAGTGGTTCGCCTAGAGGAGAGAAAAGAATGCGTTAGAAAACAATAGGTTGGTAAAAAATCAAAATGACCCCTTTTCCTCATTGGAACGTGTCAGATAATGAAGCGCCTTTCGTCCGACACATGTCTGACTGAGGCTTCCCCATTTGGCACCCGTTCCGAGCAGTTGAATGCAGAGAGGAGCGAGCGAGTTAATTCGACTTTAATTAAAGTTGTTTAAATTGAAGACAGGCAAATGGATACGCACATCTGCCTGGGTTGACTGAATACAGCACTACTACTACTTTGCATCCGACAGTGCCTTCCGATTAGAGTGTAAAGCAAATTAACCGCGTTTTTGCCTGGTTTCAATCACACACACATTCTGGTGCCCACTGTCGACGTAGAGACTGAGATTAAATTATTTTAATTAAAGTTTAATTGCACGCTCTAAAGTGGCCATATTGGCAGACACTGCATCCAGTGCGCTCACTGCTGCTGCTGCTGCCTCTGGTCTCACTCTATTGTGCTCATCACCTCCACTGGTTTTCTTCATTAGCCGCCATCTTTGGTAAGCACATACACACACTGCTCTTCTACTAAATTGACTCTATGCAATTTTAATGCGATTGCCATTCTTAATGTTCCCTTTGTCGTGTCTGGTGGACTGGGATCTGTATGTCTGTGTGTATGTCCGTGTGTGCCTGGCAAACGTGCGGCTGCGCCAGCGATTCTGGTGCGGAAACCAGGGGGAACCGGTGCTCAAATTCCAGCCAGCAGCGGGTTCCGTCTCTCCATTGCTACATTTGCCTGTACAGACAGCAAGTGGCGGGCCATCGAGCAAATTGGTGTAATTTGCAGATGATTCGCACACAACTTTGACGACAACGACTAAGGCGACACGTTATGGATTACATTCCGCGCTCACTGATCGGCGCTCATTTGAATTTGGGAAAGTCATAAAGCGAAGACCAACTCCCCACTCTCACAGTGCCTCACGGTGGGAGTCAGTGAACAGCAGACTGACTGCTATGCACTGAGGATGTGCTTGCTGCCGAGTTGTGAATGTGAATGTGAATGTGTGTGTATGCTCCGTGTTGGCACTTCGCTCCAGTTGGCCACTAAATTTGGCTCTTGTTTCCACTGCTCATCACTCAAATATTTGTGCCCGTTGTTCTCTTCCGTTTGGGGTGCAGGGCAGCAGCAGCAGCAGCAGCGAGGCTAATGCCAGAAGTGCAAACACACATACACACACATCGTTGTGAACACTTTGCCGTCGATACCGAGAGCCATACTCTGCAGTCGTGCAGAAAATTCTCAATTTAAACATCTCCTTTGCTTTTCTTCTGTACGGCGCGTGGGCTACCGCCTTGCGATTCAGCAGAAGAAGATGCAGCTGCCTCAGTCAGACTATTTGTGGCCAATGACGCAGACTATTGTAAAACAAAAATTTGACTAACGAGTTGCTTAGTGCAAAGGGGCACACACAGTCTCAGAAACTCGGCAGAGAGATAGCATGGCACTACAGATGCAAATAAAAAATAAAGGGAGCAAAAAGTTGACAGTGGTAGTGGTGAAAGGTCGCGGTCAAATGCAATGCAAGTTCCCGTCAATTCAATTGAAAGCGGAAGGAAGAGGGTGCGAAATTCTGATTAGCAAGACTGAGTCAGATGTGTGGCAGAGGGGAGAGGCGACAGCAGACAGGCGCCCAGTGAAAGCTTGCCAGTGCGGCCCTGTGTGGGGATAAAGAGAAGGGAACAACCTAAAGGGTTCAAAGATGGCCGGGTGGGTGAGTAGCAAGGAAAGGGTGCCTTTGTGTCAACATGCTACCCTAATGAGCGACACAAACAGGCACGCACAGACCACCACCGCCACCATGAGCAGCCTGAGCATCAGCAGCGAGCTCAATAATTGATGCGACCGGCAAAGTGCCAAAGCTAGAAGGAAGGCACTCGAACACGTGCTGCGAGGCTGCAGCAGTTGGCCACAAAGGGTGCACTAACGACAATCGGCCTGATGGTGCAAGTGCACACACTGGCCCACAAACGAGGAAAGTGAAAGAACTGGAACAACCACTAGCGACTAATTTGCCGGCTGTGTGTGTGTGTGTGTGATGCTGATTGAATTGAACACAGCTGAGGACAGTGCGACACCAGTGGACACAAGGAGTCGACAGAGACGGATGGCAATAAAATAAATAATTAATCAAATTAAATGCTGCCTAACTAAGCGTTCTCTTATTCATCGACTGGATGGCTAAGAGAATCGAAATGCAAAATTGCAACTGGAGAGTGAATAATTGATCGCTCAAATAGAGATAAATGTGCAACCTACGGCGAATGGACACAGCCAAACATGTCCAAGCTGGTAAAGACAAAATATTGCTGCTAATACTAGACTTGCAACAAAGAAATCCCAAAACAAAAAACCGGCAATACGTACCAGGATTAACGAGTCGTTGTCCGGTCCTCCTAATGACTGGCTGGCTGAAATCACTCCAAACGGTTCCAACTCGATAGCGAACCTAAATCGATGAAGGAGAAAGAGAGAAAATTGTTAATAGAGACAATCAAATCGAATCGATGCAATGACGAGTGCTCTGGACGCCACTGGACGACTCGACTGTACCGACTCGAAAGGGGCTCCATCAGCTGAAGGAAGAAAAGGTTAGCAGTGAAGGAACAGACCAATTGAAAACATCGACCATAGAAAATGGGAGACAAGCAAAGCTGATCACAGGCCGAGACATTGAGACTGGACAATAAATGCAGCAATGGCCATCTAATTGAAATTATATTCGCGATTAATATCGGCGCTCAAGTTGAAGGGCCATTTGGCAAAAGAATGAAGACGACAAAAGAGAAGGAAGAAGGCGATCAGGCGGCCATTGTGTGCACAGTCCAACCAGGAGCGATCGCTCCAGCAGCGGACAAGTGTATTGTCGTGTCTTTGAGACAGTTCGATGTTAGGCAAACAAATATCATTTTATTTATTTATTTAAAATTAAAGCCAAACAAACAATGCGCCTAAATAGCTGTTCGAGGCGAGCGAGGTCCGAACGCTGGTGGGGCAACGAGCTAGCTCAATTGGAGCCATTACCGGGATAGTGAGTGCAGGGCCATACTTACTGCGACATTATTGAATTTAAAGTCAGTGGAGCATTTCATTTCATTTACTGTACAGACACACACACACACACACATAGAGACTTTTGTAGTGAATCGCAATCGTAATGGACTACGGCTAAGGGCGCAGTGGCAGACGACGACGGCATTGCCAGGGTCGAGAACACAATTCATCGCCGTCGCTCCAAAACTTTACTTTTGTCTGCACACACACACACTTTTGTCTATCTATCGGAACTAAATTCTTAATTAGCGATAATAAAATAAAAAGACAGAACAAAGCTCGTCCTGACTGCCTGCCTTCGAGCCACTGCACTGACTGAATGCCAGACAACTTTGTTCCTTTTCTCTGCCGTAATTAGACATCACGTCAAATGAAGGAGCTTTTGCTATTTTATAGCATTTATCTAATACTGCCATTTCAATTTCACATTTCGCCTCAGTTTTTGTGGCCTGGTAATTCTATTTGTCTCCTTTTTCTAGCTTACTCACACACACATACAGTTGACACTATGTATTTGTGTGTTTACTGTACACCACTGTGCCCATTGAGTTTGCCTTTTCTTTTGGACCAAAATGTACAAAACTTTTTGCTCAAAATCTAAAGAAGGAGAGAGAGAGAGAGTAAAGACAAAACAAGAACAAGCTTCAGCAGACGACACAAACATACAGACACATCAGACAAACACAACTCGGCAATGATGTTGGTGGTGATAAATCGAATCGAAGAAACCACAAATGAACACAACGATTGAGCCAGCCGAGTCCAACTTGGCGTCGCGCTCGATAAACGCAATCAATAGCCACTCGAGACATGCAAGATGAAAAACAAGACTCGACAAAAAAGCGGTAGAATGTTTCTTTGTGCAAGCGACAGTTGTATAAATTAATATAACATAATTAACTCAATGTTCGCTCTAACGTTAGACGCAAGTCCGCTTATCAAAGACAACTGGGGGCAAAGTTTAAAAATGTCTCGATCGATTTTTTCTTTTTGGTCTTTCCCTCAATGCATTGTAGGAAAATTATGTTGAACAAATAAAAAACAAAAATTTACATACCTGAAACTTGTAATCCGTCAGGGGGTCAAGATTTTGCAATGTTTTTTCAAACTGATTTCCAGGCAAAGAAATTGATGTGTAGTTTCTAGAATTTTCATTAAGCATGTAATGCAAATCAAATTTGTCAACTTTTTCCAGAGGTTGTGGCTTGCCGGTGCTTGGGTTGAGCACAAAGTCGTGTTCACTACGTCTCCACGCCAGTGAAACTGATGTTCCCTCAGCTGAAATTAGTCGAAGAAGGGGTGCGTTGAGGGTGCTTGCTGGAGTGGCTGTTCAAATGATACAATTCAATTAGTTACGTGAAAATTAAGTAGTAAAAGTGAAAACGTGCAAGAGAAACCACTGCAGTGATTTTATTGTGCTTGATGTAATTTCATAATTAAAAATGCTAATTGAAGCTGTGTACAACAGTGCTGAGATTAATTCGCAATATCGATGCAAATTATTCACATTCAGCTGTGTTGAATACGAGTTTTCTCCAATGCTCGTGATTTGCATAAATCATTAAAGGCAAATGCTGCTGACCAGATTCTAGATGCTTTGTTTTGGTAGACTTGTTCTTTGAAAAAATCAGTTTAGTAAAATGTCAGTGTAACTCTAGCCTATTAATTAATAAATGAAAATCAGCAAAATAAATAACGTAAAAATAAATGACAAAAATGTATGATTGGTCAGCAAAAAAATACTATCTAGGATTATTTGACTAAGTTAAAAACAAAAAATGCTTACTATCCAATTAGTAGCCAATGACTGCTAGTAGTTTTAAAGTTCAAAACTTAAAACCGTATAAACTTATAAAGAAAAGTCATATACTTTTGATTTAAATTTTAAATAAAAAAGAAAAAATGGCATAGACAACAAATGAAGCAAACAAACATCAAAATGGAAAAGAACAGACAGTTAACTAACCAAATTACGAGCGCATACTCCTGGCCATAATAAATCGAGAAATGGCGCCATTCGAAAAAAGTGCGTATCGAAATGTACTTTAAACTTCAAACAGCTTTCAAACAGGCAGTGTCCTCCTTCCCAGACGGTTGATCAAAGATCGACCGAAGAGAAAAGTGGAAGGCAAAGTAAATGATGCACCAGTTTGATGGTGGTGCATGTACGTAAGCACAGTGCGCTCTTAGCAGTCTCAGCTGCAAATGTCGAGTTTGCAGAACAAGCACACGGAAAGGAAGCACCAATGCAGCACTGGTAGTCGATATTGTTTGGCATTAAAAGATCGCCCTGGGCAGAGCGTCGGGCCGGTCAGAATGCAGTTCTGGTTGCAGCCCAAACGAGCACTACAGCATCGCACAAGCAAATCGCCTGAAATTGCTTGGCCCGCTTGCACCTACCACTACCATTTTGACGTGCCTACTAAAATCAGCATCGCCGCCAAAGTGCTCGCCAGGGCAGCAACAACAGCAGCAGAACGTGAGCATTGCAGACGATGCGAGCGATCCGGTGCACAACCGAAAGACAACAATCGATTCCCGCGAGCTGCAGTAAATTAGCAGCGGAAACTCGGCGTTATTTCCAAATTCCGCCCGAGTCTGATTGGTCATACCGCTGCTGACTGAGCTTAGTCGACCGGCAGACATGGGCACATTGAACGGCTTGAGGATGGACGGAGCAGCAGTTGACAGAGAAGCAGAGAAGCAGTGAACAGTGCACCCTAAACGGTAATGCGACAGAGAGATAGCCTGGCACTAGTCTATTGCTATCGCCGAACAAGCATTCACTGCAAAAAGTGCTCACTATGGGTGTGTAATGCAAGTGCAATTGGCGGTAGCAACTTTGGCAACTATGTCAAATTAGAAAGAGGGAGAAGGAAGGCGAATAGTTTTCCAACTTGAAAGGACAATCTGAATATGAACAACACTAGTCTAGTCTGTCATAGTAGCACATATTAACAATACATTAAAAGTTAATTAATATAATGCATTACACTTTGATGTGGGCTAATTTGCCCTGCAATGGAGCACCCCATTTCCCTCTGCCATCAGCGGCAGCATCGTTTACAACTTCCAGAGTCAGTGTGCAGTGGTGGCGTCCTTTGTTGACTGGCGCAGACTGGCAAATCAGAAAATTCCTAGTTTAATAAATGTCTTTTGTCTAGCAGCTACTCTAAAGGCGTTCACTGACGGCGTCGACTTGTTTCAAAGCCATCGCCTATCTGGCGTCATGTCGACCGACAATCATACGGTCTGGTGGCACGCGGCCAGCAAAGTGCCGTGTTGCAAACATGTTTAAAATTCACAAAAAAGATAATGTACTTCCTTGTCATGTTTGCATTTTTTTAAGAAAAAGCATTTTAAAGTCCTAAGTAATTGACAGTTAACTTGATTACTAACCCTACAACTTACGTAGGACATATTTTACAGCTACAGTACATTAGTGTGTGACAATTAGAAAAACAAAACAAGCTCTTACCTTTAGGAATCAGGTTGTACAGTGAGTTGGGATCATTGGTGATCACGATAGGGTCTGCAAAAAGAAGGAAAAAGAATGAAACAAAAGTATATTAACAAAAGCAGTTTGACAATGACAACTGGACAAACAATGGAGCGATAATGTGCTGCGCAATTGATGAGTATAAATGGTGATGCTAATAACGTAATAAATGAATTGCCACTGCATTGAAATGGTGCACCAGCATCAACAGCAGCAGCCTACAAGGGACAACACCAGAATGGACCAAAGTAGCACTGGCAAATAATGGCTGTCAATTAGCAATTTGTCCATTAGACTCGATAGGGAGCGAGTGAAGGAGCAGTGTGCACTAGTGCCGCTCATTCAATGACCATTACTCTGGTCGTCTTGTCGCCGCACCACCATCATCCACCAGCATTCATTAATTATTGTCCCTTTGCGATAGAAAGGACTCCATTCTCTGGCTCACTACATGGCGAGTGGAGCAAACAAAACAAATCACGGCTGTAGCTCTGCTCGACTCACCACAAAAAAGAGCACAGTAAGAGGAGAAACGAGAATCTAAGAACCCTAGAATGGTGGTGTTTCAATGTCGTCAACTAATTAGAATTTATAGCCATCACCCAATCACTAATACCTGACTCGTGTAGAGCCATGAGAGAGCGAAATGAGGCAAAGTGCCATTAGCGCGTTTTGGGTGACCTGCTAATTGCCATCTAAACAGTGAGCTTACTAGAGAGAGGCATTCTAGTGCATTGACCGAACTTTTGTCGATAAACTAATGGACTTGCCACTTGCGTATTCTCAAGTGTCGGCATTGACTGGAAAAAGAGAGAATAATATTTGCTCTTGTACCTGTCTCAGTGGTGGCGGTGACTTCAACAAATTGACTAGTGTCGTAGCCGGTGACGCCATTCTCTGCGTACACTTGCAAGCGGTACGCAGTGACTGCGTTCAGACCGGAGATGGTCACTTTGGTTTCGTTAAAGTTCTCTTGAGCAGGTGCGTAGTTGACGTTGGCCGAACAGGCTTCACAGGCCACCCTGTAGACGGTGTCATTGCGACCGCCGAGATACTTTGGGGGTGACCATGTCAAAATGACGGTTGTGTGGTCGACGAAACTGATGGTCAGATTCTGCGGGGCAGATGGAGGCTCTGTGGAGGAGTGGGTTAGAAACGGTGTTTTCAAAATGGAAAAAAGGCAATTGAGCTTACGTGTGCAGGGCATTCCTTTGGGATCCTTTGGCGCTCGGTAGTAGCCGGCATCACAACGACACTCGGTAGCACCACGGTAGGAGGACTTGCTGTGAGCAGGACAGGACCGGCAGAGTTCATCGCCCACCACAGGCTTGAATGTGCCAGGCGAGCAAACTGTGTTCAAACGAAAGAACAGACACAAATATCGATTAGTGGACAGAACATTCCATTTGTAATGGGAAGAAATGGTGCTCAGTTGGCGAATTGAAATTGAATTTGCAAGAAAGTGATTTTGATTAGCAAAAGGGAAGATTGTTTGCATGCAGAAAAATGCGAGTTTTCACACACAAACAATAACAACGCATCGACTACGGCTGGACAACCGAATTGAGGCAGGCAATTAAATGTTTTGTTAATTGCAATTTAATGCTCATTAGTCATGCACACAGACTAAGCAAGGTGCCAATTGTCTTCTGTCGTTGTGATTTCTCAAATTGCGTGGAGCAAAAAAAGAGCAATCATTTGCTCAAGCACTCAACTATCAGATGGAAGATTTAAAAAGTGGTAGTAATTCTAGTTCTGCTGCCCATCAACAACGGCGATGATTGATCGCACTGGGCAATGGCATTGAGCATCGTGAATTAATCAAATCAGCAAAAAGGAATCGACAGTGTAATTAAAATGTAAATGCCTGGCAGATATCTTCATTAAAGAGGGATTAGCTTACCTTGACAGGTTTGGGCAACTGGTTCATAGCCGGGCATGCACTTGCATCCACCCGATGGCAATGTCCAGTTGCCGTCGCCCTTGCAGACTAGCTTTGGCAGCTCCACTTGCTGGGCGTTTGCCACGCAGATGCCGTCGGTTTCGACGATGGTTGTCAGCTCCTTTCCGGTTGGCGTCTCCGGGTAGAACGCAAAGCTGCTGGTAATGTTTGGACAGGTGATGTAGAAGATCTTTATTGCGATTATTGAAAGACAGGCGCCCTGGTCCCGGAAGGCAAAGTAGATGCCCTTTTTCGTCACTGGAACGCTGCGCACTTCAGTGTTGATGATCACCTGTGTACGGGTGGAAACAGATTAGTCAGTGTTTTCAAAAGGCAATTAAAAGTCTGGTTAATGTATTCTCCGCCGATGCACTTTTTCTGGCTGAGTATAAGCTCTAGGAGAAAGAGAGCAACTGACGAATGAAGTGACGATTTGTCATAACAAACTGATGGAAAGGGCGCAGCTTGCCATCTTAGCGGTGCTAAGTTAGCATCCTCCTCTCCGGCACGTCAACTACTGCCAGCATCATCTCATGTCTGTTTATCTTGGCTACGCGCACTGGTAGTTTAGCAGACCCCACACGATAGTTTAGCAGCGCGTGCTACAACAAAAAATCGTTTATCCATTGCGCAAGGATAATTCTAATCTTGGCTCTGAGTGGGTCAAGAAGAAGAGGAAGAAAAGCTGAGAAGTGGAGCATCCTAAGGGGACCATTAATAATAATAATGAAGAAGACGAAGTAATGCTGGCCCAATGGACCACCACCAGAGTGAACCCATCTGGTTGTTGTCATTTCGGCGCGTCTGTCAACAGAGCTATCCTTTGAGGGCACTAATTACTGATGACTGCTTGGTTGCTTGGCACAAATCAGGAGAGAGAAAAAGAGACTGCAAATGGTCCGCTGGGCTACTTCGTCTGCCTGACAATGAATCCTTTGCTGTTTGCAGACATAAATAAACACCAAACAGCAAAAGTGGACGAATGAGCACATGAAAGTTGCACCCATCGGGTCTGCAATGGTCCTTCACTTCCATCGAACACTGATGATGATGATGCAGCTCAGACAGCAAATGAAGGACTGCCCAGTGTGTGTGTGTGAGTTCGGCTAAAATAAGCAAACTGGCAGTAGTTGTACTTCGATACATCAGGCAGCTCACTGCCACCGTTCACTTGACAGCTCCGTCAACTGAGACATGGGCACAGATGACCAAAGGCAGACCCAATGACGACGTCCTTGTTGGCGGAGAGCTCGCGAAAAGAACCGTGTCCTTGTCAATCACGCGTAAATTGACTCCACTCGTACTAACCTCACTGTTGGACGTGAAGCGGCCTTCGTCAGCAGCAATACGGTCGATGAGCTTGTAGGAGTCGGGCTCCCATGGCGGGGGTTCCTTGTGCAGACCGTCGTGTTCGTAGTACAGCAGCGAGAAGGTTTCCTTGCACGACAAGGCCATGCCTAGATTGAAAAGGAAAAAAGAGTGCGTTAGTTAGGGATGTTAATGAACGCTAATGCAAAAAGCGGAAGCAGATCGGACAGGCTTAATTAGAAATTTCAATTAGTAAACTTGCAAGTACTACTGCCAGAGTTGTTCTTTACAGTGCTGTTACGATGCGGCATCAAGTTTGACTAGAAAGACGTTTACAATTTGTCGACTTTTTTAATAAATGCCAAATAAAAAGATATGTTAGAATCAAAACCCTGGAAAGTTGCTCAGAAATGCCTATTGTGTGTCGATCGATAGTACACAATCACGCTTGAGTAGAGTGCTTAAACTGCGGTGGACAAATATACTCATTAGAGAATTCAGTTGGTAACATATACGGGCTCACTGAGAATAACACAACAGCCTTTATTGTGCACTCGTTGCATAATTTGACCAAAAGTGACGAGCTTAATTAGAGCAAGGAATATGGGGGCAAAAATGCTTGTTCTTGCCATTGTCTAGCACAAGAGAGGAGTGCCTGCCTAGCTTTCGATTTGTACATGGCATAATTTGCAACTTTATGAGAAGCAAGCTCAGCTAATGTAAAGCCACTGGTGATGCCTTTATGTGTGTGCCTGTGTGGTGCCCAGACAACTCGAGGTGCTGCCAGAAAGAATCCACTCGAGTGGCGAATCCAATTAGAAGCACACAGAAGCACGGCCCGTTCGTTGTAATCCTTTTCGATCGAAATGTAGGCGACGTAGTCTAAGCACAACTAATTAAAACTATGCAAATTAAGCTAATTAAAAGGAAACAGAATGATTCGTGCCTTCTTTGCAGCGGCATTAGCAGTAGCAGCAGGGATAGCCGAGTGGCACAGCAAAACGAAAAACAAGACAAGAGGGGCAATGCAAAACCCAAACAGAGAGCCAGTAGGCACGAACCAGCAGCACTTTGAAGTTGAAGTGTTAAAAAACAGACACTAGTGCTGGGCTGTGAAGGAACGTCTGCGCAAGAAACCGAACTTCTGCTGTTCAACTAACCAGATGGACTTGAGAGGAAGCAGCAGTAGCATTTAGCGCTGTGTCATGGCGTAAACAAACGATCATTTGTGACACTTAGCGGATCCAGACAGACTGTGGTGAAGGCCTAAGGTATCACTTGGCTGTCTCCTTTGCCACTTGCACTTTGCCACACCACCACTAGCACCATCAACACCCGCACAATCACCCGAAGAAGTGCAATGTAAACAGATTTACATCTGATCAGCACTGTGCCTGTGAACTTTAGCTGGTTTTTCACTCTCTCATTCTGATAACGGACTGCTCGGAGTGCTGAGACGGTGGCGGTTTTGCTGCACTGCTTGGCATCGCCGTATGTTTGTCTTCCTTCGCCCTCGTGCCGCCGCGGCTGCTGCTGGCTCGATCAAGTTGCAAACAGAATAAAGTAGAAGTGGAATGATTAAAGTTAATGATAATGATGAGTCTGCGGGTAGAATCCAAATAGAGAGATAATAATAGCCTTTCGACGTGCCTGATGACAGTGATTAATAGAGTGGAGATAGCGAGTAGCGCCAGGGAAGAGTGAACTGGCCAGGCTGCAGTGCTGCTTAGCAAGATTGATCTGCCTCAGCCATCGGAGACAATTGCTCACTGCAAATTGTTTGATTACATTCGGACAAAGTCGGTTCGAGAGAGTTGCTTCCTAAGCAAACACACTGTCCAGTGCTGTCCATTGATTGATGCTCCTGCTTTGCAAGTGACAGTGCTACTGATGTCAGCGATGACCACCATCATCTAATTGGCTGCCATTAACCGAGACATCAACACTACATGGGCACTCGACATTTCTAAATCATCATCCTTGCTCTTTAGACGCCGCCGATTCTGATAGTGAAAAAGCAGTGGTGAAATGAGAAAGTACTCGACTTACCTGGAAAGAGATTGCAGTCCCTCATGCTGAACTTGATCTCGATGTAGATGCGATTGGCATTGTGCCTTTCAATGAAAGGCGTCCACAGCCAGTTGTTGACATTATTGTAGGCGACATCGCAAACGACGTACGATCTCCAGTTGATGCCTTGCTCAAAGTTGGTGAAGCTCTCTTCGACCCACTGTAAAAGAGAAGAAAAACAAAATTAGTATGGGTTGGTTGATAGGGAGAATGAACAAAAAACACTATGAATTGAACTAATTGAACTGAACTGCAAAGAGAGAAAAAGTAAAAAAATGCCTTTGCATGCTTTGCTGCCGCCAAATGGCAAACCTGTGTCACAAATTAGATTACTGCGCCAGTGAAACCGACGTACAGGTGATGTAAATTGACCTGGCCACAGAGCGAACAGAGTGAACAGAATGCCAATTGAGAATCAGTGGAGCTTGTAATTAACAGTGGTTGGCTCCTCTATGGCAAACAGACAAACAATCAGTGCTCAATGGCACTGTCACTCATTGGCTGCTGGCAAACACAAAAATGGTGTCGATTCAAGGGGGAGGAAAGAGGGGCGATCTGACTTGAGAAACTGGCATTCTCTGCAAAGGACAAACAAAGAAGAACAAACAGCAACAGCAATGTTACCATTTGACAGCGATGCTGAAAAGATAACTATCTGTAGTACTGGTGCACTGTCCCTAATTGGTGATGTCTTCGATGTCTGCAGAAGAAAGACAAAAAGCATAGTGTGAGACACCGAGCGGAAGGCGGCAAAACAGTGCAATTACATGCAACGCTGAGACACGCACCAGAGGACACTGGGCTGAGCCTGGCCAAAGAAAGTGGCCAGCAAAAAAGCAGTACTGCAAGCGAACCGCCATTGCCATTTGTCACAATTAAAGCGCCAATCAAAGGAAATGCAAACGAACTCAATCGGGATGAACAAAGGGGCGCGAACAACCTCGCAACGACAACAAAAACAACTACCACCAGCACTAGAGCCGCCGACGGTGGAGTTCTTTCGTTCAACACCTGTCATCGCATTCCAGTGCAATGACTCCTAAATGATAAACGACACACACAATGGCGAGCTAATAGTGATGACACAAACTGCCGTCACTTCTCCGAGTGGTAGCAGAGGAAAGCAAGAAATTCGATCGCAGAAACTTCCACTTTATTGCTGCCGATTAAATGCACCCAGAAAAAAAGTAAAAGAAATGAGTAGCCAGAGAAAACTACATCTGTTACATAATCGGAAAGTAGTGGTAGTGCTCGCCACCAAACAGTGTATGGCTGCACGATTGCCAAGAAATACAGTGAAATGTAAGAAAGAAAAAGCAAGCAGTACAGATCAGATGAAGTGTGCTCAGTCAGTCTGGTACACCCCTTACAGTTAGAGTTGCCCGCCCCGAACCGCTTCACTCTCTGTCCAGCTTTAATTGTACTGCCTAGTTTCATTTTGCACTTTCCATGTTATACAAATGACAGTCGTCATACTTTATGTAAATCCAACTGAAACGAGGAACCTCAAATCAAAGCTCCTTATTTCAATGCTGTTTTTGCCACAGGAAATGAAACTCAAAGAAGTTGGAAACCAGTGTTTGCAGAACGACGAATGAGAAAAGCAAATACTCGATTGAAAAAAGGGAAAAAAGAAGGAAAAAGGAAGAAGACTGCACAAAGGGCAGCCAATAAAGGAGCCTTGAAGCAGTGGTCGTTCTGGTGCAGTGGTGACAGAATGTGGCGACAAGCGATGCCAGTCAGCGACTGCATTTGAATGTGCCAACTGGTCAACTGTGTGTGCAAGGCAGAACCAGAGTTGATTGCCTGTGAACTTGGCAGCGAGACGAGAGCAGGCTGCACAGGGCTCAGGCGCACTGATTTTATTTGAGCCGTTGAATTAACGCTTTACTGGACAGGCAAAATGTGTGGCCAATGTTGTCGTTGTCATTCAAAGTCACTGATTCAGAAAGACCATCAGGGCGACAGAAGTGAAAAGAGAAAAAGAGAGAAAGAGAGAAGGGCTCAAGTTCAAGATTAACTCTAATAGTGCCGCTGTTTAATTGATGCGGCACCCAGTGGCATTTGCCAAAGTGCTCCACCAGCTTCAACTCTGATTTGGTGCAGTGCAGCAACCAAATGGTCATTAAAATATATAAATAAAATTTAATTAAAGACCAGTTGACGTGTGGCAGAAAGTAAATCAAAAGAAACTTACCCCTGGTGTTCGTGACTGTGGTCCATACGGAAGACGCGTCCAGTCGAGTGAGCTTTCCTGCGTTGTATCCAACAAAACAACTGTAAAGGTAAAGGGATGGCATGGAAGAAAAAGAGAATATACGATTAGTATTATATGGAAGGTAAAAATGGAATTAGATTATCACCGCGTATGCAAGCACCCCACTCAATAATTCATCAAATTTATTAATATTTTATGGTGTACCGCGCCGATCACTTGCACTTGCACTTTAAACCGTCGTCTGACAATGCACGTTAAAAATCCAATCAAAAGTTGAAATTATTTAAAAAATTAAAATAGACACTACCACTTAATATTTCATTAGCCTAAGTGCTGCACAACGAACTAAAACTAACTTGGGCTTGTGAGCATTCAGTTAGGCAGGCTGGCAGAGTAGAGGGATGGTTCAATAGTTCTAGTGATAAATCAAAGGTCGTCTGCTGGCGCAATGTTCATCAAATATTTACGAAAACATGTAGATTCATTGAATTTTAGTATTACTTTGGTCAATTCAAAATGGATAAAACTGATGATCCAGAGGTTTCAATCGAAGCAAGCTAGCCATCATTCACCGTACACCAGCTGAACCAAGTCAATTAACGTGTTTTCAATGGGATTCTCATTACAGCAAGCAATGATCTGCAATCAAACACCACCAATAGAGAAGGAGTTTAGCAATCACAGTTTCAGCAGCAGCTAAATGGCGTCAATTTAGTTTAGAAAACAAAATTTGCAGTGTTTGTGCAGCTTGTGCACAGCGGTAATGGAGTGTCATTCGAGTAAATGGTCAGCCGTGCAGCGAAATGTGTCTGCACTATTAGCGGTTTGTTGTGTCAACTGCCACCAGATTGGTAGGTTCCAGTGTGAAAGCTCTAGTTAGCAACAGAAGCTGAGCTGAAGCTCAATCGACTTCTCTAATGACCACGCGGCCCATCGATTGAGCAATGTGCTCGATTGGACTCTGTCTGCCTTTGCCATTCACCCAAGGCGCAGAAATGATGCTGAAAACTCGGTGGCAGCTGCTGTTGTCGCCCTGCACTGCTGCAATGAACAATTGCAGCATTACCAATTTTCCCCTGCAGTGTCGCACCAATTGGACAGCAGCACGGGTGTTAATTTAGCAAAAGTCATCAAAAGTGAGCAGCCAAATGGTTTTCTCAATTTTGAGAATTTAAACTCGTCACTTTCGTTTACTCATTGTGTTCCTTCTTTTCACCAACAGCCAGCAAAAAGCAATTTAATGAGCAATCACAACAAAAGTAAACAAATAGATTGCCAATAATGATCGTTTCTCAATTTACTGTCTAATAGGCAATTATAAAGACATTTATAAATTCCGAGTGGCATACGGACTCTATTGAAATTGTGAAAAAGACTAAAAGTGAAAACTAAAAGTAACGCATATGCCAGCTTTCTCTTTTTTCTCTGACAGATAAGTGTTTACCAAAAGAAACAAACTTATTTAAATCTCAAAATGGAACAAACAATTTAAAAAAACTGAAGTACAATTCAATTTATTTGCCGTTTTGCATTCCGATAAACAAATGACAAATGGTAAATGTAGGCATACGAATTTGAAAACATTTTGATTCGTCACAGATGCCGCGTGGGCATTCACTTGCGCAATTACAACTTGGGAGCTGAAATGTTTTCTAAAGAATTTGCATGATTATTCTTACATGAACTGAATGGGCCATTGAGTTTAAATGTAAGCTTGGTTTGAGTACGCCAAATATAATGTCATGTGCCCAGTGACCAGCATTGCTGGCCATGTCCAAAAAAATGCAATTAGTGGAGCGATCACCTCACGAGCCACTGCTGCTACCACCACCTTGTGGTACGTGTGTTTTTGGCTATTGAAAAACTTAATTTAAAATTGTATTCTTGGCTTTGCCAAGTGTTTGAAATAGAAATCAAATAAAATATTTATGGATACAAATCAAATCAAAACAAGAGCTTTGAATTTAAAACCTTTGCCTTTGCTTTCAAGTGGAAATTTATGTATAAAACGATTTTTTGCCTGATGACGATACATGCAAATAGAAACGTGCGCTTTTATGTGCTTTTGTTTTTAATTTAATACAAAAGTTGTGTTCAGCACTTTTAGAGTACCGAAAATTGAAGTAAAACCGCAAATAAATTATGCCGAATGCATCAGTTTTGAACGTGCATATTGTGCCAGTGCTGTAAATTATTGCCCAAGTAAAGCAAGTTAAACTTTAAATGCTTCCAAATCAATAATACAAGTTTATTGAAAAACACAACCCACTCAAAATAAATTACTGTTATTTTTGTTATTTTGAACCATATAAAATATAATAATAAAAAATGTATCATTGATTGGGACTGACAAGTGAGCAATCATTAATTACGGAAACTATAAGTGCACCGAAATTTGAACCCCAACAGCCTGGAAAGATTCACCAAGTGGCGTTTGTTTACTGCTGATGCTGCTGCTTACTCGCTGACAAGGAAGTTTGCCAAGTGTGAGCAAGAGTTTAAATTAATTAAAAGATAAATTATCGGCAAGAATGCTAGTAATCGGGTCATCATTAGTGAAGTGAAGCATGCCAGGCAAGCGTGTCCTGTGGTGGTGGTAGCTCTGGTGGTGCCCGATCTTGACATGGCAGACGTCAGCAGTAGGGAGTGAGGAGATGCATGCTCACTGGCCAAGTCAACTTTGCTTTTAATGAGTTAGTCAGTCGGTGCAGTGCTTTGCTGCTGGCGCAGTTTGCTTTCCTGCCATTGCTTTACAGCAGCACTACAGCAAGGTACAACAGCTACTGCTTCACCGTTAATGCACTGTCAGTAATTATGGCAACGGATAAATAAATTCAAAATTCAATTTCACCAAGCGAAAAGTTTTAATTAAAGTGAAAACGCTCATTGAAGTTCTCTCACTTTGACAGCAGGGTTGGAGTTTACTTTCTCTTTCTCTCACATTCAGCATTCATTGAAGCACTACACTGATCGATAAAGCTGGCGCTCTACTTAAGTGTCGATTCTGTTTGCAATCTCTCAATCACTAGAAAAAGTTATGCAAAAAAAGAAAAAAGGAGCATACGAGAAGAAGAGGCAGACCAACTTTGTATTCAGAGCAAACAGACAGACTGGGTGAAAGAGCGAAAGACTTTTACCGAGAACTGGCTCCTAAATACAGGTGAACTCTGAAAACGGTCTCGCGGTGCACTCACCAGGCAACTGCCGACAGTTCCAGCTGAAACGCGACTTGACTGTAGAAGTGGAAAACATAATCAGAACAACAAACAAATGATCGGCTCAGGCGAATTGGTCGTGTAGAATCGGCGGGAATTAGTTCGGGATTACAGTGCACTGCACCATTCGGCACTGCAGCGCTGGCGCTGAGTAAACACATGCTGTCGATAGAGGAGACAATGGCGCCCGACCGACAGAGCCAACCCTAGAAAGGACAACTCTATCGTTTGTTTGTTCTAGCTGCGCGGCAATACTGTTCCATTTGCTCTAATCTGACTGCATATTTCATTGCGAATTGCAATTGGCCATTGCAATGATTGCCTCTCTGATAGAAAGAAAAAAAGGCAAAAGAAAAAGATTACTTTCAAGTTGATAAGACCACCAACTCTGGCGTTTCCCTGGACGAGCAGACAGCAAGTTCACTCTGCTGATCAGATAGCACTTTGTGCATCATTGGAGAATGTAGTTGAAACTGTAGATGCTGCCGCTAGCGAGCGGGCTTCAGTGGGCGCCAATTGACTCGGTGAAGCAATAATTTAAAGTGACTCTTGCTTTCACTCTCTCAAATGCAACAACAACATCATCATCGGCAGAACTACCCTTCTTCAGAGTAACCCCACTCGACTCTGGCAAAAACGAGTGCGCTTGAGCAATCTGTTGTCAAAACCTAAACTTAACCTATTTTAAAGTTGATTAGGCACAAAATTTTTTCGATGCCAAGCCAAAGTTGGTGAGCGGCAGCAAACAAAGCCGATAATGCGCACTTACAGGGCGATGTTTGGCTGCCGCCATGAATGCATAAATCAAAACTGAACTTTTACTTCTCTCTAAGCCCTGCACTTTGCTGAATCTTAAAGAAGTACACTAAATGGCAAAGTAAAAAAGTAGGAATAGCAAAAAAGTGAAAAAGAAAAAAGTAAAAGCACAATCAGTATCGATTGCAGCAGTAGGGCAGTGTACGGCACAGCAGTGCAAAAACACAGCATTCGCAACTCTTTGTGCTGCTCAACGTTTGGCTTCTCCAGTGCAGTGTATAAATCACTGGTCCACTTTTATTTCCATGTTTGGGCGCACATTAATTGCGTAATTTTGAGAAAACCAGTCAAGTCGATAGCTTGTGTACTTGTAAGAGATGCCAGAGAGTGCCTGCATCCTCTGCAGACACTGGGGGTATTATTTACGAGCAAGAGGAATTGGCAGAATGAAAATTACCAGACTGCGGTTGCGAGTGTGTGCAATCTCTGTACAGGACTGTGGAGAAAACCATGGTGTGATGTGTCATCTGCGAGTGAGTTATCTGCAGAGAGCACCACCAGCAAAACTGCAGCAAAACTAAAAGCCATTGAGAGATGAGGGCCACCAGAGCCGCGGCTAGTCGCCAACTCGCCCTTGCCTCGTCTGCCAGAGCACTGCAGTGATATATCGGTGTGCTGAGTGAAGCTCAGCTGCCAAGATGAATGAATTAAAATATATTAAAACTAATAAGTAACAACTGTAGTCTTGCACCACCACCACCACTACAAAAACGAAGACATTTACATTTTGTCGACATTTTTTAAAGTCTATTAATAAAGCGCAGACACAGATAGATTTGTTATGGTGGCACGTCGCTGCCATTTGGAGCTGTACTGTTCACCGGCCGAGTCATTAGTGCAGCAGACTTTTTCTCCTTCTCTCTGGCACATTAGTAAACACGCCGAGCAAGAACACGAGCAATTTAGCAAGTGCGAACCGAAAAAGAAACCGGGGAATGGTGCAAATTGAGCCCGCAAGCCACATCCTTGCTTCTGCCTACGATGCGCCCTGTTTTGCTCTTACGCCCTCCTTTTCTCTGGTTGTGCATTTCTGCAGCTGTTAATTATTGCGTATCAAGTGTTCTTATTAAAACTTTAGCAAAGGCTAAGCTAGCACAAACTTATTGAAAATCTCACTCGTGAAGGGTCGCAAAGGCTAAACAGAAAACGTTTTTTAGAACAACAAAAAAGTACTTTTTTCTTTCAATAGTCTAAAAAGCAAACGGATGCATTAGCAGTAATTGAGTAAACGTTGAAAACATATAAAAAATTAAAATAAGTTTTCCAATAGCATTTCTTTTTTGCTGAAAGTTTTAGCAATTATTTGTTTGTTTTGTTAGCAAAATTGTGAACAAATGAAAAAGTTTTTACCTTATGTCAATCAGGTAAGCTAAAAGCTAATAAAACTTTCCACTGTCAACTGAGTGAAAATATGAGCGACCAACTGCTGGTTCTATCTTGTAGCTGGTTGTGGCAAACCACTGAAGTAAGTAAAGCAAATAAATCATATTATCCATCGGTGTAGCGCCAATTCAGCAAATCAAATTGCAGATTTAACCGAACCACCAGTACTACCACACTTTAGAGAGATCAAAGCAAATTAAATAATTTTTTCGTCTTTAAATTGAAACTAATGATCAGCCAGGCTATCATTAGTCTATATTAAGTAGAGCTGAGCTACAAAGCAAGTAAACGAAGCACACGAGATTTACTGGTCCTTGTATCCGTACAGTTCAGTACAGTGCAGAAAGTGAAACGCAAAGAAAGCGCAAGAAGCCACAAAGTGCACTTGCCTGATGATGATAAATTGTGGCTGGAAGAAGAGAACGCAAGTGAGTGAAATAGAACTAGCAAGCAGTCCATGACGCCATTGCAGCAAACGTAAATAAATACGCACTAATCGGGAGCACACCAGGAAAGGTGATTCGAAGAAGGCTCACAGGAGGAGAAGGAGGGCTTTCAGTTTTCTCGAGAAGAAAGTCTGCCGTCGGATTGTCTGCCACTTGCCATCCATCAAATGCAAGGCGCAATCAAAAGGATCCATCCAAATCATGGAAGCCGATTCTCGCACAAAGGTTGCAGACTCGAATAAATTAGGAATTAACAATCACAAAAGCCGTAATGGGAAGAATCTATTTCTTTTGCCGTCTGCTTGCAATTGCTATTCCTCGCCTGGCTCCTTCTAATCTAATCTGTCGTTGCCAGAAAGTGCTGCTGTGCCGCTACTTCGCCTTTTCGACAGCAAAAGCAACAGCAGCAGCAGTGCCAATTGGAACCCAATTTTGCTTAGTTCCCTTTGCGAGTAAATAGACTCGTCCAGCAATGAAGAGAGAAGGAAAGGAGAATAAGTCGCCGGCAAGGGGAATTAGCAAATGAAGCAAACGTGTGACGAGCACACAGTCAATGAACTAAACACACAGACACTAGTGCTGATTGCTGCACTGTCGTCAGTGCACTTTCTTCTCTACAGAGATACTTTGCAGCTCAATCAAAATGAAGCCGCTTGAAATTGACAATTCGTAGTAGTAATTGTGGCCAGTCCAGGAGTCCAAGGCAGGCGAATGAGTCAGAGGAGGAAAGCTGTATTGTTGCAATACCTAATTAGTTCAGCAGGTTTTGGTAGACAATGCTGCTGGTTGTGGATGCAAAACAAACAAAAACATTGCTACAGAAATAGAGAAGCAATGACATGACTGCTTTACAATTACTAAACATTAAATATGTAAATCCAATTCGTGTTGATAAACTCTGCTCGAACCGTAAAGTAGACCGCGTGAAAAAATGTAGAAACAGCCAATTAGAGGCAATTAAAAAGGGCACTTTTGGCTGTAATGCATGAGGGCATTTTTACTTTTTAATATGCTGTCCAGCAGATCAGTGTGACAAAGAAAAGATGCAGTAACTTTAGCATCAAATAGAGGGTTTGCTAGCTTGCCGTTCACTATTCACCATGCTAATTGAGGCAATTTGTCAAATGATCGCAAAGGTGTGGCTTGCCAGGTTTGCTCATTCTCGGTGATGGCTTGTCAAGCAAAAACACGCCGAGATTTGACGCCAGCCTGAAAAAAGGTTCAAACACAGTGAAACCAAGCCGAGTGATGGCTTGAGCTGTCTTCTAGAGCAGACACATCCCGATTAGTGAGCATTACAGACAAATTGGGCACGTCTCAGTGCAAATGGCTAAACAGATGTTGAGCTAAAGTCACACTGAAATGGCTTTCCAAAATTGTAAATTTAACTTTAGCAAAACTTGTTTAAAACTAAAAAAAGTAATGACATTTGCATCTTCGATCAGCACTGTGCCAGGATTGAAATCTCATCATCTTCAAAATCAGTCAACTCTTAAGACTGTTGAGCAAACAAAAATCCCGGATGAAAAACTGGAGATGTGTAGAGTTTGTGATAAAAAAGTTAAACCAAACGAAAAAGGATCTGATTGACATAAAATTAGCTACAAAAGTAACAATATCGATTTTGAATTGCTATGCAAATTTTGAAAGCTTATTTCCAGCTGGATCAAGTTTAGTCACAAGTAAGACTAGTCACTTTATTTAGCATGCAAATTGCCATGTGTCGGTAAAATTTCAAAGTTTTGGTGTCGCAGTTTACTCTTGCTAAAAAACAGGTCCCAATGTCATTGCAAAAATTCACTTTTAAGGAATGTGTCGTTGGTTTGAAGAAGACAGTGATTAACGAGCTGCTTTTAGTTTGTACTGTGCTCGCCTCAATATGTATCGTCTATTTGACCGTCAATAGTAGTTGGCGCATGCAATCAATCTAGAAAACTGGGCATCCATTTACAAACTGGCTCCCTTGCTCTACTTGTCCCCTTCTCCTTCTATTTCTCTATTTTATCTCCTCCTGCTCTTTTTCATCTGATCAGCTAAATTTGAAATCATCTGAAGTCTCCAAAGTCATAATGCGCAGCAAGTTGTGGCAGTCAGCGCCTGCCTGGCCCGTCATCGCGCCCATCGTGATGACTGCTCTTGATGCTGCTTAGCTCACCACCATACCCAAAACATCAACGGTACAAAATTAGCCTAGATTAGTTGTGGCTTAGTGAATGATAGCGAGCAAACAAAGTAGAGAAAACGCGACTTGATTCAAGTAAGCAGCCACCGACTTCCAAAAGAAGACATGGCTCAAAAAGACTGGACAGACATTTGTATTCAAATCAAATATGCTAATCAGTGAAGCCAGGCAGACAGCGCGCTTCGCTTGCTCATAAGTCACTGCGCTTTTGAGCACTGTTAGAATGTTGTTTTGCATCCCTTATTTCTTTTGCTTGGATATTGCCTTCCGCCAATACGCCTGCCAAAGAAGGTATCATTTATCAACAATGCTGCAACACAGCATATAGCACAAGTGACATGCAGTTATGCACTGACAAAATTAAGAAAAAACAGTTTTGGTGAATTCTGACATAATCGATTATTAGATTGACTGTCAATTTAAAATGATTTTGCTTTTAACTGCTAAAAATTGAAAAACAAGTGCGGTTATCTAACGGTTTTGATAAACTAATTTAAAGTGCCACGTTCAATGCAAAACAGGGCATCTCCTTACTTTAAACTAGCAATGCATCTTAAAAACTCATTATCGCTACTTATCATAACCTAACGATTGCTTTTGCATTTGTAAGTTATAAAGTCAAGGTTTTTTACATATATTTTCTATGTCTGAGTTTTGTGTGCGCTTGTGTCAACATTAATTTTCATCATGAAGTGTCTTTGTGTAATAATTTTAGTTTTTTTTGCTTTTTTAAAAGTAAAAGCCAACGATGTTGAAGCACAAGAAAAATGCAAATCTATTCACCATACTGATGTTGATTTACAAAACACTGAATATTTAAATTACAAATGTCTACTCAACTGTAACATACACAGTCGCATATGGACACATATGATGAATGAAGATATGCAGTGCCCTGGTCTCGGCACAAAAGGAGTAAAAAGTGATTTGCAGTTTTAAATAAAATCACTTTGATGTTTTTGTTTTAGGTTTGCAAAAGTGGTAGTTGTGTACAAGAAAGGCCAACACCATCTTCAACACCGGCGCCAAATCCAAATTCTAATCTTGGATTTATAGACATTGAAATGGAATCAGCCAGCATTGCACGTCCAATCAATGCTTACGCTACTGTTTGTATTCAAAACTTTACTGTCGATATGACTGTAAGTCAATTGCCTTTTTAATGATTTTAATTCATTAACTTTGTTGAATTTAAATTTTAGTTGCCTATGACAGATCGTTCCCAGTGCACGACTTGTCTGACTGGCACTGTGCCAAGTTCTACCTTTCCAGTATGGAAATCCATATGTTCAGGCTCTGGAAAACTGCTTTTTGTCGAGCAGTCTCGAGTAACTTTTGAAGTTTTTGATAACTTTGCCACCGGCAACCAAGTGTTTGTTGGTGGTGCCAGTCTCACCATTCCCCAGCTGCTTTCACATGGAGATAACCACAAACGCTTACATCTGGCTCTTGTTGGAGGTCATATTGCTGGACAAATAAATGCTCGAGTAACATTTAGTCCTAAAACGTAACCATATAGTTAAAAAATTATTTTTTAATTGAGAGCAAATCACTAAAAAATGAATAAAATTTTAACACAATTGATTAACAAGTTGACTATCAATCATGAATGAATCCAGCCCAAAAGAGTAGAGCATACCCAAAATGGAAAATTGATTGTAATTGTCTAATGGATGCATTTCTCTGAAAAGTCATCAAACCAGAGAGAAAGCTGAAAGCAGTAGGCTGTATGTTTTGTAAAGTAGCACGTAGTGGGCACACGAGTGCATCCTCATCATCTTCAACCATCATAAGCAGGGCATCTATCCATATATCATCCATTCATCAGACACACAAACTGTCTAGCCCAGCTAGCTAGTCAGCAGATATTCGGCGTACAGAGGCAATCAGTGGGCAAGGTGGCAACGAGGTGATTTGGTGCCGAGCACTCTCATCAGCTGCTCGACCACCGAATGTGGCTTGTTACTACCGCGATGCGCCAGGTAAGCTACAGCTGAATTGTGGTGAAGAGACAGTCGGGCACTGATGTCTACAGAGAAAAGTATGCAACGGTTGCATCCGTGGCTTGCATGCAAGTGACCGGAGCACTTTAAGCATTTGCCAAGCAAAATGTAATTGAGCGACGATTGTGAGTCTGATATGCATTTGCTCTCCAAGTCAACTCTAGCAATCCTCACTGCCAAACGAGCCCACTGCTAAAAGAGAGAGACAGTGGTAAACAGCATTTGGCCACCGCAATCATAAATGTAAATCAAAGTCGATATTATTTACATTCATAAATTAATAGGCTGGCCATTACCTGAGTGGCGCAGTGCTCGACTGGAAGACGCCAACGCACTTGGCGCCATTGCAACTCAATCGGCGCCGGCAGAATACACAAGTAAAAGTAAGTGAGTTTTGTTGTGTCCTGCTGCTGCTGAGTTTCTGTTTTGCCACCAAAATAGGTTTGGGGCATTAAGAAGCACTAATGTCTTGTTGAGTCAACGGAGAGTGGCCCACAACTCTGAACTGCAGCTTAATGAATGAGTGTCTATGAGGAAATGGCACAGAGGCAGACAGTTTTCACTGCAGATGACTGAGAATGGAAATGAAGCAAGTAGACTCATTTAAATTAATCGGATACAGTTGGATTGGCCTTTGATTTGGCCCTCTCTTCCGTTTGTTCGTCCATTGCTTACTGGCGCGTTTGTAAGGGCAGGAGAAAGGCCAATTGTTATGCAAATAAAAAGAGAAAAAAGCTTTCTCTTGCCACTTGGGCCATTTGCTGTAGCCGATGACGATGGCTGTGTAGAATATGTCTGCAGCCCAGTAGTTTGAAATAAAACAAACTGGCAACTGCCATATGAACTTTCCTCAAGGCGCAACAAAATTTGTCAAAGGAGTTAATTAGATTAGACTGCAGTGTATGAGAAGTGCAAGTGAACAAACGACCATCGGCCAAAAATGGCTGACAAAAGGAACAGAACGCTGGCTGTCAGCTAGACCTAGCAACTGAATTGATTTGGACAGGCAAGTTACCGTTAATAGATAGTTTGTTACAAATGATCACTTTCTCGGCTAGCACAGAGCGACAGAGAGTTTCCGTCAATTTTCATTAATCAACTCGTAGCCAGCAGGCAAATGCACTACTAATGGCAGCAATCACTGATGTGCCATTGCCTTCTCCGGTTGCCACAACCGAAGAATCCTATCATCAGTCTATAATAAGCTTATGATTTATGATTCAATTATGACCAAAAAACTACAAGCCTCAATTGAACGAATGCGCAGATAGAGTGAGTAAGAGAAAACACGTGCTGCAAAACAATACTGGGTGAGTTCCCATGTTATAGCGGACAAACACACGCGTATGCTTGCTCAGGTTGGACACTGGGTCACAAACAACTAACTCCTCACCAACTGAGAGGACAAAATAGCACAGAAAATTGCGTGCTGTTTGCTCCACTAATAGTAATCATTCTCGTCTGCTCGGCCCTAATGCAAACCCAAGCTGTTCACCAGGAGGGCCAAACAATCTGGGGCCCAACTGGCTGCTTCTGTCGCTCTGATGATGACTCTACTCGGAAAAATATGTTCGATAAAGAATTAATCATAGTGGAGAAACTCACTTTCTCATCTGTGCCCAACAAATGCAGGCTAAAAGCAAGCTAATATACAAGGACGCGAGCAGTGAATACGAATGAAATCGGTCAGCTAATTGCATAGCACCAAATGGCGTGCCCGTGGTCAGTGAGGCCTGGTTTCAGCACAGCAAGGGTTGAGTGTTTTGGTAATGGTGATGGTGCTGTGCTGTGGTGTGTGTGTGTGTGTGTGTGTAAAGCGAGTGCAATGTCAACTCAGCATGCTGGCCCACTTGGTCAGTGCCAAATGGATTGCCATTTGATCTATTCAAAATGTCACCATCATTAGCAGACTTTATTGAGTGCTTCCATTAGAGGAGGCAATTTAATTACTGCTAATTACCGATTAAGAACCGTTTGTGTGCAAGGTTGAACAAACCAGAGCACCTCACAATGGACAGCACAGACACACTGTTGAGGCAGCAGGACAGAGTGAGTACACAGTCAGTCAGTTAGTGTGCTGGGGCCAAACGAGAAAATGATTAATTGCTGCAGAGGACGGTCACTGCTGTTGCTGCTGGAACACGTAATGCTCTGCGAGTAAACTAATGAAAGGACTGCCACTGGGTGCTGCCACAGATACTGCACAAGGCAAGCGCGCAGCCCACTGGCATCACCGTTCATTGGGCAAGCTAATTGAATGGTCGCGCGCAGGCAAGGAAACGGATATGGGCCGTCTGAGGGGACAAATGCCTCAAGAAGTAAAAGAAAAAAGTCAATCAAAACGAGTCTAATCAAGCTTAATGGCAATCGCAAAGGCAGAAGCAGTTGCATCAGCAGCGTTTACTTGCACACCTCGATGGTTAATGTATCGCTGGCATATCCGCTTCTATGCTGTCCCTGCTGATTAGCCCGTCAGCCAGTCAGTGGCGATCATTTGTGCGCCAGAAGAAAAGCTTTACTGAACAGCCCCCTCAACTACTCCTCAACTCCTGACGCGAGAGTGCGTGATTCATCGTAGTACATCAATGCTCTTGATCAGAGCCGATTATCGTCACCCAAATTCATCCACAACCAATCACTTTTTGTCTTCTTTGAGCAGTTTTTCCATCATTCCCTCTGAGCACTTTCCCTGTCCGCCTCATTCGGTACGCGTCAATTGCTGGGCACTGGGCAATGCGACAGCGATGCGGCCAGGCTCTTTTTGCTGTTCAAGTGGCAGTGACCAAAATGGCCTGTACTGTAGCCATTTATGGGCACAGAGAGCTCTGCCGAGCTGGGCAGTCACCACCACTGCCGCCGAAACCATCATCATCAACAGCAGCAGTGGCCAGTCGACAAAAGGACCACGCGATGTGTGCAAAGATCGCACATGGCAAATGTGTGGCAGCTTACTGTTGATAATTCCCGATTGAATTCAGCATCCCTCTGAGGGGAGTGCGGACCACATTGCCTTTGTGCCGACAAAGGAAAATGGAACAGTGAGTGAGTAAAGAAAAAAGACTAGCTATTGAGAACGGTTCAAATGTGTCGTTAGCGCACAAAATGGGCTTCTGAGGGAGAGTTGCAAGCTAAAGCAAACTCCTGCTACCACCACTACTACTAACTGGGGCCGAATTAATCAAACTTGCCCTGATCATAATCGCCGCCACGCTGGCGGTTGTATGAATCAAGTCTGTCACTTCCCCAGTACTCGGTGCACAGTGCACCAGCCGACTGAATGTTGCTTTCATCGGCTGCAACTCTGCTCGATTCAAAAAGTGACATTCCACTATTTATCAATTGCCTAGCTTTGCCTACAACATTCACTCAGTGGCTCAGTGGCTAATGACCACAGAGCACACACTTTAACTAAAACACAACTTGCTGAAATCGCCTTCACACAGTGCCCGGGTGTTAGTAACCTAAACTGGAGCAACTTGACATTTTGCACTTGGCTGCTCACCACTGGTCGGCCGATTGTTTGCCAAGTGTGGCAGCACCACCTCTCTCGGTTATCTATTATTCATATTCATCAGCCTGTGTGAGCAAGCTAAATTGATCGAACGCAAACACCCCCACTTGCGAGTGATACAAATCAAACAATGTAGAGCAACATATGTTTGCAAATTGCGATCAGCTATCGGAACAAAGGCATTTGCTTCCTCTTTGGGTTTACATTGTTGTGTCATTAGCCAGTTCAAGAGAGATGCTACAGAACAGACAAAGCAATGACTTTTAGCATATAAGATGCACTAGACTTATATACTGCTGTATAAAACATTGATGTAGTGGCAACAGCACAGAGCGGCATTACTGTACTCTCTGAAAGTGAGAAAGGCAGTGTGCCAAACCCAAGGAAGCCAGAAATGAACAGGCAAATGGCTTTAAGTGGGCAATGGTTAGATGAGTTTCATGTTGTTTTGTCTAGTTCCGCCACTGGAACTAGACAATTCGGCGACTCTATTCCCTTCCTTTGATCTCCTCACTCAACGAAGGGCACTGACAAATGAGACACACAAACAAAACTGCCGATCGCCAATCTACAAAGGGCAATTGTCACTTGGGCATCAGCATCTTCATGAGAGTGGCAGTGAAGCACTACCACTTAGCTAGCAAGTGACGGTGGGTCTATTTGCATAGGAGAGCCATTGCCGCTTCGATGGACATCACTTCGATCTACAGTGCTGCTCAAGTGCTGTTTGCCTTGCTGAAAGAAGTCCTACACTAATAGAGTCTTAATAACTTGCCAACTTGCAAACAAGCGCGAGCAAGTAATTGCCAAATGCTAAGCAGTAATTGGGCAAACTGTAGACAACGGATATCACAGACAGAGCGTCGATTGTCTTAAGCCAACTGCCCAGGCATACGGCGGGCTTTGGAATTAATTACTAGTGGGGTGGGGGTTGCTGCTGCTCATGATGTCCGAGTCATCCCAACTCAGTGGAGTACCCCAAATGGCAAATGGCAGTGGGTAAAACAAATACATGGACAGCAGTCATAGCACGAATGCAATTAAACAACCAAACGAGACCGACTAGAAAGGTCTTCTCAAAGTCAGAGAAGAGCAACTGGCGCACTGCTTAACGAGCTGATGATTGGTGTGGGAATACCAAGGCAAAAGAGAGAGTGAGTGAGTCTTTCCACCACCATCACCACGACGAATGACGTGCATTCGCTGGCGCAGCCCGCAGTCTAATTTTACTTTAGGTAATTCAATTTCAGTTTCGTTACAAGCAGAAAAGAGAACTCAAGAGAAAGTTGCATTGCAAAAAAGTGGCAATAAAGCGGCTGAAGCGGCACGAGCAATTAGAAGCAGAATCACGATTCGAAAGGGAAACAATTTGTCAGCTGCTGCTTGCAAACAAGCGGGGCGTTTCAAGTGTGATCATGGCCTCAAGTTAAGGCTAGTGGCCAATTCACAAATGCTCATCTCTCCCTCACAAGTGATCAGCATTTTCTGTAAAGTGAAGAGTGTGTTACACTGTTGAGAGACGCAGCAAAAATAGATCGAATTCAAATCAAGCCAACGCAGCGAAGTACTCTGCAAAGATGTTCTACTTTGGCCATGATCGATAGGGCTTGCTTGCAACGACAGACGTCGAAACAAACGCGCGCGTCTCATAATTGGCTCATTAGGTTTTTTGTCTTTACCCATTGCTGAACGGCTATTTATAGTGACGCTGAGAAGAAAAAAGAAAAAGATCGCATCGACACTAATTTGCAAACAAAGGAATTACAAAAGGAATTAGCTGGTCGCCACTGGAACGAGAAGCACGAGGCACAGCACTGGACTGCTCAACACAGTCTGGAAAGGGCAAGACAAGTCGACAAGGCAGTGACATCGATAAACAATACAAATTAGTGTTTGCAAAAGCTGCATTATTAATAAGTGATTAGCTTGGCTGGCCAAAAAGCCTTCAAGTTAGCGAGAATGAGACTTGCATTTACTCATATAAATCGCTAAAGCGGATTGTTCCAGCGTGTCTAGACTGCTAACAGAAAAAAGAGAATAAACAGGCCAAAAAGAGCAAGCTTACAACAGCAGTTTAGTTTTAATTCATAGCCCAATGCAAATATTTGACTCTCACTGCGTTTTATCTAACTAATTATTAGAAAAAAGTTAATCAAAACAAAACCTGCGCGCCACAAATTTTTTTCTACTGTTAATGAGCCCAAGTCAACCTTTGAGTGAAGATTTTTTACAAACAAGTGATCCCCGCAGTGTCAACCAAAAGTAAATTAGTTTATCATAATTTCTTCCAGCAGTGATAGAAAAAGCCAAAAGTTGAAAGAAAAATGTGCTGCAATGCCAGTGATGATGAAATAGAAGAAAAACATACCTAGAAAGAGAAGAAGAAGATAAACATGATTAGTACGACGATTTAATTAAGCATAGAAGGAAAGCAACGCGTGCCAAAAAATTCTTGTCGCTCACTGAGTAAACATTGCTCCACTTGTTTGCTTCAAGTTAAACTTGGAGCCATCAATGACTACTAACAAGCTCTCTTTCTTTTAGCTTGCAACAACAACAGCAATTTGTTTGAGTAGAGTTAAATGAAATAATGCTGGGTAAGAACTTCAATTGAGCAAATTGACATTAAGAAGTACCAAAGTTAGAAGAAAGATTTTCTATTCGTTCTCATTTTCTGTTTGATGAGCAAGTTAAAGATTGAGCTCTTTCTCATTAGTGTGTCGAGTAAACAGTGCTCAATAAAAAAACAAACTAACTCCATCAAATGACTATTAGAAAGGAAAAAGGAGTAAAAGATCATTTTAGTGTGCACGCCGAGATGGCTTCACTTTCGGGATTGTTGTAGTTGTTAGCCACAAGTCCGCAAGCAATGAGACTTTGATCAGAATAAGAGCTGTCAGGATTGAGCCAGTTAGTTACTAAATCAAATGTATAAACGGTCAGAGTAAAATCTGCCAGGCATATGTAGCAAGCATGCTCTGCGCATCAGCAGTCAACAAGAGCAGTGACAAAGTGATTCTAACGCTTTATCACTTCAGCCAAATCGTGAGTGTCTTGTAAATAATTAATTAACAGGTTTCCTGCACGACTTCTGCTTCTAGGCCGAGCACGCTGCCGGTTGCAAGTTGTACCAGTCGGCCAAGTTTCTTTGTGCTCAGTGCTCCCTTTCAAGAATTAATTTGCCTGGACAGTGAGACGTGAAGGCAAACACATGCACACAGCATACAAGGGGGCACTCTCGAGAATGGACAGATGCACTTGGCATGAGCAAACACACATTCACATTCACAAAGCGTCGAATGGCTAAGGTCAGTGATGGCGTTGAAAGTGCCTGAGCAACAGTGAAAGACGTCGAAAGGTGCTATTGTTGAGAGGAAAGGACAGCCTGAGCATTGCCAAGTTTAGCACCGCTTAGCATCGTTTTTGACACTACTTTGGCAGGCGAAATGTCTGCTCTTCTCTGACCAAATCGCCCACTTTATTCAACAGTCAAAAAAGGGGAAGGCACTGTTAGTAGTGCAAATAGACACATCAAAGTCAAGTCAGAGGAATCAATCATGCTCAATTTTGCTGCTGCTGCTTCTTCTGCTCTTTGGTAAGCATTTATTAGGAAAAAACAGTGAGCTCAATGGGATAACTCTAACGGGAGTGGAGCTGCAAATGAAGTGCCAAGCACCGTTCAGATCTTTCGACGTCTTCGCTCAGATTAGGATAAATTGAATTATGATAAGCAATTTTGAAATAGATTACTTGACGAGAAAGCGTACTTCGATGTAGGCCGGGACTGACATGGCCTGAAGATTATTCGACCTGGCCTGGCAGGCTACGTTCTTTCGCTCTGGCAACTTGTCCCCTCATAGTGTCAGTCAGCAGCGCAGAAGGGAGTGATCAATAAAAATTTAAATTAGCCAAAGCTCGCGCGACCACCAACAAAGACTGCGCAGTGAGTGATCAGGAGAAGTATGCACCAGCGACTGTGTAGATTTATCGGCTTGTTAACACGATCACCAGTAGACAGTAGACATAAACAAACAAGCACCAAATTAGTGTGAGCAGTTGCTGTCGCAGTTGACTCACGCCCAGTCGACTACTAATGATCAGTGCTGGCCACTGCCACTGGCACTAGTTAGCTGGTGGCAGTAGTACACTACACCGAGGAATCAATTGTCGCGCCATTGTAATTATCCGGTAATTGATGAAGCAGCGTAAGCAAACAAGCAAGTCACTTCGACAGCAGCACTGCTTAGAAACTGAGAGTTCTCAGTTGCAGTCGTGAAGTATGCTGCAATAGCAAATCACTCATTTAGCCGAGGCTGCATAACTTTCTACTCTAAGGACGTGAAAATTGACTGCCATTCTCTAGAATCGTGATCGCCTGGTCTTTCACAAAGGTGGGTGGATGATGGCACTCGCACACTAACTCACAGTAAATTGTGTGACGAGGCGTAGAGGTCAGAAAGAGGATGACGATGCTGGAGGAAGATGGCAGCAGCCAGTGCAGGCACATTACCAAGACATTGGGGCGAGAGAGGGGAGAAGAGGACAGGCAGGGTTGCCACGTCTACGGTCGTCCATTGATGGTGGTGATTCGCCACAGGCACGATAATGACAGTGCAATGATCATCATTCGCATCGTGCGGCAAACTGGCGAGAGACCATACACGCTAACAAGCATATCGTTGGCGAGCTGTTATCGAGCTGCTGATGCCCCCGCCACAGCCAACTCAGCTCAATGGTGCTGGTAATTGGCGTGTAATAATAGATCACTGCCAGTGTGGTCACTGAAAGTGCCACAAATCAAACACAACACACAAACACACACAGCCATCCAGTCAGACAGACAGAGAAACTGGCAGAAGCTTTCCCCTCTTGCTTTGTCTTTCCACTAAAGGAGAACATTATGCAGGAATAATGGAGACCGACGAGTGTTGACTGCAGAGCTGACTCCGTAATCATACCTGCACTGGCCGCTGCAAACTGCCGTATTACCAGCAGAGCACAGACAATCACTTGTAAGTGAGGAGAAAAGTCAGACAGTTGACAGTGACAAGTCCTCTGACGGTGGCGATGGAGGAGCGAGTAAATCAATCGACCTTTCTATGGCAGGGCGCCATCACCAAGTCACCCTAGTCACTGACATCAAACTAAGCTGCCAGTGCCCTTGGTGATGAGTCCAACCAAACACTGACAGTTGTTTTGTTGTTCTCCGAGTTTCCTTGTCGAGCGAGAAAGAATCATCCAGTACAGTGTTCGAACATTCTGATGATCAAAGCTGTCCCAAAGCATTTCCGCGTGTCAATGGTAGGAAAAGTCAATTATAAAAACTTTATTCATCTATTGTTTGCCTTGTCGGCCTGATCATAATTCAATTTTCAAGTCAATCTTGGATTAGGTTTTTGGTTGCTGCCACTTTGCTCTGTATAAGCTATCGGGCTACTGCGGATACATAAATTATTAAAGCATCTTTTCCCATAAACACACAAGCAGAAACGTTTAGTAGTGGTTCAGTGAGACAAGTGCCGACAGAGCAAGTGGCTCGAGTGGCTCGACTGTTCACAGTGCTGCTGCTGTTGCTGCTGTTGGACTCTGCTAAGCCCTCGACCAGGACAAAGCAGCCGCATCATTCTAAGATGCCGCTTGTTTTACTTCAACCGTCCATTCCACTGCCGTCGACAAAGATTCACTTCACCTCATACTTAGCTCAAAACGCAGGATTTGCACTGTTGGCGGCACTATTCTTTATGTTGCTTACATTTTTCAACATTGAAAACACATTCAAGCTAAATACTTGTGCTTCACCAGAGTGAACAAATTTACTCAGCGTTTGCAGTACTTACCATCGGCATTGATAGACAAAGGCAAGACTATAAATAAATAAATAAAAATCATAAAAACAGTCGGACAGTCCGGGTTCTCCTCTGACCAAACTTTTTGACTAGAGTTGGCCGATTCTTGCCGATAGCCGGGGCAGCAGACACTTCATCTCAAAAAGTGAGAAATTATGAAAAAATTAACTAAAAATATAAAGTAAACACTTTATAGTGAAACAAATAAGACCAATTCTCTAACAGTAAGTTTTGTCTAACATTCTTTAAATAAAAGAAAACTTTAAAATGCTTATACATAAAAATCCAAAACACACAGGTAGTGTAATAAACATTAACACGATCACCAAACGAAGCGGAAAAATCCATAAAATATAGCCACAAATAAATTGTTTTCCGAAACTCACCACTGCTTTGCGTGCTGCTTGTGCTTCTGTTTGTACAGTCGGTTAACGTAACTTACGACTTGTAAGTGCATTAATGCGTGCAGTAATAAAAAGCAGGTAACTTATAAAAAAAAGGCGCACTATTTGGCGGCAAAATCCGATTGTGTAAGCCATTTACTAGCTAGGGTTACTTCTACTACTACTACTGCTTTTTGATCGAATGCCTCAGCAAACCAAATTGATTCACAAAGAAGTGAAATTCATTTCATCACTGCCAGTGGCAAACTTAAACGAAAATTCAAGGTTTTCAGTTTAAGAAGGATGCATGTGTTGGCAGGTGAGTGCTCTCACACTTTGTCTGCATTGGCAATCACAAATGACCAATGCTCTCTGCAATGTTCTCAAGTAGACAGTGTAAATGTGATCACGTACTGCGACTCTTTGTCATCCAGTTGCAGTTGGGTGCCAGTGAGAGTTGAGCCTCCTGCAGTAGTAGCAATTGAACGGTTGCTGCTGTGCTTCATGACAAAGAAAAGTAACACTCTCACTAGTGAGAAGCAATTTATAAATCTTAATGTGCAAAGGGAGACAATGGGACTAATCGACACGGCATCGCATTAACGAGAGAAGGAAAGAGAACGAGGTGGAGTGAACGCGAATATATGCACCGAGAATGGGTAGTGAAATGGTGAAATGGTGGTGCGGTGAATTAGAACAATCCGCTGGTGGCGGCAGTGAAACAATTTAAGGCAATCTCTCGGTGTGAATCTAATCGGCCGAGAAAGTGGCAACCAGCAGCACCACTACCAGCAGCCCTACCACAGGCACGATTTCAATTTGGGTTGTGTTGCCTCTTCAGTCGCACTTATCACGCAGTGCCATCTTTCCACTCGTTCTTTCCACTGACGGTTTCTGCACTTTTAATAATAAATTTAAAATTACTTTCCACTTAACACTCCTCCAAAAATGGTATTTTCCAATTGCCACATGTTCCTTGCCATTACCAGGCGCATATGCATTCTTGCATTCTCATATGCTAGGGTTTAGTTTAAAAAAGTTACTGAGAATACTGTCTAAACTGATGCACACACACATTAAAGAAAATGCCAGAAATGGCAATTAACAAGATCCACTTAATTACCGCGCCATCACATTTTCAAACTTTTTAAATCGTTAAATCCAAATGCCATCACGCTTAGCTAGTGATAATATTCCGCATCATTTCCAGACATCACTGGATCACTGAGAAAAGCAATCAAAGTTGATCTAAAGCGGAAAACGATAGTGAAAATGATACTACGACACACATCTCTGGCAAATCAATACACAATTCGTGAGTGACCTAATAAAAAGCGACAATTGAGTTAAGAAAAAAAGAATTTAGAAAAATCAGCATTGCAGACAGTGGCTGCTTCTTACATCTGATATATCCGCCAGTTGACTATTGTTGGCTGCTGATTTAGCGGCGATAAAGAACGTTTTGTGGCTGGCTACTGGGCAGTGGAGGAAACACCATTCTGAAATGGCAAAAAAGCTGCCAAGGAAATTAATTGTTGGTGCACAATTGAAAGTGCAAGTAGAGCAGATTCAATCTTGACAGAAAAGCAATTTGCCCAGTAGCAGTAGCAGAAAGTGGCAATAGCAGAAACCCAGGTCCTGTCAGTAGCATGCTGCTGCTGAGCATCATCCTCAAGAACACAACACTAAATTAGCATCCTTCTAGTATAAGCGAGATAATTAAAGATACCTTTGTGATGCTAATGCCAAGAGACACTCGTGTCCACTTGTGAGTGTGTGTGTGTGTGTGTTTGTGCCAATGTTCATGTAAATAAGGTGGCTACTGTCTAATAAAATTGCGACAGCAGATGATGCTATGGACAATCGAGATTAGTCGAGCAGTCAATGTTTTGCTGCAGTTGTTGAAAACGCAGCTCAAAAAGATGAAGAACAAAAACCTGTCTGACCGGAGAGGGAAGCAGAGGGGGCTTAGCTGTGATAGCTTTGCTAGCTCGGCAAAAGAAGGCGCTCTTTGGCAGGACATGATCATTTTGTGATCAGGTCGGCGAAGATTGCCGCATGGCTGGCTAGCTTGGCTGATTCGTGTCAGAGCACAAGCAGGGCAGGCGCAGAGACTGGCCGAGTTCAGGTAATGCTACCACGAGACCGGTCTTGTACGAGGCTAGTTCCTTCTCATTTTGTTCAGTAGATGTACGCCAGTGTTTTTAGTGCTGTACAGAATGTAAACCCCTTCAAAAAGGGTTCCATTTATGCAAACGACTCATTTTACAGTATAACGAATCAGGCGATAGTGTCCGGGTAAGTGCACCTTTATCTTTTTCTCTGCCCACGTAACAAGAGAAAGAGAGAGAGAGAGAGAGAGAGAGAAAGAGAGAAATATGACGACCGGGAAATGAACAAGTAAGCGCAGCTGACCATTAACACGGAACCAAATGAAGTTATAAATTTGCATTCAATGAGAGCACTCTAGCTCACTACAGCCAAAAATAATGCACAAATTATGACAATAGGACAGTATGCCAATTTTCTGCTTTCATCAAGAGTGCAGATATTCCCAGTTGGGCAAGCAGAGTAAACCTACTGACGCCACTGAGGCATCAGTGCCCCTTGCCCAGAAGTCGATGACAGGAAAATGAACAGACAGTAACAGACAGAAACAGTGGCAGAGAAAGTGCTTCAAAATGAAACCAACTTTGAACTAGTTCAGTGGACAGTAGACAGTGGTAATTGATTGAGTCAACAAAGAGCACTGGAGCAAACATACTACAAACTTGGATACGCTTAGTGACTACAACTTTGCAAAAGTCGCTCGGGGCTGGTGACTATTGACGACAGTTTACTTGATAAGTTAATTCATAGTACTTTTGCTTAAAATTAACTTGAAACACACATCAACTGCAATGGGTTTGGCTGAGCTAACTTGAAGTTGTCTTTGTTCAGAACTAAAATCGACCACCATAAAAATAGGATCGTAAAGTAGAAGCCACCTCTTTGGTTAACATCAAATAATCAACTCACTGAGCTGTATATTACTTTTACTTATCCTTGGTTTTTATAACTTTAAGTAATGGCGACGTGTCAAACGGAACTGTCTATTCTAGTTTTTAAGTGATTTTAAATTTGTCAAAAGCTGAAAAGACTGAAGACTAGGTAATGAAATGTGTCGTTGTCGCAGTAGAGAGAAAAAAAGGAAGATTACATCTTGTGCAGAGCAATGCAAATGGAGGACCAATGAGGCTCGTAAAAGAAGCGAGGCAGAGCGGGGCCTGTGCAACATGCCACCGGCATGTCTGCATGGTCTCTGTGCCCTGAAATGCTGTTCGGGACGCAAATCTGATTGGCCAGGTAACTAAAAGATGAGGTGGCTGATAAAATGCAAATCAACGAAATGGCAGCGGTGGCGGGTTGGCGTTTTGCCTCTTGGGTGACACATCGTGGCCAGCGCAGATGCCAGACGAAGGAAAGCTGCTGTTGCTGCTGTTGCCTGCTTTCTTGCTTGTCTGCAGACAGAGATAGATTGGCCACAGTGCCATTGATAGATCGACTCAGTGCGCTAATTGAAACGAAACAAAGCCACGGCAAATGACGGCAGACGACGTCAGTTCTCGTGGTGCCCACTCGGCTTAACCGGTCGGTCAGACAGTCTGACGGGGCAGACAGAGGCAGAGGCTGATACACTTTGACTGAACGCTGGCAGCAAAAGCCAAACTCCTGCTGCGGCTTGCTGGTACACGTCTCATTTCGTCTTCTCTTCGTCTCCACAGCCGCCGAGCCTAGCCAAGGGACTGGGCAGGCAATGATTTATGAATGCCACCACTGACGAACTATGTTAATTAGATGTGGACATAGTGATTGGAAGGCAAGAATATCACAGTCACTTGAGATAAGAAGAAGGCAGTCCTGTCGCAGTGCTAGTTTCAGTTTGCCCTTGTGACAGTGTCCAATGCTAGAAACGATTTCGGAGAGTGGCAATTTTTGTTGTCGATAACTTTAGTGCGCACTGCGCGTGAATTGTACTATCGATTGGCACTTATTTGATAATTAGCGACACATGATTCGACTGACAGGTTCGGCAGACGACAACAACAATAGCAACAATGTCTGATGAAAGGTCAGTTGATGTGCCAACGAACACAATCCTGCACAAATGACAAACTGAACTCGGCAGTGTTTGTCTCCAACACAAGTTAATGATCGCCAATAGTATCAGTAATAGTAGAAGTCGTAGTGGTGGCAGTGAAGGTGGCTCACATTACATTACAACTAGCTAGGTGGCCTAGGAGACCATAAAAATTGGCCACTAGAAGAGAAGAAGATACAATACAAAGTGACAGAAAACAGTGATTGGCGCTGCATACATCACCGTCTACAAGTGTCTCATTTCCTTGTCCATAAATTGTGTTGCTAATGTGGAGCCATCCGAAAAAAGTGACTGTGATGTGTAGCCAACAATTAAGTGGAAAAGGAAGACAGGAGAAACTGCATCAACTTGACGGTGTCCAGCACTTTTTGCTCTTTACTTTGTTTCAACTTGTGCGAGGAGCATCGTAAGAAGCGAATCGATTCTCAAGTACTAACGGATTTTGCTGACCATGTGCTGCTGCAGTTTTCTTTGCCTTCTCTTGTTTGCTACGTAGCGAAAAAACAAAACGCTTTATGAGTGCGCATCTTAATGAAAAAAAAGATGAAACGAACATCCTTGGTCGGCACCATCGAGCTGCTGCCGTTTCAAGTGGGCCATCCACTGAACGAAAGTGATTTCAAACAAATAGGAACTAAATAGAGGACGTTTCGGTCATTTAAAAAGTGGTTCCTTTTCCTCTTCTCTAGATCCTCAAGCCCATTAAGCAACGGACAAAATTTTATAGTTGACAAGGTGAAATGGCTAGTGCTAGACGGCCGAAGCAGCAGCAGCATCAGCAGTGCTGATGGTGCTCCTTCAGACTGCTTCAGTGCTGATGCAGCCAACTAATGGTCAAGATGCAGTCGGCCGGACAAGTGTGCATATATCACGACGATAGCTGATACATCGACTACAGAGCCGCAAGGAAAACCTGTTCACTTCAAACTGCTTTACATAAAGCTTTACTTTATATTCACCATGCGCGTTTAAAAGTAGAAACGTTTTGAAAACGCTTCAAGTGTGCTCTACTGTCTGGTGAGTTGCTAATTTGGATCAAAACAATTGAAGCACCGTACGGAAGAATGGTGCTCCCTTTAGGGCATGTACGACGCACAAGTGATTCCTTTTTTTGTAAAAAACAATTGAAGGAGCACCTCAATGAGATCAGAATCAAATTGCATTTGACTGAATTTTCTTTTGCTTTATTTTGCACAATGAACTGTGTCCTGTTCTTTGAATGAAAAATGCTCAGTTGCTTGAAAAAAGAGAGTGATGCACTTGATGGCGAATCAGCAGACAATAAAAAGTCAATGACAAAGGATGCGACTTTTGCCATAGTAATTTAAGCCATTTCACACTCCAACGGTAAAAGTAAATTGTTAAATGAAGCCATTTGTAAGTACTTTACGAGTTGAAGCATACAAAATTACAATTGTTATTGTGCCCAGCCGGGTGAATATTGACTCTACAACCGATTCCACTAGTGAATGCTTGCACATTTTTTCAAAAATACTAGAGTTAGAAATGACAATTAACAGTCCTGTATCTTTGAAATTACATTAATTGAAGCAAACAATAAATTGCACTTAAAATATAATATGTTGGTTACAGTAGTAAAAATGTCTGACAAAAAAGTTTTCCAAAAAAAATATCTTAAAGGTTTTATGTATATTAGAAATTTGTCTTTCCACGGTTTAGAAAAAACAAAAATAAAAAAACTTTGTTTGCAAATCGAATCGGCTAAATCAAATTTAATCACAAGCTTTCACACACACAAACGACCCACTTAGTAACTATCAAACAAACTGAAAAGACGCAAGTAACACTTTATGGTTCAATAAGAAAATTAATAAAATTGTCTTCAGCCAAAATGAAATGTGTAAACTGCTATGTTCAACACTGAACTCGTTCAAATAGAAAAGAATAAAGAAGGAAACAGCAAGACTGATTTTTCCACCCTTTTTATTCTTTTTGAAAAAATCTGACTACTTTGGTGTTTATGCAAATACACCCAAAAAATGTATGATTTGCAGTGAAGTAAAGCTTATTAAAATTTTAATCATATGCAAAATTATGCAAAAAAGTTTAATAATCAGCTTTTCAACGATTAAAATTGTTGGCGTCATTGCTATAGAGTGTATGTATGGGTTCTTTAAAGGGCCACTGAAGAAGCGCAGAGGCAGAATAGCAGAATGGAGGTGCCAATTGGTGGTAATCGAATTAATTTTAACTGGCAATAGAAAACATCAGCAATGAGAAGAATGCGTGCAGAGTGCAGAGTGATCTCTAATTTTGCCTGGAATTTTCTCAACTCTACGCTCAACTGTGATGATGTGCCCCATCGATGAGCAAAAGCAAAAGAGGAAGAAACGAGCAAAAAAACTACAAAATGACAATGCAATTTGTTTAGAAGCTGCAATTCCTGGTTCGAAAGTGCGGCAAAAGCCAAAGGAACATTAGATCAGATAATAGTGGTCAGAGTTCGGTCAAGTGATCTCGACCTGAGATGGTAGGTTCTCGTGCAACAACAACAGCAGCAGTATACTGCATCAGAGTAGAGCATCACCGAACTTGTTGGCTGCGGCTCGTGTGTGAGTATTAAGCAATCAAACACTCGGTACGGTACTGATGAGCAATGAGGAGCTAGCGCTGTGGACACGCAACCCTCAGAGAGCTCTTTACCAAAACAGAAAGCAGAGGCTCGGCCAGAAAAGTGGCCAAACTGATGCGATCGGAGCGCGATTATCGTGGCTTGCATCGAGCGCATCGTGATACACTTTCACGCATGGTGCCGGCACGAGATGAGGATGGGTAATTGAATTAACTACCACCAAATCAAGTGCCACTCACCGCTCTTTTGGTGCTCCAGGAGCGGAGTCAACTGCAAAAGAGCGAAGAACCGTCAGTTTGAGTAAGTGTTTGTGTGTGTGTGTGTGTGTGTGTGAGAATGAAGCGTAGTTTTTAATTAGCAAAAACTCAAGTCAAGTTGCCGGCAAGTAGCAAAACAATAACAGCAATAGCAAAAAACAAAAATAAATCAATGCTTGAAAGTGGAGAGCATTGTTGTTGTCTGAAGTTCTTTAGGAGCCAAGAAAAAATTGCAATTTGTCAAAATTAAATTAATAAGTTTACTGGCGTGCATGCCAATGCAAAGACTCCGAAATGGCAAATACAGCTTGCACTACAAATCACGCCATCGACGGAAACTGAAGAAGAGGGCAATGCTGCAAGCGGTATAATAGCGACGCGACGCCCGTCGGCGACTGCAGTAGATCAGCTGCAAAACTATTCTGTTCATTACCACACACACACACATTTTTGTACAACACTTCATTTTTAGCAGTCTCAGTTGATTGTACTGCTCTTTTATTCTTTATTAACATTTTTCAATTAAAACTTCATCAGACCACAAACGAAATTTACCATCTCTAATAAGAAACGGATATCAAAAGCAGGGATGCTTGTGAGTAGTCAAGCAAACTGGCCTAAAACCAGCAGAAGGAAATTATTAAGCGAAAAAGTAAAGTGACTGTAGCTACAACTTTTGTGCCCGACAATTGGCAAGATTGTTAATTACTGCAGTGGACATGACAGTACCACTAGAGTAGTCTCTAGGCTTCCTCTATCAAAACAGCAGAATTACAGTAACACCAGACGTGAAAATTCAGTGCAGGCAAATGAAGTGTGAAGCAGTGAGTGAACAACGGCAGAGAAAACAGTGGTAATGAGCTGGGCAGGTAGAATGAAGGAGAGGAGAGAACGAGAGGAAATCATTCTTCAGCGCAGTGACAGCGTTTCAGGGCGACAGTTGGCGTGAGTGCGATGACAAGTTCGATTGTCTTGCTCGCCAGCCAATGTAGATGAAGTGATCAATCAAGGCGTGATTGTCTTCACCTGCTCTCTCTGTGCTCTCTTCACTCAGGCAGTGTGTGCTTCTCTTCGAGTGTGCAGAGTGGTATGCCTCGGCAGCGATGCGCATCGTGTCGCACTGTTGTCTCTCTGGAACCCCTCTTCGTGCGACGGAAAATGGTCGCACGAGTGATTGCCAAGGAAAGTGTGCGCCTTTCACTTTACTCTCTCTCTCTCTCTCTCTCTCTAAGATGTGACGCTCAGAATAATTCAAAATGTCGTCAAACGAAACAAACAGCTCAGTAGTGGTGGTGGCGGTGGTGATAAGGGAAAAAGAATCCAGTCAAAAGCAGACAGCATTTTGACGGCGTGTGCTTCACTGGCTGTTGGCACTAGATGTGACCTCGAACCTGCACTCAATAGACGTGCCCCATGCTGCCGCCGATGGCGCCTCGGTGTGCACACTACTAGGCACTACTAGAGCACGATCATTGTTTGGGCAGTGAGCAGTGGCCAGCGCATGTTGGCTGCCGAGTAGAAGCGTGCAATGTGCCATGTGTGCTGTCCATTGTGCATTTTGAATCACCTTGAACACCTAGGCAGGCATGCAGACCACTGGCCGATTAGGATTACTTTAAATTGAAACTTTTATTGGCTCGCCTTTTGCGCTCTCATAAGCCACAATCAAGGTAAGAGAACAATTCAGCCGTTGCTGCTGATGCTCTACTAAGCAATTAATCAAAACAAAATGTGATTAATCTCTCTTTTTGGTGAATCATTATTTGATTAACACGATGGAAAATACTGTTGCGTAACTGAGAACGCAACAAAAAAGAGTGAACCAAGAGCAGACATGCCTGTGAAGTGAGTGCCAGTGTATGCACAGTCGGAAAGCGTGCAATCATCTGTTGGAGATCGCACCCGAGTCCATCTAGAGAAGTCCGTGCACTACTTTCAGGGAACAACATGTCGCTTGTCATGATCTTACCCGGCAAGTAACGTGAGTCTCATGAAGAGCTGAACATGCTAAATTAGGCTTTGTTCGCAGTGGCCAGCAGTTAAACCAACAACAAGGAGTGTGCATCCAGTGAAGTGGCATCTCAACGATCAACGAGAACAATACTGCCATACGCTTGTTCAATGCAAATTAGGCCAACGAGTGATGCGATCAAGCAAATTAGGTTTCATTTAGAAACCAATGGAACCGCAATTAAAGTGATGCTTTCCAGTTAAGGATAAACAAACTGACGACTGAAAACAGAAAAAGTGACTGCATTTTGACAAGAAACTGTCGAGGTTACAGCTAAAAAGAGCACTCGAATCGATGGCATCTCTTTACTTTCATATTCGCCCGTCTACTTTCATAGTACAACTGGCAGTTGTCAGACAGATTGCAAAAATACGCCGCACAAATTTAGACTGTAATCGATGGTCAGTCAGAAAAATAATGGAGATGCTTCTGACAAGTGCAAGAAGTCGGCTTAGTATTTCAGAGAGATTGGACCAATTTAAAATGGAAAGTGTCGAACAGCAGAGGCAACTTATTTTTATGCTTACTTTACTATTGCTATTCGGTTGTTTAAAAATTAAAAACAGTACATGTTCAGTAATGCAAAACAATTTTTTTTTAAATTTGTTGTGCACGAATGTTGTCATAAAAGAATTAGATAAAATATTTTTTGTTTAATTAAGGTAAAACAGAGGCGACAGTAAAGTGAATGCATGCTATCGATAAACCTTTGTCATTTATTCACGCTCCAATACAGTGGCATTGACCAGTCATTTGGCAATGTCATTGTCTCAAAAAGCACTAAATAAAATAAAAATGTTGAAAATTGCAGAAAAAAATCAACTGCTGTTGATGGTCATGGTTCAAAACCGTGGAGACCATTTCTGAGCGCCTTATCGAGTTAGCATCGATTAGCCATGCAAATTGTCAACATTAGAAAAGCTTCAATTCACACCTGTTCCCCTGTGCAGATGTAGAAGTAGCATCAACAACAGCAGCAGCAGCAAAAGCAGCTGAGTGCACGCGCACAGGTTTCGCGTGTTGCCTGGCTGATGATGAGGCACTCTGGCAAGTGCAGACTGCATCGAGACAATTGACAGACGAAAAGAGTGTTCATTGACTGCACCGCCACTGCCAACAATCGATCTAATCGCGTTAATCACAGCCACGCTTGCTGTGCCATCATCCATCTATCTTGACCGCTAACGAGTGAGCCTATTGCCGCACTCACGAGGAGCACTTGGCACAATTAATAGCGTTCGCATCAATGCAAGGTGTGACTGCTTGGCGCCAAATTAGAATACTCGTTGAGGAGCTTAAGAGCTCAACTTGTTGCTGAACGCAGCACAACCGAATGCAAAGGAAATGAAGGATTGCCAAAAAACGTCAAAAAGGTTGTCATTGGACTGCCAACGGTGGCTGCCGATGAGGAGGACTCAAAAGGTCCAAAATCGTCTTGGCCGGCTTCAGCAGACTTCAGTGACTGAACAATGATTCAGCGAGCCAAATAAATTATACGTGATCGACAATGGAGATAATGAAGCTGCAGCCATTAACGACTATGTTTGTTTACCACCATGTCAGCGGTTGTTTGTGTTGGTTTAAAGCAACATGCAAATGTGGTCCAGTGCTAATGTCCAGTTAGAGTTGGTGCATTCAAAAGCTTAGCGCAACTCCTCCTGAACTCAGTGGCATAATTGCGCACTGAGGTGGTTTTGTTGACTCTTGTCTAGTGGCTCAACACCTAACGGAGGACAGTGGAGTGGGTGCACCGATCACTGCTTAAATCCACTCTGTGCTCACTCTCCTGTGCGGCCAATTTGTCTCTCACACGCCATAATGCGTAATTAGCCATCGATAATGGTCACCTTGTCAGCTAGTGGCAAAAGTGGTTCATTCTTGATGAATGGCCACACACAGCAAGGGAGAATCACAGCCTGACAATGGCCAGTGTTTGTGTGTACATTAGCATTATTAGCAAGAGTGACTGTGATGTCCCCATGCAAATGTGTGTCTCTTGCAGAAAGTGCGATTAGTCAGTGTCGCCAAGGAAATACAGAGCAGATGGAGTGAGTCTAGCACAAGTTGATTAGTGCCTTCATTGCAAAGCAGTGTAAATTATATAAAAAACTCGAACAAAGGCCGGCAAAGAGGCAGCAAGGCACTGAGTCCACATAGCACCCACGAGGAGGAAGACTGAGGGCAGCTATATTGAGCGACCAGAAAGCCTCGTGGTGGTGAGAACCAAAAAGCACAAACAAAGCGACTTTTGGGAAGCACAGAGCCAGTCGGCTGGCGACAAAGGGACGATAAGGATGAGGCAAGACAAACAACAGAACTTGTGAGATCACTTTAATTAAAGTAATGAATGACTGCTTGTTCGAGGCGTGCGATTAGCTCGTCAAGATTGCAGCCTCAGTGCGGAGACGGATTGACTGAGCTTAAGGTACCAGAGTTGGAGGTGGTCCATGACTGGCCAACATGACATCAGTAGTGTCGCCACTGGTTAGCCAGCATATTGCTGTTGTTGCTGGCAAGGGCTTCCACAGCCAGCAGGGGCACTTATGCAAATGTATGCAAACACGTCGATGACAGAAAGTGATGCCAAAATGCCCTTGAGTGAAAGGCTCTCGGTGAAAAGTGGCAGAGGGGCACAGGCAGCAAGCGAATCTATCCACCGGAGATCGAGTTGCCAAGAATTGAGTGAATGAGAGGGCCTGCCTGCCTGGCAGAGTCAGTTGCAGTAGCTAGCTGCCAGCTCAACTGCTGTCATTACTGGCATTGCAGGCCAAATGATTGCCTGCCCGAGTATAAGAATATAAATACGCGTGCAAAACAAACAGACGAGAATTAGAGGAAATCAAGGAAGTGAGGCAGCTGAGAGGGAGGAGAGAAAAGGAGAGGAGCTGAAGAAGGAGCTGAAGAAGAGGGGGCTGCCAGCAAGAAAGTAAGACTGCAAATAATTGGTGAGTAAGAGGGTAATCATTAATGTAAATGGCAATGGCAGAGCAGGCAATAACAAGACTCTAATGACGACGATAATAAGCATTGTGTAATGACGAGCTTGATTAGCATTTGCATTGCTCCACACTGACAACGCCGCCGCTGTCGAAGAGACGCAGAGACCGGGGAGAAGATGTCAAGTGAGCGCAAGCGCTGCCGCAAACCTGGACCGAGAGAAGCCAATTAGCAACCGCACACAAAAGGCAGAGTGAGTAGGCACTTGGTGGAGACATGTACGGGTGCTCATTGTCTGCCTGTCTCTTTCTTTTTGTGTGTTCATTTCAGACAAAACTGGCGATATATGGTGAAAATGGGCAGTGAGCGATTAAGCAATGCCAGGAGGAGAGTGCGTACGCTTAAGAAAAGTCATACTCCACAGTGGTACTGGTGTGTCTGAGTACGAGTAATGGACAACATCCATTGAGAGATGTACAACGACAACTGGGGACAGCAATCAAGTACATCGTTTACATCAATTGGCAGTGATTTCAATTTCTTCAAAGTAGAGTGCAGTGCCCGACAGGCGTGGGATTACCGTGCAAGACATTAAAATAATAAATGAGATGGATAGAGAGACTGTGCTTCAAAGGAGACTGGCCAGTCAATGGCAAAAGGGAGCAGACTGTCGAAGGAGCGTAATAGAATCGGAGAGATTAATGCCGCCAAATGGAGTCAAGTTCGCCGACAAGAAAAAAGTCTAACCAATACACAGAGACCACGCATCCTCAGCCGCACAACGAGTAAAGGCAAAGACGTGTGGGCAGACCTGAGCTCCACGGCGACATCCAAATTAATATCATTTTGCTTGAGTTAAAGCGGTTATAATAAATCGTGCTCCATCTACTACATCTATTGCATCTGCTGCTTTTGCTTTGACAAGCACCGAATTCAACTTTTGACACTTTAAAGAAGTTCAGCACTGAATTCAATTCAGATACCACCGCGAGGACTTGACTATACAGGAATTCAGTCAAGAAGGTGCCAGAAAACCTTCCTAATGACAAATTGATTTGCTTGAGTGCATTAGCGATAGAAGTTAGACTTTTTTCAGCGATTTTTTTTGAACCGTCGATCAGTAGACTATCGATCGAAAGGTGCGATTGTGATCGGCAACAAGGTTAGCAAAAAGTGGCGACCAGGCAATACCGACAGATGGTGGTGCTACCTTGTTCGACAAGCAACACTGGCAAAACTTTGCTGCTGTGTTCCACTGCTACAGTGGCATCAATCGAGTTAATCTAATAATGGGCAGCACTTATTATGGCAGGACAATCGCCATTTATGTAATCATAATGGCGTTAATCAGTGCAAGTTACCAGGTTGAACAATTGCCAGCATCAGCGAAAGCGGTAATTGAGTGCAGCAGCAAGTCTGCCTAGAGGGTTAGAAGGAAGAGAGGCAGTGAAGGAGAGATTAGTCGCCGATGGAAGCCATTGGTTTGCTCGCATAACGAGCTGATAAAGAGCTGATGAAAGAGTGCTCCTTGCACGGTCAAGTGGTGCGTGCTATGGCCAAATGAGAGTTCAGGTGAGCACTGGCAGAGCACAGGTGAAGCGACCAACCAAGTTACCAGCGTCAGAGATGGCTAAATGACTGCTAATGGCAGTAATAAGCAGGTTCAGTTCGTTTTCTCCGCCAGTGCCGTTAAAAGCACTAAGAACACTGATGAACTGAAAGCTCCATCGAGTTCAGAATTGGCTAGCTATCCACATTGGCAGGCAAGCAGTGAGCTTCCTTGTTGAGGCAGTAGAGCATTGCCTCATGACTCGGTGATCCCCATTACAGCAAAATTTCAGTTAGATGACGATAGTACTGAAAGACTGAAATACTGGAATCGTGAATGGCAGACAATTTTACGACATGCGCAACTGACTAACTCTAGGCGGAAGCTCTTCACTTCAGGGTCGAGTATGCTAATGTTGGAACTTCGGTTACGTGCACAACTTTGTGGCAACATTTCTTTTAAGTCCTGGTTGTTCAAATCAGTAAAATCTCTTCTTTTCAAGTCAAAACAGTCTTCAGAAAAGCTACAGTCGCTTTAGCATCACTTACGCATCAAATAAATGCATTTCTTCAGTTGACTCTTCAATGTTCATTAATTAAAATCTTAAGCATCGCCGGCAAACAATGTGGCTAGTGGAGGAAAGAGTCAAGCAAAGTAAGGCATTGTTTTGACGAGCAAACATTCCAGCAGCCTTGACATACACCAAAAGCAGTGTGGAACAACCTACCACTGGTCTGCAGATAGCCTCTATTAATTTTGCTTCTCGTCATTTTCATTATCATCCGTTATCGTCGACGCAAAGGGTAGAAAAACACAAGAGGCAAAAGAAGAGGAAAACATAAAGCTAGAGTGAAGAGTTGTTGGTGCACTGCAGCTGCTGCTGCTTCTGCAGTGCACTTCTACACAAGCTCTTTCTCTCTCTCTCACTCACTATTGCTGTAATGAAATTAGCCGCGATTGCATCTATTCTCATTCTCTCCGCCGCTCGGTCACCATTAATCATCGAGGCATAATCTAATAAGGCAGCAAAGTGGAGACTACACAGCGTACACATCTCGGACACTCGATGACAGAATTCGTGTCTTCGATCGGCTCTAGTGGTCAGCAAAGAGTCAAAGTTCACCTCGTAGCCGAAAGCTCACGACACCGTTTGCGCTCTTATCGTTCACTGGCCTGTGCTCAAAATAGAGCAAATCAGAAAACGGTCGTCTGAGCACAGGTACTCACTCAAGAGTGGGCTGTTTTGCAGTTTGTGGCCACAACCGCAAAATTTTCAACAATATGATTTGTTATTAATAACAATTGGATCACATCGAAGAGAGGCAAAAGAGAGGCTGCTGTAAGTGAAAGATAAAATGGAAAGAAACAGAGAGAAAAAGAGCAAAACAGTTGCTGAATACCAATTTTGTCTGATGCCCTCTGTAAGAGTACCTAATTGGCACACAGTGACGACAGTGGCAATCAGTTACGCAACCAGAGTGCTGCAAAACGCAAGGCAGCACTGAGGTCCAGTCAGAACATTCCGAGTATGTGGAATTTCATAGATGACTGGGCAAGAGAAGGGCTGTTCTTAAACGAACAACTGGAGCACAGCAAATCAGAAACGGTGCAAAAGAGGGAGAGGTAGAGAAGTAGCGATGAACAGAGGGAGCCAGTAGAGTTAAAGGCTGCTGAGTACTGCTGCTTCTGATCACTTCTCATTTGCCGCTGAAACAGAGAGATCGCCGACGGCGCGTGTGATCCTCGACATGTCGATAGTGAACCCGGTGCTCATTCGAAGATTCACTTGCTGTGCACCTCACACACCACCCGTCAGCCGACTTGGCAAGACTTAATTGCATTTTTTTCCGTAACTTTGAAAGCTTAGAAACGGTACTTTTGCTCTCTGTACTGCCACCATATTGACCACACAGACGTTGACCTCGATCACCGACCAGAATGCTTTCAGCAAAAGCAAATATGACAAATTGACTCACAATGGAGGCTTTGTGCTGTGCAGGCAGACAGGCAGTCTTTAGTTGCACTAATTGCAGCTAATCCAGCTGCATTTTCAACACACAGCTTCTCTGCTCTGACAGGGTATCGCTTAAAACGGCTAAAAATAGCCGTTTTCTCAAGACAAAACTTGTGAGATGAATTTTAATGTTCTTAAATGTGATCCGCAGCTGACGGTGATGCTCGCCCTTCTGGTGACAGAACGAACGGTAGCAAGTGTTAATGTCACTCATCTGTGCTCTGTACAAAAAAGCAATGTAGAGATATTAATGATCAGAACAGTGTCACATGAGTTTCCTTGAATGTGCATCACATTTTAAAGCCAATTTAGAGAGAGTGATAGGGACGAACAAGAGACACCGGTCAGAAGACATTTAGGCAATTTAGTCTAATAAGATTATGCCAAAGATGTGCGCCCGTTTTTTGCTAGCAAAGAAGAGAATGAATGACGGTGTCAGTTGACCGAGCCCGTCTGGTCCGCCAGTTAGTCTGCGCAGAGACAGGCTGCATCTGACATTCATTGGAATCGGATTACAAACTGTAGTGCAAAAAGCAAGGCGATGAGCTGAGGTAGTAAGATCAATAGTAAGGGTCGTGCCGATCGGTGGCTAATTGCCGAAACGCACCTTTGTTGAAAGTGACCTCTCGGCAAGCAAGTCGAACCGCTCTCCTCTGGCAAGCTGTCCAATGATGCGTTCTACATTTGGTAAGATGGCCAAAACGATGGAAAGCACTGACCGCATCCCTCATCTAAGTAAACAATGGTCTACTGAGCAAAGGAGCATTTAAAAATAACAGCTAGCGATCGAAGTTGATTGATACAACTCGGTCGACTGGTGATTAATCTCTGCATAGCTGCGACCTTTGCCAGCACCGCCGCAGTCTCTTCTGTCAATCTCTGTCTATCTAGTTCGTCTGTCTGATCAAGTGAAGGTATTTCGAGCGCCCGTCTCATAGCGACCACTTGATCGATGCAATTAACCAGTGATGCCAAATAATCAGCATCTCTTGTAGTTGAGTAGTAGAAAGTGTGTCACATCCACACCAAGCCTGTTTAGAGGTGGCACCTAAGCTTAATTGGAAAGTAACTTTAAATTTAAACTCTTCTAAATCAAACATCTAGAAATGGCAGAGATGAAAAAAAGGTGCATTGCAAAACTAAATAAAGTTGAATATGGTTTATTTGCACTGCACAATTTAAAGTAGAGCAGCAAAACTGTCTTTTGCAGTAAATAGAATTGCTGTTTGGCCCTGTACCTTCCATGCCTACAGAATTGCAAGTGTATCAAGTGCGATAATGCGATAATGAAAGGTCTGCTGTGATGAATATAAATAATTCAGAAGTAATGGACATCACATGTTTACCTGAGAAGCATGTAAACAAGCTGTCTGGTAAAGTGAGTGGTCGAGTGGACATTAGTAAAATTGACTGCGTTTCGAGTCGAGGACAGGGGCACACGAACAGTTGAAGCAGTAGCAGCAGCAGTGGTACTAACAAAAGGAGGCACTGGCGAGCATTGGCATGGGCACTGACGATGATAGGCGTAATTAGTGTCTGCAAGCGCAAGCACTAGGTAGCTTTTGCTCGAGTACCGTCAATTACGGTGGCAGAAGCCTCTGCTGACTATCGGTCAAATGGTGCAAGTAATGCAACTCTAATGGCAACCAATGAATTTGCCTGACCAGTGTCACGCTGTGGCCACCCATGAGCAAGATAAAGACTAACGCTAACGGTTGCTTGCTTGCTTGCTCGCTCCAGCGCCAGATCAGAGGGCTCAGGTCACGCCTGACGCCAGTAGTCCCAAAGTCGCTTGCCAACAGTCACTAGACGGCTAGTTTTGCCATGTTCTTGGGTAATTACATTGCCAAGAAGATTGACGCAAAGTGGAATGCCAGTCTGAGAGTCGGTGTGAAAGAATGTGTCGCTATGGCCAAGGCAGCAGAGTTACTACTTGGCGATCAATACAGAGAATCCTTTTTGTGCAATTTTGTTCATTAGCTAACAGAAACTCTGTCAGTGCCGGAAGATGCGCAGGCGTATCAGTAATGAAAGAGAAATGTTGAGAAAAGGAAAAGGGACAGTGTTAGGGATAGTGACCATATTGGAGACGACAGGGATAAATAATGAACGATGCAGGAGAAGAGCAAATAAAGTAAAGGGACAGGCTCAGTGCCGAGTGGCACAGTGACGCCTTCATCGGCGAGACACACCGGTGAGTGTACAGTGATGAATTGGACTGGTGATAATGCATGATTAATTGCCCTTTTGTAGAGTGCGCTTTGCGATTAAGCCAGTGCTTTCCAATTTAAAAATCGATTGCACGAGTGCTCTACTGGCCACTCTATCGGCCTGCTGTGGCTGCTTTCTCCAATTCATCTCTGTCACGACAAGACATGCGACAAATAAATCTCGCAATCGATCCAAAAAGACAAGTACTAGCAATAGAAGGAGCAAAAGCGGCGGCGTTGACGGCAGACTAGAGTTAGTTCATCGAGTAAAGCAGCCCAGTTGGGAGTGAAAGAATCTCAATTGAAGCAGAATCTGTCTAGAGCAGAGGATAAAGCATAGTGGAACATAGGGGACACGTGGCAAACTCATTAGGAGGAAGCACGTCTGTTTATCTATGCTTTAATTAGTTGCACATGCAGTCCCTTGGCACTGACTGACCCAAGTCGGCGCTCTAGACCTGCAAGGTCAGACGAGAGGACGTCTCACCCAGTGGCTGCCAGTCTGAGACGGCGGATGAGGCCAACAAATGAGAGAGCTGGACACCGATGGAAGCATCGTAAGCTGGGCTAGGCAACAACAGGCGGACAAGCTGGCAGGCAACTTCACTGAAGCAAGAAATGCAAATGAACAGCAAACAGACCAAAGCAAACAGAGGAAATGCTTTGAGCTGGGCAGTAGAGCGAGCACTGACCAAGTTGGTTTGATAGTTCGCTGCAGTCCAAAGTCTGCCAAAGTCCAGTGCCCGAGAAAGTGGCACTCGAGTGGCAGCAAAGTTCGATCAGGACAATAAACAGTGGATATCGATTTCGAGTGACGATTGCCTAGAGAAAACAGTCGAATACGCCTCACAAGGCTCAATAGAATGGTCTGAAATTAAAAAACCACTTGACACGTTTCGAGGTTTCCTCAAACAAAGCCACAAAGAGGCGAGTGTGGAAAACCACCGAGTCGAACTATGGGCAAGTGTGTGTGTGTGTGCACGGACAAGTGTGTCACTTGCAGCTGCAAATGCAATTCTCCGAGCAAGCACTTTCATCCGACTGTATTAGGTATACGGTAGATATATTTGGAGAAAAGGCCCAAGCAAACAAAGTGACAGAGAGCTCTGTTAGATGTAGATAGGCTAAAGCTGGAGCAGCATTCATCATTATCAGTGAAATTCACTTTGCCTACCACCGTAAGCTGCTTAGCAACAAACCACGCTGCTTTGCAAACGAAGAGAAGAGTGAGTGAGAAAAAGATGTATCGATGAGAAAGCAAACACACGCCAACGTAACGATATCAAGAGCAGACAAATTCAGTAATTAAGGCATTCGAGGGACTTCGAGGCAGTTGTATTGATGACTGCAGTTCACTGCTGTTGCTGCCTCTTCCGACGTTGCTAAAACACAGTTTTGCATTGCTCAGTGCTTGCAACAGCAGTTGTAGACAGTCAGATTGAATCACGTGTCGAGTGCGTGCAATTCCTGCTGGCGGACCCTTTGAGAATCTGCAGGAAAGTGTTCCCGTCAACGGTGACACGACGAGAAAACGGGAAACAGAGGAAGGCACGCACAGTTTAGACTCGTGTTATGCAAATTGCAAGAGAAATGCAAATGGCCACATAATTGAATTCGTCATACAGATGATGATGGAACGACGCTTGCTGCCAGTGCGGTGAATGTGTACTAACTGACTTTAGTGAACTTCATTCAGCGGTTTCGTGTTGTTGGCGTCACACAGTGAGCCATCACAAGTGACATAACCGTTAAGAGCAGCCAAAAGTATTCATTAGGTAAAACAAAACTCAAAACTAATTTTTCGGTTATTAATGAAAATTAATAAGGAAAGTGAACCCATTGCGGTCAAACTTTTTTTAGCTTTTAACTAGAGCTTGGAAAAATCTTGATTTAGAACTGAAGGCAAAGAACAAGTAGAGAAACTCAGTGTGTAAACAGCGGCGATGAGAATTTGCAGTAAAGCTGAGAAAAAACATACCTGCAAAGAGAAAAAAGAGCAATTAGTGAGGAACGAAAAAGGTAGAAAGCTCAGACCATCGGAGTAATACTCAAAGAATGACAGTTTGGTGAGAAAGAGTTAAGCTTAAGTGTTCGATGACACAAAACTCAAACAGGTGCAGCTGCATTATCGAAACATGAACAGAGAAAATGCAGACACAGATTAGCTTGCATTTATTAGAAAATCTATTTGCACAGTAAGAGCGGGTAAATAATTAATTAAGTGCGGTCGCCGGGATTCCTAACACCTTTTCGTCGCTGCCGTAGGAGAAGAAAAAAGGATTCATTCGTCAGCAAATGCACAAAAAACAGATGCTGCTCAAATTAGCCAGACCTAGCACCGGCTAATCGTTATTTATTATTGACAGTAAAAATTAATTGCCTATTGCTCACTGCAATCAGGACTACAAGGCGCTGTTAGTTCTGAATTTAACTTGCTATGCTGCCGATATCTTGGCGACCCAAACGTTAAGACCAGTGTGTGTGTGGATATTAAGACAAAAAGGTATAAATTAGCCGATTAACAAATAAGGGAGCTAGGGAAAACAGGTTGCCGGTAATTGGAGATGAAAACAAGCAGCCAAAAAATTATTGGTCGACTCCATAATGTCGCATAAAAAATATGTGTCGCTCCAGAATAAAGTTTAGAAAAAAACAAAAAACTCGATTAGATGAACTTAAAGCTTGAAGACTATGAATGGTATTTTTTGAGTCTATAAAACAAGGAGTTTGAGCTATAATCAAATTGACTTAGTGACAATTAATTGTACCGATAAAGTACACTTTGCGACAGGGTTACTCGAGCGAAAATGTGTTTGCAGAGATGAAGAATAAAAAGCCAGCATCCAAACGACTAACTGCTCAGCAAAAAGTAAATATTTTATATGCTAAGCTCTATCTCTTTGACGACTTAATCCGACTTCATCACATTTCTTCTTTTTATTAAATTACATACAAAGTAAATGCAGCAAGTAAAATTGACCGTCTGCCTTGATCGTGATAGCTAGACTGATGGTTGCCCGTTCATGCCACAAAAATTGCTAGCCATGTGATGATGGCGGCAAGTAAATCTGCTGAATGCATTTGCGCCTAACTTAAAGTAACAAGAAAAAACAAAAAAAGTGCTACTAGTTACAGTGCATTTTCCATCTTTTTGTTGTTTTTCTGAAAAATGGAAACTGTAAGATAAAATTGGCAATTTATTTTCAACATTTTTAATACGCATGCCACCATTTACATACAAATAACGCAAACAACTTAGAAAGTAATTAATGCTTGCTATGCAAAGCGACACTTGGTTCTCTCTTTTTTGGCGAGTCGGATTACAAAGTGTAAGTGACAGCGAAGTCAATCTGTGTGCTCACTGCAAATTGATGCTAAACCGCAACCAGTTTAGTCAGGAAAAGGGTTTGCTGCGCCTGTTAATTTATTGTCACCCAGTCTTTGTGACTGCCAGGGTGTTGATGTTCGCACTAACGACTGGCCATTTTTGTTGTTCTTTCCTACTCTACTGAGCTCATCATCAGCCAAAAAGCGACTCTGCTTCACTTTTCTTGTAAACAGGCGCAGGGATGAAATTAGTTTCAGACATTTCAACAAAACAACTCAAAAAGAGGTTTAATTATAAATAGCCATTAGGTTTTATGTATTATGTATGGAAAGCGTCTCACTCGCTGCGGGAGCCAAATAAGTGTCTGCAAGATGGCACCTAGAAAAAGGGTAATGCAGTTGGCAAAATTTTCTAAAAAATTTTGCAATGACAAGGGTAAGAACAAAAACTGTCATGTTGCGTAAGGAGACCAGCTTGGATGACACTTGGGTAATTAATTGAAGGCACTTAGAACTGCCAGAGGTGCCGTTGGTGGCGACTGTCAAAGACGCTGTCGACTCCATGTGCCACCATTGTCACTAACACCGAACAAAAAAGCCAATCTGCTTTTGCTGTCATCAATGGGCATTTGCATTGTCGACATATTTGCATTGCCTTCCTCTAGCCTGGTAGCATCCGGTTACAAACACCATCTTGAAACCATTATCAAGAAGGCCAGTCAGCTTAGCCGGCAGACCAGTCAAGTCAGTGCTCGACGTTGAAAACGATGGTTTCGGAGAAAGCAGGAGGCAACAAGAGGCAAAAGAGCACAGAGTTGAGTTCATGAAATGAAAGAACACTAATTGCCAGTGAAGGAAAAGACAACAGCAGTGTACGATGCATCACACACACACTGCCCAACGAGATATTTTTAGTGCCACTCAGCGGAAGGTTAAATTTATGAAAAGTTCCAATAATTGGAGCAAAAGATGGGTTTTTGTGGCGCTGAGACGGCCTCTGTAGCCGCAATGGTAGTTAGTTAGGCGACTTCACGCAACCACTGCTCTGAGCGGCCATGTGCGTGCTAAGGCGAGATTCATCGTCGAGGGCGACATAACTTTGCTTGTCACCACTGGCTAGCAGACCATTAGTTTGGACTAAAGAAAGCTAATTGCAATGTCATAAATCCTCTACTGAATTAGGTACCAATTCGATTGGCCATTGTCTACGAGAACGAAAGAACAGGAGACAGGAGGAGTGATAAACATGTCAAGAGACACACATGACCAACACGCAAAAACAAAGCGCGCAATCGAGTGGTTGGGGTGCTCATCATTAGCAGCGGTGATCGCAGAAGGAGCACCAGGACAAACCATGTGCTGGTGCAGAGAAAGCAAACATGACCAAGACAGACGCACAAATTAATCGAGAAATTGCCCGACGATGGGCACGAGGGCGCTCAAGACAAGTTGTTAGTAATCGGTGTTGTCACCCTAATGTGTCGCACTTAGCACTGAAACAAATTAAGCAAGAAGATGATGACGAAGTGAAAGAATGATCTAAAATGAGGTCATGGTAGCCTAGTTTAAGTACGTCTATTTGTATCGAAAGAAAGTCCTTAAAAAGGGTCGCTCACTGTTCTGATCAAGACATTAAATTAACGGTAAATTAGACTAATGACGACCGTATCCGATTTTGATTCCAAGAGGAAGTAGATCTCAGTTGATAGAAGCTCTAGCTTCATCGGCAAATTGAGCAAGGACTGCCGTTGCTTCAGCTGAGCAAAAGTAAAATAATGTAGCCATTGTGTGACTCTTTCAATCAATTTTCACTCGATTGACGTGGTTGTGCTCTGTCTGTTTAGTGCCTTGGCAGTATTGCTGGCCCCTACTTTACTATTTCACTTGCCTAATTGGCCCAGTTGTCAGCGTCAATTCAGCTAGTGAGCAACCGCCAAAAGGCCAGCAGAACGATTTGTCACCTAAATAGTCGGTGGAGCTTGGCATAAGATCGATTTCACGCAACTTTCTTTCTAATAGTATCACATACTAAACAGCCAACAACCAGCAAACAAGAGACACACACAGGCTACGTTCAAGCTGCCTTTCAACTGCAGAACTCGCCAATAGGCCAATTTTTCAGCAAATTGCAAACAAACAAAAAAATCGATGACCAGGGCACACAACTGTCCACAGCTGCTCCATAATGTCCCGGCGTGCTTTAGTCGCTAAGCTAAGCTGGACACAGAAAAGGTGACCCAGGCGGACACAAAGACATGTCACAGAGCTCGGTCGGCTTGCGTCGGTAGCGCACAGTGCGCGTTCAACCTTAGCATATTAACACCTTTCATTCAATTCAACGATTGCAAATGTGAATGTGTTGGAACGATCGAATCGGCTCAATTGAGTGGAATTCGTTGGCAGTTTCGGTAGCACAAACAGACTGACCGTTTGTCCAAGCCCCTATTTTACAAGCCATTCTCTCGCATTGTGACTCAATGTGTCTTTTCAAAAGAAGTGTGTTGAAGGGGAAAAAGAGTACCGGTTGTTGAAAGATAGATGATAGTTGTTGAGCAAAAAACAAAACTAGCAACAAACTAAACAGCCGGACGCAGTAATTACGGTGTTCACTGTGTCCGTTCACTGAAAAGTTGAATTGCTGACATCGTTTGAAGCAGATAAACTTTTTGGAACAATTAGCATTGATAAGCCAAGAGAACTTAATACAAATTACAGTCGACCCTGGCAGAACTGGCAAATCACCGGGTAACCCGTCTGGTCATGTCAATGAGCACTTCAATTAGAATCGTTTATCATTTAAAATTGCTCATTATTAAATAGCAAACAAATAATTTAATTTTAATGAGCAGATAGCTAGTGCCATTGCTTCAGAGAAAAATGCCAGTCAGAGTGAGCAGCTTCAAGAAAAAGAAACTGTTGGCACTGTTGGGTGATGCTGAATAATTCATTGCTTTCTTACATTATTTATTGCCCTTCAGACGGCTCATATTGGTCTTTCCTTCCTTCCTCACAGTCGTCGTTGCCTTACAAAGGCAGTGCACGCACTGTTCGCAGTGATTGTGCCCAACATGTCTACAGTGCAGCAAAGACACACTGTGCTAAGGTGTTCAGTTACCGACAATCACCACTAGGACCTTTCAGTGGCCGGATTAGCGTCACTCCTGCCGGCTAATGAAGTGCGGTCCTGGGATTATCAGCACCTAGCAGCAATTTTTGAGCCAAAGAAGGAAACAAGTGTGCTCAATTCTTAGTGCACAATGAATTGCAAGTTAAATTGCCAGAATAGTATGAGAGTGTCAGCAAATCACGGCTTAAAGCTGTAGAAAAATTAACGATTGTCGCCGATTGGCAGTAGCACAAGTTGCCCAGTGCCTGTTTTCATAGACACATTCCCCCAAAATATACGCTGAACTTGTAGGTCTCTGGCAGACTGAGGGCAAACAACGAGGCGCGATAAGACAACGGCGTAAAATAAAACGCAAATTACAGGATAGCTACCACTTGACATTCAATCATTTTCCCATACAGGCTAAAGTCTGATTTGTTTAGCATTCGCACTGTTTGGCCTAAACAAATCAAAGTCAAACAGAAGTGATAAGGAGCCAGAGTGAGCAGTTAGAAGAACCACAACCTAAGAAGTGCTGCAACCACTACTTTTCTACTGTCACTACACTACTAAAAACCACACTGTAAAGAAGGTCTGACTATTGATGAAAAACTGGCTCCAAATACAAAGTAAACAATGGGCAAACTGTGCTGCGTTCTGCTAATGTCCAATCGATCAACCATAGAAGATGAGCCAGCCAACCATGTTGAGAAGAAGGTTTAGACTAGAAGAGCACTAATTATCGTCAAGCAATCGTCTCAATGAATCACGCCTGCAATGGCATCAACAGTGCCTGCCTGCCATGCATGTTGAAGCCATTGGACGAAATGGGCTGCAAATGCGAGTGAAGCACTGGAAGAAGGAATGCCCCGTGCTCGTAAACAAGCCATAAACGTAGGAAGCTATTAGCAGTAACCATAAACTGCTGTTGCTGCATCTCAAAACCGGACCAGGCTCAATAATCAGTGGTAAAAATAGAAAATTGCCACCGAATTGACTGTGAATAGAAATGAAACAGTACCTCAGTATCGCACGTGCACGCAGCAAACACTGCCGCCGCCACTGTGAGCCATTGTCAACTGTCACTGTCGCGTAAAAGAGCGGCCAAATGAGCGAGGAAAGCCTTTGTTGCCTACTTCTGCTAATGGAGGCGCACACAGTTGTCACCTTGGGCAGTATGTGTCACCCACCCATAAAAGTGCCACTTTGGACGCACTTTGATCGACAGAGAAGAATGTCCTCTCCTGCGCAGGCCATTCGCAGGCACTGCCAGAGACCACGGTTGCTGACGAGGACATGTTGTCTATTTGTCAGGCTTTTGTGCACACCGTGTGCTAAGAAAGAGTTAAGATCAAAACTGCGACCAACACGTCCAACTGTCAAGGAGCAGCAGCAGCAGCAGACAAGACCCATCAAAGCTGTAGGGCCCTTATCGACTGCTCATCTCTTGGAAGCGTTTTGATCGAAAGCATTGCTGCTCTCTCCTCAGTCCTCATGAATGGTCTCTCTGTGTGCCAATCAATTCAAGTGCCGCTGCAGTGACACACAGCAAAACGGCAGAGAGTTCACTGAGAGATGTGGTTTTCACTTAATTCGATTACAGTGCCACCGAGCGTAGCAGTGAACACCAAATAGAGTTAGCTGTTTCCTCTTCTGTTGCTTCTGCTAGTGCTGGTGGTAGTTGTGGCTGTGTTTGAAGGCAGATGAACTGTCTGGCCAGCATGGTCACCTCTCGCCCACATGCCGGCCCCTATCAGCCTGGTGATCTGTCTCCAGTAATCGGCCGTGCGTGCGCACAGCCTGTCATCGTGCATAAATGGAGTGCCAAATTAGCCATTTGTTGCTCGCATTTGTCTGCATCTGTATGTGTGTGTGTGCGTGTGTGTGTGCAGACTTAAATTAATAATCAGCAAGATAAAAAACCAATTTCTCCTATCAAAATGTGGTGGTGAAACTGCAATTACCAGATGAGATAGCTTCCTCTCTAGCGCACTCTTAGCTTAGAGGCTGCTGCTGTTGCTGCTGCTACTACATGAACTGCTCCAGACCGCAGCAGTTTTTCTCAATCTGGCACGGCGCTGGCTGATGTGACTGGGGATAACACAGCGACAGCCTCGAATCTATACGGCAACACATACACAAAGCTGGACAGGCACTTAGAGCTGTCGAGGAATCGTCCACTCGGTGATTAGAAACAACAGACGACAGCTTGAAAGGTCGCTCAGTGAGGAGGCACTGGATGAAGAAGCTGGAGAAGCTCAGTTCAGGAGACAAAATACCTTATCAAGAGAGCAGAAAGCCTGTCTGTCTGTTCAGAGGTATCGAGCCTGAATAATTGCCTAATTGAAACGGGTAAACACTTTCCTATGTGGACAGCATAAATTTAGATAGCCGCCAGGATGCACAAACAAGTGACAAGGTCTGAGAATAAGCAGATGCTGAGGAAAGTGGCATCGGCCGACACCACCGTATGATGGCTCGTCATCGACTTTGCCGATTGCACCATCATGTCGACCCTCTCCAGTCGCCACTTAGGCAACACTTATCCGATATCGTCAACTGCAAACCACGCTCACTGAATCTTTTGCACTTTGTTCATCTTCACAAATTTTTTCAAATTTTTAAAAGGCTAAAATAGGCTTGTAATTAGAAAAAAGTGTAGTTAAGATAAACTGGCAATTAGTCATGTTATTTCAAATTATGGAGCAACCCAATAGCTTAAAAAAATTATTAAATAGCTGTTAGATGATAGACGCAACTGCAAAAATTGCAAAAATCACCAAGTTCCTAAAAGGAAGTTAAGAACAAACTTAATAAATGATCCCAAGATCATAATTCATTTCTCGCAAACAATGACAATAGAGCACCCTGGATGAAAAACACTGACTTCCTTTTTAAAACTCAACAACTAAAAGGTGAAAGAAATGGCGGAATCTATTAGAAAGTCTTGATGATGATTAACACATACACTAACACTAACACTGAGCAGTGAGTAAACAAGGGCAAAGAAGAAGATAAAGGCAGAAGTTGTCGAGTAAAGTAACTGGGTGAAAGAAGGAGAGCATGGCCAAACAAAGCAGTAAAAACGGCAAGTGGGCTGCTGCGTTGAAAGGTTGGCCAACGTGCAAATGACAGATCACTTTGTGGTAATTGCTGGCGATGTTCAGGCAAACAATGACTGCCCAGATTAGCGATGGGTTCGCCCTGCATGTCTCCTTGAAATCGAGTGGAAGACAGAAACAGGCAGACAGTGAGCGTGGCGAGCAGGAAGGCAGAGACGTGCTCTACTGGCAGAGGAGATGCACACATCCAAGAAGGAGTTTGCATGCTGCGATCGATGGAAAGGAGAGCAGGAAGAGTAAAAATTGGCAAATGGTCCTGCACTGTCAGAGACGCACTCAGTGGCCATTCACTTTGAGTCTCGTGTTTGCACATCATTAGGAGATGACCAAGTAGAGGAGATGAGTAGCAGCAGCAGCACATCACCGTTCGACTACGACTACCTTGTGATAATTGAAAGTCAATTAAGGCAATCCGTCTGAAGAGCACAGCGAGCATTCCTCTTGGTGACTTGCATTTTGATGGACGGTGCTCACTGCCTTCGGCCACTGCAAAACCTAAACTTGCAGTGATGTGATGAATGAAGTGGCCACAAACATTTGCTCGCCACGATGCAGTGGGCACTGTCTCTCTCTTTCTCTCTCTGTGATCACAGGTGTCCACTAAGGTCAGGCAGTCCTTGGACAGTGTGCCGAAATGGACTGCGAGAGCAAGTGAGCAGCAATCACTGCCGATAAGCAGATGCAAACAAGAGCTCAACACCAAGAAGCGATCAATTTTCGCTGATAATTGTGCGCAATGGATGCTTCTCCTGTTGTTGTTGCTGCTGCTGCCAAAGTAGGAAGATGTTCGTTCACTCGCTCATACTCGCATTGGCAAACGGGCGCAGGTGAGACACACCTAGGCAGATTGAATTTCGCACCGTCTCATCTATCTTGCTTCTGTCTGCAGTGTATATCAATTATGACCTGTTGGTGCTGGTGAAGCAAGGACTCCGATGAGAAGAATCAGTGCCACTGCTCGAATGGCAATCACCAGTGGCAATGCCTGCAGAGTGGGCATCCCAATGAGCTTAGATTAGTTTGAGAGCGGACAACGGCTGCGATCACCTCTTGCCGTAGCACGATGTGGCCTCGTCCTCCTTTCGACCACCACCATTTGCTGCCAGTGAATTTAGGCACACGAATCAAGCAGAAGTTAGTGCTGCTGGGCAGTAGTTCACAACACTACTGAGACGTTTGTTCACGCAAAAGCTCACTGAAACATAATGAAACAATGCAAGTTTCGTCATTTGAGTTTGTGGAACAATTAAAAAGGTTGCTAAGAAAGTGCGTATGGCAAAGTGACTACGCGACAGGGATATGTCTGTGTTGCAAAAAAACAGACGAGCAATTTATTAATTGAGACAACGGCGCCAAATTAAATTAAAAATAAGTTTTTATTTTAAATCATAAAAGGCTTAATCACCAGATAAACAACTTATTGAGCAAATGCCCAGCATCAGTCCAAATTAACAAAGATGCCATTGATAAGGAGATTGTGAACAGGTGAGCTGAGCAGCTCCACATCACAAACAAACACACACTAGAACATCTCAAACTTTTGTGCAACTTTACAATAAATAAAAGCGCTAATCTTTGAAGAGACACTGCGATCAGTCTCAAGTGAGCCCTTTAGGAAACATAAAAAGTCCAGAGGTGGTCAAGAATTTCTCCAAACAAGTGAACATAAAAGTGGCCTTTATCGCTCGTTATCGCCACAATGTTGCTCGTCGGTGTTGTTCTTTTGCTAGCTGACCAGAGACTCACGAGACCATAAAAAACTTTACGTTTGCGCCAATTGGATCTACTCGAGCGCGGCAGCAGTGCAAAAAAAGACCAGCTCGCATCTTTTTCTCCACATGCAGTCTCGTGCACTGGCTCTCTTGCTTCAGTGCTTCAATCAGGCAGTGTCGGTGCTGCAATTACTACCTATCCAGCACTGCTGCTCACTATTTGCTAACTGAGCTAACCGGCAGCAGCAGCAAAGGCAGTAGTTGGCAGACATACGATCGGCGAGCATCCAGCCGAGATCATTGATGAAAGGACGGTGCCTGCCAGTAGACTTGCCCTTGCAGCGGTTGCTGACCTTTCAGCAGAAGAGCAGAAGCAGAAGCACGCGAGCGGTACCATTCTCCGCTGGAGAGGATTCAAGTTCTCACAGGAGGAGAGACACTGCCTGCCCAGAGCACACATGCACACACAGCAACACTGGCAACTCTTCCTCCAGTAGAGTAGTAGAGGACTGCGGCAGAGAGACTGGCAGGCAACATGGAAACGCGAAAAATAAACAAAACACCGATGACCAGACCAGGCTGGCTGGTGGATAGTGAGGGCACATGCTGAAGAATGCCAAAGAGAAGGTGCTCGGTGGCGAGGGCACCTAGTCAGTCAGTCAGTCGGTGGCAAAAGTCGTGTAGCCTAGTAGAGTAGCACAGGCGCAAACGTCAGAAGACAGAAAGCAGTGACAGAGTCCAGATTGAGTCTTCGGCCAACTTGCTGGGGACGCTGTCCCACGAAAGATGCAACTGATAGCGTGCATGGGGAGATGAGCGAGGAAGGAAGAGCGAGCGCAAATAAAAATGCTTATTTACGAGAGCCATAAAGGCGAGCAGCACCGAAGATGACAAGCGAACCGAGTGGCGCTGGCGCAAGGGACAAAGTCAAGTATAGAATAAAGTTTTAATTAGAAATACTAAAGTTAATCTTTATGACCGGATTGGAGCGAAAACATCTAACGACTGACAACTGGGCAGTAGGTTAGCTCGCACCGAGCCATGAGCCACCATCGACTGACTGATGCTGACACCGGCAACAAACGAGGCACCAGTTCTCTTCCTCACAGTGCCGGTCAGACGGTCCATAGAGCGAGGAAGTTGGCTCACAGTTGAGCAGATTAGCACCAGGCAGAAAAGAGAGGTATGCCAATTAAGGCAAATTAATTGCTACTACTAAGAGAGTTGCGTCAGAAGAAGTGATGCTGATGCTTCAAACTGCAGACTGCCACTGCAACTGCCACTCGCCGGCAAACAAAAGGAAAGCATCGACTACATGCTCACTCACTCTCTATACTGTGTCATCTGATGGTACTTTGCAAGTAGAAAAGACTAGCTCTAATCGGTACTTCCATCAAGACATCGAGATTGTCAGCCTTCTCGGATAAAAACCAAACGGTGGCTTATCTGCCGATGTGACCCGATCGTCCTTGAATAGTCGTAACCTCACTTTTTTCCACAAACAGGTGAAAGGAACTGCACATTTGCTACCAAGTTGCTACCACTGCCAAAAGTGAGTACATCTAAACTAATGCCTAACTGTGGCCAACTGCGGCACTCACAAACAGAAACTGTTGATGGCAGCGATCATTGTCATAATTAGATAGCTACAGCGCTTTTCAGAAAAATAAGCATTTTACGAGTGTTTCTCACTAGAGTATAAAAACTCATTCTACAGAAACAAAGACAGCTGCGGGTAAAATTGAGTCAAATTGAATTTTCAATATTAAAAAGCATATTTAGAAAGTATATATAAGAAGACGACAAGTGAAGCAGTGAAGAGAAAGAAAGGAAAAGAGACAAATTTTTCCAATGTGTGACAAAAGTAAAAACAAAACAGTGAGCAGTGTCATTTTCCGAGTATAACCAAGAAAGGATTCAAGTGTAAATGAGCCATACACTGCACTAGACAGGAGCAACACTGCGTGACCCTGTTTGTCGCCACAAAACCGCAACTTAAGTGTGCGCCTGCGAGTGAGCGAACGCTCAAGTCCCAAGACATTCCTCGGAGTGCACTGGAAATGATGTGAATCAATTTGACCATTGTGAGCACACTGTTTTGGAGGCACTGAACACTGAGCACTGGCGAAAGACGCCAAAATGGCTCCAAGATGGCTAATGATGGAAACGGCACCGGAGATGGAGCAATAGGAACAGTGAGAGTCTCCAAGAGAACAAATAAATGATGCAAGTGTTCCAAATGTCCACTATGTTTGTTCTTCCTTCTACCAAAATGAACGACCATCTTGGGCACACTGCTCAGTTGTGCTGATAATCGTTTCTCTAGTGAAAGATGCATCTTCCTTCAGTGTGAAAACTTTTTTACGCTAAGATTTTGGGATCAGCCCGATCATTTTAAAAACAAGTTAATGCTCAATATCTAAACAAATAAACTAACATTTAAAAACTATTAAAACCATTTTAAAATTTGGTAATAATGATTTATAGCTAGGCAATGAGTAAGTAGAAAAAACTAAACATTTGGCAATGGTTTAATCAATTAAAACCACTGCGCGACAAACACTGGCTTTATTCATGACAAAATTACCAAATGTAGCCGATTCTTGAGCAATATATGCGGACATACTTGCAAACAAAAACTGAAATGTTCACTTTGCCCCTTTTATGTGAGAGTAAACAGTTTTCTCAGTTATAAAATTTAAACAGTGTTTTTGTGGCTGATTTATGTAGAGCAGCTCATTCGGTGATGAACCATGGTAGACAGAAAGTGCTGAGTGCCCTACCGCTGAGAGGCTAAACTAAACCGTTGCTTTCACAGTTCCTGCCATTGTTATCATCGGCGCTCATCATCACTTGGTGGCGGCCAATTATTCTTACATTTGTGCTGCTCAGACAGACTTTAAAACAAATAAACCTGACGGTCTAACAATGACGAGCAAACCGATTCAACAGCTGATCTAACTGTAACGAGCAAGACGACTAAAAATAATATTAAAACGAAAAAAGTCCTTCTTATGACCAGCTGAAGAAACTGGTGCAAGAAAGTGTGTGAGTGGCTGTCATTTGGCAGGTAGACGTTGGTAGTAGGCATCATTAACTGAGTGTGCCACAAAATGGACTGCAAAATTAGCCATTTTGGCGTAAACAGAGTAGAAAATGAAGAGCAACTTGAAAAAAGAAAGAAGAAAGGGAGCAAAAATAGGCTACATGTTAAGTGAACTCAGCAGACCGTAATGGCTGCCCAGTTGCGGAGAAGGGAGAATCGACTCTACATTACCGTCCCATCGACGGCAGTAATGGTCGCCAGAGCGCAGTCAGACCAGGGTTGAAGTAATTTCCCAACTATGACGCCCGGCTTTGTCGTTTGGCAAAATAGCCACAAAAGAAGGGGATAAGCTATAATTTTCGCTTTAAGCAGTGAAGAACAGCTAAAATTGGTAGTGTGATTGGCGCAGGCTGACATCAATTGCATCAATGAGACAGGCCCAATGCCTCTGTGTGAAAAGCTCTTTTCACTAATCAGAAAACTGAATGGTGTAACTTCTTAAGATGCAATAAGCTAAAAAATACGACAATTTCTTTTTTATTTGACTTGCGTTCATCAATGAAAAAAATTGAAAGTTGAAAAAGATGACATTCTTTGAGTACGACTCCAAGATGAAAAGTTGAAAAATCCATCGTAACTTACCTAAAAAGAAAGAAAAATGTAAACATTAGTAAAAGATATTAAAAATAATGAAAAAAGTTAGCAATAATTGCTTGTAAATTTTTATACTGATAATTATTATCTTCATCACAAATATCAAACACAGATATTGGGTTCAAAACCCCTTTCAGAAAGATAACTACCAAAAAGGCCTTGAAACTTTCCCTGAACACAAGCCAATTAAAATCGGCTTAAGCAAATTTCTGAACCGGAAACTTGGTTAGCAAAGAAATATGTAAATGTGACCAAGAGGGCAAACTTAAAGAGATAGACAGTTGAGCCAAAATTAGCGATGCAAAGTTTTAAATTAGAAGCGATTTAGTTTGTGCCAGATCGATGCAGCTTTTAGGTCGAAAAAGAGCGGCTTTAGCTGTACGCCTGGTTGAGTTGTCACTCAATAGGGAAGGGAACAGGGGCTTGCAAGGAGGCTAGAAAGTTGTGCAAGCATCGTGTTGAAGTGAACAATCTCGAATTACCTCGCCTCAATATTGCTCCATTTACATCTCTGCACAGTGACAGCAGACTGGAGTTCCAGAACTGGCCAGTACCGTCAGCAGAGCAGTCGCACCAAGTGCAAACTGTGCTAAAGACGGCTCGATCAGAAGGAAGGATGATGGTGATGATGATGATGGCGGTGGTGGTGGTGGTGGTGGTGGTGGTGGTGGGACAGCTCTGGTGGAGGAGACAAAGCTGCCAAATGTGCGCCACCGAGCAAATGGGGGAAATTGTTTTGACTTTGCCAGCCGACTTTGAGCTTTTCTGTTTACCCTGGACTCACTGAAAAAAAACTTTTCCTCCACTCCACTCACTCACTGACTTGTGAATGGTATGGAGCTCGCTTTCTTTCTCTTTCTTGCACTTTTAAATATTAAAATTTCAAATCGCTGCAACATTTGGCAATGAAAGCCTGTCAAGTCGACAATTTTCTGCTTCTTTACGCAACAAGAAAGACAGAGCTTCCAGACAACAGCCTGGCTGCCAAAGAGAGAGAAAGAAGGAGAGAGCCCGCATGGCACAAAGCGCAATTTGCCTGTCAAAGTTCGTTCTCTGAGCATTCTCCGAGACATGGCGTCGATAAGAGCGAGCGAGTGAGAGCGTCGACTGAAACGACGACGACGACAACACTACCGAATCGACGTCTCAATTTTACCTCTTTAAAACTTTTCAATAGACTCTCGCGGTGGCCATTATTAATATGGAGAAATGTCGCCAAATAGCGCTACAGCCTCTCCGTTTTGGTCTACATTGCGAAGGCTAATAACAACAAAGCGAGCAAGTGAATGAAGATTGCCTGCCAGCGGTAGAGGCACAGTTCGGTGTCTGTGTGTGTGTGTGTGTGTGTGTGTGTGCCCTGAGCTGCTAGAGCCAAAAAACGGGTGTACAGTGAAGAGGTGGCGGCGGAACATCCGCAGCCGCAACAGCACTGTGCGGGAACTGTGTTACAGTAGCCAGAGTGGGGACAGTGCAGCCACAGTTCACATCGAAGGTTGCTTTGTCACCGCAACAGCACCTTTTATGGCTTCGGACGACGATGAATACGCTGGCAAGGAAGCAGTCAACCCGCCAGTCAGCCAGGCAGACAATGCCCGGGCACTGCTAATCTGGCCATAATTGAACCGCACCACTCTCTGGCAATTGTCAGCCCAGCTTTCGTCTGGTCCGACAGAGGGCTGAGGCAGACAAAACAAGGTAGAAGACAAACAGAGAGCATATGAACGCTGGAGCGCATCGATTGCCGAATGTGTCTCGCTAAGGTGACCCTGCAAACATGCAAATTGTTGCAACGAGGACGAAGGGAAAAAGACCAGGCACACCTCGCTAGTAAGTGTCGACATTGAACTGCAGTTGACAGTAGCTTGTGTTCGCTTGGCTGCCTGGCATCCCAAGTAATGGCCATTAATGGGCGCAATCAGTCATCGAGGCATGGTGCAGTAGCGCATTGAGGGTATCACAAACAAAACACAGCTGAAATCGACTTGAATTGGGCCAATCAAATAAATCAAACTGTTACTAGTGTCATTGAAATGCTGGTGACTCCAAAATCAGACACTACAACACTGCTTATTGACTGCGTTTTGCACTGTCACAAATAAATCATCAAAAAAAATAATTTTTTACTGAGTTTTATTTTTGTTTTGTTGTGAGTAGTTATTTTGTTTTGTGTCGCATCTAGTGGATTCTGTTCACACTTCAAAACCAGGCGTCGAATGCAATCATGGTAAATGTCTAAATATAAAACGAGCCCTCAATTGGTGACTGCACTTTACACCTTTGCTTTCCTCGTTTACAGCACTCTGCAATTAGGTGCTAACAGTTCAATTTAAACTTCTATTGCACACTAAAACCAAATTAAAGTGAGGGAGAAGATAAATTTAAAGTTGCTGTCATGCATGCAAGTAATTAGGTGATTCTCGAAAAAGTAGCACAAATTGCAGTTGACTTGCCGTCTGACAATAGCAACAAAATAAATTTCATTACAGTCACCTCTGCCCTGTCTGCTCTGTTTTAGTGTTTCTGTGCCCGTTAACACTTCAAACAGGTGCAGAAGAGGAAACAGAAGAAGGTGAAGTGCTCTACTGCCGCTCACTCGGTGAATGAGCTGTGTTCAGAGAGCAGTCGGCCGACCGATCAATCGAGCTGAAGCAGCAGCAGCACCAGCAGGAGAAGCAATCGGCCACAGGTCAGCAGTGTGGTGCAGTTTCTCGGCTGCCAGTGAAGAGTACGGCCACGCAGTCAGCTGGACAGAAGTGTAGAATAGCCGCCTGGGCAACTCGAGCACTGTGTCGGCAAGGAGAGCACTAAGGAGCAGTGAAGAGGCATCAAGGGGCAACATCAACAGTATCAGGCAAGTGATGATGCTGTCGGCTGATGAGTTGCCGTCAATCAGTGAATGTAGTTCAAAAGGTAAATATTCACTGCTCGCCTCTATGAACGCTTTTGTGAGGCTTTCTACGTACACACACACAAAGAATAGAATAGATTGTCTGGGGAAAACAGCAGCAGTTAAAGGAAGCAGAAGGCAAGTAGGAAATGGAATTGCTATCTATGCGACCACCCTACACTACAAACTCATACACAAGACTGAAGTTTGGTTGTCTGCCAATGACAATTACTCAATTGTCTTATAAGTATAAAGCTTTAAAGTTCACTTAATGTCAGCACAAGTTAATTTGCCAGAGGCTCGCAAGTATCACAGCCGACAGGCAAGAGGGTGGACCAGAACAGTAGTAGTAGTAGTAGTAGTAGTAGTAGTAGTAGTAGTAGTAGTCAGCTGTGGTTCGAGTGGCCGGCAATTAATTCGAGCAAAGTCGTGCTTCGGACAGCAAGCGACACCAGCAAAGTTGCTGAGACATCAACAGAGGCATTGCAGTTTTCAAGAGGAATGCAGCGTCAGAGGGAGTGACCCGCAGAGCGGAACGCAAGCATCGGTGCAGTGTCAGTTTGTCGCACAAATGGACAGCGCGTAACATCGCCGTTTTGCCTCTCCACATTCAATTCACTTTTGTCAGCACAGCAGTCTCATTGTAAGTGCTTCCAGTGCTGAAGAAGCACAGATCAAAGCACATTGCTGATCAGCGAAAGAAGGGCAAACTTGGCACCGAGTGAGCGAGGAACTGTGAGCGCCTACCGACAGCTTCTGGCGTCAACGTAAATGCTTCAATGGACATCGAAATTCGCGCCAGCAGGCCCAAGAGTAGCTTCCAGTATGTAAGAGTAGTAGTAGTTATCGGTCGTAAATTACGTGTACCACTACTACTGCTGCCAAGTTGAAATGTGCAGTGAAGAGTGAGCAGAAGATGCACCAGCAAAGGCGGCACGTCAGCAGTATCGAGCGAGCAGAGATAAAGCAGCTTTGGCTTGATTGAAGTGAGCCTTCATTTCCACCAGTCCACCAGCAGTGTAATCAAATCGAGCCGAGCACAGTCAATCTTGCTCAGTAAGACACACACACAACTGATCTGCCTGCCTGTAAATCATCAGGCAGACCGCAACAACTGCAACAAAGTAGTAGTAACAATTGACCAGCACTGGACAGATTATATCAATTGGTGAAAGTGGACAGTACTATTGAGCATGTGGGATGAAGCACAGAACTGGGACGACATGAGTCGGTGAGTCACCAAGTAGTTCCGCTGTGCACTACAGCTGCTAATAAAGCAACCAGTCGAGCAAATGACAAGCGAACAAGCCGATTAGGTAATGGAAACACAGACACACACTGCGCACATGGTCACACTGGACCATAAATTAGGCCACTGCTGCAGTGGTGCTGCTCTCTAGAAGACTCTTCACTGTCCGGCAAGCTTTGAACAACTGAAACAACCATCTCAAACACCAGTAAACTTGGTAATTCAAGCAGATGGTATCATCCAAAATCAGACGATGCAATTAAACAATTAGCATTGATTCTTGCAGTTGAGAGGCAGATGTCGCCGGTCGATAGTGGACACTGTTTGCCTGCCTTTAAAAAGCAGCGCAATTTGTCCTCGGGTTATCTAAACTCAGGTAAACTTAACTTCAATGACCATTTGGTCATGCAACTGCAACTGAAGACGAGGCCTCACAGTGACATCACCACAGTAGTGCGACAGTGCTGAACCTGGAGCGCCACTGAACATTGTAGATCGAGAAAGAAAAAGCTATCAGTGGTACTGTTTGGCAATGACTTCCTTTCGCTTATCGCGCACAGGTAAGTGTTGCAGGCAACCAGAGCAGGTGAGCTTCACACAGCAGGCTGTTTACCTGCTATTCGATTAGTGCTCACATTCACTGCACACGGCCGATATGGTTCAGGTTTGGAGGCAGGCAGAGAGCTAGACTGGCCATTGGAGGAATGGGTCAATTAAATTGCTAGCCAGTGTATCTTATCGAGCGCTAAGCACCGAGCGAAATGCGCTACTGACATGAACATAAAAACTAAGTGATGCAAATATATTTTAATTATTAAACCATTCACTTGTCGTCAATTGCTTTTTATTTTTTATTGTTATTAATAATAAGAAGACGACAAATGACAAACCGTAAATGGCAATTTCAAGTGACAGTACTCTTGAATGTGCCTGTTTTACCGGTACTAATAAATTAGGAAACACAAAATAGCTTTGCTTAGTGGTCAGCAGCCAACGGTAATGCAGTCATTTAGATAATTGCGATTAATGTGCAAGGACAATTTGCCAGGTAAAACAGAGAATGCTGCTGATGTTATTAGTGCTGATGTGGTGCCATTGTCGGCGACATCAATTGACCGTATCAATCATCGCTCATTAAAAAAGGCATTAAACACCCGATTTGGAAGAAGCATCTATTTATAGCCCAATTTAGGCTACAACAGCAAACAATTAAATTGCCTATTTGAGAGAGTTACAAAGAGAAGCAGTGGTAATAATGGCATTATTAGTCAAAATGAGGTGGAGCGTAGATTACTCAGATGCGTGGTGCTGTCTTCACCGCTTCAAATGCCGTCTTCACGACATCTCACAGAAGATGCAACCACAAAGTATCTACAGCAACTTCTGATGAGCAGATGAGCAGTGGAGTGCTGTCGCTCGAATCTGTAGCAATGAGCGATGATTAATTTGCATGAGCAGTCAAACCTAATCGCCTGATCATGCCCACCGTCACCAGAGCCCACTGTCAGCTGGCATTGTAATGCAAATTGTCTCTACAGGACTGACAAAAGTCCTACTGCTCAACCTGGCAGCCTCCACAAAGACAGTCACTGACAGGAGGGAGAATCGATGTAATGGATTCGCAGCACGGAATCAACGTCAAGACAATTCTCTCTCTCTCTCCTTCTCGATGACATCAATAAGTCGCCACAAGTAAAGCAGCAGAAAGCAAATTGCCAAGACTGACAGTGTGCCTCGCGGGCTGGCAAGCTGGCCAGCCTGAAAAGCCTGCTACTGCTGGCGCCGAGTGTGCTTCGTGTGCCTCCTGTTGTGACCAAGACCAGGGCGGTCAGGACGGGAAGACTACGCAGAGGCTGTGGTCTTTCGATCTGTTTGTTTTGTGATGGCCATCTGCATATGAAAGCAGCAGCAACAACAGCAGAAAAGAAGGAGGACTGGCAAGAAAGCCATTGGAGGCATCATTATTGGGAACATGAGAAATGGCAAGTGCACCAATGCTGCTCGATTTACTGTCAATCTGACGGTGCAGTACACAGTCTGACAAGCTGATGCTTGCCACTGTTTCCCTTTCAGCCGTCTTCTCACTGGAGTACTCTCCACTGGCTGGGCATCGTTAGCAGAGGCATTGCCAGCAGCAGCAGCAGTAGACGATGCTCCACGAGGTGATTTGCAGCAGACAGAGCAGAAAAGGTGCTACAAAGGCAACTTGGAAGTGATGCAGTACTCGGCTGCAGTAGTGGACGACAACAGCAGGGGCAAGCAGCAGCACACCAGCCAAGTCTGACCCCCTATCTGTTCAGTACCTCTGCTCCACCACCACCACCACCAGCACTACCACCTTGTGCCAGTTGCAGATGATAGATGATAGATGAGAGCAAGCGAGAGCGACAGCAACCCGGCAAGTGCATCGCACACTTAGACTTTGTAAACCGATAACGAGAGAGTGGAGAAGAACAATTCACGAAGAAGGTACTACCTCTATCTATCTGCTCCCTCTCGACGACCATCTCCCCTGAGATTGCCAATTCGCTCGTTTGTTTCATCTCGCTTGGGCAATCTTAACTTATCTGCCGAGCACATTGCACGCGGACCAGGCCAAACGGTGGATGCCGCGCGGTGAAGGAACACAACAAAACAACCCCAGGCCTGGTCGACGCTTTTGATGCTAACGACAAGTGATGAGAGGGCACTAGTGTCACCAGTACTGCCACCGCACGTGAACTTCACCATTTTGACCTGTCACAGTCGCCTTCAAGGTAATGCGGCGAGAATCCGAGCGAATCAACTTGACAAAACTGGTGCAAAAGTTTCGTGCTATGTGGGGTGCACCATAAATCATGCACAAGGAAAGAGGCGCCATTGGTCAAACTGTGCGGCTGGACTCTGGTCGGACGATCTCCTCCGGTTGATCTGCCGAGGACTTGTTACTCTCCTTATCACCACACTGAAATCTGCTTAATTTGATCGTACAACACACTGCCTTCTTGGCAACTTGGCATTAATCGAAAATAATTAAAGCACAAACGGCTGGCCGGTTTGTTTGCACAGTTGTGTGTTTGTGTGCATTTTTGCACAGCTTTTCCACTGCGGTATTCAGTGTTTGTTTTGTCGGTTATGCAGAAATAGAGAGAGAGAGAGAGAGAGAGAGAGAGAGAGAGAGAGAGCGGGAGTAGTGTCAGCAATGGCAAAGGTAGTATCGTCACTGGCAATGTTGCATTGAAGGAAGCAAGCACAGAGTAGCGATGAAACTCGGAGGTAGCAGAGAAGCAGCGGCAGCAGCCTCTTCTAGTTAGTGTCGATCATCAAGATTCTGCCTGCGCCTGTGATGACAGTCAACACTGCTCGCTCTTATCGACAGCCGCATCTTAATCCGGATTCAGCAGTCTGCTGGAGTGAGCTTAGTCCGCAGCGCAGACGCGCTGTAATTGTTGTCCAATGCTGTTTAATTACGAATATAATTAAATTGCCAACCAAGTGCACTCACTCAAAGTCTAGGCACACTCTGCTCATTCTCAACTCATCACCAACTCTTGTCTTCCTTTCTTTTTCTTTTCTTCTTCTTCATGTTCCTCGACTACTTATCGCGCTAACCTATCGATTCGACCTTCACTTTCTCATAGTAGAGTAGAGTTAATTTGCCTGCCAGGTATAAATCATCCAAATGTGGCTCGAGCAGCACTGGTCATTTCACGGCTCAGCAACAAACAGCAGCATCACCATGACAGTACTCTGTTCACTAGCTCAGTCACTAGCCAAACTCAAGTACAAGTGGGAGATAAAGAGGAAAAGAAGGGGCAGACAGTAGTGATGACAGCTCCTGGCGGAATCGAGATCCAGACAAATAATGGTGCTCGACACGAGAGAAAGGTACAGAGTTGTCGCTTGGTTATTAAACTTTTAATTGAGCAATTCGAGTGAAGTGCCCTTTTGTGCAACGGCAGAGCACATAACAATCAAAAGGACAAGAGAAAGAGAGGCCATTCGTGCTCGAGTTGGCCCGTGCACGAGAGAGCGATCGAAAGTGGAGTAAAGTACTGAAGATTGCTGCAGTTGTAGTGCTTCGAATGGAAAGTACGTGTGACGGTGGGGAGAAAATAAAGAGAAAACACTCGACATTCGCCAGGCACTCTTGACCAGTAGTCGATCGCCAATGTGGTACAGAGCACTTGGAGCTACAAAGCACTCACAAGTGACACAGACAGGCGCTCCAAACAATCAGCCAGTTTCAGTATCAGGTCAAGAACTATGTCTGCAATTGGAGCATTCAATTTGACTAGAAGACGCCTTAATCAGAAGGCTCAAGAAACAAAACATTTGATGACTCACAAGTGCATTTATAAAATATAATGCTTCAAGTTCTACTATTGGCCCAACAATGTCTAGTGAAAACTATTCTAATTTATATTTTTACTAAACACAGCTATAAACCTATTTTACAACCTGCACTTTTGTGATTTTACAAACATTTCCTTCTAGCCTTTCAATGGTACGTGCTTTTCAGTGAATCCCTCACCTACTAACAATCAATTTGTTTTCAAGGCTGCAAACTCGAACGAACTAATCGGGGAGCGTTTGATGACAAAAGAAGGTGTTCAGTCGCCTTTCATTCTCAAATCCTTTATAGCTGGCGGTGCCTTTGGTCAGGTGTACCGAGGCCTAAATGAACGAACAGGACAGCTAGTGGCCATCAAACTGGAGCACAACGATGCGCCGCACCGACAACTGTACCTTGAGTTTGGTTTTTACTTGAAACTGGGCAAAAACTGTCCCTACATTCCAGCAATTTATTTCTTTGGCATAGTCGGCGAGGTGTGGAACGCCCTTGTCATGGATCTCTTGGGACCCTCGCTAAAAAAGCTCTATGAGACACTGGGCCAGTTTAGCGAACAGTGCACAGCTGCAGTAGGCGTCAGTTTGATGCGCATTTTTAGCGACTTTCACAAAAAAGGCCTACTTTTTCGAGATGTCAAACCGGACAACTTTCTGGTGGGAAGACCCAACAGCAAAAACGCACACTCCATTTACCTTATCGGTGAGTACTGTTTTACTTGCATTGATTTTCAACTTTTGCCTCTTCCATTGCAGACATGGGTCTAGCCAAGGAATGGCGTGACGAGAATGGTCGACACATTTCTTTCGCTATTGACAAGCCAATAACCGGAACTCCTCAGTTCATGTCAACTAACATGCATCAGAATCAGGAGCTCTCAAGACGTGATGACATTGAGTCGCTCATCTACGTGCTTATCTACCTTCAAACGGGCACACTGCCATGGTTTGTGGTAGACGAAGAGGTAGGCAAAAACATGAGAAAACGAGTGGAAAAGTATGGTGAACTGAAGGGTAATCTGAGTGCCGAAGAAATCTGCGTCAATATGCCGCCTGCTTATGGAAAAATTTTAAAGAAGATTCGTAAGCTAAAGTTTGTTGAAGCACCCGACTACAAAGACTACATTCGTAAACTGGGCTCGGTGCTAGCGGAAAGTAGTATCAACCTCAATCGCCTCGAAAAGGCTTTTGACTGGAATCGTTCTCACACTAGACGATCAAGGTAAGTGAAAAAGAAAACTTTAACCAAAACTAATTTTACTATATTGCTGCAGACCAACCCGACGGTCGTCCAAAAGCCGCTCAAAAAATGTTGGAACCAAAGGCTCTCGAAAACATTCCTAATCAGACCTCAGTTGTACCTTTTTCAAATAGTTTTTTAATAAAAGATCACAATCAAAGAGGCAATGTTGTTTATGTTTTCACTAAAGAGAAAAACAATCATTTTTGCTGTAAACTAATCGTGAATTTGAAAAATTATTTCCACAAAATGCTATGAAGAGTAGTGGTCGTACATACACGGTAAATTAATGTCGTTTTTCGATGGCTTAATTAAACAAGAAAAGCTTGTTTAAAGCATCATCAAAATGCAGTAAACTAATGTGAATTTAAAATAAAATAAAGTTTGAGTTCAGCGGATCTGGTGTCAGTGCTGGTTCTGGTGGTGAATGACAAAGAGTGAATTTCTCCACTAGCCATTCAGTGAGTGAAAGCGTAAATCTAATTACAAAATCATTACAAATGGAACTGCGCCACTAATTAGCCATTTAATTGTTGTGCTATGCAGAGAACAAGTCCGGAATTGTCAGCTAATTCCGCTGCAAGCCGCAGAGGCCCTGGTGCACTGAGGACGACCCGAAAGCAATGCCATCCATTGTGTGAGTGCCATCCTCATCCTCCATCCTCTGACTGCTTGCCTTTGTTTTGATTACTTGCCACTTGCGCTCGAGTCATTAGTGTTGACATTAGAGTTGCTGGCTTCAGTCACTGGCTGCTGCATTCATCTGGTCGACCACCAGAGGCAGCAGAGGACTTCACTTCAGTGCAGAGGAATGTTCAACTCGACCCGTGGCGATAGCTCTCTTGGGTGCACTCTACAGCAGTCCAGAGCACACAGACTGTTGGGCGATTCATCCAACACACTGCAGCACTTGCTTAGTTCAAGCATAGGTTTAAGGCACTTAATCATCAAGAGCCAGCGCCACTTTGTCTGCAGATCTATCCGAAGAGGGCAAGACAGTGCGCCCAGTGTAATTGAATAACTATGGCGGGCGAGTCAAATAGAGCACTTGGTGTTGTTGCTAGACGCCAATAGAGAATGTGTGCTTGTATGTGTGTATGGCGAGCACTTCGATCCACCAGCTACAATGAGCGCGAATATCTGCAGTCTCAAATTACATCTAGCGGTTTCGTTTCAATTTCCAATTGCATTTGCATCGACAATAGTCAAAGTAGTGCAACGTCAATTTCTCTGATTGCCTCGCTGGAACTGGCACTGTAGTCCACGAACGTGAGTGACTCGGCCAAATTACAACGCTGCCCTAACAAAAGGACACCTTTGGCAGTGCACCAAGCCGGGCACACGTGATAACAAGGGCAAATCAAAGAAGTGCTCAATTAAGAGGGCGAGATCGTGATGATGACACAGAGTGGACACTGAATGGAGCAGTCAATTCTGAGCAATTGTGTCAACACGACACTGTTCACTGTCAAAGAAGTTTGACAAAGTCACAGTGCCGGGCTTTTTTGGAAAGTTGTGTCTTCAATTTGACCAGCGGAAAAGTAAAAACACTACACTACACAAGTACAAAAATGAAATGACCAGTGCTGCAGATATTCAATTGCAAGCAAGTGGCCTAATGAAAGTGCCGCACCACAAAATCGATGAAAACGCATCAAATGACCAATGCAGCAGCGGGCAGACAGGAAATTTACAGCAATCGATCTTGATCATGAAGGCCGACTTTATTTATGTTTGCAGCGCATTGCAGCATTGTTGTAGTCTCAGAAGGACCTAAGTGAAGAGTAAACAAGCAAACGGCGCTCAGTCGGACATGTCCGAGTAGTTGTTGATCCGGAGAGAAAGAGAGCACTGGTGACAGAAGCAGGCGGCAGTGGGCGCCCAATGCGATGGGCAGTGCCTGTCACCGGAACGGCACTCGAGTGGAAGCGGCCAATTGGCATCAAACACTGCCAAGACACATCTCGCGCACTCGATCCTTCCAAAACTCAAATAATGTGGTCAGTCATTGCTCAAATATTAACTCGGTCACTGCTGCAGCCAGAAAGTGCAAGTGTGTGCACACACTGACCACCGAATTGGAGCATAAAAGTAAAAAAATTGAATGATATTGCCTGCGAACTAATATCTCCATTTATTTCTTTGCATGAATGACCGCCAAATGACGAGCAAAATAAAAAAGACAAACCCACATAAACAAAAAGAGAAAACTGCATTTCTTGGCCAACAGCACTGGTCTTAGCGTCCTGTAGTCTCTAATTGTCGCGTTTGAAAAAGAACAGAAGATTACCACTAAAAAGAAATAAAGTTAAACGTCAACAACGACATTTAAGGGCAAAGAACCAGGCAAACAGACAAAAACTGTCTGTTCCAAGATTGCATTTGAGGATGCTCACTGTTGAAAGCTAATCGTTTTGAGCCGTCCGGAAAAAGTGCCTGCCATGTTTGCCTTTTAACTCGTATCCTCCAATTGACATTTCTGTTTTGCAAACGCAGCATTGCCCGAATCTTCATCATTCTCTTCTTTTTGGTGCCCTCGTAATCATTGAAAGTTAACTATTCAATTGCAGTGCTCAAAGAGTAGGCAGAAAAGAATGTTGGATTCAATTGGCAAAAGATAAGACAACTGAAGCAATAGAAGTAGTGCCTGTGGCTTACTTCTCTGTGAGGAGCCTGATACAGCTTCTGTGTTTGCCAACTGCAATGAAGATTGAATTGGTTTGTTCACGCCGCCTGACAGAGTTCAAGCATGAATAGCACAATCGGCTGCTGCCAAAGATTGCTGGGAAACATGAGAAACTGCAAAGCTAGGAGTACCAAAAACTTCCGAGTTTGCTTCCACCAGCAATTCCTTAAAGACGATTCACATCGACTTAATCGAATCAAATGCAATAAAACAAAGAATTTAATCGACTGCCAGTCAAAGTGTGGCCATGGTAAAGAATATATCGAGTAGAGAGTGTGGTCGCTTGAGAGAGTGACAGGAAAATTTGGTGGCAGCGAGAGAAAGAGCTCTGAAAGGAAGAAAGAGTGGCCAACGAGACGTGCAATGCACTCGCTTGCGTGATGTCGCTCACTCAGAATGTGTTTGGTTGGCCAGAGAACGGCACGGACACGGAATGGCCACAAAATAACTCACTGGTATCACCACCATTCAGACCAGTTGATGTTGGTTGGCTGATCACACAGTGGTGTCTTCGCCAGCCTGGAAGTGACTTTGACCGCCTGGTGCAGTGCACTGCATTGCAGCCATAATCAAAACAGGAATGATCATAAATTGTGGCCTCTGTCACTCGTCGGGTGCACGCTATTTGGCAAAGCGAATAATTACAATTAGAAGAAGGAGCTTGGACTAGACAGCGAGAGGCTGGCGAGAGAAGCGTCGAGCTAGAAGCTTGAAGATCAAGAGTGAAGACTGTGCCTGTCCGCTGTCTGTACAAAGAGTGGCTCAATTGACCGCTAATTAATCGGCTTAGCGATGATTGAGTCTGCCGTACTAGCCACCACTAGCCCTTAGGCACCGACGAGAGGCTGAAAGCACATGGCCATGTGTGACGCTGACCTGAGCTGACATCCACACTCTCTCATCCATTCTCGCCATCAGTCGGCCAGACTTTTCACTGCGATGTTATCCTATTTCTGCTGCTGCTGGTTGTTAGTTTTTTATTTGCAACTGCAAACATACTCTCACACTCAGTTGGGCTGAATATGACAAGTTTTGTTTGCATTAACTCTGCGACAAAAGTCGCCTGTTTAACTTTCAGTTGCCTGTTTGTGTTCTTGACCTTATCGAGGCAAGGACCTTCCTTCTTCTTTGAGTGGCGGCAGATAGGAGAGTGCAGTAGTGCTGCTCTGAAGACGGCTCAAAGGAAGGCTCCATGAAGTAGAGGAAACAGAGCAACTGCGGACAATAAATAAAAAGATTCTCATCTGCGGCAATTCGACTCATTAGATAGATGATAAACCTGTGTGAGCATTGTAAATAGCCCTAATAAACGGCGCCGATAAGAGCAGCGGCAGTTGGACTTTCTGGAACTGGCGGCACTTCAGCAGAGTGACATTGCCTAATGCAATGCCAACCTAATTAATTACAAGAACACTAAGCGCCAGAGTTCTCAACACTCTTCGGTGACTTCATTGTTGTGAAGTCAACAAACTTGGCCAGCATTGCTTTCCCGAGTACACTTCTGCGCCAGCATCTGGTTAATTGCACTAAGCAAAGGCGCCACTTGGGCACTGGCTGTCATCACTCGCCACTGGCCACCACGCAATGGCCACCAGAGCCGATCAAGGCGATCGTTTGTCGATCACGAGCTGGCAGACACAAGCTGACAAGCCTCATTGCAGAGCAAGTGTTAATGTGCAAAACATTGCACTAGCTCAGCCAAAACATTAGTCAATCAATTAGGCAAATCGAAGGATACATCTCAGTTTGAAAGACAAGAGCAGTGCAGTTCGGTGGTGCAAGCACACACTTTTGTCAGTGAATCTCTCTCCTCTGCCCTTTGGCGCTGGCTAATTGGCACTGCAAAGGCAAAGACCCGTTCAGACAACATAGAAACATCGTTACCGTGAACGTGTAAATGAACAAAGCGTCGTCCAGGTAAGCCAGTGCTTCAACCACGATGCCGGGGCTAATGGTGCAAAGGTGCACTGTGGAGCAGTGTGAAGGCATCATCGGAGCACATCACTCATGCCATCCTCGATGACCGTCTTCTGTGCTCTCTCGCCAGTAGACAGCCAGACATGCAGTGTGTGTGTGTGTGATACATTCGATAGCCTGACTGTGCAGTGTGAGCTGAAAACAGGATCTCCCCGAATCGTGAGGTAATGATGAAAACGAAATGAAACTAATGCCACGATGACCATTGATGGCATATGTGATCCTATGTAAACACGGCTCTGGTGGAGGGGTAGGAAAGGTAGTCTCCCCTTGAAGAGAGGCAGTGAAAGAGATGGGCGAAATATGATGGCGATGAGTGCGAGATGGAATCTAATCTGCATGCACTGACAATGTCGGTGAGGTAGTGCACTGAGCCACTAGTGCTTGTGCTGCTGCCCAGGCACAGTCAGAGCCCAATCTGGTCACGCAGATTGTTCACACAAGATGGTCTGTGTCAGTGAGACGGTCTTGGTGTTAGACAGGTACACACACACACACACTGCTAACAGGTACAGTGGCCCGTCTTAACGACTCCTCATGTTTGGTGTCAAGTGACCACTTGCCATCAGGAGATCGCTGCATGCTCTGAGCCCAAATCATTGCCTTCAGTGGCCTGTCTGCCGTTCGCAGTGCAGTACCGAATGCGCTCAAATTTGCCTAATCTAGTTAGTTTGTATCTGTTGTGTTTGCCGGTAGAAGCAGCCACAGTTTGTGTTGTTCTTAGCGAGCAGGCACCTAGCTCTAATAACGATCCTGCCACAGACCAGTGTGCGGATGGTAGTAGTGAGAAGGCACGGGTGACGACCAAAGAGTGTGGTCAGGCATAGTAATGAGATGGACGAAGGCGATGAGACGAGATGAGAAAGAGAGAGAGAGAGAACGATGGGTAGCGCTAAATTGGAGTACTAAGACGAGCAGAGAGAAAGAGAAGCCAGCCAGGGACGAGGGTAGAAGGCAAATCCTGCACCACACCCGCACAAACGATAAGGTGATGACGATACTAATAACTGGTCTGCTCTGATGAGATGCATCTGAAGCAGGGAGCACTTGTGCACAGTGCGCCACTGACCGAGGGCCACTGGCACTCTCTGCTCTCTACGGTCAACTTGCTAATCGCAATCACCGAAATGTGCCTTCAGAGAAGCAGAAGCATCCAACAACAACACCCACTGACTGCATTAAAGCATTAAAGGCACTTCTTCTTCTTCTATCAACACGCCGATAATCGCCACAGTTCAGCAGCGCATCAACAGCATCAGTCTTAGCTGCAACAGAAGTTTGCATGATATGCAAATGAAGAGTAGCGCAAATTAGAAAAGCATAAACAAACAAACAAACAGGTAGTGAACGACAACAGAATGGCATGATGTGGGAGCGATATGCGTACCTCTGCGCGGAATCGAGCAGGTAAAATAATGGTATCACTTAATTAATTTACCATAAAGCAAAGCCTGTTTTCTCTGCTCAAATTTACATTTCAGTACTATCAGAATATGCGCTCTAAATCTTTAATGGATCAATGACAAAAAGAACACACACCATGAAATAAAATGACCCTCAAAACATATTATTTTGTCGTAATTTAAAACTGTTTGAATGTATAAACTTAAAATGCATAAACTTAAAATCAAGCACTATACAACATTATAAGCTGAAAATACCTTAAAAATTACAAAAAATAGTAAATTTTAATAACTTCAGTAATCAAAAACGATGAAGTTTAAAGTCAATAATTTGATGGTGGTGTTAAAGCTTTTGCAAGAGCGATAAGATGTGCCAGGCAGTCAGCAACATGAAAAGTCATTTTTAATTAGGAAAACTGTCGCAAACTTCAACATCGCTGTCAAAGGTGCTGAGGAGCCGACAAGGAAAGCCGTCCGTGAGTGAGTGGACACTGGCATCTACTTGGTGCAAAGACTACCGGCAAAAGGTAAAAGTTGTTGTAGCATCAGCGTACGTATTCTCAAATGATTCCGACGATTGACTGCTTTCTAAAGAACAGTCGTCTTCTTCTTTGGAAAAAGGCAGTCATCGGGCGGCAATTAGTAGCCCAGTAGTAGTAACAGTAGTGCCAATGAATCAATCATAATCAATAGAGAAGGTACGAGTTAATTAACTGGTTCAGGCAAACAAGTGCAGAGCTGCAGCTCACCATGACGAGAAGAGTTGCTGCCTGTCGATGATGATAAAGACGAAGCACAACAGTCTGCAGCAGTAACAAAAAGACAGTACAGCGACACTGGACGAGCAGTCACGAGAGAAAGAGAGGGACAAGAAGGCACCGAGGATGAATGCTGGCAGGCTCGCAGATCCATCAATGCGCCTGTCTCAGCCAACAATGGCCCCAGTCTTGGGCTTTGTCTGCCTGCCGCTGCCGCAAAGGAAAGGATTAAATTGCTGGCAATTGCTGATTCCACACAGATTGCAGCGGCGACAACCAACGGCGCATCGTCCGGTCAACAGGGGAAGGAAGGAAAACACATCGGATCGAGACAGTGAGTGAGTCGGGAAAACAATCATTTGTAGTGGCAGTGTCAAGTCGCCTTCGTTCAAAGGGCACCGTCGACAACAAACAAACCACCGCTCTCTGTTTGGCCTGTGTATGTGCAATGGCAGACAGGCACCAAGGGATGGCAAATTGGATTGAGCGATTCTACGCTTACCAATTGATAAGCTCGCCATCTCTTCTCTCAAGACAGCGATCCTTTATTTGCGTGAGCTGAGCAAATTATTCTGCCAATAAGCAAGGCAGGCAGCGAGACAAAGCAGCACTGCGAAGACAATTTACTACACTTTCCATTACCTCCGTCAGGGTAGAGTAGAACAAAATCGCATAATTTTGGTGGATAAATTTGCCAAACAGGGAAATGCAACCGATCGAATGGAAGACGAGGACGAGAGAAGTGCACTTCACTTTAGCAGACGATATCGCCAGAATCGCGCGCGCACGCCATCAATCATCGCAGTGTTCTCTCTCACAAGCTCTCCAGTTTTTGCCCATCTTCTTCTCGAGACAGCACTAGCGCAGTAGTGAAGACAACAGAAGACTATCAAAATGCTACATTTTTGCTTACTGAGCTAAATAATGGAATGAGGGCAATGTGGTCTGCTGATTAGCATCACTGCGAGCACTGAATGAAAAGACAAAAAAGCACTGCGTCATTCATTGTCAAGTACGCGAGGGGTAAGTGTGTACGACATTGCCGGCTTCATCGACAGTGCCACTGGCCAGCAACTTCCTCTCCCTATTTGAGTGTTCATTTGCCGGTCAGTGGCTCTTTCCGAGCTGATGCACTCAAATGACAACACTGACAACCTTTGAATGCTTGGCAAAAACTCAATTAAAATGCACCAGTAGCAGTATGCTTTTAATGTCAAAAATGTAATTGAAGTTTTCATCAAAAAGAGAAAACATGTACCTAAAAGCAAATGGAGCGCACCTCAATTTACCTAAAGTGCCTTTCTAATAGCAAAGTACAGCTACAGAATCTGAGAACCCTTTCATTCAAAGCTGGTAGTTTTCATTGCCAGTTGTCCTAGCAAGAGTGATGGATTGAGAAAGTCAAGTGTGGAAGCAGTGGCTGCCGACCAGAAAAAAGAAGACTTCAACCAGCACGTGCAGTATTACTTGAACACAGTCACCAAGTTACAGTGCTAGTAAGTTATCAACACGTCTGCCACCGAGCAGAGATTCATAGCATGAGTAACTCGATGCGAGAAGTTAGTTTAGGCGCAAGTTGACTGCTCTTCAAGCAGACTTCTCCCGCTTCTGCTTCTGCTGCTGCTGGTCTTCGCTGGTCTATCTGCTGAGCAATCATGCAAATGCGAGGCAGTGGAGCGCAGTGCAATAATAATTAGAGCAACACCAGAAGACATCTTGACATGGAGACTCGACGGAGGAGCTACCACCACTGCTGCACGAGTGCCACTTGTCCTACCGCACACTGTGAGCCAGCAGACGCCGTCGCCAACGCCGCTGCCACGGCCGCATCGATTGCCAGGCGACGCCAGCCAACTACCGTGACAGAGCACTGCTGCTGCTGCTGGCGCAGTGTCCCCCTGAAGGGCACACACCGAAGGTTCCTCTCAACGACTGCTGGGGCACCCTTTTTGCGCCGACAGTTCCACAGAAGCACACAGACGAAGAAACTCACTAACATTGGAATCATATTCAAATTAAGCAATTAAATGAAGAAAAGATCGATGCTGGCAGACGCCGACACAGCAGTGACACTGCCTGCCAGGAAATGTTGGCGTCGGCGGATGGAAGATGTTCTTCTCGGGAAGAGAAAGAGACTGCCGAACACCCTCTGGAGCCCTGCTGAATGCCAGTGAATGCTTTGACAGAGAGCAAGTGCAAGCAATGGCAGCGGTGTGCACTTCATTCGGCTCTCCTTCCTTTTCTCTTCCTTCCTTTGTCGCCACTCAGTTGGCAACCTCAATGCAAACTCGGTCCATTCGACGGTGTATTGTCTGCAGCAGTGTGCGACGCACAGTCAGTCTGTGTTGGTGGAGCAGCTGACAAAGTTGCTGCTGCTGCATGCAAGCAGTACTCTAAATTAAGAGCTAATGAGACCTTAATTAAGCTGCCTGTATTGCACCCTCTACTTTTGCAGTGAAGAGAGAATATTTTCGTTGTAATAAATAGATTGAAAACATGCAAAGAGTACCAACTAAAAGTAATAACGCACATTGTGGTGACTGACCACGAACATTGGACAGTAAACTGGGCACTCATGTTGCGGTCTTGAGGCTATCAAATGTGTGCCACCGACTACACACAACTTGGTTACCTTCAATAAGAGCACAAACAAACTAGCCAATAGCTCTTGCCTTAATACGTCTACCTGCTGCAATATGTTTGCACAAAGCACACGCCACTCTTGACTAGATGGCTACGACATTGACCAAAAAGACAACAACAACAGTCTATCGATGATAATAATCACCGATCAGTGAACCACAAACAACATGCACGCGCAATAAGGGGCACCAATTGAAAGGGCAATTGTGATTTCACTCAGCTTTAATCGAATTACCTCGATGGCAGGCCAATTGAGTGGTCAAAAAGAAACATATGGCCAATGTGTATCCTAAAAAAGCGATCTAAAAGCGATACATGCCTTATTTACGTCAAACTTGCTCGCATTTCCTTTTTTCATAAGTACGGAACAAGTAGAGCACAAGTGAATGCACTCGCTTGGTTTTTTAACGGTCACCGATGATATTGCAGTGTCATCAATAGAACAAGCAAGCAATGAAAAAGGCAAATAAATTGGCGAAAAAAACAGAGATAAACAGATAAATGGTAATAATAAATTTAGATTCCCAGAATTATCCTAATGATCGCTTTAGCGCAGTAACAAAAAACCAGCTCGGTGTCGCCGATGATAGGAAATCGCACTGCACCAGTAAAGAAATTGCGATTGATTTGAGAAAATACAGCTTCAGAAAAAGCTTCATTTGAAGTGTGTACTGTTAAAACAAGCGAATTAACTTTAATTCGTCGATGTCTTCAATTGCAATTAATCTTATCAACTATTTGCCATGGCAGCAGGCAAATGATTACAATTCGATTATGGCCCAGGACAGAATGTCGCAATTTGGCAAGACTTGAAACAGAATAGAAGCACACAATGAAAGAGCCAAGCGCTTGCAAGAAAGAAAATAGTGCCAAGTGCTCGTCCTTTTTTCTCTTCCCCTCCAAACTCGGCGCCTTTGTCTTGACCAGGCACTTTACTTTGTCTCTGTCTGTCCGTTTGTGTCGACAGAGCCAGCGCCAGGCCAAGATAAATTCGAGCCAACGACCAGTGGAGTAAAACTTTTGATTATTTTGTCAAGAATGCAATCACAAGCGAGCGCACCAACTAATCCCGATCATTTATTATGTTGACCGAGGCACCCTCAATCGAGTATCAAAATCCTTGGAGCATATCGCTGCAGCAGAGTCGACGATGACGTCGAGAACTATCTTGCCAAGAAACAGTGCAATGGCGGCAGGCCATCTTGCTGCCAAGACTGTTTTCCTCTACCACTTTAGACCACTGTCCAGTACTGTGAAGCAGCAGCACTTCAAACACTGGTGACTTACTTTTTCACTGCCAATTAGACAGCGCGTGCTGGGAACTGCTCTACTTTGTGCAGATCAAATTGAGTTAAAGAGTGAGAGAGGTTACCCAGTGGGCGCCTGTGATGACGTTGCCTAGGTTAAGTCACACTTTAGTAGGAGCAGACATTGCTACCATTACCGGAGCACAGGCCAATGTGCGAATGCGAATGTGCATGCATGAGGGCTACCGACGACGACGACGACCGCACGTCCAGACAGGAGCCGCCAAGCAGCGTGAGGCTCAGCACTGCTCTCCATTCAAGTAAATGATAATTGAGAGCCAAGATTGCTTGTGACTAAGACAAAGCTCACAGAGTAAGTTAGTCGGTGAGCTTGAACATGGAAAAACAAACAAAGGCTCATAGACAAAACAACACAGCCGGACATAGGTGGTTGCAGAGGAGTGCAGCAGGCCAAATTACCACCAGCACTAAATGGGCAAAAGTGAAAGGCAACAGCAGCAGTGCATACCAAGAGTAGAGCAATTTGAAGCCACATAATCAAGTGCCCAAGTCAATCTTCAGACGGTCCCCTGAGCGGCCTCTGCCTCCGATCATCAGTCGAGAGAGAATTCTGCGAAGAGGCAGTGTTTGTGGTGGCAGTGAAAGACCATCAGCAGCACCACCACCACCAGCAGCAGGAACAGTCATTCATCGGGCTTGTTAGTCTGGAAGGTGCACGACGAGGAAACACAAGCCTGAACGTGGTCGACAAACAGAGCAACAACAGAGAGTGCAGCATGGGAAGAGACGGCAAAAGAAGGAAGGCAGCAGAAAGAGCGTCCTCGTCGACGTCGTCGTCCTCGAGTCGAACCGGGCGACTTGACAGGCTGTAATAAGCTCGCATGCACAGCGGTCCCGACAATAGGAAGGGCAGGCTCGCCTGTTAGTGACTCGTTATGTGCTACTCGGGTCTGCTACACTCTAGCTGTTCTTCTTCTTCTTCTCAGTTTGCCCTCTCACTGCTCATCACTTGCGCCAACTGAGACGGTGATAGTCGTCGATCGGGAGAAATTACAGTCTGCAGTGGGTGAGGACTGCTGTCAGAACTGTGAAGGAGAGAGGGGCTGATGATGAACAAGACAAGAGTTAGCCAGTGTGCGCACAGTATGCACAGACATTCAGCCACCGATTCTACCGCCAAATGGCATATCACCGAGCCAGCCACAACATGTTGAATAATTGCAATCACTGCTGTAGACGTTGGCTGCTGCTGCTGCTCCATAAACAAGTCGACCACAAGAATATGCCTCAGCCTGGCTTCATCCAACTACTACAACAGCAAAAAAACGCAAGGCCAAACGCTTTTGCAGTGGGCAACAGAGCGCTTCCTGCAGCAATAACAAATGGCAACTTGCCTCACCAAACGAGAAATGATGTTTTTTGTGTGTTGTGTATCCACCAATAGCTCAAAGGAAACTCAGAGCAATCAGATGGCTAGAGTATATTGGCAACGGTTCGATGCATCGGCAAATGATCAATTTAAGTGGCAACAAGTCAGGCAGACTGGTTGGCTGGCTCCATCACCGGCGATCTCCTTTCTGATCAGATTCGATGGTGATGCGAAGAGTGCTGATGATGAAGTGTGCACCGTTTTCAGTCAAAAAGGAAGCTCACCTAATCTCAAGTTACATTTTTAATTATTGCTCAGAGCAACATCGCATCACTCGGCCAGTGTCACACTGCAAAAGTGCGTGTAGCGATGCAGCGATGATAAGCGAGGCACAACGGAAATAATAGAAAGGATGGCTGGCGGCACGGCTATGTGACCAATCGGCAGTGTCGTCGTCGCAATCGGACTTTAAAAGACACTCTGACAAGCACAAGAAAAATCTAATTAAAAGATGAGAGTGCCTGATAAAGATGTGCCTCTCTGTCTCTCTCAGTGCGGCAACGTGCCATTGCACTCTCCGGCGATCTATGCATGCAACAGCGCCAGAAATGAGCCGCAAGGAAGCCCGGCAAAACAGTTCCAGGCCTCTTGCTCTAGTGACGCTCTTGTTTTCTATGCTGACATTTTTAATTAATTCTTTTTAACAGCTAAAATGTTGCCCACGCTGCTCAATTTGTCCGCCCTTTGCGCGCAAAAAGCAGTGCTTGGAATTTGACTAAAGAATGAGACTTGATGCTGCTTGCTGCAGAACTCGACTGTCTTTTAGCTGGCAAGTGCAAGTGATTGTGACAACGCTCAGCAACAGCAACGGCAGCAGTTGGGAGTGATGATGATGATTTATATTTATATTTATAACGAAGCAAAAACATGCAAGGCGGCCACACGACGCAGAAGGAAGGGAGCACTGTGTTCCACCAAGTGTCGGTAAGGAGCACTGAGTGGGCAATTGCCATCGACAGGCAAATGTGCCATCATCAAGTTCAGTTACAGTCGAGTAGTGACGCTAACAATGATCAGATGCAGAGCAGTGCCAGAAGAAGGAGGAGGAATGAATGAATGACTGAATGGAGTGAATAAGTGAAAGAAAGCCATCGCCAATTGGCCAACATCGATTCGCTCTGTTTTGCTAAGCCTTTTGACCATTAAGGCGGAAATGGCGGTACAGACTGCAAGAGCGGTGTGTGCTCAGCAGCACAACAACGGACAACGGTTATTGTCTCCTATTGGCACCGAGAGATAGAGAGCGAATCGAAGAGGAGAAAAGAAGAGGGCAATAAGGAGAGGCACAAATTAAAGCCAATTTGCTATGGTCAGAAAATCGATTCGCCCAGAAAGAGCTTATTCCATCTAACTCCAATTGGTCGCCGTTTGCACACAGTGCTCGCAACAATAATAAACAGACGCCTTGGTAATGGACAGCACCGCTGTGGTGGTGGTAGTGCAGGCAAAAGGCAAAACGGCAAAATCCATTTTGAATTTGTCTGCAAATCGATAGAAAGCTATTACATTTTGCAAGGTAAATTGTTTAATAATTCCACCGTTTGGCAGACGTTTGCCGAACGAATGGCTAAAGTGTTTGAGGAACAGCAACAACAGCAGAACAAAGGGCGCCAGCAAACGAGCCTGCAGTGGTGGTCGCCAATTGCCGAGAAAGCCATTGTGAGGCTACAATTAAAAAAGTGCTCAGCCGATGCTTCGAATGTGCTCTCTGTTTGGTTAGATGCACCACTATTTATAACCTATTGGTTTTCGACTCACCGGAATGGCCTTTCTCCTCCACTTGTGCTGCACTTCAAGTGCACTGGGCAGCATTCAAGTGAAATGTGAAGCCAAAACGGTAAGTGAAGCGAAATAGAGATAGAGAGGGAGAGAGATGGGTGAGCAATGGCCAATAGTATCATTAACTGACAGGTCGGCTCGGGTCAGCAGTTGGCCGCAGTTGGCAACAACACAAATTAGCTTTCTTGGCGCCACACTTGCCGATTTGTGCTGTACCAAGTTGTGGTCGTCCTCACTCGCCTCAGTCTGTGCCAGCCATTTGCATTGACTGGCTGGCCAAGACGGCAGCAGATAGAGCAAGTTGAGCCGGTTGATGAATGACGAAATCCTCTTTCTCTCTCACTAGCTCAATGCTTTGTCATATTGCACCGTCACTGAGTGCCGTCAAAGGCTGCAGAAAGTTCCCACTAGAAGTGGGCCAGTGCGTCGTTTGCTGATCTACATGTTTACGTTGTAATCTTTTAATTGCCTAGCTACAGCAGAGCAAACAAGCCAAGTTGTGAGTTAAGGATAATCAACAACTTATTTACTAGCCTAAATGGAGATTCATAGATCTGACAGAAAAGGATTCCTACACAAATTAACTGCAAACTGTTAGTATCGGTTGCTGAAAACTCACCTTGTCTGGCGTAAGATGATTGAAGAGTGAGCAAAAGAAAGAGAAACGAAAGATAAACACAAAATGGCGAATTGAATCTTGGCATTTTAAGTTGAGCTGAAGATGTGCTGACTGGTGATGATTTTGAAGTAGAAGGAGAAGTTGAAGATGAAGCAGATGATGATGATGGTGATGATGATGACGAACACAAGAATGGATGCACTAGGGACGAGAATGATGATCGAGTGGACGTGATCGACGTGAAGGAAGAGGGCCACTGGAGCCAGGAGGAATTGGAAATCAATTGGCAACTAGTGTGGTGATCGGCGACGGAGTGGATTGTCGCCGATGCTGACGCCGCTGCCGTTGCCGGTGATGAATCGCTTGTCACCTCGTGTCTGCAGGCATCGCTTGGACGGTAAAGATGAGCTGCTGCAGCTGCATCAGCAGAAAGATGGCTGAAGTTGCCGTCTGCCATCTTGGTGCATCCACTCTGCTGCCAGTGGCGATTCGGTCGAGCGGCGCACGTGGAGGTGCAGCACTCCGCCATTGCCACTACTTCATCCAATTTGGACATTCTAAGCCCAGTGTCCATTGCAGAGCATGGCCACAGAGTCACTTGGGCTTAGAGCTACAGCAAGAGCAGAGGAGGCAACAACAACACTCCAAACACAGTTGAGATCAATTGGTGCGTTGAAAAGACGAGCAAAGGATTAGTTGAATTATTTTAAATTTAAAATCACGCCCAGAATAGACGCAGCTGGCAACACACAAAATTGCAAACACTTTGTGTGCGTGTGTTGATCGAAAAACTGGGTGCACGAGCCAGTGTACAGCACTGACAACTTCAGCTTTAATGCGACCTAATCCATCGGTGCAGTACTGTTGGCAGTTGCTGGAATTCTTGGCAGTGATGATGAGACGACGAGGATGTGCAAGAACTAGATGAGTGAAGCTGATGCAGAATAAACACAGAGAAAGATGATCACACAGATGATTTGAGCACTAACAAAACACTACAGCAAGTTGCATCTCATTGAGAAGTGCGATACTGCCAATCTTATCAGACCATGAGCAATAATAGCGACCAATTACAAGCATATAACATCCACGTGCTTGTGGTCGGCTCGTAGCCGTCACTGATACGTACCGCTGGTAACTGAGCAGCAGGGTCGGCGTCTGCTGCTTGACAGAACACTGTGGAGATGTGGACGTCGAAAACGGTAATGCCTAGAAGACACTGTGGAAGATGAGACAGCTGAACGTAAAAGGTAAATAAATAGCAGCAATAGGAAAGAGGAAAGGGCGACTGAAGTGCGCGCCAGTGTAGTTGAACTGTGAGATGGTGGAGATGGAGATGGTGGTGGTAGTGGTGGTGCTGGCACGATGTCGACTCGCCGAGAGCAGAGCACAGACTGACTGGAGTCACCGGCCTCTTGCCTTCACTCGACCTCACAGTGGCCGTTCTGCCGTCTGCACTGCCAGTTACTGTGGGGCAGTGCTCACACTCCACTGCTAGCGGCAGACCGCCATTCAGAGCTCACTGCATACACCATCTCTTGGCAGACATTGAAAACTGCACTCTCTTTTTTCATCCTCCAAACAGAATTAATTGCTGGACATTGAAACGCAGGAGTTCTGCTCTATTCTGAAAAGTGATATTCTGATCGTTTCAGACGACACAAAACTAAAGGGCGACAAACTTTTTAGCTAAAAAACTGACACTGGCGTCATTTTGTGGCGGTAAATCGCTTGTTTAGCAGTGACAAATGAGCCATTTCAACAAAAACGGGCATAGTCTACAAGAACACCTGGTGGAAACATTTGTATCTATGGTAAGACTCTCAATTTTGTCAACTCTGACTTTTATCAAATTGTTTTTTCTAACAAATTTGTTTTCAAGATCAGATTAATATTTCAGTCAGTGATTTTGCGAAACATTTACAGTTTCAAGCAAAACTATTAATCGAAAATCATAAAGTTTAAAGAAAAAGTACTTTAATATTGTTGGTTGTGCTAGGGCATCTCGACGCACACTTTCCGAGCCAATTTATCACTGCTTGTTGATGCTATCGCCACGCGTGCTGCTTCTGTCTGCTGCAGCTAAAAACAGAGAGTACCAAGTGGTGGTTTCAGTGCTCCACCTAGCTTGAAAGTTAATTAATTTGCCTATAATTGCCATTATTAATTTAGAATTGTTTGTCTGACAGATAACGCCCACCTTGCACCGTTCTGAAATAGCATTTCATCGATGGACTCAAAGATTAGACAAAAACACAGTATTGCACAAAAGACGCTTCCTCGCAGACAACAGTTTGCCCGGAGCTTCCAGTCCAATACATCAGCTGCAGAGCGCATCGCTCTTCGAAACATCGACGAAAGGTGCTCTCCCAGGCGTTGATTGCTCACTGTAGCTGTTCACTGCAACTACAAATTCGACAGCTCATTAACATTCAGACGCACTACTGATGAGCCCTGTGAAGACTGAAAACAGACTGACAGAGTCTCATTTGTTGGCACTGATTGAACTGACAGGCACTGCTGCTGCTGCCTGAAAGCAGCACTTGTCCACTTGACTGCCACATGCAACGGGCACTCATCACTACTGCACACGCATCGCAAACATCCGTTACATGGCTAGGTCCTCGATGGCAACAGTAGAGCTGGGTGTCAATCTGCTGGAGAACACGCACTTGAGCTGACTGCGGATGGATGCCACTTCATCTTACTCTGTTCTCGTGCTGATCAACTTGTCCTACTGTGCTCATCAGCAGCTAGTGACTGACCCGGAGCTGACAACATGGCGGCACTCAAGTGCATTTTTTCTATCTGTTCAGAAGCACAACCCTTGCTTGTGTTTTCAATTAACGAGCTCTCTTTGCTCGAGTATTCAGTGCAATTGTCGCTGTTAATTCCTTGCAAGTAGGGTAGCTTTGAACTAATAGCTTCAACAGTGTTCAATCAGAGCATCAATTTGTACGACAAACTACTAAAAAGAGTGATTCCCCACTGCCAAGTCGGCAAACATTTGGCGACTATGCACTTTGTGGCAAACGGATTAGTGAGGATGCGACCACTGGTCTGCCTTTGCTGGTGCACTTCCAAAGCTCATCTTAGCTGAGCAGCTCTTTGTTTTGCTATCTCGGCAGTTTATAATCGAATTAATCAAATGGAAACAAACAGACTGGTGCTGGCAGTGGCAGTGGTGGTGGTCACTAGCAATTTAATTGGAAAGAATTGGGAACGACAGAAAAGAAACTGAAAAAAACAGTAACAAGAAAAGTAAAAGACAACTCTAGAGAGAGAGAGAGAGAGAGAGAGAGAGAGAGAGAGAGAGAGAGAGAGAGAG
>JAALOO010000030.1_pt1 | contig 112827 bp, 137 predicted proteins | sample 7257641 | NCBI WGS metagenome assembly JAALOO01 (sample SAMN14085613, study PRJNA598686) | mite metagenome | biome: ENVO:01001000; feature: ENVO:01001002; material: ENVO:01001226; isolation source: single female mite from University of Michigan culture on fish food culture... ...
CGTCCGCATCTGCATCGGCGTCAGCATCAGCGTCCGCATCTGCATCGGCGTCAGCGTCGGCATCTGCATCAGCATCGGCGTCTGCATCGGCGTCAGCATCTGCATCGGCGTCAGCATCTGCGTCGGCATCAGCGTCAGCGTCAGCATCTGCATCTGCGTCGGCATCTGCATCAGCGTCTGCGTCTGCGTCGGCATCTGCATCTGCATCTGCATCTGCATCTGCATCAGCGTCAGCATCTGCGTCCGCATCGGCGTCAGCATCAGCATCAGCATCTGCGTCTGCGTCTGCATCAGCGTCGGCGTCCGCATCGGCATCGGCGTCAGCGTCAGCGTCGGCATCAGCATCGGCATCAGCGTCAGCATCGGCGTCGGCATCGGCGTCCGCATCAGCGTCTGCGTCTGCATCGGCGTCTGCATCGGCGTCAGCATCTGCATCGGCGTCCGCATCAGCATCAGCATCGGCATCTGCATCGGCGTCGGCATCAGCATCAGCATCGGCGTCGGCATCTGCATCGGCGTCAGCATCAGCGTCAGCATCTGCATCAGCATCGGCATCTGCATCACCGTCGCCATCATCAGGATCTACTGGTCCCTTGCCGCCCGAGCCACCGGAGGAATGGCTGGATGCCATTGCAACGCCTGTCAAGCCAGCCAGCAGCAGGCCAAGGACCCACGGTGGAGGTGTGCTAGTGCCAGCGGCAGCAGCGCACACAGTTTCGGAAACAACAGGAGCCGTATTTGCAAATACGGCATCCTGGGCGGAGATTTCTACCAGCTCTCCGCTGCTATTGAGCCACCACAGTTGGCAGGCTGAATCTTCCAGAACCAGCTCGCTATGTTCGCCGTCTGGGTTTTCGTTAAAAAAACCTTGCAAGGTGACCTGTTGACCATTGGCCATCACCAGGACAAGGTTATTTCCTTGGCGGGTAATACTGACAATATCGCCAGGACTCGCGTTCAATTTGACGAGATGTGGGGTGGCCAGCACTTGATCCGCTAATTGCGTCTCCAGTACTGGCTTTCCCACTCCCGATCGTTCTGCTAGGATCATTTTCATGAATAGCCCAACCTTTTAATAATAAAAATGGCCACAAGGCCCCTCTTCACAACGGTTAATTCAAGGCAGGCACATTGAATCCAGCGCTCAACAATCCCTGGGAGTAAGCGCACTCAATCTGCGAAGCTTTCAAATCCAACTCACTGTTCAACACCTCGACACGGGCCTGGTGGTATTCCTGTTCGGCATTCAATAAATCGACCAGTGAACGCGTACCTAAATCCAAATACTGTTTTCTGTACAAATCTTTCGTGCCACTAATGTTCACGACACGATTGGCCAGCAGCGTCTTGCGACGCTCAAGACCTTGATAACGATTGACCTGGTCGGCCAGGCGCTGCTCCACCTGCAGGCGGACTTGAGATTTTTCAGCGCTGGCAGCGCGCAAGGCGCCCGAGGCTGCGCGTTTACGCGCCGACAGACCGCCCCCTTGATAAAAGGGCATGGAGAAATTCAGGCGTACCCCGGTCTCAACACGGCTGCCATAGAGCGGGGTCGCATTCAGAGCACGGGAGGCATTGGCTTGCAAAGAGAGGGTTGGCCATTCTTCTGAGCTGGCCAGATCGACATCAGCCACCGCTTCTTCGGCCGCCATGTCAACCATCACCACTTCAGGAATGCGCTCCCAATTGATGCGGGAGATCGTGCAGCTTTGATTGAGTTCAGGTGGGAACTGCGCCAAGGACACGGCGCTAACGTCAGGAAGTTGTGCAAGCAATGCAATTTCCTGCAGCCATTTGCGATATTCCGCTTCGACGTTCAATACCAGCGCCTGAACGGAATCCAGGCGGGAACGCGCTTGCAAGACGTCCGACAAGTTGCTGGCGCCTTTTTCGTGGCGCTGCTCGACCAGACGGGTTAGCTGTTCCACTTCCTGGACATGTGCTTGGGCCAAATCCAGAAAGCCCTGATAACGAACCGCTTCCAGAACCGAGTTAGACGCTTCGCGAACCAGTTGCTCCACGACCAAGTCAGTTCTGGCCTGGGCTTTGAGTTCTCCAAACTCGGCCTTTTTAACGGAATTGGCGGTTTTGCCGAAGTCGTACAGCAACTGCTGTACATTCACATCCAGGCTTTGCAAGGCCTTCTCGTCATAGCGACCGGAACGGTACTTTTCATAGCTACTAGAAACACCTCCGCTGACTTGCGGGTAGTAATGCGCTTTGGCGACATCAATCATCTCGCGTGCGCTTGCTTCGTAACCCATGGCACTTTCCCGCCCGGGGTGACGCGCAAGGACGCGATCAACCACGTACTGAATACTTAAGGGTGCGTCACGATCGGCTTGCTCCTGAACGGCTTTCTCCTGAAGACGCTCAAGCATCGTTTGGGCCTTGCTCGATGTAGCAAGAACGGCCAGAGCCAACACGATCCCCACTGTTTTTGTTCTAGTCATAAAGCACCCGGGCAAGTGACTTTCTATATCCACAACAGCTGGAACAAAAAGCCGCACATTCAACACAAACGCACTCTCAAGAGGTAGAATCACCGGACGCAGGGCGCAAAAAAACCACCTGCTCATCCAAAAAGCAAGCAATGCAAAACTGTCATTTACCTGGATTGCGCGCTACCTCCGACACGCCTCACACAAAGAAGCAGACGCAGCACAACACATTCTTATCGAGAGAATCGATTTTGTGAAAAAAGAATAACCTGTCGCCTGAAATTGGCGTTTTTGTGTAAAAAAGCGTATTTCCGGTTAGTTTTCTGTTCAGGAAGAATATTACGACAAGATCTTGTCGCTATCAAGCGATTACTTGTCGACATTGAAAAGAATTGACAAGAACATGAAGAAAAAGACGCAGGATCATAAACTAGAACTGTTGGGGCCCCTTACCACCACAACCTTTGGGCAGACCAAACTACACACATATGGAAAATGAATTTAAAGACTTCTCGGACCGGATAAATCTAGCGATCGCTCGTGCAGGCGGAGCCAAGAACTTGGCGGACAAAATGGGAATGTCCACTTCTGTACTGCGAAGCTGGCGCTCTGGAAACTCCGACCCATCCCGATCCAGCCTGGTCAAAATGGCTCAGGCCAGCAACTTGTCTGTCAGCTGGCTGGCCTCGGGAGAAGGCAACCCATCCCCCTCGGAACCCTCTTCAACCTTGGTTGATCTGGACATCCTGGAAGAGATCATCGCCAAGACCCAACAACTATTCCAAGGTCAAAACGTGAACTTGAAGCCAGAAGCCGAGGCACGCATCATCCGCTTGGTCTATGAGTTCTACTTGCGCCAGGGGCAACAAATGGATGAAGCCAGTTTGAATAATCTGATTGAATTGGCTTCATTTCGATAAAAACACACCAGAATACTCAGGCTGGGACCGGGAGCCGCCTGCGAAGTGACTTCGCTTGAATATGAAAGTCATAAGCAACTTCATGCCTGGCGATAACCCAGCCTGTTATTCACTCCCCTTCTTTAAAACGATCAGGGTTTGCTCACGACTCAAAAAACAAATTCTGGCTAACGAGCAGAAAACACATAACCTACGCCCCATACAGAACGAATGGGCAAACGCTCGCCGTGCTGTGCCACCTTACGTTTCAAGCGGCTAATGACGACATCAATGTAGCGACTAGGTGTTTGATCCCCTTCCTTTTCGCTCAACAGTTTTTCCCGTGCAACAGGCTCAGGGCTTTCCGCCAGCAGTATTCGCAGTACGCGTCGCTCCGCCCCTGTCAAGGTAATGGCATGTCGTTGTGGTGTCATCAAGCGCCACCCGTCCTCCAGCAAGTCCCAGCCGAACACAGGCTCCTGACCGATTCCGTTCGACCGGCTTTCTGAAAGCGCGATCGACAGGGACTTGTCGTTTACATCCGAATACTTGGCTCTCAGAGCCAGCTCCCGCCTGCGCAAGGCCTGGATACTGGCCAGCACTTCCATACTGTGAGTTCGTTCATCAAAACAGATATCTGCGCCAGCCAATAGCAAGAGGCTGCTATGTTCAGGAGTCAGCGTTCCCTCAAAGCGCAAGACCACCAAACCCATTGCGGTAGACTGAGCCCGCAAGCGCCCCACATCCCTGAGCAGATCCTCATTCGAAGAGTGCAACATGATCAGCTCACCTGCATCGGTCTGTTCATCGTGAGTGAATGACACCGCACTTTGTGCTGTAAGCACTTGCACTGGTATGCCCCACAAGGCCAAATCATCGATCAGCTTTTGTATCAAATCGCCGTTATCGAATAACAGCACGATTCTCTCTGTTTTCAACAGTACCAAGCCTCCCTCTCCCCAAAACCGTGGCTATCATTGCCCTGTAGGCCTGCACGCGTTCATGCGGCTTTGCCCGGCGCTCACCAACGTCTTTTTTTGTGTTTCTTACTCACCCAAGACCTGGCGCGCCTACAGCCGATCTGTTAGCAAGGCCACTCTGTCTTTCTGCTCCTGGCCCTCAAGGCCCGATGCGCATCCCTTCCGTGACGCGCCCCACTCAGCATAAGCACAAAATCTTGCCGAAACAGTCAAGCTCTTAAAACAAAAGTAAGAAAACCACATCATTTACATTTTTTATGCAAATTCTTGTGTAGTTAACTTGGTTTTCTGTTCAAATTGAATAATAAGGCAAGTATATATCACCATCAAGCACTATCTTGGCCAAATAACCAATAACGACAAGAACATGCAATCTCTGGAGGTGGCAATGTATTTCAAACACTCAGTAAAGCGATTAAGCCAGGCCGGTCAAAATAGCGTAGAGGAAAGCTTCCTGAACTTCCCGGAACGAATCAAACTAGCGATTGAGCAGGCAGGGGGAGCCCAGAAGCTGGCAGAAAAAGTTGGTGTGTCTCAGCTGATACTACAAGGCTGGCAATCAGGGAAAACAGAGCCATCTCGACTTGCTTTGATTAAGTTGGCAAACGCCTCCAAGCTGCCCATTCAGTGGCTGGCTTGCGGCGATGACAGGCTTGGTAAGCACGCTTATCCCCAAGCAAATCCCAGCGTGGTGGACATGGACTCCCTGGAAGAGATCATTCTAAAAATCCGGCGGCTGTTTGTGCAGCAAAAGCTCAGCCTTCGTTCTCGAGCTGAGGCCCAAGCGATTCGTCTTGTGTACGAGTTCTATCTGCTTCAAGGACGCCAAATGGATGATGCCAGCCTGAACAGTTTGATTGATCGCCTGACGCCTCAGTAAAGGTCTGCTCACGAAATAAAGCACCTAAGTACAAGCCAATAAGCGGGTGCCCATTCGTCTTTTATTGATTCAACTCCAAGTCTTCCTGTATTGGCGGGCGTTTAACCTGCCCGCCCTGCAAGATCCTGCTTTAAAAAAGCATCGTTATGTTCTATCTGTATCAAATTCTATTCTCCGTTCGCCACATGAGTTCTTATTTATATAAGCCTGAAGGTTTCAGGTTTGAATGAAAGAAACTTAAGCTTAATAAGCGAAATTCATACAAATCTCTCCAGTGGGAGATAAGCATAAACCCTAGGAAAAGTTATAGGCTTCAGTTTTATCCGAGCAGAAAATTGAAGTATCAGGCATCTGATGAGATGCAGAAAAGGAAAGATGAGACTTAATGAAAACCTGCCTTTAAACGCCTTAGCCATTATTTTTATGTATAGATAACAGGCGGAAATCGAGTCATTTTTTTTGAGCAGTTTAGTGTAGTCAGAGAGCGGACCCAGACCGGGCGCCCAACGACACATAAGGGATTGAGCTAAAGCTTACTGTCCAGTGTTAAACGACATTGCAAACAGGCCCCAGCCCCCTTAGACACACGTTTCCAGATACTTCGCATCTGCAGATACAAAAAAGCCTGCAGAATATGCAGGCTTTTTCTATTACAGCATCCCTAGTTGCAAGCGGGCTGATTCGCTCATGCGCTCCCGGCTCCATGGCGGGTCCCAAACCAGGTCCACCACCGCCTTTTCCACGCCCTGGATGGTCTCCAGCTTGTAGCGGGCCTCGTCGGCAATCATCGTACCCATACCGCAACCCGGAGCCGTCAGCGTCATTTCCATGGTGATGGAAAAGGTTTCAGGCCCGGTCTGGTTCACGTGACAGGCATACACCAGCCCCAGGTTCACGATGTCCACCGGAATTTCCGGATCGTAAACGCTGGAGAGCACAATCCAGGCAGCATCTTCAATGGTTTTTTCGCTCAGGGGCAGCTCGGGCACAAACACTTCGGGCTTGTCCTGGGACTCAAAACCCAGCGCATCGGCATCGACACCTTCAATCCGGTACAGGTTGCCCTCTACCATCACGGTATAGCTGCCACCCAGCTTCTGGGTAATCGTTGCTGTACAACCCGCCTCGATCGTAACGGGAGCACCGTAAGGGATACTGACAGCCGGACAATCCCGGCTGACCAGCACATCATGTCGTTCAAAATAGCTCATGGCTTGCTTGCGCCTTTATTCGGTTTGCGCGGTTTCTTTGGCCTGATTGATGGCGTTGTGCAGGGTATGCCAGGCCAGAGTGGCACATTTAACCCGTGCGGGAAATTCACGCACACCAGATAACACTTCCAGCTTGCCCAGATCTCGATCGGGATGGGCCTCTGTCAGCATGGCGTGCATATCTTGAAAGAGAGACTCAAACTCGGCCAGACTCAGGCCCTTCACGGCTTCGGTCATCAAGGATGCCGAGGCTTTGGAAATAGCGCAACCATGCCCCACAAAGCTAACTTTCTGCACAATGCCGTCTTCAACCACGGCGTACACAGCCAGTTGATCCCCGCACAGAGGATTGTGGCCATTGGCAAAATGGCTGGCGTTTTCTATTACTTCAAAGTTACGCGGGCTACGGTTATGGTCAAAAATGACCTCTTGGTAGAGCTCGCGCAGCCCGTTGAAATCCTGGCTCATTTAGCCAACTCCAAATAGTTTTTGAGCTTTGCGCAGGCTGCCCAGCAAAGCGTCAATATCAGCGTAATCGTTGTACAAGGCAAAAGAGGCACGAGCCGTACCAGGAATGCCAAAGCGCGTCATCAAGGGCATGGCACAGTGGTGACCGGCACGCACGGCAACGCCATCCATATCCAGAATGGTGCCCAGATCGTGTGGATGAATGCCGTCGACCAGGAAAGACACGATGCCTGCCTTGTGTGCGGCCGTACCGATAATACGAATGCCAGGCATGGCCAGCAAGGCCTCGGTGGCGTAATCCAGCAGCAGCGCTTCGTGATCAGCAATACGCTGCATGCCTATGCCCATCACATAATCGATGGCGGCAGCCATGGTAATGGCACCCGCGATATTGGGTGTACCTGCCTCAAAACGCTGTGGCACGGGCGCGTAATTGCTTTGCTCGAAACTGACTGTGGTGATCATGTCACCGCCGCCCATCCAGGGCGCCATGCTGTCCAGAATCTCATAACGCACGTACAGAGCACCCATACCGGTGGGGCCGTACAGCTTGTGCGCCGAGAACGTGTAGAAGTCAGCATCCAGAGCCTGCACGTCCACCACACTGTGGGGAACGGATTGGGCCCCGTCTACCAGCACCTTGGCGCCGACGGCATGCGCCTGACGGGTCATTTCAGCAACGGGGTTGATCGTGCCCAGGGCATTGGATACATGGACCAAGCCCAGTAAACGGGTTTTCTCGTTCAGCAGTTGCTTGAACGCTTCCTGATCCAGCTCGCCGTTGTCCAGCACAGGCACCACGCGAATGACCGCGCCCGTGCGTTGAGCCACAAGCTGCCAAGGCACGATATTGGAGTGATGCTCCAGGCCTGTCAGCAGGATTTCATCACCCACCTTCAGGTTGTCCATGCCCCAGCTATAGGCCACCAGGTTGATGGATTCTGTGGTGCCACGCGTAAATACAATTTCTTCATCGCGCGCAGCATTCAGAAATGCCCGCACTGTACTTCTGGCCTGATCGTACAGCTCAGTAGCATGCTGAGACAGCCAATGCACACCACGATGGATATTCGCATTGGACTGCTCATAGAATCGCGCCTCGGCTTCAATAACCGAGCGCGGCTTTTGCGTCGTCGCCCCGTTGTCCAGATAGGACAGGCGTTGGCCCCGAATGGGACGAGCCAGGATAGGAAAATCCTCGCGGTGATTCAGCAAACCAGCAGCAGTTACGGGCATAGGCGCATTCATGCAAGATCTCCAAGGGCAAGACCGCCAGGCAACAAAGCGTTGATACCGACAGTGGCACGGCTACGCAGGCTCTCGGAAGCAATGCGTTCCAGGGACTGGGCCGCAAATGCGTAGATCAGCATATTGCGTGCATCTTCCATGGTCATGCCGCGCGAACGCAGATAGAACAGACTGTCTGCATCCAGCTGACCCACCGTAGCACCGTGTGCACACTTGACGTCATCAGCGTAGATTTCCAGCTCGGGGCGGGAGTCCGCACGGGCCATCTTGGACAAGAGCAGGCTGTCCGAGCGCTGTACCGAATCCGTACCATCCGCGCCCTTGCCGACCAATACACGACCGCTGAATACACCACGGGCGGTGTCGGCCAGAATACCGCGGTAAAACTCACGGCTTTGGCAGTTGGGCTGAGCGTGATCAATGATGGTGTTGTGGTCGACGTGACGGCGGCCGTCTACAAAGTACAAACCATTGAACAAGGTTTCGCAGCGCTCGCCATTGAAGACGGTAGCAATGTCGTTACGGGCAATACGGGCACCGAAGGACAGGGAGTGCGAATTGAATACCGAACCACGACCTTGCTGCACATCAATTGCAGCCAGGTGGAAGTCTTGCAGCGCTTCCTGCTGCAACTTCATATGCGTCAGGTTGGCATCAGGCGCCACGTTCAGGCGAGTCACGACGCTGCTCAAGGAAGCATCCGTTCCTTCCTGACCTACATAGTGTTCAACCACCGTTGCGCTGGCACCGGACTCCAGAGAAATCAGGTTACGCGTGAAGCTGGCGCTGCCACCTCGGGTGCGCACAAAAACCAGATGAACAGGCTGCTCCAGGTGCTTGCCCGCAGCGATGTGCAGGGCCGCGCCATCCTGGGCCAAAGCCAGGTTCAAGGCGGCGGTCGAGGCGCCTAGGGACTCGTCACCATAAGCCTGCTGCAACCAGTCTGCATCCTGTTCCAGACAGGTGCTAAGCGAAGACAAACGCACGCCCGCTGGCAACTCATTCAGGTGCGACAAGGCCGCATCGTAGTGACCATCTACAAAGACCAGGAAATACCCGTCTTCTTGCTGGCGCACCGACGCCACCAGTTCTGCAGCCGAAGCCGACTTCTGAGGCGCAAAGCTTTGTTGTTCCAACAAAGCCAAGGAGGTGTGATGCCAGGCTTCAATACGCGTAGTTGGCCAACCTTCTTGTGCGAAACGATCCAGCGCGCGCTGACGCACAGCGCTTAGCCATGGCAGGCCGGCTCCAGGTGCTTGTGCAGCCTGAGCGGCAAAGCTGTTGACCCAATCCGGCAGACTCATACCGCAGCTCCCTTGGCTTTCTGTTCGGCGGCAGCTTGTTCCAGCACCCAGCCGTAGCCACGCTCTTCCAGTTCCAGAGCCAACTCGCGGCCACCGGAACGAATGATCTTGCCGCCGGCCAAAACGTGCACAAAGTCAGGCACGATGTAGTCCAGCAGACGTTGGTAGTGAGTGATCACCAGCAAGGAACGCTCGGGGGAACGCAGACGGTTCACGCCGTCGGCAACCACGCGCAAAGCGTCAATATCCAGACCGGAGTCGGTTTCGTCCAGAATGGCCAGCTTGGGCTCCAGCAGGCTCATTTGCAGAACTTCGTTGCGTTTCTTTTCGCCGCCGGAGAAGCCTTCGTTCACGGAGCGGTACAGAAACTCTTCACGCATGCCAACCGTCTTCATTTCCTCTTTGACACGCTTGAGGAAGTCCATGGCGTCCAGCTCGGGCAAGCCCTGATGACGACGCACGGCGTTCACGGAAGCACGCAGGAAGTAGGCGTTGGACACACCGGGAATTTCGATGGGGTACTGGAATGCCAAGAACAGACCGGAACGGGCGCGGTCTTCAATCTTCATTTCCAGCAGGTCTTGACCCAGCCAATCAACCGAACCGCCTTCCACGGTGTAGTCTTCACGACCAGCCAGAACCTGGGACAAGGTGCTCTTGCCCGAGCCGTTCGGGCCCATGATGGCGTGGACTTCACCGGGTTTGATTTCCAGGTTCAGGCCTTTAAGGATAGGTTTATCTTCAACCGAAGCGCGCAAATCTTTAATCGTCAGCATTTCATTATTCTCCTTAACCTACACTGCCTTCCAAGCTGACGCCGAGCAAATTCTGTGCTTCGACCGCAAACTCCATGGGCAATTCTTTAATCACTTCTTTACAAAAGCCGTTCACGATCATGGAGACGGCATCCTCGGCAGTCAGGCCGCGCTGCATGGCGTAAAAGAGCTGGTCCTCGCCAATGCGCGAAGCAGTTGCTTCGTGTTCCACACTGGCGCTGGGGTTCTGCACTTCCATCGTGGGGAAGGTGTGTGCAGCGCAGCGCTTGCCAATCAGCAGCGAATCACACTGGGTGTAATTGCGGGCGTTTTCTGCCTTGGGGGTAATACGAACCAGGCCGCGATAGGTATTGATACCTTGGCCAGCCGAAATCCCCTTGGAGATAATCGTGCTGCGGGTATTGCGACCCATATGAATCATTTTGGTGCCGGTATCGGCTTGCTGGCGGTGGTTGCTCAGGGCAACCGAGTAGAACTCGCCTTGGGAGTCGTCGCCGCGCAGCACCACACTGGGGTATTTCCAGGTAATGGCCGAGCCGGTTTCAACCTGCGTCCAGGAGATGTGCGAACGTGCGCCACGGCATTCGCCGCGCTTGGTGACGAAGTTGTAAATACCGCCTACGCCGTCCTTGTCGCCGGGGTACCAGTTTTGTACGGTGGAGTACTTGATTTTGGCGTCGTCCAACGCGACCAGTTCCACGACCGCTGCGTGCAATTGGTTTTCATCGCGCATCGGCGCCGTACACCCTTCCAGGTAGCTGACCGAAGCGCCCTCTTCCGCAATGATCAAGGTGCGCTCGAACTGACCGGTGTCACGGGCATTGATACGGAAATAAGTGGACAGCTCCATCGGGCAGCGTACGCCTTTGGGGATGAACACAAAGGAGCCATCGGAAAACACGGCCGAGTTCAGTGCAGCGTAGAAGTTGTCGCTAGGCGGAACCACCGTACCCAGGTACTTTTTGACCAGTTCCGGGTATTCACGCACTGCTTCGGAAAAGGAACAGAAGATCACGCCCACTTCTTCGAGCTCTTTGCGGAAGGTGGTGGCAACCGAGACCGAGTCAAACACGGCGTCAACCGCCACACCGGCCAGACGAGCGCGTTCGTGCAAGGGCACACCCAGTTTTTCATAGGTGCGCAGCAATTCGGGATCCACCTCGTCCAGGCTCTTGGGGCCGTCGGCCTTGCTCTTGGGCGCGGAGTAGTAGCTGATGTCCTGGAAGTCGATAGGTGGATATTCCACAATCGACCACTTGGGATATTTCATGGTCAGCCACTGGCGGTAAGCAGCCAGGCGCCATTCCAGCATGAACTCCGGTTCGCGTTTTTTCGCGGACAGGAAACGGATGACGTCTTCGTTCAAACCTTTCGGTATGGTTTCAGACTCGATGTCGGTGACAAAGCCTGCCTCGTAATCACGATCGAGGAAGGTGTCCAGATGTTCGTTGACGGTACTCATTCGGTTAACTCCACGTTGGAGGTGTTCGCCTTGTTTCTGTTTTTCAATTCGGGACCCGGCTTGTGTGTCAGGGGAAATTCGTTAACGGGCACGCGTATCATGTCTGCAACACTGACCTCTTCGAGGGTGCGCCGGACAATATCGTTGATACGCTGCCAATTACTGCGTATATGGCAATCTGACTCCACGGAACAGGCTCCAGGAGTAGCTACACATTCAGTCAAGCCAAAGGGTTGATCTTCCAGTGCATCAATAATCTGCGCTACACTAATCTGTTTGGCGGGGCGGCCCAACACATACCCTCCGCGTGCGCCTCGGCTGCTGATTACCAGCTCGTGCTGGCCCAGCAGTTTAAGCACCTTGCTGACAGTTGGTTGGCCCAAACCCAGGATGGCGGCCAAGTCAGACGCACTGAACACGCGGTCTGGATCGCCAGCCATGTGTGTCAGCACCAAAGTGCCGTAATCAATGATTTTACTGATTCGCAGCATTCCTTCTCTCTGAACAGGTCGTAGAGCCATATAGTACCGCTTTGGTACTATATGGTCAAATTATCCCTCCAGACTTTGCTGGATATTCCACATACGGGCATAGGCGCCATCCAGGGCTAAAAGCTCGCTGTGTGTGCCCTGCTCCACGATCTGTCCGCGCTCCAGAACCAGAATCAAATCCGCGTCCGTAATCGTGGAAAGACGGTGAGCAATGATCAAGGTGGTGCGGTCACGGGCAATCTCGTTCAACTCCGCCTGAATCGCCCGTTCCGTGCGCGTATCCAGCGCACTGGTGGCTTCATCCAGAATCAGCACCGGCGGGTTCTTCAGCAAGGTACGGGCAATGGCCACACGCTGTTTTTCGCCCCCGGACAACTTCAAGCCACGTTCGCCCACGACGGTCTCGTAACCATCGGGCAAGCTTTCGATGAAGTCATGAATACTGGCGGCACGGGCCGCAGCCACGATTTGCTCTTTGCTGGCCTCGGGACGGCCATAGGCAATATTGTGCAAAATCGTATCGTTGAACAGGACGGTGTCCTGGGGAACGATACCGATATGACGGCGCAAGCTCTCCTGCGTCCATTCGCGCAGCTCACGGTCATTGAACAGGATGCGGCCTTCCGTCACATCGTAGAAACGGAACAAAAGGCGCGACAAGGTGGACTTACCCGCGCCCGACGAGCCCACAACCGCTACAGTCTTGCCTGCGGGAATCTCGAAACTCAGGTTCTGGATGACTTTGCGGCGGCTGTCGTAGGCAAAGCTGACGTTCTCGAAACGAACACCCGCCTGCTCACAGGACAAGACCTGGGCATTCGGCGCATCCTTCACCTCTTGCTTGCGACGCAGCAAGGAGAACAGGCGCTCCATATCGGCCAAGGAATTCTTGATCTCGCGGTACACAAAGCCCAAAAAGTTCAAAGGCGCATAAAGCTGGGTCAGGAAGGCAGACACCAGTACAACATCACCCACAGTCATGGTCCCGGCCAGCACACCTTGCGCCGACATGAACAGCAAGGCCGTCACCCCGACACTGATAATCGAAGCCTGACCAATATTGAGCAGATTCAAGGAGACCTGATTACGCACGGCAGCCTGAACCCATTGGCCCATATTCTGGTCGTAGCGATTGATCTCGTAATCCTCATTACCGAAGTATTTGACTGTCTCGTAGTTGAGCAAGGCATCAATCGCGCGGGAATTGGCGCGGCTGTCCAGGTCATTCATGGCACGCCGATAGCGCATGCGCCGCTCGGTCACCAGCAAGGTAAACACAATATAGGCAGCAATCGTCCCCAAGGTCACCGCAGCGAAGGCCCAGTCGTAACGCCAGAGCAAGATGCCACAGACCAGTGCGATTTCCAGCAAGGTAGGCAGGATATTAAAGACCAGGAAATTCAGCAGAAAGCTGACACCTTTGGTGCCCCGTTCAATATCCCGGCTCAAACCACCCGTCTGCCGTTCGGTATGAAAGCGCAAGGACAGATCCAGCAAGTGCCGAAAGACGTGGTTCGCAATCAGGCGCACCGAGCCTTGCGTGACTCGGGCAAACAAGGCATCTCGTATTTCCCCAAAAGCGCTGGAGGCCAGACGTACGGCACCATAGCCCAACAAGGCCGCCACCGGCAGCATCAGCGCGGTAGCGGGCAGGCTCAGCGCATCGATTACCTGCTTCAGGTAGATCGGCATCATCACTGTGGCGACTTTTGCCAGCAGCAAACAGGACAAGGCCAAGACCACGCGAGTCTTGAATCGCCAAACGTAAGGAAATAAGGATTTCAGGGTGCTCAGACCACCGGAGACACCATCAAGCACTTCAGGACGAGGAGGCACACGCAATAGGTCCGTGTCCATCAGCACAAAGCCGAAGAACCACGGACAGCTTAAAAATAAGTTGCAGCACAACGCTGAAATCAAGGCAGGACAAGCGCAAACGCTTTCCACTGGCAGGCAGGCCCCTGCTATGTCCTTGATGCGAATACAGAAATGAGGCTCTTTGCCTAAGTAAGATCAACAACACTCAGGCAGCACATAACTAATAAGTATAGCCTTTTGCACTGCTCATCCCTGCCAAGACCCTGCCGTCGGCGTGCTTGTTTGGCTGATTATTGGCCTGCAAACCACAGTCGTGAAAGCAATGGCCCCGACCACCAAGCATTCCGTGCTGAAAATCAGGAAATTCACGTCTAGCCACTGCAAAGAAAATGCTGGCAATCCAGCACTTTGTTACCTTCAAGCCTTCAGCGAAAGGCATACAATACCTGCTTGTCTGAAACAGGCGCGGACAGAATGAAAACAGCGCCTGATACCGGACATCTGGCTCATGAATCCCTTTACCGTGCAAAATCCATCCATGCCGTCTTCTTCTTTTTCGTATTCTTCTTCCCTGGATCAGTTAGCCGCACAAGACAGCCAGGCGCTGGATGTGCTGTACGATCAGGAAGCACCCTTGATGCTGGCTTTGGGCCAGGCCGTATTGGGCCGCCGCATCGATGCCGAAGAGGTTCTGCGCGATAGCTTTGTCTTGCTGTGGAAGAACGCTGCCGGCTATGACCCCGATTTGGGCGAGGGGCGCGCCTGGATTTACAGCATTCTGCGCTTCAGGCTGCTGGCTCGCCTGCGCCAACGCACGCAAAGCGGCGACAACAATTACGCCCTTCCCGCCATCCAACCGCAAGCCGGTCAGCGTTTCATCCCTGCCCTGGGCAAGCTGGATGGCACCAGCCAACGCGCCATGATCCATGCTTATCTGCATGGCAATAGCTACGAGCAGCTAGGCCCTCAACTGAACCGCTCCCCCGCCCAATTGCGCGCGGTGGTTCAGCATGGCTTGCAGCAGCTCACCCCCCTGATCAATGAAGGCAATGCCAACGATCCGCGCCATGCAGTGATGATTGGCGAATACACTTTGGGCCTGCTCAGTCAGCACGAACTGGCTCAAGCCCATACTCTGATGCAGCAGAACGATCAGGCTGCGCGTCTGGCCCTGGCTTGGGAACAAGCCTGGCTGGAACTGGTGGATTGCCTGACCCCGACATTGCCTGCGCCCACTAGCCTGGCTCACATTCACCATACCTTGGGCTTGCCGCCACCCGCTGCACGCCGACAGGCTGGCAGCACAGCCGCTACCACGGACGCAACATCCAAACCGGAAAGCACCAGCCCCAATGCGAATGCTCCCGCCAGCAAGCCGGAACGCCAGGAACCGAGCATCAAGACCAGCGCTCCTGCAGACAGCACGACTAAAGTAGAAGCTGCCACCCGCACGGAACCTCGCTGGTCCGCCAACAGCTCGAACGACAAGGCCGACGATCACACGCCGCCCTTCCCCACCTTGCTACGAGCAGACTCCGACCCAGCCACGAAGGCCGCTGCTCTCACCCCCGAGCCAGCGCCGGCTGCCCCGAGCAAAGTGGCCGACAAGAAAAAACCCACTAAAAGCGAGCCTGAACCTGTCGCGGTAGAGAAGAAACGCAAACCCGAAGCTGTCGAAGGAGAACGCCAGTCTCGTGGTTTTGCCATGCCCCTGCCGATTTTATTGGGCGGTTTGGCAGCGGTCGTGATTCTGGGTCTGGTGATTGCCTTGCTCATGAACATGAATTCAGAGCCACCCATCAACGTCATAGAGATGAAGCCCCGTCAGGCGGCCATCCTGCAAGCCCCTGGCCAATCCTCTACTCCGGCCTGGATTGCGACGGTGGACCCACAAGGCAATGTCCTGCTGGTGCCCAAGGTCAGCACTGAAGTCAAAGCAACTCAGTCGGTACAGCTGTGGACACATACCCCACGCGGCACACAAATCCGTTCATTGGGTTTGATTGATCCCAATCGCCCCATCACCGTTCCTGCGGCCTTGATAGGCACCGTGGAAGATGAGCAGATTTTTGAGATGACACTGGAAACGGAAGGTGGCTCCAATAGCGGTGCACCGGAAGGCCCCGTTCTGTATATTGGCCGCATCGTCAGCTTCGGGCAGTTGGATAACCTGCCCAAGCCCAATACCGAAGTTAACTCGTCGGCAACCCGCTCTTGAAAGCGGCATCCAGCCGTTCCAGCTCGTCGATTTCCTCGACAGTGAAGCCCGCCTCCAGGCGGGCTTCGCGATTAAAGGGGCCGCGCAAACGCGGTGCACGATAGCGCTGTGCCAACTCGCCATAGGTGTCAAAATCAGGCAGACCTTGCTCCTGACACACTTTGCGATACCAGTAATTTCCCAAGGCCACGTGCCCGACTTCATCGCGCAAGATGATGGCAATAATCGCAGCGGCTTTTTCATCACCAGCGTCCAGCAGCTTCCGGTGCACCAGGGGGCAAGCATCCAGGCCTCGCGCCTCCAGAGTACGGGGCACCAAAGCCATACGCGCCAGCAGATCAAAGCGCGTTCGCTCTGCCATCTCCCACAAGCCATCATGGACAGGCAAGTCCCCATAACGGACACCCAGCGTTTGAAGATGGTTGCCAAGCAGTTCGAAATGCAACGCCTCCTCCACCGCCACCTGCAACCAACCCGCATAGAATGGGTCGGGTAAACCGGGATAACGCCACAGCACATCCAAAGCCAGATTGATGGCATTGAATTCAATATGCGCCAAGGAATGCAATAAGGCTGCTCGCCCCTGGATAGTCCGCACCGAACGTTTAGGCACCTGCTGAGGGCTCACAAAACGCAAGCCCTCGGGCCGTCCAGGCACGCCTGGCGGCTCCTCCAAATGTTCATCCGCCCCTACGGGCAAGCCATGTGCAATCGCTCGTACCGCTGCCAGCTTGGCAGCCGGTTCTTGCACTAACAAAGCCTTTAAAGCCTGACGACGCAAGTTCACTGCTTATCCCTTCCATGAAAAAAGGCCGGCCCCAAGGCCGACCTTCATTCCTGCTGAACAATCCCGGTTTACTGGGCCGAGCCCGGATCCGTCATTGCCAAGGCTTGATCCAGCATCGCCTGGATCTGGCCCAGATTGGTGCGCAAGGCCTGCATCTCCTGACCAGTCAGTCGCACAGCGGCTTCCTGATCAAAAGGCATATCCGGACCATCGCCCAGACGATTGCGCGCACCACTGATCGTAAAGCCTTCGTCGTACAGCAAGCCGCGAATCCGGCGTATCAGCAACACTTCGTGGTGCTGGTAATAACGTCGGTTACCGCGTCGCTTGACGGGCTTTAACTGCGTAAACTCCTGCTCCCAATAACGCAGGACGTGGGGCTTGACCAAGCAAAGTTCACTGACTTCACCGATTGTGAAATAACGCTTGGCAGGGATAGGTGGCAAGGTCGCCGTCTTTTCGTTTGTGCTCATGGCCACTGATGCTCATCGACAATAGGAGTGATTTTACACGTTCAGTCAGGCAAAACTGTACGCAAACGTACCAGGGCTCAGTCCTGGTCATCCTCAGGCGCCACCGGCGCCCCTTCGACTACACTTTTGAGCTTCTGACTGGCATGGAAAGTCACCACTCGGCGGGCCGAGATAGGGATCACTTCGCCAGTCTTGGGATTACGGCCAGGACGCGGGGGTTTGTCCCGTACCTGGAAATTACCGAAACCGGACAACTTGACCTCTACGCCATCGGCCAGAGAATCGCGGATCTCGGCAAAGAAGGTATCCACAATATCTTTGGCTTCACGTTTATTCAAGCCAACACGCTCAAACAAGAGTTCGGCCAAATCCGCCTTGGTCAAAGTACGCTCTACGTTCATTGTGTCTCCTTATGCCCTTGCCCGTGCGCCATGCGCGGATACCAGTGCCGCCAACAATACCTCCAGGCATTGCTCGACGCGTTCATCATCCAGCGTGCTTGCGCTGTCTTGCAGCCAGAAACGAATCGCCAGACTCTTTTCCGATGCATCGTTCTTGTCGCGCCAGACGTCAAACAACTGAATGTCCTTGACGATGGCTGCTTGTGCTGCCGTGCTGCGCACCTGGTTCAATGTATCCAGCACAGCTTGATAGGATACGTCCTTATCCAGCCAAACCGCCAGATCTCGTTGCACCACAGGCTGCTTGGATACTTCCTGAGCATGCACTACGTCGTCGTGAGAGATGGCATCTACATCCACCTCAAAGACCACGGGCGCCTGATTCAGGCCAAATTCGCTCAACCACTGAGGATGGATTTCACCAATCCAGCCTATGGTTTTACCATCCAGCTTCACACTGGCGCTACGGCCTGGATGCAAGGCGGGGTGAGCTTCAGGCTCGAAACGAACTTGAGCAGCACGTTGGCCCAGCAAGGTTTCCAGATCGCGCTTGACGTCAAAAAAGTCAACCAGACGATCAGGCTGACCCCACTGCTCGGTCACAACAGGCCCCCAGGCAGCGGCTGCAATGCGGTTGGGCTGATGGATGCCCGCCACAGTCAAAGGACCGTTTTCTTGGGAAGCATCACGCATGAAGACACGGCCGAACTCGAACACACGCACGCGCGACTGACGACGGTTGGCGTTACGTTCAATATTGGCCAGCAGACCCGGAATCAGGCTGCTACGCATCACCGCCAACTGGCTGGCAATGGGGTTCAGCAAACGGATAGGATCAGCCTGCCCGTTAATGTCTTTTTCCCAGGACTCCTGCACAAAGGAAAAGTTGATCACTTCCTGGTAGTCCTGGGCAGCCAGCACAGCGCGCAAGGCGTGCGGGCCACGCAAGGACTCGACCGGCACACGCATTTGCGCGGCAGCGACCGGAGGCAGATCAGGAATATTTTCAAAACCGTAAATACGGGCAACTTCCTCGATCAGGTCTTCCTCGATCGTCAAATCGAAACGGAAGCTGGGAGGGTTGACCGTAAAGACACCGTCAGCCACCGAGAAGTCCAGGCCCAGCAAGGTGAAGATGCTTTCAACCTGCTTTTGATCCAGAGGAATACCCAGAACACGGCGGCAGCGATCCAGGCGCATGGCCACTGGCTTGCGCTCGGGCAAGGCCACAACCTGATCATCCATAGGACCGGCCTTGCCACCGCAGATTTCCAGAATCAATGCTGTGGTGCGTTCCAGATGCTGGGTAATGGAGTCGAAGTCCACGCCACGCTCGAAGCGGTGGCTGGCATCGGAAGAAAACTTGTAGCGACGGGCACGGCCCATGATGGCTTCTGGCCACCAGAAAGCCCCTTCCAGATACACATCCGTCGTGTCCAGCGTGACGGCACTTTGTTCGCCGCCCATGATACCGGCCATGCTTTGCGGTACATCGTTAACCGCGATCACGCCAACATCGGTATCCAGCTCGACGTTCAAACCGCTCAGCAGCTCCAGTTGTTCGCCTTTACGTGCCCAACGCACTTCCAGACCAGACTGTACGTGCTGCAAATCGAACACGTGCGTAGGACGGCCCAGTTCCAGCATGACGTAATTGGAGATGTCCACCAAAGCAGAGATCGAACGCTGGCCGCTGCGCTCCAGACGGGTTTTCATCCAGTCCGGGGTTTTCGCACGCGCATTGACGCCACGAATCACACGGCCGGCAAAACGGCCGCACAGATCAGCGTCTTTCACGGTCACGGAAACGCGATCTTCAATCGTGACAGGAACAGGTGTGAAGTCTGGCAGTGTCAATGGCTCGCCCGTCAGAGCGGCCACTTCACGCGCCACGCCCAGCACGGACAGGCAGTCCGCACGGTTAGGCGTCAATTTCAATTCGATAATCTGGTCGTCCAGATCCAGCAGTTCACGCAGGCTTTGACCCACTGGCGCGTCTGCATCCAGTACCAGCAAACCATCGTGATCTTGCGACAGCCCCAGTTCGCGACCCGAGCACAACATGCCGGCGGACTCCACGCCACGCATTTTGACCGGGCCAATTTTCATGCCACCGGGCAGTTCTGCACCAACACGGGCGACCGGAATCTTGATGCCTTGAGCCGCATTGGGCGCACCGCACACAATCTGCAGCAGCTTGCCCGAGCCGTCATCGACCTGGCATACGCGCAGGCGGTCAGCGTCGGGATGAGGGGCAATCTCGGCAATAAAGCCAACGACAACATTCTCGAACGCTGGCGCGGCGGCTTGAATTTCTTCAACCTCCAGGCCAGCCATCGTCAATTGATGACCCAGTTCTTCAGTTCCCAGTTTGGGATTCACAAAGCGGCGCAGCCACGATTCGGAAAATAACATGATGCAAAGATGGAGACGTAAAACGGCGTATACCGGAACCGACCGGGCCTAAGAAGCCCAGCGGCGCGAAGTAGGAATCAACGATTGAACTGCTTCAGAAAGCGCAGATCGCCTTCAAAGAACTGGCGCAAATCGTTAACACCATAGCGCAACATAGTCAGGCGCTCCAGTCCGGAACCGAAGGCGAAACCGATGTAACGCTCTGGGTCCAAACCGAAATTGCGCACCACTTGCGGGTGAACCTGCCCGGAACCGGAGATTTCCAGCCAACGGCCCTTGTTGGGACCGGAGGAGAACATCATGTCAATCTCGGCGGATGGTTCGGTAAAGGGGAAGAAAGAAGGTCGAAAGCGTACGACCAGATCGTCGCTTTCAAAGAAGGCACGCAAAAAGTTCGTGTAAACGCCTTTCAGATCGGCAAAGGAAATATCCTCGGCAATCCACAGCCCTTCCACCTGGTGGAACATGGGCGAGTGGGTGGCATCACTATCGACACGATAGGTGCGGCCGGGGGCAATAACCTTGATAGGTGCCTGATTCATGCGGGCGTAACGCACCTGCATGGGGCTAGTGTGCGTGCGCAGCAAATAGGGCAAACCTTGCTCGTCGTTCATATCGATATAGAACGTGTCTTGCATCGAACGAGCGGGGTGATTCTCCGGATTATTCAGAGCGGTAAAATTTGTCCAGTCATTTTCGATTTCGGGGCCGTCAGCCACATCGAAACCGATAGAGCGGAAAATGGCTTCGACACGCTGCCAGGTCTGGATCACCGGGTGAATGCCGCCGGTGCCACGACCACGGCCGGGCAAAGTCACATCAATCTGTTCTTGAGCCAGTCGCTGGTTCAATTGTTCTGCCGCCAGGGCAGCACGACGATCGTTCAGCAGATCTTCAATTTCGCGCTTGAGCACATTGATGCTGGCACCTGCTGCTTTTTTCTGCTCCGGCTCCATCTGGGCAAGGCCTTTCATCAAGGCAGTGATGGCACCTTGTTTACCCAAAAATCGAGCTTTAGCGTTTTCCAGCGAGGCGGCGTCCTGAGACTGCTCAAATAAGGCCCGAGCCTGGGCAATCAGATCGTCGTGAGAGGAAGTCATGGCGTGTTACTTTCCAAAAACAAACGGAGCCCCAAAGGCCCCGTTTGTGAACTATACAGTCAGATACCGCTTAAGCAGCCAGAGCGTTCTTAGCCTGTGCAACAACAGCAGCAAAACCTGCCTTGTCTTTAACAGCCAAGTCAGCCAGAACCTTACGGTCCAAAGCGATGGAGGCTTTGTTCAGGCCGGCGATAAACTGGCTGTAGCTCATATCCAGTTCGCGGCAAGCTGCGTTGATACGGGTAATCCACAGCGAGCGGAATACGCGTTTCTTGTTACGGCGGTCACGGTAGGCGTACTGACCTGCCTTCATGACAGCCTGTTTGGCTATACGGAATACATTACCGCGACGGCCGCGAAAACCTTTGGCCTGGGCAATTACTTTCTTGTGGCGTGCGCGTGCGTTAACACCGCGTTTTACTCGTGACATGTTCGATTCTCCCTAATCAAGCGAAAGGCATCATTGCTTTTACGGAAGCGACGTCGGCTTTATGAACCTCGACGGCACCGCGTAACTGACGTTTGTTCTTGGTCGTCTTCTTGGTCAGAATGTGACGCTTGAACGCTTGGCCCCGCTTGATGGAACCGCTACCACGAACCACAAAGCGCTTGGAAGCGCTTTTTTTGGTTTTCATTTTAGGCATGAAATTACTCGACTAATTTGTGTCTGCGGGTGGTCGCCTAGGAAGCTGGCTGACACTTGTATGACCCAAAACAGGCACTTATTTTTTTCTTTGCCCGCCGCCAGAACAGATCCAAACAGGGGAAAAGCTCTTGATTATAGGGTGATTCTTGAAGGATTGTCCAGATATCAAAGGGATTTTTTGCAGTTGAACCGTTGTTGGCAGGCCATCAAGGAAAACAAGAAACGGAGCCCTCGGCCCGATGTGTGTCGGCGTCATGGCGCCTGTCGGCCCTTAGCTTGTCCGATCCTGCCACACCTGGCGACGTCCGCCTTCCTGTTGGCTCGGATTCACGGCAACTCAGGCCTGAACTGCAATGCTTCGGCAATATGCGGTCTGGCAATCTGATCTACTCCGGCCAGATCCGCAATTGTCCGCGCCACCCGCAAGACTCTACCCTGCACGCGCTCAGACCAATGCCAGCGTTTGCGTGCACTGGCCAGCAGTTGCAAGGCCTCCGCAGACAAACGCCCATACTCCTTCAAACTCGCTACCGATAGACGAGCGTTACGTACCGTCTGGCGTGCCAACTGCCTCTCGATCGCCTCCTGTACCCGCAGCCTGACCTGACTGGATGCCTGAGCGGCCTGATCACGTTCCGGATCGGACTCGCTTAAGGTCACCAAAAGATCAATTCTGTCCAGCATCGGCCCCGATAGGCGCTGCCGATACAGCTCTCGTTGAGCAGGAGAACATCGACACGCCCGATGGCGACTTGCCGCCCAGCCACAGGGACATGGATTCATGGCAGCCACAAATTGAAATTGTGCCGGGAAGACTGCTTGCTTCTGCGCACGAGAAATATGTACGCAGCCCTGCTCCAGAGGCTCTCGCAAGGCCTCCAGAGAGCGCCGGCTGAACTCGGGCAGCTCATCCAGAAACAGCACTCCATGATGCGCCAGCGAAACCTCCCCTGGCCTTGGGCGGCTTCCCCCGCCAATCAAGGCAGGAGTCGACACGCTATGATGCGGGGCGCGAAAAGGCGGTCGCCTGCTGAAAAAGTCCTGCTCTTGCACAAAGGAATACAAGGCGGCCACTTCCAGCTGAGCGTACCGATCCAGATCAGGCAATAAACCCGGCAGGCGTTGAGCGAGCATGGTTTTACCCACACCCGGGGAGCCATTCAACAAAAGGCTATGCCCTCCAGCCGCAGCTACTTCCAAGGCACGACACGCCAAAGCTTGTCCCTGCACGTCCGACAAACAAAGCTGTTGAACATCATTCGGTTCCGCCCAAGGCTTGGCCAGCGCAGGTTCCAGTTCCTTGTCCCCTCGCAGATACCCCGCTGCCTCAGCCAGACTGGCAACCCCGCAGACCTGCAGATCAGGAACATGAGCGGCAACTTCAGCACTCTGCGCGGGCAAAAGCAAACAAAGTTCCGGATGCCGACGCGCCATACCCAAGGCGATCGTCAAGGCGCTTTGAACCGGAACCACGGCTCCGGTCAAAGACAGCTCTCCGGCCATGACGTAACGCTCCAGGCCTGTAATAGCCTGCTCACGCTGCTTGTCGTCTGGACGGCTAAGTTGGCCGCTGGCCAGCAAAATTGCCAAAGCCACGGGCAAATCAAAGCGCCCCGAATCCTTGGGCAAATCAGCAGGCGCCAGATTGATGGTCAGTCGGGCTGCAGGAAAGTCAAAACCACTGGCTTGCAAGGCGGCGCGTATGCGCTCCCGGCTTTCGCGAATACCGGCATCGGGCAAACCAACAATATGGAAGGCGGGTAATCCTGGAGCGACATGCGCCTCGACACGCACGTCTATAAAATCCAGGCCCGACAAAGCGCAGCTATTTAAAACGGCCAAGGACATATGCCCTTCTCCCTTTCCAAGGCAAACGTTCAGTCTGCCTGTCAGGAAAAAGAAGCTCCAGATATCTGCCTTAAAACATCACTAGGTACTTGTACGACACACAGGTCTTACTGAACCTGCACGCCCATGGAGCTGACCAGCTGGACGGCCTGCTCTACGGACAAACATGCGCCTTGGAAAGAGTTATTCAAGTCGTACAAGGTGATGCTGCCCAGTTCCACACTGCGAAGGTCTGCTCCCTTGAAGTTCACCCCTCTCAAGCTGGCGCCCCTCAAGCTGCCGCCTTCAAATACGGCATCCTGAAAATTGCAGCCGCCCAAATCGGCATCGGAGAAATCCAGTTGCACCAGATTTTGTTTACGGAAGTTAATCGCACGCAAGGTGGCACCGACCAGCTTGCATTCACGCAGACTCAAATCCAGACCACGGGTTTCGTTGAAGATGGCCCCGCTTAGTTTGGAGTCCTCGATGTGCATGGAAGCAATCTGGGCACGCACCCACTTGCTCAAGTGCAGATCACACACCCGAAAGCGCGCCGAACTTAAATCAGCCAGGCTGAAATCCACTTGTCCCAGCTTGCAGCGTTGCCAGACTGTGTCTTGCAGATGCGCCCGTGCAAAGCGGGTATTCAAAAAGCTGCAGCCCGAAAACTGCACACCGTCCAGTTCCAGACCCGACAGATCCTCATCATCAAAGGTGCAGTTCTCGAAATTCAAAGACTCATGCGAGGCGGCCAAAAGATCGACCAACTCATCTCTTGTGACCTGGACATTACTGGCGAGCATCTTGCTGCTTTCCCCTCAAAAAAAACAGAGCCAGCTTTATCGAGCTGGCTCCTTCATGATCTGATTCAGACGACCCGGCTCCGATCAGAGCAACGCTTAACGGCCATTTGGCAGAACCAATCGAGACAAGCACCAGGCAATGATCAAGCCCAAAACAGCAAAACCAACTGTCGCGATCCAGGCCCACTGCCATCCGCCCAAAACATGCACAACCGATGCCACAACAGGCGGCCCTACAAACTGCCCCAATGAAGAACATTGCTGCACCCAGCCCACCGAGGTTGAGGTGGTCTCTGGCGAGGGGGCTGCCGTGACTGCCAGGAAGAACAAGGTAGCGGGAATTAAGCCACCCACAATCGAAAACAGCAGGATGGCGACAAACTGAACCACCAAACTTTGTGTCAGCCCGAACGCAACGATGGCACACGCGATCATACCCAAATAGCCTGCTTGCAGCAGCCTATGGGGCGGAATACCCGCATGCAGACAACGCCCTGCGCCCAGATTTCCCACGACATTCCCGGCCGCAATCAGGGCCGTCAGCAAACCGGCGGTGCCGACTGCTATCTCTGCCTGGTTATAAATAGTGGGCATAAAACCGACGACCGCCGCCCACTGTGCGGCATACACACCGAAGGCCAAGGCCAGCAACCAAACCCGGCCGGAACTTAAAGTGGTGCGCAGCAGACTGGACCAGCGATGAGCGGAGGCATGCTGTGCTGCACTTCTGGTTTGAGTCTGAGAGTCTGGCGGCACCAGCAGAAAGGTCAGGACCATGAAAATGACCGTCAATATGCCCAGAACCACCCACAAGGTACGCCAGGAACCAACTGCCAACCAGGCAGCGCCAGCCCACAGCATCAAGACTGCCCCGGCAGGCATGTAACAGCCCCACAAGCCCATGACTCGGCTCAACCGCGCCGCATCAGTAATACGCTTGATCAAGGCCGGAATGGGCAGCACCACCATCAGAAAGCCACAGCCTTCTATCATGCGGCCCAGTAAAACCAGAGAACTGTGCTCAAACACGGAGCCAATCAGCGAGGCTAGGCTCAATATACCCAGCCCGATCAAGATACAGCGGCGCAGGCCGATTTTCTCGGAAATCAGGCCTATGCATAAGCCCAGCAACATGCCAGCCATCTGTACGCTGGCCAGCAGGAACCCGGATTGCACCAGGTCCATGCCTAATTCCCGCTGCATAAAAGGCAAAGCCGGGGGTACCTTCCACACATGCAGTGCGGCGCACACCCCAGTCAAGACAAGAAAAACAGCAATGAAAAAGGGGCTGGCCGATTGTGTGCCCCCAGGCCTGGCGACCGTATTCAAATGAAGTGATCAGCCTTGGCTGCCCTCTTGAGCAGAAGTATCGCCATCTTGAGGAACAGGAGTTTGACGCCCTTCCAGGGCTTGCAAACGTGTTTCCAGAGCCGCCACACGAGCCAGTGCGCGTTCCAGCATCAGCTTGTAGGTATCAAACTCTTCACGGGTGACCAGGTCCATACGGTTGAAGGCCTGGCCCATAAAGGCTTTTACATTGCGCTCAATATCGGCAGCCGGACTTTTGGCGATCAGCTCCGAGACGTTTTTTTGCAAATCTTCCAGCCACTCGCTACGATTAATCATGGTCCTCTCCTGAAAATATTGACACTACCAGCAGTATAGAAAAAGCGGGTGCCAAAGGCACCCGCTTTTTGCATCTGGCCAGACAATCAGCCGAATTATTCAAACCTTAAGGTTTGGATTGCTCAGAAGGAACCGAAGATGGCGAGGAATCTACACCATTACCCAGCTTGTCCTGGATGGCTTTGTCCGCTTTGGCTGCACCATCTTTAATGGCATCACCAGTACGGCTGGCCGCATTGGCCACAGCGTCCTTGGCTTCACCTGCTTTTTCAGAGACTTTGTCGCCGGCAGCCTTGGCATCTTCCTTCAAGGAATTGGTATTTTCCTTGGCGTTTTCTTTCTGTTCCTCTGCTTCTTTTTTGACGTCGTCAGCAACTTTAGCGGCGTCCTGCTTCAGTTCTTCCGTTTTTTGCTCCAGGGACTTGTCAGCCTCAGGTGCGGGTGGAGTGGCAGGTGCTGTCGATTGTGGAGCAGCGACAGGAGCAGGTGGCGCGCTCGTAGCGGCTTTATCGTCCTCTTTGGAACACGCAGCCAAAAGAGTCATCGAAGCAGCAGCGGCCATGACAGCAAAATGAGCACGAGTCAGTTTCATAAGATTTCCTTCCTACTATTCCAAGGTCGCTAGATAGAATGGGCCGATGCCTGGTGCGACTTCCGGCTCGGCCTTGGGTCTGTTACAACTCCCCTAAAAGCCATTCTATCGGTGCTGAGCACGCAGACCAATCTATTAGTGTAAATCCTGATTTCAATTATTCTGACGATATAGCTCAAGCTTTATGACAAACCCTTTAACAACAAGCACCTAGCGGGAAGCCCGGCTCAGGTGCGTTGTTACAAATGGAATCCCTCATAGGTTTACAGGCGGGGTTTGTTACAAATTTGCCAAATTAAATTGACTATTTTCAACCACTTAGGCAGCTAATGTGGCCAGATCGATGCGCTCGGCCCGGTTCAAGGCACTGGCAACCTTGACGCGCAAGGCATTGGAATGCGATAGACGCACTTCCTTTTTCACATCCAGCAATTGCTGCGGATGCATGGAGAATTCTTTCAGGCCCAGCCCCAGCAACATGCGAGTGACCGAGGCATCCCCTGCCATTTCCCCGCAAATCGCCACGGGTTTGCCGGCCCGGTCTGCCGCGTTGATTGTGTGTGCAATCAAACGCAGGACCGCTGGGTGCATGGGGTCGTACAGGCTGGCAACCTCGGCATCACCCCGATCTACCGCCAGGACGTACTGGATCAAATCATTGGTGCCGATGGACAGAAAATCCAGTTCCTGCACAAAGGGCTCGATGGCTATGGCGATAGCGGGCACTTCCACCATCGCACCCAATAAATAATTGCGCGCAAACGGTGTGCCCGATTTTTCCAGCTCCCGGGCTGCCGACTCAATAGCCTGACGACTGGCATGGACCTCGTTCATGGAAGAGATCATGGGAATCAAAATACGGATTTGCCCATGCTGACTGGCGCGCAACAAGGCACGCAGCTGTGTGGCAAACATTTCAGGCTTGTCCAGACAGTAGCGAATTGCGCGTAAGCCCAGCGCCGGATTGGTAGCGACCGTTGCGTCGCCATCCAGTGTTTTGTCAGCACCAATATCCAGTGTACGGATAGTGACGACCTTGCCTTTCATGGCCTTCACCACACGGGAATACGCTTCGTACTGTTCCTGCTCGGAAGGCAGATCCGTGCGCCCCATGAAGAGAAATTCGCTGCGAAACAGGCCAATACCATCGGCGCCCGCCTTCAAGGCCAGCTCGGCTTCTTCAGGAAGCTCGATATTGGCCTCCAGGCGAACGTTAATGCCATCCAGTGTCACTGCAGGCGCATCCAGCAAGGCTTCCAGCTCGGCTCGCTCACGACGATAGGCTTCCTGACGCTCCCGGTATTCGGCCAGAACCAGCTCGGACGGATTAACAATAACCGCACCTGAAAAGCCATCCACGATCAGAAAATCGCCATCGCGAATCAGACTGCGGAAGCTACCCAAACCCACTACGGCTGGAACACTCAAGCTGCGAGCCACAATGGCCGTGTGCGAAGTGGGCCCGCCCAGGTCTGTCAGAAAACCGGCGAAATGACCACCGCGCAAGCGCAGCATATCTGCCGGGGAAATATCACGTGCCACCACAATCAGCGGCTCTTCCTGGGCCGCTGAAAAACCGGGAAGCAATGCTGGCTTGCCGGCCAGAACACGCAATACGCGCTCGATGACCTGGCGCACATCAGCACCACGCTCGCGCAGGTATTCGTCTTCCATTTGGGAGAACTGCTCGACCAGCATCTGACCTTGCGAGGTCAGCGCCCACTCCGCGTTGTAGTGACGCTCGGCAATGATGGCACAGGTTTGCTGCGTCAGCATGGGATCGTCCAGCAGCAGGCTGTGCACCGTCAAGATAGGTGCCAGCTCGCGTGGCGCATCTACAGGCAACTGATCGACCATGGCTCGAAGTTCATCGCGAGTGCTAGCCATGGCACTTAACAAGCGCTGGCTTTCAGAATCGACGTCTTCGGCGGCAATCCGGTAATGAGGAACTTCCAGTGCTGCTGCGCTCATCACCACGGCTTTGGCGATGGCATACCCCTTACCGACTGCTTGGCCTTGAGCGGTGAACATCGCGGGCAAATCAGAGGCCGGGGTTCGAGCTGCAGCACTATTCATGACCAGATTTCTTCCTTATTCGTTTTCACCAAACTTGGCGTCAAACAACGCCTGAATGTCATTAAGGGCCTGATCGGCATCATCGCCCTGGGCGTCCACAACCACGGTGACCCCCATTCCGGCGGCCAGCATCATGACACCCATAATACTTTTTGCATTCACGCGCTGAGAGCCACGCGCGATAAAAATCTCACTGCTATAACGGCCGGCCAACTGGGTAAGCTTGGCTGCTGCCCGTGCATGAAGACCTAATTTATTACTGATCGTGATGGATACGCTAGGCATAAGGGCAACTGGAAAAATGAAAGTGAAAATTCAAATTAGCAATGGCAGTCGGCGTGGACAATGCCACGCAACGCGCCTGCCATGACATCCTGAGCGAACTGCTCGGGATTGTCACGTCGCTCGGTCAAGGCTTTCAACACCATGCACATATTGGTGCCGGTCAATAAATAAGCGCCCTGCCCTTGATCTTGCAAAGCTTGCTGGACTCGACGGGCTACGTTAAAGGGCGTAGCACCGTAAAGATCACACAGTATCAGTGTGGCGGGCGAGTCCGGCGCTTGCGTTTGCAGCTGCCCCAGCAAGCGGTCCACCGCCGTATCCGTGCATTCGTCGGCCTGAATGTCAAAGACAAACAGATCAGGCTTTTCGCCCAGGACGTGCTCGGCACAGCTGGCAAACGCACTGGCCAGAGGCTCGTGCATGATCAAGGCAAGGCGTATCACGCGCGTCCCGTCGCTTGTTCGACGGCCTCGGCAAAACGCTGTGCAACGTCAAAACCTGTCTGCTCAGTAATTTCAACGAAACAGGTTGGGCTGGTCACATTGATTTCGGTAACGTAGTCACCAATCACATCCAGACCAATCAGCAGCAAGCCACGTGCAGCCAGCACAGGGCCCAGGGTACGGACAATATGCCAATCGTGTTCGGACAAGGGTTGGGCGACCCCGCGACCACCGGCTGCCAGATTGCCGCGTGTCTCGCCCGCCAAGGGGATACGAGCCAAAGCGTAAGGCACAGGTTCGCCGTCAATAATCAGGATGCGCTTGTCACCCTTGACGATTTCAGGGATGTAGCGCTGCGCCATAATGGTTTGCGTCCCATTGGCCGTCAGCGTTTCCAGGATCGCGCCCAGATTGGGCTCGGGATCTTGCAGACGGAAAATACCCATGCCACCCATGCCGTCCAGCGGCTTGACGATCACATCCTTGTGTTCCTGGTGAAAGGCACGCAAACGGGCCATGTCACGGGTAACCAAGGTGGGGGGGGTAAATTCCGGAAATTCGGTAATAGCGAGTTTTTCAGGGTGATTGCGAATGGCCGCACCCGAATTGAATACCTTGGCTCCCTGCTCCTGCGCAAAGCTGAGCAAGTGTGTGGAATAGGAATATTCCATATCAAAGGGCGGGTCCTTGCGCATGATGACTGCGTCAAAGACATTCAATTCCTGCTCGGTAGCAGCTTCGGGATGAGTCCACCACGACGGCGCACGCAAATCGGCATCAGCGGCAATGCTGACAGCCTGACTGCGCGTACGAACCCGGCTTTGGGAAATGTACAAATCAGACTGCAAGGTCACGCTGACGCGATGACCACGCGCCAGGAATGCACGCATCATGGCAACGGAGGAATCCTTGTAAGCCGACAGGCTGGGCAAGGGATCAATGATGAATAAAACGTGCATATCACACCTAGAGAAAAACGCCTTTGCAGACGGGCTGCAAAGGCGATTGTGCCCGACTCGCTACTTGGGAGCGAATCGAGCGACGCATAATGCTCCTGGGCGGACCCAAGCAGTATCGTGCAAGAGTATCAGGACGCTTTCTTGCGAGGCGCCAAGACCATGACCATTTGACGGCCTTCCAGCTTGGGCATGGCTTCAACCTGACAGATTTCGCTGACTTCGTCGCGAATCCGTTCCAGCACACGCATCCCCAATTCCTGGTGAGCCATTTCACGACCACGGAAACGCAAAGTCACTTTGACCTTGTCGCCATCATCGATGAAACGCTTCACATTACGCAGCTTGACCTGGTAGTCGCCTTCATCCGTACCGGGACGGAATTTGACTTCCTTGATCTGAATGATTTTCTGCTTGGCCTTGGCTTCTTGTTGGCGCTTCTGTTCCTGATAGCGGAATTTGCCGTAATCCATCAAACGGCACACCGGTGGCACAGCCGCAGGGGCGATTTCCACCAGGTCCACATCATGCTGTTCTGCCATAGCCAAGGCGTCAGGCACCTTGACGATACCTAGCTGCTCACCCTCGACTCCAATGAGTCGCACCTCTGGAATACGAATTTCACCATTGATGCGATGTTTTTTCTCGGTTGCGATGTCGAAAACTCCTAAAAATGTCGATAAAAACGATAGCGTTCCTGTTTTACTGACGGCTATCGATCTCTTGCTTCAATCGTGCTGAAAAATCGGCTACTGGCATGACGCCCAAGTCCACGCCACCACGCGCACGTACGGCAACTGCGCCGTTTTCACGCTCTTTTTCGCCCACGACCAGAATATAGGGCACTTTTTGCATACTGTGCTCACGGATTTTACGAGTGATTTTTTCACCACGCAAATCAGAGGAGGCACGGAATCCCATTTTCTTCAGGTTTTGCGCCACGGATTGGGCGTAATCCGCTGAACTTTCGGAAATGCAGCATACCACCACGTGCTCCGGCGCCAACCAGGCAGGCAAGGCACCGGCGTGGTTTTCAATCAGCATGCCGATAAAGCGCTCGAAGGAACCCAAAATAGCACGGTGCAACATCACGGGCACACGGCGTTGATCCTGAGCATCCACATACTCGGCACCCAAACGGGCCGGCATGGAGAAGTCCACCTGGATGGTGCCGCACTGCCAATGACGACCAATGGCATCTTTCAGTGTGTATTCAATCTTCGGGCCATAGAAAGCGCCCTCGCCTTCCGAGATCTCGAACTCGCAGCCGGTACGGCGCAAGCTTTCGATCAGGGCTTGTTCAGCCTTGTCCCAGACAGCATCGTCACCGATACGCTTTTCTGGGCGAGTAGCCACTTTGTACAGAATTTCGGTAAAGCCGAAGTCCGCATACACGGCTTGCAACTGAGCCGTAAAGGCAGCGCATTCGTCTTGCAGTTGATCTTCGGTACAGAAAATGTGACCGTCGTCTTGCGTAAAGCCGCGCACACGCATCATGCCGTGCAAGGCACCCGAAGGTTCGTTGCGATGGCACTGACCGAACTCGCCGTAACGAATAGGCAGTTCACGGTAGGAATGCAGGCCGGAGTTGAAGATTTGCACGTGGCCGGGGCAGTTCATGGGCTTCAAGCCATAAACACGGTTCTCCGACTCGGTCGTGAACATGTTTTCAGCGTAGTTGTCCCAGTGGCCGGTTTTCTTCCACAGCGACAAATCCAGAATTTGTGGCGCTTTCACTTCCTGGTAGCCATTGTCCTGATAGACACGGCGAATGTATTGCTCGACCTGTTGCCAGATCACCCAACCTTTGGGGTGCCAGAAAATCAGGCCGGGAGCCTCTTCCTGGAAGTGGAACAGATCCAGCTCACGGCCCAGCTTGCGGTGGTCGCGGCGCTCGGCCTCTTCCAGCATGGTCAGGTACGCTTGCTGATCTTCCTTGGTCGCCCAGGCAGTGCCGTAAATGCGTTGCAGCATTTCATTGTTGCTGTCGCCACGCCAGTAAGCGCCGGCCACTTTCATCAGCTTGAACACTTTCAACTTGCCGGTGGATGGCACGTGAGGACCACGGCACAAATCGATGAAGTCCCCTTCACGGTACAGGCTGATTGGCTCGTTGGAAGGAATGGAGGCAATGATCTCTGCCTTGTAGTCCTCGCCAATGCTCTTGAAGAACTCGACCGCATCGTCGCGCAGCCACTCTTCACGAGTCACCACTTCGTCTTTCTTGGCCAGTTCTGCCATTTTCTTTTCAATGGCTTCCAGATCCTCGGGCGTAAAGGCGCGCTTGTAGGAAAAGTCGTAGTAAAAGCCGTTGTCGATGACCGGGCCAATGGTGACCTGGGCATCCGGGAACAGACTCTTGACCGCGTAAGCCAGCAAGTGGGCAGTAGAGTGACGGATCAAATCCAGACCGTCCGCGTCTTTGGCGGTGATGATGGCCAAATTGCTGTCCTGGTCGATCACATACGAGGTATCCACCAGACGCGACTCGGTACCGGGCGTGCCGACACGGCCTGCCAGGGCGGCGCGGCCCAGGCCTGTGCCAATCGAGTTCGCCACTTCGCTGACGGAAACCGGGCCCTGAAACTCTCGCTGGGAGCCATCGGGCAGTGTGATTCGGACCATAACACTTCCTGAAATAAAAAACGCGGCCTTGAAAAAGCCGCGCTTTTGAATTGAACGTTCTTGGAAAGCAAACGAAACGCTACGCGGCCACGGCTAGATTTGCCGACGGGTAGTTCGCGTTGAGTTCATAAGATTCTGCTTCCCAAATAACACATTTGATTGGATAAGTTTATCACCTTCGCCCGCTATCGCGGCGCTGTATCGCCACAAAAACCACATTTGGCAAAGAATTCAGTCCATCCGAGGATACCAGCTACGATAAAAGGCCCATTCTTCGGACTCCGAGCCATCTTTCATCAAACAGGTTCCATAGGCGCCACGTCCACTTTCATGAACAATGGTTTGCCCACCCATGCGCTGACAAAAAGTGGAGGCCAGATTGGCTTGCCCCGCGGGTTTGGTGGCCGTTTGGGTAGAGCTGGCGCATGCCGTCAACATCAAAGAGCCTGCGCAGGCAGAAACTAAGCGGAAAAACATGATTTCCTTCTCCTTGACCTGAAGTTTGCTGATGCCCGGCGAATCGTTCGAGATGAAGACTGCCCAGGCCGCGTCTGCTGTTAGCACAAGGTAGAAAAAACCATCAAGCGCTGGTCGCGAAACAGATCGTGGAAATAGCTTACTACACTTGTCTGATATGAGAAGTGAGCGAAGGCAAGCGTGCAGCAAAAGCAACACGTCAGGTAAAAGATGGCGCTGAAATCAAGCGTAAATATAGGTGCTTTATTGCAAAGCACTACAAGGCCGGGCGTAGATCAAGAGCGATGCAGCCAGAAAGACAACAAAATAAAACCCAAAATACCGCAGCCAGCCAGCATTAATACCATAGGTACATAATCAATCAGATTCGAGGCATTAATCATGGCGTACATCCCAAAGTCCCAACTCAACAAGCTTGAGACTATGGTAACGGGCCACCTTCAGAACATGAAGTCAACGATTGTCAAGATCCGACACAGAGGCGACACAAAGACTAGGATTGGGCTACATGAGCTTACCTTTACGGCAGAAATCTTTGCAAAAGCTCATAACACGCAATAAAAGACCAGGAAAAGGCGTTTTGTGCCGGAACCCTTATCCATTGAACATCGTAAAAATGGCGTAAACCACGGGGACAGCCAGGGGAGTAATCATTAATAAAGCCGTATCGCGCTTCCACGTCCTGGGACGGGTATAACAGAGTGTGACACCCAGCAGAACCGTCACCAACAGATACAAGCCCACAATAATGATAGTGGCTGCCATATCCTCTCCCCCTTGCGATTTGTTTTGCTGCGCTTTTTGTATTTACAACGTCAGGACTTCCGCCGCATCTTGCCCGAACATGGGCGGAAAAGTATTGGCCGCCCACTGCCCTAATCGTGCCGCCGCGGCCTGGCTGGCCAGCTTCAAGGCGTCTGACGGCTCCAGGCCCCGTTTCCAGGCTAGGGCAAAGCTGGACAGAAACGCATCCCCTGCCCCCACCGTTGAGCACACCGCCACCTTGCACGCTGGTTCCGCATACTGCTGCCCATTGAAAGCCAACACCGCCCCCTGCACACCCAGGGTGATCAACAAGGCTTGTTGGGGGTGATGTTGCAGACGTACAGCCAGCTCGCACGCTTCCTGAATTGATAATTCCAGTTGAATATCCGCATCTTGAACGCCTGCCAGCATTTGAGCCTCTACCACATTCAAGCCCAGCACATCGGCTTGAGCGTAGACCAGCTTGAATCCCTGACCTTGATGCCGCAAGCACGCCACACTGGGGTTCACTACCAGGCAGGATGAACTAGCATCTCTGTCAGCCAAAGCCTGTGCAAGACTTTCCATAGGCTGCAAAGCCAAGGGGGCCACATAAATCAAGTCCGCATGCAGATCTTGAGCATGGACATGCAGGCAGGCATTTGCACCACGCCGGGCCAGTACCGAGGCACTTCCGGATGGCTCTACCAGAACGATGGCTTTCCCTGTGGGTTGATCGGGGCAAGTCTGCACACTGCTGACATCAATACCCAGTTGTCCAATATGTGCCCGCAAACGATCACCCAGGCCATCCTGACCCAGCGCCCCCAGAAGTCGTACCGATTCACCTTGCTCCATAAAACTGGCTGTGGCATTGAGTGCACCACCACCAGGGTACAAATCAATCGAGCCCACTTCCTGCTTGTCGCCACGCGCCAGCTCGGCTGGCATGCCTGAGACCACAATATCAACGGTAATACTGCCTATCGCTACAAGCTGCACCCTGAACCTCGGCCAAGAAAAAAGAGAGCGTGAATCTGCTTGCAGCAGTATACCCACGGGCTGGAGCACGTAGTCTATGGTGGAAAATCAGGACTGGGTGAGCCGCGTAAAGCCGAGCAAAAGTGCAGGCCTGTTCAAGCCGTTTGTGGATGCAACAGAAGCCGGCTAATAGTTGATGCAACAGACATCACAAAAATCTGGCTCAAGATAAAAAGACATGCTAAATTACTGTTTATCCATACAGCAAAAAGAAGCATCATGTCCTATAACATCACTTTGCACGACGCTCCTTCCGATATCACCGAACGCGGCCGCCGCGAGGCTGAGGAGCGTTTTCGCCGCAGCTTAGAAAAAGTCATGCAAGGCCCGGAGGCCGTGGTCCAGGCATATCGAGCGTGGCAACTGGCTGAAGAAACAGCAGAGACAGAATTGTCCGGGGAGGACATTGCCCTGGCCAAGAAATGGATTGCCGCCGCCACGCGCGCCATGAGCGATGGCTTTCGTGATCTGGGCGAGTCCGAAGCCTACTTTGAAGTCCGTATCGAACGCTAATATAAAAGCCAGCGAATAGCTGGCTTTTATTATCTGGCATCAGGACTTTGCCGAAGGGTGGTCGCGGCGCATCAGTTCCCACTCTTCAATCACCGTGCCATCCGGCAAAGTGCACATGCCCACCTGCCCTGTCGGTGTATTTACAATGTCCAAACGCCCGCCCTTCTCCACGCAATAAGCCGAAGCCGGATTGGCAATACCCACGGGTGGTTGTGTCGAGGGCTGATTGGCACAAGCAGACAAGACGCCGACCAATCCCAGGATTCCCCATTTCTTCATCGTGTTCTCCGGATAAGTTCTGTACTGCAGTGTACTGTGTGCGGACTAGTTTTCGGGCCGATCTTTTGATGCTGTCAAAGGATTGGAAATATTTTCCCAATGCTGGCAATGAACCGAACGGTGTTCGCCGTGCGGAATGAGCTTGCAATCCATGCCGACCTTGGCTTTACCATCTACAAAGGGAAAGGCGAAATCATAACGGGCCGGAATCCAGATTTTCAGTGACTGGTCGTGAAAGCCCATCTTCCCCTTGGCGACGAAACGGGCCAGACCTTCTTCAAAATAATCAGGGCCATTGTCGTAAATGAAAGGGCGCAGAACGGCTTTGCCCTTTTCATTCACGTACACCCAGCCTTGTTCATCCTGTATCAGGCTTTGCCCTTGAGCGACGGGGACAAATACAGGCAGTAGCGCCAACATCAAAGCAGACAGGGTTGAAACAATCCGACGCCCGGATCCCAGTCCAGCAGCTTGCAACCCTGCAATTGCCGTTGCTGTTGCTGTTGCTGTTGCTGTTGCTGTTGCCGCACCAGTATCCATGTACGAACCCATGTCATTGCTCATATCGCGTGCAGTTTCCACCTTAGCCACCACACTAATACGATTACTGGCACCAAGCCCAGTCCCAGTCCCAGTCCCAGTCCCAGTCCCAGTCTTACAGCTTGCGCGCTTCAAACGAAATAATTCCGTCAGTGTCCTGCGGTGTCTTGCCGTATTGATACCCGCCGGAGATAACAACCTCGCCAAAACCCACTTGCTCCAGCGCCATGCGCAGTTCCTGAACACCCCACCAGCGCAGCGAGAATTGTTCCAGCTGGGTTTCCAGCAAGACACCATGCTCCCACAACTCGTAACGATGCATTTCACGGCTTACCTGAGCGCAATAGTCCTTGTCCAAGGCGGTGGCATTGAGAGTAATAAGCCCATGCGGAGCGGCCAACCAGGTCCGCATGCCTGGATGCACACTCAAAATCGCCGCCACCGGGTCCAGATCCAGCAACAGCCGTCCACCTGGCTTCAGGCTGGCATGAAAACGGCTTAGCGCGGCCATGCCTTGCTCAAACGAATCCAGCAACTGGAAAGAGCCGGCTGGTACCACAATCGCCTCCAAGGGGCGGTCTGCTGTGAAATCCGTAAAACCGGCCAGTTGAAGCTGCGTCGTCAAAGAGCGCAGTTCCAATTCACGGTGGCAATAATCCAGCATTTCCTGCGACAGATCGAAGCCGCTGATATCCAGCCCCGCCTGCAGCAAGGGAATCAGAATGCGCCCTGTACCTACTGCAGGCTCGAGAATCGGCCCCCTTGTGCCGTGCAAGCGCTCCAGGTAGTACTCCACATCTCCAAAAGATCGTCCTACTGGCTTGTCCAGGTGATATACCAAGGAAGCCAGCTTGCCATAGCGATTGTTCATCATTGTTCTACATCCTGCTATTTGTCTTGCTCAACAGCCTGAACACGCATTTCGGCACCTTCCACCGCCAAGACCACAACCGCAGCGCCCTGCTCCAGATTTTGGGTCGCCGTGGCACTGTAATAACTATCGTTAAGCCGAATACGTCCACGGCCATTCACAAAGCTTTCGCTGACCTGCGCACGTGCACCCACATAGGCGCTCAAGCCGGTATTCAGAATGTCGGGCTGATTGGCCCGGCTGCGCCGTTGCCAACGCACACCGACAACCACCCACCCCAACATGGCAACAGCCAGAATCAGCCACTGAAGCCAGTTGGGCGCGTCAGGCCAGGCGGCAGCAAACAAGCCCACCGTCAGGGCTCCCAGGCCCAGCCACAGCAGATAAACGCCGGAGATGACAACCTCGGCAGCGATCAGCACAAGGCCAGACACCAGCCAATACCAGAAGGAATCAAAAATGAATGACAAGATCAGCACCTCCAGCTGTCCGCTTAGCCTTGTCCCAGCTTGCTGCCGGTGGTCTTGAGCAGCTCGGTCACACCCGCCACGGCACCGGTAATGCCGCTGGCTTCCAAAGGCATCAGCACCAGCTTGCTGTTAGGACCCGTGCCCACATCTCGCAAGGCTTCCACGTACTTCAAACCCACAAAGTACTGCAGGGCCTGCACGTCACCGCTCTTGATGGCTTCGGACACTTCGCGGGTTGCACGGGCTTCAGCCTCGGCTTCACGCTCACGCGCTTCAGCACGCAAGATGGCAGATTGTTTTTCACCCTCGGCACGCAATACGGCCGCCTGCTTCTCCCCTTCGGCTTGCAGCACCTCGGCTTCTTTCTGGCCGCTGGCCTTGGTCACGGCAGCACGACGATGGCGCTCTGCCGTCATTTGCAGGTTCATGGCTTCCTGCAATTCGGGAGCCATATTCAAATCACGGATCTCCACCCGGGTAACTTTCACCCCCCAAGGCGTAGTGGCCGCATCCACCGCGGCCAGCAGGCGATCGTTAATGAGCTCGCGGTTCGACAGCATGTGGTCCAGTTCCATCGAACCCAGAACCGAACGCAGGTTGGTAGTGGTCAGGTTCACAATGGCCATTTCCAGGTGATCAATTTCGTAGGCCGCCTGGGCAGCATTGTCGATGCGATAAAACACCACACCGTCTGCTGTCACGGCCACGTTGTCGCGGGAAATCACATTTTGCGAGGGCACATCCAGCACGGACTCCATCATTTTGAGCTTGCGGCCCACGCGATCCATAAAAGGCACCAGCAAGGACAAGCCCGGCGTCAGAGTACGGGTATAGCGACCAAAGCGCTCGACCGTCCATTGCTGGCCCTGAGGCACGACTTTGACCCCAGCCATCACCACGACCACAGCCAAAAACGCCAACATCACCACAAAAGTAAAGGAGCCACTCATGTCGATACCCTCTCCAAGAACACAACTGAAAAAGCGATTTTAGCCCAGCCTTAATGACAGATCCGCTAAAGAGGATGTTTGACCGCCCTATAGCCTATAGCTGAACGATCAGGCTTGGAGCGCGGTGAACGGCGGGTTCGTAAAAATCAAATGCAGGGGGCTCAACAGCAGACAGGCCTTATGCCTTCAAGGGCAGATCAGCAGCAGAAAAATGACCGGCGGATTCAATTCAGAATGTCGTACAGACGGAAAATCCACAGCCCTTTATAAACGATCGTCAACACCACCAAGGCCGCCTGATAAGGCTTGCTGGGCACCACCATGGCAATCAAGCCCATGACAATGAACACGGCCTGCTGCACGGGATACTCCAAACCCAGACTCAAGAAATAATCTTTCCCTTTAATGGCGGTGTCGATTACATCCATGAGCTGAATCAGCACAAAAAAGCCGTAAAGCGAACGCCGCCGGGTCTGGAAATAATCTTCGAACCCCCGGTATTCCTCCATATTGGATGGAAACAGCAAGGACGCCATAATGGCAAAAACACAGGTATACAGAATCAGGAAAAAATACAGCTGAAAGGACCAGACCTGCACTTTCACCAGACTGAACTCGTACCACCAGAAATGAATAATCGTCAGGAACAGATACAACACCCATCCCAGATGAATGGGATAGATACGCTTGGCTTTGGGGTGCTGGATGAATTCAGAGACGCCTACGATCAGCCTGGAAATACTGATCCCCAGCACCATGCCGATGATGATGCGTACGTGGACAAAATGCTCTGGATGGATCAACTCTGGCGGCACGGGACGTCCTTGCAAAATGGCTAATCCTGGCACACCTTAGCAGAGTCACAGCAGGGCTCCAAGCGCGTACTTTCCCCTTCAAAGCCCTGACTTGATTGCTAACGTTTATTGGCCACTCAGCAAAACCTGACCGCCATATTGATGAGTGGCCCTTCAAGCCTTAGTAACGAGGCGGTGGCGCATATTGGCCATGTCCCTTATCCGCAGGAAAAGGATTGGGCGACTGTACGGCAGGTTGAGCCGGATTCACCGGGCGCACTTCGTAAAGTACCGTGCCGATCACACCGATATTGCGGGTATCGCCAGCCAAGCTGTTCGCGGCATACGCTTTGTCCCTGCCTGAGAAACGGAAGGCAGCCACTTCATCCGCGCTCTTGCGAAAACCTTCGATACGCAAGACAGCGCCAGCCTGCAAGAGATAGCCGTTATGGCTACGACTACCCGCTTTGCCCGACAAGACATCCAGGCCATCTACTGTGGTGATGATTTCATAAGGCGTGGAACTGCGATTGGTGTAGACCAGCACGTAACGCTCGCCTGATTTGCCGGCCAATTGATAGTTCCGCTGCCCAATGCTGCTGAAAATAGTCAAAGGTGTGTCGCGTCCATCATGAACAGACAGCTCCACATTGCCTTGATCCAGCAAGATGCTGCGCTGGGCATCCAGATTTTGGCCTAAAGCCCGGCGAATGCTACGCTCATCGGAATAGGCTAATTGCAGCTCATCGCGCTGCGGCTCGATGCGCTGAGCCTGGACAGAGTAGGCTCGCGACTCACGACCTTCCCCCCACTGCGTCCCCAAGGTCGAGGCTGTTTGCCGCGCTGCAGTCGATACTGCCTCACGCTGTGCCGACTGCTGAGGCAAACTGCTGCAGGCAGACAGCAAGAACACCGCGGCCAGTAGGCTCCAGCGACCACGGTGCCGTGCAGATAAGAATGATTGAGACAGACTCATGCGCTTCCCCTTTTATCAGTACAAGTGCCATGAAGAGCCCCTGTTGAACGCGAGTATTCCTGATCTCCGTGCATTTGTGACGTCAGTAAATTTCTAAATTGAAATCGCCTGTATCAAGGAAAAATAGTAAGGAGACAAACCAGGCTGGCCAAACAGGCCTACTATGAAACCCATCCCTTCAAACGAGCCACAAACATGGATATTCAGAACCTACCCTTTTGCACCGTCAACTGGTCCGACATCACTCCCACTGAACATAAAGGCGAAACAGGCATGGCCCTGTGGCGCACCCAGCAATTTGGCCCTATCCGGGTACGCATGGTGGAATACAGCCCCGGCTATCTGGCCGATCACTGGTGTGTAAAGGGCCATATGTTGCTATGCCTGGAAGGCAAGCTGGATACCGAGCTGGAAGACGGACGCCGCTTCACCCTGGAGCCGGGACAGTCCTACCATGTGGCCGACAATGCCGAGCCACATCGTTCCTCCACCCAGACGGGGGCCAAACTCTACATCGTGGATTAAAGCCTGTTACGTAAAAACGCCCTTTAGGCAGTCGGGACTGGCTGCCTGAGGGGCGAAAAATGCAGCGCACCTTCCGACGTCTATTCTTGCCGTCGATACTTTCCAGCAGTCGCATGACTGCCTCCTCTGCCTCCAGCAGGCTATTTCAGTCTAACGAAATAATCCTTATTCGATTTCTACATCGACTTTTCAGAAAAGCATAAATACACTACCAAAACGTTTTGGTTAGTTTTAAAATCACAACCAAATCGTTTTACTCATAACGCAACAAAAACCAAAGGACTGCGGCAGGCTCTTGAAAGCCTGACCACGCAGCACAGGAGACACTGATGAAAGACACCCCCACTGCGCAAGTGGATGAGCTGTATTCCCCTCAGCGCATGATCGCCTTCGGGCTGCAACACGTACTGGTCATGGCCGCCTCCCCCATCGCGGCTGTGTTCTTGATGAGCAAGGCCCTGGGTTTTGATGCGGCCCTGACCACTCAACTACTCAGCGCCACCTTTCTGGTCTGTGGCATAGGCACCTTGATCCAATCTTTCGGCCCGGCCGGTATAGGCGCCAAACTGCCTTTTGTGATGCTGCCCGGTGGTGCACCCATCATCCTGTTCATTCTGATCGCGCAACAAACCGATCTGCCCACGGCCTCCGGGGCGGTAATTCTGTCCGCCCTGCTGTACTTTCTGATCGTCCCTATCTTCAAACGTTTTTTGCGCTACTTCCCATCGCTGGTGATCGGCATCATGCTCTTGCTGGTTGCCATCAATCTGGCGCAGATCTCCGGCAAGCTGATTGCCGGCACACCCGGCTCGGCCAATTTCGGCAATACCGACAATTTGTTGCTGGCCCTGATCACCATTGTGTCTACCGTGCTGTTTGCCCGGCTGCTCAAGGGCATGTGCCGCCAGCTGGCTATCTTGCTGGGCTTGATTGTGGGTGCCTTCTCCGCTGCCTTGATGGGCGACATCAGCTTGAGCGGCGTGGGCAGCGGCCCACTGCTGGCCCTGCCGTCCCCCTTCCCCTTTGGCCCGCCCAACTTTGATTTGATTGCCGCTTTGCCGCTGCTGCTGTTCACCTTGATTTCCATGGTTGAAGCCACTGGCCAGACCATTGCCTTGAATGAAGTCCTAGGCAAAGAAGACGAGGCCGAGCAACAGGCACAAGTCCCCAATACGATCCGAGGCGACGGGCTGGCTTCTTTGCTGGGCGGGATTTTCGGAACCTCGCTGATCATTACCAGTGGCGAGAACATCGGCATCATCCGCGCCACCCAAGTGCGTTCCCGCTATGTCACCGCCGTCGGTGGACTGTTCCTGATTCTGTTCGGCGTGTTCTCGCCACTGTCTGCCCTGATCAGCGTCATCCCTGCCTCTGTCATTGGAGCAACCGGCCTGGTGGTCTTTGCCATCGTGGGCACCATGGGCATAGACATGTTGCGCAAGGTAGACCTGCGTGGCCACTCCGCCATGTATGTCGTTGCCACGGCCCTGGCAGTCGGCTTGCTGCCCATCGTCGTTCCCGGTATCTACGACCAACTTCCCTCCCAACTGCGTTTGCTCTTGTCCAACGGCGTTGCCATGGGTGCGCTGACGGCGGCTGTCCTGAACTATCTGTTCATTCACGTCGGCCAGCGCTCCCCCAAAACCGCCCCCCTTCAACATTCTTGATGAGCTGTGCCATGAATCACGCTTCTTTATTCCAATCCCACGACCTGGCTCAGGCCCGCATTCTGGAACCTGAACACCTTTTGCTGCCGCAAGGACCTGTCAGCGGACACGCTGTACTGATTGAAGAAGGTCGCTTCAGCGATATTGGCACGGTAGAGGAAATGGCTGCCCGTCACCCTGGACTGCCACGCCTGGGCTTGCCCGGCCATTTGCTGATGCCTGGTTTTGTGGATGCACACCATCACGTCACCCAGTCTTATGGGAAATCGCTGGTGTATGGCGAGCCCTCGGAGATTTTCCGCCGGGTCTGGGTGCCGCTGGAAAGCACCTTGAATGCCCGCCATCTGTATGCCTCCAGCAAGCTGTCGGCACTGGAAGCCTTGCGAGGCGGATTCACCACGGTTTGCGACGCGGGCACCCGATCGTCCGAGGATCTGGATGCCATTGTGCAAGCCACCACAGACGTAGGCATACGCTGCGTTCTGGGCCTGATCTGCAATGACAAGCACAGCGCGGTACTATTGGACGCCGAGCCTATTGTGGCTCGCGCCCAGGCCCACCTCCAGCAATGGGAGCACCATGCTTTGATCAGCCCCTCACTGGCTATCTCTATCCCCGAAGCCGCCAGTGATGCAATGTTGCATCGTATCTATTCCATGAGCGAAGAAGCAGGCCGAGTGTTCCAAACCCACGCCAACGAGCATCTGGTTGCAGTGGAGCGTTCCCTGAATGCCCATGGTCGCCGCCCAATCGAGCATCTGGCCCATATTGGTGCCCTGGGTTCGGCCTCCTTGCTGGCCCATGCCACTTTGGTTACCCCCAGCGAAATCCGTCTGCTGGCCGATTTGAATGCCGCCGTTTCCTACAACCCGGTTGCCAGCGCCTGGAAAGGCAATGCGGTCGCTCCGGCAGAAGCCATGCGTGTTCAAGGCATACGTCTGGGCATGGGGACGGACGGCACTCGCAGCGATGCCTTTCGCATGATGGATTATGGCGAGGCCGCACAACGCTTTGCCTTCGGCATGATGGTGGGCGACTCCTCTTGCGGCGCGGGTTGGACCTGGCTGGACATGGCGACCCGAGGCGGTGCCGAGGTCGTTGGCCTGGGTGCCCAAACCGGGCAGATTCGGGTGGGTGCTCAAGCCGACTTCCTGGTCGTTGACCTGCAAGTGCCCGAGATGACGCCTTCCTGGGATCTGCCTTGGGAGCTGGTCCGGATTGCCGCCCGCGATCAGATCCGGGCTGTGGTGGTCCAAGGCAAGCTGCGTCTTTGGGAAGGCCAGCCTGTGGATTGGGATCCCCTGCCCTTACTGGAAGAAGTGCGTGAATTGGCTCGTCATGCTGTCGCGCAATCGGACATCCGCAAGCTGCATGCCCCGTCTACCGAGCACCTGGCTCGTCACGCAGAGCAAGAAAAGGCCTTGGCATGACCGCTGGTTTGCTGATTGCTTTTGCCGCCGTGCTGGCGGGTGCCTTCATTCAGGGTGCCAGCGGGATGGGTTTTGCCCTGATCGTGGTTCCGGTACTGGCTTTGGTTCATCCCGAGGCCATACCGGGAGCATTGTTGTTCCTGATGCTGCCGCTGAATGCCTATGTTGCCTGGCGTGAACGCGAGGGAATTGATCGCACCGGTGCGGGCTGGATCACCGTCGGACGTTTTGCGGGGACTTTTGCCGGTTTGGGGATTTTGCTGGTGCTGTCAACTTACTGGTTAAACCAGTTCGTGGGCATCAGCACCTTGCTGGCTGTGCTGGCGTCGGTGCTGGCCCCCAGCTTCACGCCCGGCAAAAAGGCGTTTATCGCCACAGGTCTGGTGACTGGCATCACTGAAACCGCCACCGGTATTGGCGGCCCGCCTCTAGCTCTGGTCTACCAGCACGCGCCCGTGGCTACCCTGCGCTCGACAGTCGCCTTGTGCTTTCTGGTGGGGGAAGTAATCTCGCTGGTCGTGCTGGGCATCTCCGGTGCACTGAAGTGGTCCCACCTGAGCTATGCCGTCTTGTGCCTGCCCGCATTGGTGCTGGGTATGGGCCTGAGCAGCCTGGTTCATCACAGGCTGGATCAACGCCGTCTGCGTATTGGGGTTCTGGTGTTTGCGACCGTCTCCGGTCTTGCCGTCATGCTGACTTAATCATCCAGCTGTGTAGAGGCACGGGCCCGAAGCTCCGGCTTTGGGCCCAAAGCCGACTGGCGGCTTTTATCGCCCGACAAATGTTCGAACAGCAGCTCGACGGCCAGGGTTGCCACTTGTTCCAGATGCAAATCCACCGCGGTCAGAGCCGGTTCTGCGGTACGAGCACGCAGGCCATCGTAACGGGTCGCAATCATCACATCTTGCGGGACACGCAAACCGGCTTGCTGAACGGCGGCCAAAGCGCCCACCGCAAAGGCATCCACGGGCACACATAGGGCATCAGTATCGGGGTACTGCGCCAAAAGCCGGGAGCAGGCATCAAACCCACCCGCTTCACCCAAGCTTTCCTCTACCTGCATATAGCGCACGGGCATGGCGTGAGCCGCCGCGAAGTTCTCGTAGGCTTTCTTGTGACTAGCGTAGGAGTCACGCGCGGCACTGCTTTGCACCAGAGCAATACGTCGCCGTCCTTGCTCCCACAAATGATTTAAAAGCAGATGCGCAGTTGCGGTGGACTGCAGATCAATAAAGGGAATGCTGTCTGCAACGCCCCCCTGACGGCCAATCGACACCAAGGCTACGCCCCGTTCCTGCAACAAGCGCACATTGGGATCATCCGTCATGGGTTCCAGCAAAATCGCCCCATCAATATCCAAGCCTTCCAGAAAGGCCTGGGCACTTTCCAATGGAGGTACGAACACCAGAGCCAGGCCGCGCCTCATGGCCGCTTCCGCCGCAATACCCGCCACTTCCATCATGAAGCCTAAACGCGACACACCACCCGACACGGCAAAAGGCATGGACGATACCAGTGCGATGCTATTGGCCGCACCGGAGCGCAAACGCTGTGCTCGTACATTGGGCCGGTAGCCCATATCAGCCGCGATCTGCTTGACCTTGGCACGCGTTAGCGGGTCCACCACACCTCTGTCATTCAAGGCGTGTGAAACCGTAGTCAAAGACACCCCTGCCGCTTTGGCGACATCGCGGATGGTGATACGACGAGAGGGGGGAGCAGAGGAACGTGGCAAGGCTGGATCAGTCAGAAAAGGGAAAGAGAGGAAAATAGCATAGCCCTGGTCACTTGTTTAAGTGAAACAAAACTGTGAATCAGCCAAGATCAGTCAAATTTAAAAGCAAAGAGTCTTGGCTAGTGTGCTTGGCCAAGATCAGTCAGGGGCCATATTACAAGTTAATACCCGCCCAAAGGGGCACTAACATTTTGACTTCCCCTCTAGCAGGCAATTGGTTTTACGCTGCTCTCGCAGTTGGGCTTGCATCAATCTGCGGTTTTCTTCTTGCTGTTCCCGCATCTGGCGCAGAGTCTGTACACGCAAACCGTAATCCGCGTCCTGCGCATAACCATCCCCCAAAGGCCGTTTGGCCATTTGATAGCCGAAAACCGGAATCGGGGGTAGATGTACCCGATTGGTATACGAGACCCGGTATCCGCTAAGCCACTGCGCATAACAAGGGTCTGTGTAAAGAATGCCCAGGTGTTTATCGACATCCCGAAGCTTATAGTGAATGGTCAGTGGTGTCTCGCCATAGTCACTGCCATTGCAAACGACAGTAGCTCCTTCGGGGTCGCTATGATAAGTAACGGCAATACTGGAGCAGGCGCCAAGAAACAGGAAAAAACACAAAACCAGCAAGACCTTGATGCAAGTCATTCTTTTTCCGCTCCGTATTTTTCCACGCCACCCAATGCATTAAAAAAAAACAAAACTTAATTTAAAGTAGCCGTATGAAATTTTCCAGTCTTGCACGCTTCAGAAATTGAATATTATCAATAAATTCCCAGCGTATTCTCAGGGCACATGATATAAAAACCAGTTCAACCAGGCGCCCATGAAAAAGCCGCCCATAGGGCGGCCAGGCTGGTTAATGGTCTCCGTCTTTCTTGGAAATTTTATATTGAATCGTGTTTGCTCGGAAAATCACTGGGCCAGTTCATGGGTGTGTCATTCATATCCAAACCTCCTGCTATTTATTTAATCAAGAAAGCCTAGAACGAGTTTTTATCCTAGCAAAAAAAATACAAACTTCAAGCATTAAATAGCCTATTCAGTGTTAACCCTGTACAAATAGAAACATCAAAAAGACAGAGACTCTACCTCAACCCTATGGGGTTTATTCAGTTCGGCAGATTGAACATGAAAGCATCATTAAAAACAGCGGGCTCAGACTGGCCGAATACATGGCAAGCATAAAAAAGCTCTCACAAGGAGAGCTTTTTGCTGTGTGGCCTGAACTGCCAGATCAGGCATCCAATCAGGAACGGCGCGCCATGGCCAGAATCACGCCAAAACCTATCATCATGCTGCCACTAATGCGGTTCACCCAGCGCAGACCATGCGCATTTTGCATCACGCCGGACAGCCTGGTCCCCACATAGGCATACGCCGCAATCGCGAGCACTTCCAGCAGCAGGAAAATCACACCCTGTGTCATGAAGCTGGCCCAATAGTTATTCATATCCACAAATTGCGGGAAGAAAGCGGTGAAAATCAGAATGGCCTTAGGATTACCAATCGCCACGAAGAACTCCTGACGCACCAGGCCCCAGATATCTTTTTTGCTCACCTCAGTCTGCTCTGCTGACGTTTTACCACTGGCACGCAGCACCTTGAGGCCCAGCCAGATCAGATACGCCGCCCCCGCGAGCTTGACCACGGTAAAGGCCGTTTCCGAGACCATCAACAAGGTTCCCATTCCCAAGGCCGCCACCACAATCATGATGGCAAAAGCGACCAGACGCCCCATGGCCGCCACCAGGGCAGTCGACACGCCTTGCTTGGCCCCTACCGTCATGGACAGCAGGTTGTTGGGGCCGAAGGCCATATTCAGAGCAAAACAGGCGGGTAAAAATAACAAAAGACTGCTGGCGGTCATGATTTTGACTAGCTCCATAGACAATGCCAGCCATTCAATTTGAAAGGCTGGCATGCGTCGATTGAAAACGGTGTAGATGAACCTTGCTTCTGGCAGCCCCACAATCAGGAAGCTACCGGAAGGAACAAGTATAACGATCTGGAGCCTGTTGGCACGACTCAAGCCCGTTGTGAACTTGGTATGACCATTTCTCCACCTGTCCTAGTATTTTCAACCCACCACAGCATTGAAAGCCACTTTAGGTGATGAACGCGAGGATGCCAGAAACACCAGAAACGCGAGCATGGCGATAAGTCCCGGCACGGCAAAGGCCATGAAATTCATCTGCAAGGGCAACTTGGCCGCCATCAGGGTACCGCCCAGGAAAGGCCCGGCAATGGCACCGATTCGCCCCACGCCTGACGCCCAGCCCAAGCTCGAGGAACGCATGGACAAGGGATAGAACTGCGCCGTATTGGCGTACAGCAGGATCTGCGTGCCAATGGTGGTGGCACCGGCAATCACGATCAACACGTACAACACCAGAGTCGGGCTCTTGAAACCCAGCAAGGTAATGGACACCGCCGACACCAGAAAGAACCAGGCAACCACTTTAGGCAAGCTGAAACGATCCCCCAGCCAACCACCCAGAATCGCACCAAACATGCCGCCCAGGTTCAAGGCCACCAGGAAGGACAGGCTGGAACCCAGGCTATAGCCCGCATTGGCCATCAGTTTAGGCAACCAGGAACCCAGGGCATAGACCATCAAGAGGCAGCAGAAAAATGCCACCCAGATCATCAAGGTGCCCAGCAAGCGTCCTTCCTTGACCAGATCCAGCATGGGCACGCCTGCCTTTTTCTGCTCATGCAAGGTCAAGACGGTATCTTGGGACACGCCCAATTCAGGAGCCAAGGTCTGCACAATGCGGCGTGCTTTTTCCTCTTGCCCCTGACGCATCAGAAACGCCAGCGACTCGGGCAGTTTCCAGACAATAAAAGGCAGCAACAACAGCGGAATGGCCGCGCAGAAAAACATGGACTGCCAGCCAAAGCGCGGCAGCATGTAGATGCCAATCGCTGCCGACAACAAGCCACCCAATGAATAGCCGCTGAACATGATGGCGACCAAGGTGCTGCGCGAACGCTTGGGCGAATACTCATTCATCAAGGCCACGGCGTTGGGCATCAAGCCGCCACAGCCCAATCCGGCCAGAAAGCGATAGACACCAAACTCGGTCGGTGAGCTCGCAAAGCCATTCAAGAACGTGGCCAGACTGAACAAGGCAAAACAGATCGTCACGCCCTTTTTTCGGCCAATCTTGTCTGCCAGCGGCCCAAATACAAACGCGCCAAACATCATGCCGAACAAGGCGTAACTACCCAAGGCCCCGGCTTGCACCGGCGTCAAATTCCACTCGTCCATCAGCACCGGCAAAACCACACCGTAAATAAACAAGTCATAGCCATCGAATACCAGCAACAAGGCACACAGGCTCATCACCATCCAGTGAAAGCGCCCGAAGCGCGCCTGCTCAATCACTTCATTAACGTCTAGTGTTTTCATGATTTGTCTCCCCCAAATGGAGTTTTTTTGTCTTGATGCCCTTCGCTCTACCAGCCGTGCGCATCGATTGATCAGCCCTGGTCGCCGCCTCCTACTGGCAAGACAGTGCCGGTGATATACGAAGCCTCGTCGGAGGCCAAAAACAAAATGCTGGCGGCCTGTTCATCCAGACTGCCGTAACGCTTCATCAAACTGCTGGCCACGGTCTGATCCACAATCTGCTGATACCAGATCGCTTCCTGGGGATCTTCCTGGTTCTGGGTATTGCGAGGAATGCGCCGTGGCGGTGCCTCGGTCCCGCCGGGTGAAACAGCATTGACCCGAATGCCGCGCTGGGCATTCTCGAAAGCCAAAGAGGCGGTCAAGGCATTGACGCCGCCTTTGGCCGCGGCATAAGGCACACGATTGATGCTGCGAGTGGCAATCGAGGACACATTCACAATGGCCCCACTGCCCTGCGCCTGCATGCTGGGCAACACGGCATGACAGGACCACAGGGTTGGAAACAGGGAGCGGCGTATCTCGGCCTCGATCTGCGTCGGCGTGTAGTGCTCGTAAGGACGCGTCCAGATCGTGCCCCCGACGTTATTGATCAAAATATCAATACGCCCCCACTTATCCAGCGCCGCCTGGGCTGCAGCCTGAGCGCCTTCAACGGTTTCCAGATCTACTTCCAGTGTCAGGACCGTATCACTGGCCAGTTCCCGCACCAGTTCAGAGCGGTCTACCGCCAACACCCAGGCCCCTTCAGCCTGCAAGCGCTCGGTAACACGACGGCCAATGCCTTGGGCCGCGCCCGTCACAATGGCCACTTTTTGATGAAAACGCACAGGCGCAGTCATGATCTTTCCTTGTAGGAGTCATCCAGCACAAGACGCCCCGCAAAGGGGCGTTGCTTGAATGCATTTACTGGCTGGTGATGAATTTTTCGTAGTAGAAATTCGCGGGAGCATGGGCTTGCGCATCAATGAACTGGCTGACGGCATCCACCATGGGTGGCGGCCCGCACAGGTACACATCCACCTGCCCGTCATGCCAATGCGCCGGATCCAAGTGCTGGGTCACGTAGCCTTTGCGTTCGTGGCGGGATTCCGGATCGACCACGCAGGTGGTGTAGCTGAATCCGGGCAAACGCTGGGTAAAGGACTCCAGCTCTGCCAGCATCACCAGATCCTGATCACGGGTGACGCCATAGACCAGATGCACAGGCTGCGTACAGCCTTGCTTGACCAGCACTTCCAGCATGGACAAGAACGGCGCCAGACCCGTGCCACCGGCCAGGAACAGCAAGGGGCGCGTTACCTGACGCAGATAAAAACTACCCAAAGGCCCGGTCATTTCTACCTGCTGGCCTAGCGGCTGCGCCGCCAGCCAGGAACTCATCAGGCCTCCCGGCACTTGCTTGATCAGGAAACTCAAACGCGGCTCGCCCGGCGCAGAGCTGAAGGAATAGGAGCGATGCGCCTGCCCGCCAGGCACCGTGATATTCACGTACTGCCCAGGCAGGAAAGGCAAGGCTTCATCGGCCGCATCAATCTTCAACTCGTAAGCCGCATCCTCATACTGACGGCATTCCGATACCTGCCCCTGCCACTTGGCCACGGCGGTTTTGCACACACCCGATGAAATCGGCACAGCAATCACGCAGTCCGACTTGGGGATCATCTGGCAGGTCAGAACCAAACCCTTGTCCGCTTCCTCTTGCGTCAGGGCATCCTCGATATAGTCATCGCCCTGCTCATACTGACCACTTTCGGCCTGACATTTACAAGTGCCGCACACCCCGTCCGAGCAATCCATAGGCAGATTGATCTGATGGCGATACGCGGCATCCAGCACTTTTTCGTGTTTCCCACAGTCCACGAAACGGGTGACGCCGTCCTCAAAATTCAGCGCAATACGATAGCTGTTCACGACTAACCCCCAGCTTTAAATGTGATACACATCAATCACTTGACGGATGTAGTCGTTCTTGAGCACTACCTTCTTTTGCTCGATCAACCAGCCCTTATCCTGAGACGACAAAGTCAGATAAATGGTGCCGAAGAACTGATCCGTCACCCGGTAGCGATGGTTCATCGTCAGAAAGTTGTAGCGGACATCCACCTGCCCATCGCGCTCGGCCAGAATCTCGATATTGCTGAGCATATGAGCGGTACGCGGCTCGGGCGTGGAGGCACCGGAGCGCTCGGTCTTGATGCGGAACACCCGATCTTCCAAACCATTGCGGTTGGGATAAAAGATCAAGGAGATCTCGCTGTGCGGATCTTCGGTCAGCTGATCATCATCGTCCCAGCAAGGCATCCAGTATTGGGCGTTGGGGCTGTAGCACTCCAGCCATTCATCCCACTGACGGTCATCCAGCAAACGGGCTTCCCGATACAGGAAAGCGCAAATGGAGTGATAGGTTGCGTTCATGGCTTAGGCCTCCCCGCTTTCTGCTTTCAGTGCCTGGCTCATGGTCTTGGCCCAGTACTCGTGCTGGCAGACAAACAAGCCTTCATCTTCACTACGCCCACCACTGATCAAGGGCTTCATGCCCATGGCGGTCGCGTTCTCGTCCGGGCCTTGGACCCACAGGGGGGCGCCTCGGCTCAAGTCATTCCAGGGGGCGGCAATACCGGCATAGCCTTCCTGACAAGCACGGAACTCTTCCAGATCGTCTGCCGTTCCCATGCCAGACACGTTGAAAAAGTCTTCGTATTGACGAATGCGGATGGCACGCTGCTCGGCGCTCTCACCCTTGGGGCCAAAGCAGTAAATCGTGACTTCCGTCTTGTCCACGCTGATAGGACGCGTTACCCGAATCTGGGTAGAGAACTGGTCCATCAAATACACGTTCGGGTACAGGCACAGATTGCGGGTCTGATTCACGATGAACTCGGCACGGTCCTCGCCCAGACGCTGCTTCAGCTCCTCGCGATGCTCGTAGACCGGCCGCACGGTTGGATTCATGGTCTTGGTCCAGAGCAAGATATGGCCATAATCAAAGCCATACACACCGCCCAGGCTTTTGCTCCAGCCGTTCGCATCCACCGCTTGCGTGCCGCCCTCTTTGCGACGACCCATCGTGGCGGAATAGTTCCAGTGCACGCTGCTGACGTGGTAGCCGTCGGCCCCGTTTTCCATCTGCAGCTTCCAGTTGCCGTCGTAGATATAGGAAGAATTGCCGCGCAGCACTTCCAGGCCTTCAGGGGCTTGGTCCACGATCTGGTCGATGATGACCTTGGTTTCACCCAGATATTCATCCAGAGACACCACATCCGGATTCAGACTGCCAAACAGAAAGCCGCGATAGTTCTCAAAGCGCGCGACACGCTTCAAGTCGTGCGAGCCTTCGGTATTGAACTGCTCGGGGTATTGGGTGTTTTTCTCGTCCTTGACCTTGAGCAGCTTGCCGGCGTTATTGAAGGTCCAGCCATGAAAAGGACAGGTAAAACTGCCTTTATTGCCATGCTTGCGGCGGCACAGCATGGCGCCCCGGTGGGCACAGGCATTGATAAAGGCATTCAAGCCGCCGTCTTTGCCGCGTGTCAGAAACACGGGCTGGCGGCCAATATAGGTAGTGAAGTAATCATTCACATTGGGCAACTGGCTTTCATGCGCCAGGTAAACCCAATTGCCTTCAAAAATATGCTTCATCTCCAGCTCGAACAGATCCGGATTCGTGAAGATGTCACGACGGCAGCGATACACGCCTGTTTCTTGGTTTTCTTCCAGGGCAGTATCAAGCAAGTGCCTGATATCGTTGGTTTTATCCATAAGGACTGACATGATGTGGCCTTTATGAGAGTTGCAGCCGTCCCTGCCCATGTCCATGAAGACATAGCAAGTACGTGTGATAGAAAAGAAAAATCGCTCCGGATTGAGACCGGACTGGCTCGTGGCAGCGTGTTGCTGGCTTGGCCTTGAGCCTGATTCAAGCCCGACAGGGACAGCATCGGGCTGATCTTGCCCAGCCCGTTTTATCTAACATCCTGGGGCTGTTCTGCATGGCTTTCATTACAGTCTTTAGAGGGGCAGGCTTCCAATACCATATCGGTCCCGCTCCATAGCAAAATGCTATAGTTTGTTTTTTTATGAATAAAATCAGCCACTTGAATCATCATAAAAACAAAACCTATCGTTAACCCTAGAGCTTGTCGGGTATATGCTTGAAGCTTGGATGGTCGAGACAGGTGATATATTGATCCGGATTTTCTGGACCTGGACCACGGGCAAAGCATATGGACTTGAAACAAATCCGCTACTTTGTTGCGGTCGCCAAAGAGCGTAATTTCACTCGCGCGGCCGAGCAGTTGCACATTGCCCAGCCTGCACTCAGCAGACAGATCCAGTTGCTGGAACAAGAGCTCAATGTCCTCTTGCTGTCACGCGAAAGCCGCCCTCTGCAACTGACCGAGGCGGGCCGCATCTTTTACGAGCAATCCCTGCAGTTGCTCAATCGTGTGGAGGTCATGAAAGCGGCGACCACCGAAGTCGGTCTGCACCAGCGCCCGCAATTGTCGATTGGCTTTGTGGCCTCCACCTTGTACGGTGGCCTGCCCATCCTGATCCAGAAGTTCCGCCACGCCTACCCGGATATCCGCTTTCACTTTCTGGAGCTGACCTCCAGCCAGCAAATTGCCGCCTTGCGCGCCGGACGTATTGATATTGCTTTTGGGCGTGTGCGTATTCATGACAGCGCGGTGTGCCGCACTGTCTTGCGTGAAGAACGCCTGGTGCTGGCAATCCCGCCCAAGATTGATCTGGCCAAGGACCGGGGGCTGGTGTCCTTGCAGGTCATCGCTGATCACGCCTTTATTGTGTATCCCAAGTCCCCGCGCCCCAGCTTTGCTGATCATGTGCTGAATATTCTGCACGACAACGCCATCTTCCCCACCGAAGTGCACGAGGTACTGGAACTGCAAACGGCCATGGGACTGGTCGCAGGCGGCGTGGGTTTATGCCTGATCCCTTCAGCTGCACAGATACGCAGTGATCTGGTCTACCGGCTGATTGACGATGAGAAAGTGACTTCACCCATTATTTTCAGCCACAGGAAAAACGACAACTCCTGGTACATCGCCCAGATGCATGCCTTTATTGAGGAAATGTATGCGGAGAAACCGCCCTGGCTGATTCCGGGACACAGTGCCTTGAGTAACGGGCCGCCACCCTGTTGATGGCTGCAAGCCTATGAGCAACTGGCCTGCTCTGGCTTGCAGCGAAACCTGCTGCCTCACCTGCTTGCGCTGATACGGTCAGACGGCAAAGCTGCCACCATCTAATACAAAAAGGCCCTGCAAAGCGTCGTTAACGCTTCTTGCAAGGCCAGAAAGCTGCGGCGTTCACGGCCACCAGTCGCAGACCTTTTCACTGAAAAAAGGTCTGGTCGGCAGTCAGTTAAAACCGCTTAGATACGCTTGAACAGCGCTGAGCGTACCTTGCCGGTTGCACCATCCGCCGCTGTCAGGAACTGCTCCATGTGAATGTCACGCTCGAAGAGGCGGCTTTGCATCAGGGTGGAGATCGCCGCTTCAATCATGGGGGGCGGGCCACACAAGTAGGCCTTGTTACCCGAGCAACGCTGCTCAAAGAACTGCCCCACGGCTTCATGCACAAAGCCCACAAAGCCTTCCCAGGCATCATCCGGTAAAGGCGCATTCAAGGCCGGAATGTAGTGGAAATTGTCGTGCTTTTCGGCCAGTTGATAGAAATGATCCGCGTGATACAACTCGGCTTTATTGCGCGCACCCTGGAACAGATAAATAGGACGGGTATCGCCCTCTTCCAGCAAATCCATAATCATGGATTCGGGGCTGGACAGGCCCGAGCCGCCGGCGATGAAAATCGCGCCTTGCGGGTCGGACTTGCGCACAAAGAACTGACCATAAGGGCCGGACACATCCAGAGACTGCCCCACTTGCAGTTCCTCATGAAGCCAGGTCGTGCCTGCGCCCCCTTCTACCTTGCGTACGTGCAAATCAATAATGCCGCTCATGGACGGCGGATTCGCAATGGAGAAAGCACGGGTGCTGTCAATGGACGGCACATGCAAGTTGATGTATTGCCCGGCCTGGAACGCCATCGGGCGATCCAGTTCCAGACGAATGTGCTTGATCGTGGGCGACAAGTCTTCAATCAGGACGACCTTGCCCTGATAGTCCTCCACTGGCAGGCCCTGGAAATCCGGGTCCACGTCCACGTCGGCCTCGATGACCATATCGGATTCGGGCAGACAGCAGCAAGCCAGCAGCTTGCCTTCGTCCCGCTCCGAATCCATCAAGGCAAAGCTGGACGCATCGCCTGCGTCTGCATAGCCTTCCAGCACCTGCACCTTGCAGGTGCCACACGTGCCATGTCCACAGGCAAAAGGCAACCAAACCCCTTGTCGCAACGCAGCGTCCAACAAGGTTTGTCCATCTTCCACCTCTACCACATCACCTGTGGGTTCTACGGTTACCTGATACGTCATTGCTGCCTCCGCCTCTTATACGCCCGTACCCTTGTAGCCATTCAGGCCCGGGGTCTTGAAACGCAACAAGGATTTGTGATCGAAGCCCTTGGCACCCAAGGTGTCGTCCGGGTTCAACTCAACGGCCTCGCCATTCAGATTCCATTGCACCTTGCTCCATTCGATCTGCTCAAAGTCAGGGTGCTGGGCAAAGCCGGCAGGCAACAGTTGCTGGATCATCTGGGACACGGTCATCTCGGGCTGAACCAGAAAGGCCTTGGCCGAGCAGAACAAGAGGTGCTCGTCCCAGCCTATATACAGCAACATGCTGTCGCCATAGTGCGACTGCTGGTCGCGCGCATAGCCTTGGTAGTCCGGGGTAATTGCAGTAACTGCCATATTGATCTCCAATTTTTATAGGTAGTGGCAGTGCCCACCGAGGCACTGCCCTTTTTCTCGTGTGACTAGGCCGTCACTCCTTTCCATTCGTTCCAGCGTGCCTCGTCCACCGAACCCTTGAAGTCCATATTGTCGACACCCACGTTCAGTTGGTAATAGTCGCTCAGGATCTTCTCCAGTTCGGGGCCACCGCAGCCGCCTTGCAGGATCTGGTTCACCGGCAGCCAGGCCTGGATGTACTTTTCAGGCTCGTGCTCGAAAATGTCGCGGCAGCCATCCGAGCAAGTGTGGTAGCGCTCACCCTTGTACTGGCTTTGGCGGTAGGTAATTTCGTCGGGCTTTTCCATGTCGGTAAAGGTCATGGGCACCTGACATACCTGGCACAGCTGGGGCAGACCGCTGGAATAGAAACGCTTGCCTTCGGCTTCCATCTTCTTGGCCATTTCCCAGCGTGGGCGGTAGTACTTGTCGAAGGTGTCGGGGTACTTGGCGCTGAGCCAATCCAGTTCCTCGTCGCTGGGGATCCAGGTGTGGAAACCGGCAGCGTGGCCGAAGTTGTAGAAAATCCACCAGGCCTGGTGCGAGATGTGCTCTTTCTCTTTCTCGATCACTTCGCTGTACTTGGGCATGCGAATGCCGTAGCGGGCCAGATCCTTGAACAGAGCGCCACCGGCCTGCTCAAAATAGACCTCCCAGGCCTCTTTCCAGGACATGACCTTGTTGGGCAGCATGTAGTCCATCATCATGCCGACCACGGACAGCAGACGGGTACCACGCCAGAACCATTTGTCGATCCACTGCTGAACGATAGGCACGTTGTCTTCGTGCTGCTCCAGCAGGAACTTGATCACTTCCAGGCCCAGCGTCATGTGGCGTGCTTCATCAGACTGCGAGCTGAAACCGAAAGTCACCGTGGCCATATCGCCGTTGTAAGCCGCGCCCGACATGAAGGGCACGAACAGCAGGTTGGTTAGCACGTACTCGAAGGAGAAGCTGATCGCCAGCAGGAATTCGAAGGGGCCAGCAGCGCGGGCATCTTCAAAGAAGGACTTGGGCACGGACAGGTACCAGACACGGTCGTGCATATGGCTCCAGTCCTGGAAGCCATTGAAAAACTTGTTGTAGTGGCTCATGGCGTGAACCTGCGTCTGGACGTGACGCAGCTCGTCAATCGACTGCATCTGGCACGCAATACGTGCACCGATGCCGCTGAATTGACGTCCCACATGGGAGTAGCCCTGGTAAGCCTGGTATTCCAGCGGGGTCACCGCGGTCAGGAACACCTTGATCGCGTTCAGGTAACGCGGATCGGAAATATTCATCTGGCCATTGTTTTGCGCGAAGGCATCAAAAATGGCGTACAGCTTCTTTTCTTTTTCGGCCTGGTACTTCCAGTACGCGTCCATTGTCAGACGGAACGGGTCTTCCCATTTGGACCAATCAGTAATCTTGATGCCCTCGAACTCCTCGTAGGGGAAGGCATCCTTGCGATCCTGGTAGCTGAATTCCCAGTCCAGATCACGAGTCAGATAGCGATATTTGTCTTTGATATTTAGTTTTTTCGTGGCCATATTGCCCCCTTTTCTGATTTAGCTGTTCCAGTGCAAAAACAAGCGGTCTTCATCTTCATCCACGTTGCCACCCAAGGTGATCAGATTCAGATGCAGTTCCTGCATGTCCCACTGCTGCCCATACTTTTCTTCCACGGTCTCGCGCTTGACGGTCAGCTGGCCCACGCACTCAATGCGAATCATGGCTGGCTGATAAATCACCGTGGCGTCCGGATTGTCTTCTTCGATGGCCTCGACGATGTAGCGCGACATGTCGTTGTCTTGCAGACCGATATAAACCTTGGATGTCATCAGGCTTCTCCACCCAGGCTCAGGCCTGCTTTCGTGACGCGTTTGGCAATGGTTTCCTGCGCTTGTGTCCAGACTTGATCAGCCTGGTCGGCAAAGGCAGCCTGGATATAGGGCATGAAGGCGGCTTGCACTTGCGGCAACCACTGATTCAGCCAGTTTTGCAGTTGCTGCTTGTTTTCCTCGCTTTCAGCAGCCGCAATCTTGAAGACGCTATCGCTCCAGTTGGACAGGTCCTTATGACACTCCAGCATTAACTCCAGCAGCATATCCAGATCGCGGCCGCCTTCCTTGGCTAGATCCGCCACCAGACCCTGATACACCACTTGATGCACCACGGTGTTGATCAGCAAGGACTGCACCAGCAGCAGTTCAAACCAGTCTTTTTGAACCAGCGTTTTTTCGCACAAGGCGCGCAGACCTTGCCAGGCCGCATCCTGCATCCAGGCCTCTTTGGCCTGGCTCAGGGAGTCGGCACTATTGCCATCAATCAGCAAGCCAATACGGGAGACGTATTGCGCCATACCCAGCGAGTCCATCCCGGCATAGAGACAGGCTTGGGTAATGGTGGTGCCATAACCGTAGGCCGAGCCGGACATGAAATTCAGGTTGGCGGTTTGCTCGATGTGACGCAAAGGCAGCAGCAGGCGGGTGACCTTGGCTTTGACGTCCTCGCTCAGGTACTGGGCCAGCTCGCGTTTCTCAAAAAAGCCGTAATTGGTTTCAGCCGATTCCTGCATGCGGGCACGGTTTTGCACGTAAGCGCCGTAGTAGAACTGGCGAGGGTCACGGAACACATACCAGTCCTTCATCTGAATGGCGGTGTGTGTAGGGTCGTTCAGGGTCTTGTCCGGCATCCACAGGGGCCGGTAATGGAAGTTGGCGGTCGCCTGGGCGTCGTATGTTGCTTCCTGGTAGCGGGTAGCCGGCTTTTCACCAAAGCGGCGGGCCACGTTGGCGAAGGTTTGCCGCACGGGCTGCAAACTGGCCGTTTTAATTTCTAATGTCATCCTCTTGTTCTCCTGAATAAAACCTACTGGGCTTCAGCCTGGCGGCTGTTACCGACCAAAGTGTCATAACCAAAACGCCATTTTTCTTCGTTCTCGTCATTGACCCGCATTTGCTCTTCGCTCATGGGCTGGACATTGTTCTGCAGGCAAAACTGCTCAAATGCCGCCGGTGGCATGACCAGTTCCACAAACAGGTCCGCCTGGCCAATCGCAAAATCAAATTCCACAAAGCGCGCATTGGCGGGACTGCGTACGCGTACGTACTTCGTCAAAGTGGGCAAGCTCGTGTCTGCCATCTGTTCTCCTCCTGATCAAGCTGTTGCATGAGTGTCCACAGCCTGTTCATAGCAAACCGCGTGCCAACTTTAAATTTGAAGGATTTAACCCTTTAGGATTAAAGAGATAGGAGTAGTCAGAGCCAGACGCCATCCGCTGTTGGCCGGCGGCCTGAAAAGAAAATTGATCATTTGATCAAGTGCTTAGCGTCGCTTTCACCAAATGCTGAGTTAGGGTAAAGCCCTAGAAAAAACCGTTTTATCCGTCCTCTGGACACTATTATGTTTTCCTTGAGTCACTAGAAAGACAGGCGGCATACTGGTTTTAGAACACTCAAAACCACAATAAGAAATCACAGGATGGAGACAGCCATGGGGGCTACTGAACTCACACTGCCATTAAGCCAGGACCTGATCGACGCCATTCGCTTTGATGCGCGGGAAGGCAAAATATGGTTTGGCGAGCAGCGCATGCTCTTGCTGCATGCCAGCGGTTTTGGCCAGCTACGCAAGGAACTGATTGCCTCTTTAGGCAGCGAGCGCGCCAAGTACTTTCTGATGCGCTTTGGCTACCACGCTGGCATGAAGGATGCCGAGGTGTCACAAAAAGTGCGCCCGGACCTGTCATTGAAAGAGACCTTTCTGGCCGGCCCACAAATGCACACCATTCGCGGCATGGTCAAAGTGGTGCCTACTTCGCTGACCTTTGATCGCGATGCCGGCCAGTACTACGGCGAATTTGACTGGTTTGATTCCTACGAAGTCAGCAATCACCAGAAAGAGCACGGCCAATCCAGCGAGCCCGTCTGTTGGAGCTTGCTAGGGTATGCCAGTGGCTACACCAGCTTCTATATGGGCAAGAGCATCATCTACAAAGAAACCCAATGCGGCGCCATGGGCCACAGTCACTGCAAGATCGTGGGCAAGCCTGCCGAGGAATGGGAGGCTGATGATCCCGAGATCGACCGCTTCATGCTGCCTGACCCGGTTCAGGACGAACTGTTTGCCTTGCGATGTGAACTGGTAAAGTTGCGCGAACAGGAGTTCAAACACTCCAGCGCCAACTTCACCTTACCCAACTCCATTGGCCAGTCCGCCGCCTACCAGGCTGCCTGTCATCTGTTGGAAAAAGCCGCACAAAGCAAAGTCTCCGTGCTGCTGCTGGGGGAAACCGGCGTAGGGAAAGAAGCTTTCGCACGTGGCCTGCACGCGGCCAGCGACCGGGCGGATCAGCCCTTTATCGCGGTGAACTGTGCGTCCATTCCCCCGGAGCTGATTGAATCAGAGCTGTTTGGCGTGGAGAAAGGCGCTTATACCGGCGCGCATAAATCCCGCCCCGGTCGTTTTGAGCGTGCCCAGAGCGGCACCATTTTTCTGGATGAAATCGTGGAACTGTCACCACGCTCCCAAGCCGCCCTGCTTCGTGTTTTGCAGGAACAGGAGCTGGAGCGCGTGGGTGATGAGAGCATCCGCCATATCGACGTGCGTGTAGTGGCAGCCACTAACGAAGATCTGGCCGAGGCCGTACAAAAAGGCACCTTCCGTGCCGACCTGTACTACCGCCTGAACGTCTTTCCCATCCACATCCCGCCGCTGCGAGAGCGCAAGGAAGACATTCCGCTGCTGACCGAATACTTTTTGAACAAATACTCCAGCATGTACAAAAAGCACGTACTGGGAGTGAGTGACCGTAGCCGGGAATTGCTGATGCAGTACGACTGGCCAGGCAATATCCGCGAATTCGAAAACATGATCGAGCGTGGCGTCATCCTGACCGAACACAATCACGAAATCGAAACCCACCACTTATTCCCGCAGCAGAAAAGCGCCTTGCAGTATCTGAGCAGTTTGAATACGCAAGGTTTTATGGCGAAGGAGTCCTGTTTCAGCGCGAACCAGACGCAATATCTGGAGCATCTGCTGGAAACGCCCTTCAATCTGGATGATCTTGAAGAACAAATCATCCAGCTGACGTTAAAAAAGACGAATGGGAATATTTCAGAAGCTGCGCGCAGGCTGGGGCTGACTAGACCTGCTTTGGCATATCGGCTGAAGAAGGTGGCGATGCCGACATAGGAACACCAGCACTTCTCATGCTATTGGCTAAGCCTGACCGTACAGAATAGGCTTGACTCTGCAACAATTCCTCAATCGTGGCACTTAACCAAAAATATGCTGACCTTGCAGTAACCTGGCACCTATGCCTAAGCCCCCCAGCATGAACAAGCCAATCAGAACGACATAGAGGACACTCAACGACCAACCCAGAAGCCTGGCGTCACGCTTTGCGCCCGTCGGCAGGGATCGACAAACCCTGCTGTAATACCGGTTCACAACAAAGATCAGCGAGGAAAAGCCGACACCAACAATGGCAAATACATAATTGATTGCCGCATACTGGCCCTGTGGATTGGCCAACCCATCAAATAGAAAGATCAGGGCCAGAATAGATACGAGCACACAAAGAGCTGTCGCCAGCACAGTAGCCACTTTATGAAACGACATCTCCCACTTAATGCCCATGTCCTCTCATTACCACCGCATGCCCCCTAAACCAAGCCAGACGCGGCCTCACTCCCGCCCGCATACCTCGGCCTCCTCTTTTTTGACATCGCCATAGCGCCCTTGGCTAGTCTTAACGGTGATACATGTCTGGTTTGAATCGTTCCACCATACGGTACTTAAGCCCTGCACTCTCACTGGCGCGTATCCTTCTTTTTGCAACCGCATTTCCCCGCCTGCCGCACGAGCATCTTGCAGGCTAAGCGGATTGAACTCAGAAGAAGGTCTTGAGCTTAGCTCAGACTGCACCAACGCTTGTACCTGCACTTCAATCACAGGACCCCGTCTACGAATAACAGCCTCCTGAGCATGTATGACGCTCTCCTTGCCGGTTACTGTCACATTGCCCGAAGCTTTCAGCTCATGCGTGCTCAACACGTCAACCTTGTCCGCCTGTATGTGTATCCGGCCCAGTTGAGCACTCTCTTGCATGCTTGAAGCGAAGGCTGGTACAGAGGCAAAGGTCAGGCCCAAGACCAAATTAGAAAATAACTTATGCACTGTTTATCCTCGACATTTCCAAAATAGCACTTGATTACCCCCAATCCCGAGACTATTTATACCCCAGCAGCTAAACACCAACCAAACACCGTACTACGCCCAACACTGGCCTGATTTGCCCCACCTACTACAATGGAGGCTTATCTAAGGAGTCTTATGTTGGAATTTCAGCCCCGTGAACGGGCGTATTTATCTGGTATCCGTGCCCTGTCTCAAGATCAGGACGACAATGAAGTGTTTGTGGGTATGACCGTAGCCGAGTCCATTTGGTACGCAAACTACGTAGCGCAGTCATACAAAGGGGATGTAGCACGAGGCGATGAGGCCGAAGCACGTTACCTGGCCCTACATGATCAGCACGAGCAGGCACGCCGTGCCGTACTGGCATCAGAATCTCTGCTGCAATCGTTCGACACAGCCACTCAGTCATCCTGAGCACATCGCGACACGCTCCAGGCCGGGCAAGCATGTCATTAGCCCTGTTTCATCAAGCCTGGTTTGCTCGCTCATAAAAAAGCCCGCCCATTTTTCAACAGGCGGGCTTTTTTTATAAAGGCGGACTCCAGCGTCTGCTACGCACAACTTGGCTTGGCTTGGCTTGGCAATCATCAAACCAGTTGCCGAGCAAAGACACAAGCTACAGACGCAGTTCCTTAGACAAGAAGGTTTGCACGCGCTGTGGTCGGCCCTCAAGATCACCAAAAAACACATCCGTAGGCACGTCCTCCAGAATCTGGCCCTGATCCATGAAAATCATCCGATCCGCCACTTTGCGGGCAAAGCCCATTTCATGGGTGACGCACATCATGGTCATGCCCTCTTCCGCCAAGCTGACCATCACGTCCAACACCTCGTTGACCATTTCCGGATCCAAAGCCGAAGTAGGCTCGTCAAACAACATGCAGACCGGGTCCATGCACAAGGCCCGTGCAATGGCGACGCGCTGTTGCTGCCCGCCCGACAAGCTGGCCGGATAGCGATCCGCCATCGCTTTCAAGCCCACGCGATCCAGATACAGCAAGGCCCGCTCATTGGCTTCATCACTATTCCTGCCCAGCACTTTACGTTGTGCCAAGGTCAGATTGGCCAAGACATTCAAATGTGGAAACAGCTCGAAGTTCTGAAAAACCATCCCGACCCGACTGCGCAAGTCTGGCAGATTCGTTGCCGGGTCACCGACGGAAATCCCATCCACAACAATCCTGCCCTGCTGAAACGGCTCCAGACCATTGACGGTTTTCAACAAGGTGGACTTCCCGGAGCCCGAAGGCCCGCACACCACCACCACTTCCTGACGGTCCACTTGGGCCGTGCAATCCTTGAGCACCTGAAACGTGCCATACCACTTGGAAACACTATCGATACGGATCATTTGCCATCCAGTCGCAGATGTTTGTCATAACGTCGGGCCACCCGATTCGCAATCAACTCCAGCGTTGCGCAAATCACGTAGTACATCAGCCCGACAAACAAGAAGATTTCAGTGGGGTGCACCATGACCCGATTACTGACCTGAGTGGCAACAAAAGACAGTTCCGCTACGCCAATGACATAGGCCAGCGAGGTGTCCTTGATCAAGGCAACCCACTGATTAATAAAAGAAGGCAGCATCACCGGCAAGGCTTGCGGCAGGATGATGGACTTCATGATTTGAGCGGTTTTCAGGCCCAGGGCCTTGCCCGCTTGCCATTGCCCCGCCGGCAAGCTGCTGATGCCCGCAAACACCGAGTGCGCCAGATACGCACCGCCAATCAAGGACAAGGCGCAGACCACGGTAAACAAGCCCGGCACATCCACCTTGAACAGAATGGGCAGCAGAAAGTACACCCAGAAAATCAGCATGATGACGGGGATGGCGCGGAAAAAGCCCAGAAACAGCAGCAAAGCGGCATGCGCCACACCGCGCGTCAAAACCAGAGCTACCCCGAACACCAACCCCAGAACGGCCGACAAGCTTGCCGAGAGCACACTTAACAAGAGCGTCAGCGCAGCCCCACCTAAAGGGCCATGCGGATACGCCCCCACCAGGAAGTACAGCAGGTTGTCATGGATTACATCGAAGTTCATTACAGCCCACCTCGCACTTGCAGGCGATGGCGTTGCAACCACTGCCCTCCCACCTCCACCAGCATGACGAGCAAGACATACAACAGCGTCGCAATCCCAAAGGACTGGAAGGTCTTGAAGGTTTCAGTTTCCACCTGACGTGAGGCATATGACAGCTCTGCCAAGCCGATAGCCATGGTCAGCGAGGTGTTCTTGATGACATTCATGTACTGCCCGATCAGCGAGGGAAAGGTATTACGCAAAGCCTGCGGCATCACCACATAGCGCCAGACCTGCATGGACGACATGCCCAAGGAAGCTGCTGCTGCCCATTGACCGTTGCGCACTGCCCGCACGCCGGAGCGGAACTCTTCAGCCACAAACGCCGTGGTGTAGATCGTCAAACCCACAAAGGCGGCCAGCATCTCGAAACTGGGCCAATGCACATCGAATAAGACCAACTGCAAGACATGCTGAGTATTCAACCATTGAACCAGCTCCGGCGACATCAAGGCCGAGGCCCCGAAATACCAGAAGAACAATTGCACCAATAGGGGCGTATTACGAAACGAGCTAAGGTAAGCACGTACCGGCCAGGCCAACCAGGCAAAGGGCGACAGTCTGGCAATACACACCAGAAAACCCAAAACAGTTGCAGCGAAGGAGACGACTAAAGAGAGCTGAATCGTGACCCAGAACCCTTGCAGCAACCAGCCCACATAGTGGGGTGCCAGCCAGAAATCAGAAGACGGCATAGCAAACACCAAAAAGCAGGATCAAGCGATCCCGCTGTTAAAAACACAAACAGGAAAAGGCCAGCCTGAACATTCAAGGCTGGCCTGCAAGCAAGTGATGACTTACTGTTGCTGACCGATGCGGTACAAACGCTCCAGGGGCGTTTTGGACTGAGGGCCAAACCAGACGTCGTAAATGGCTTGTGCCTTGCCCTGGGTTTCCAGCTCCAGCAAAGTTTCATCCACAAAGGACTTCAGTGCTGTCTCGCCCTTGGGGATACCAATACCGATCAAGTCCTCGGAAATGCTGAAGGCCGGGATTTCATAGTTTTCCTTGTCCGGCACATTGGCCAGCAAACCAATCAGCTTGGGACCATCCTGAGTGATGGCCTGCACATTGCCGTTACGCAAAGCGGTAAAGGCGAAGGGCGTATCGTCATAGGCAACCAGCTTGGCCTGAGGGTATTTTTCACGCAGGACGATCTCATTGACCGTCCCTTTATCCACGCCAATACGCAGCGAGTTCAACTGCTCGGGCGAGGACAAGACGCCTTTTTTAGCCAGGAACTGCTGGCCCGATGCAAAGTACGGAATACTGAAATCAACCTGCTTGGCGCGCTCTTCCGTGATGGTGAAGTTGGCCAGAACCAGGTCTACTTTATTGGACGTCAGCAGCGGCACACGATTGGCCGGATTGGTTGGCAAGACTTCCAGCTTCACGCCCAGCTTGTCAGCCAGAGCCTGGGCAAAATCCACATCCAGACCAGTGATCTGACGGGACTTCTGATCCACAAAACCAAACGGTGGATTGCTGTCGAAAGACGCTACTTTCAAGACACCCGTTTTCTTGATGTCATCCAGACGATCAGCCTGGGCCACTCCAGCCACCAACGCCAGGGTAAGGGTCGCGGCAATGCTTAAAAACGACTTCATGATAAAAACATTCCGATAAAAAAATGGCACGTCCGATACATACCGTCGTGCCATTCGACCACAGCCGCAAGCTCTTCAAAACGATCTAATTTCCCCATGCTTATTACTAAAAACGCTAAAAGGATGTTCTGATTTGTGCAGGTGCTGATCGAGCGATTACCGAATGCGTGCTACGGCTTGGTCGATACCACTTTTTGCACAGAAAAGCCTTGTGCCGCGGCGTAATCCAGCAAGTCGCTAACGACTTGTGGATCAGCCTGTTTTTCCCGGGACAGGACCCAGAGATACTTCCGGTCCGGCGTGCCGACCAAAGAATACTGGTAGTCCCCTTCCAGCTTCATGATCCAGTAGTCGCCCCACACCATGGGGAACCAGGACAACCACTTCGGAGCAAAACGCACTTCCAATATCGCCGGGTCAGCAGGCTCCATACTACTGGACAAGCGCCCCTGCCCGATGGCTTCCTTCACTTCCCCGTCCATACCCTGACAGCGATTGGTGACGGTGATCGTCTTGTCCGCTTCCATCACGTAATTAGCTTGCACATCCCCGGCACATTCACGCTGAAAGCTATTAGGTAAACGCGCCTGCTCATACCAGGTGCCCATGTACTTGTTCAGGTCTACGTCTTGTTGAGTCGCGAGGTCAGCGTTGGAAGAGGCGCAAGCGGCCAGTAACGCAGACAGCGACAGGAAAAGGATTCGTTTCATCACAGAGCTCTCCTTGTACGTGAACCAGGATCAGGAAAACAGCTTAACCACCTCTTCGCCTGTCATCTCTCGCGTTTTGTTAGCGAACGTATAGTTATCAGGCTTGTCATCAATAAAGACCTGCAGCTCGAACGGCCAGTTCCCGCTGTCCTTGAACAAGCCAGCTGAAATGGCATGGAAACCACCCGCCTTAAGCTTGTAAAACAAATGCGTGCCGCATACATCACAAAAACTGCGCTCTGCCCACTCCGAGGAGGCATAGGAACGCACGTGCTCTTCGCCTTCGATCACCGGGGTTTCATGGGACTCCAGCGACAAGAACGGGCCGCCGGACCAATTGCGGCAGATACCGCAATGGCACGCACTGATCGAAGGCTTGTGCTGCTGCAAGCTGATTGAGACGGCGCCGCACAGGCAGTTGCCGTGAATCATGGATTTGTCGTTTGCCATAGGAGCCTCTATAGGTAGATAGTTGAGTAATTCTAGCGGCTGAATCATCAATTTATGGCAACGCGATGTAATATATTTCCGAGCTTTCCAGGCCTCTATCCTGCAAAAGCAGTCACAGCTACGCAGATCGTTCCCCATCTGGACTCCGAACGAGGCAGATCGAATAAGAACAACCTTAGTGCCCGATAATCAGATGATCCCAAGCGCAGCCCTTGTCTTCCGGCACAAAGCCCCAAAGTACGAGCCTGGCGCGTGAACACACCGCCTCAACTGACTTTCCCTGTATTTATCAAAATGACAAAAAGCGCTATTAATCCCTCTACCGTATTCAACTCCCTGCAATACGGTTTCAGCCAAGGCCTGGTGGTCACCGGCAACCGCCGCGTCATGCTGTCTGGCCAAGTAGGTGTGGATGCTCAGGAACAAACCGTAGCTGGCGGTATGCGCGAGCAAACAGAAGCCGCCCTGGACAATATTGAACTGGTCCTGGCCGAGGTTGGCGGCAAGATTGATCAAGTGATCATGCTGCGGATTTTTATCCGGGAAGACGCAAGCTCACCGCAAGAGCAGGATGAGATCGCCGCTGCGCTATTGAAACGATTTCCAGTGAATCCACCGCCCTCTTCCTGGATCCTGATTAGCGGATTGGCCAAGCCCGAGTGGTTGATCGAGATTGAGGCTGAGGCAATGCTGGATTGATTGCCTGCTGTTAAGCCTCCCGTGTGGATCCAGCTGATAAAAAAGACCTCGGAACTTGGCGAGGCCTTTGAACTCCCTTTTACCAGGGAGTTTTTTAATTCACGGGACTAAAGGCTACGCGTAGAGCCTCGTAGAAAGTCTGTGCTTACTCCTCGACAACCGGAGCATCCGCCATCCCTTTTTTCACAGACTCGATGCTGTGTTGTGCGCTCTGCTTGCTGCTGTAGCCTTCGGAGCTGACGCAAATAATGTTCCCATTCGCGGCTTTGAATCGCCACCGCCATTCACCACTTTTGTCCTTGTAAAGCACAAATTTCATGATGAGCCTCTTTAGGTATGAGCGCACGTCGCGCAAACCGTATCCTAAAACCAGGTTTAATCAGCAGATATTGGGGTTTACCTGACAGGTATACGAATGCTTTGGATGGCCAGCGTACCGCACTCGACGCCGACCGTTCTTGCCCCCAAGCACAAGAGATATACACACATCCATCAAAAACCGAGGCAACGCGATAAGGGGACAGATCACAAGGCTTTGAGTGTTGAGCACCTTGACCGATATTCCTCATCCAACGCAGCAAACAAATGTACGGTGCTGACCTAATAGAGATCAATACGGGAGCTTGACTTATGCGCTAAGCTTTTCCGACCACGACGACAGTCTTGCAATCGGCGTGCCGAATGTTTGGAGAGAAAAAGCATCATGTATTACGGTGAACGTTTCAATGCCTGGTCACACCTGCTCGGTGCCGTTCTGGCGGTAGGCGGCGTATCCTGGCTGATTGTCATGGCAAGCCTGACCGGAGACCCCTGGCGCATCACCAGCACGGCAATTTATGGCACTACGCTTGTCCTGCTGTATTTGATCTCCACCCTGTACCACTGCTTCAAGGGACGAGCTAAAAACGTATTTCGCAAGATGGATCACTTCTCCATCTACTTGCTGATTGCTGGCAGCTATACACCCTTCTGCCTGGTCACACTGCGGGGGCCTTGGGGATGGAGTCTGTTCGGTGTGGTCTGGGGCTTGGCGCTGATTGGCATTCTTCAGGATATCCGCCCGCGTTCACCTGCACGCATATTGTCGCTGGTGATTTATGCCGTTATGGGATGGATTGTGTTGCTGGCGCTGGGGCCATTGGAATCCAGTCTGGGCTCGGAAGGATTTTCCTGGTTGGCGGCCGGTGGGGCCATTTACACAGCCGGAATTGTCTTCTTTGTGTTTGACGAGCGTTTTCGACATTGGCACGGTATTTGGCACTTATTTGTGCTGGCCGGCAGTGCAGCGCATTTTCTGGCTATATCTCGGTATGTTGTTATGTAGCGCCAAGTACAGAGCGTGAGCACTCAATAAAAAAAGCCTCTTCCGAGGCTTTTTTGTTGGCTGATACAAGCCCTGTTATATCTGAATAAGTCTGATTACATCTAAAGGTACTGATCTGTAGCGAATATCTACTCGTGCTCCTAGAATAAAGCAACGCAACTAGAGGCGAGGCTTGAATGATCACACTAGAGACGGGACTATATCTTCGTGTTCAAGAGCTGAAAGATGGGCCCAAGCCCCACCCGCTTCAAAGCGGATTCAATATGCAGACCGCTTACCGTGCCCTGGGGATGTTCAACCCGTCGGAAACGTCAGACGCTTTTTTTATTTTGGCTAATGACAGAGACGAGATCTGGTTTATCTGTAATCGTCATTTACGGGCCGTTGGAGTAAGCCCGGAACCTAGAGATCTACGGCGAGCGCTCGAATCGATGTCGCCGGTGACGCAGAATTACCACCAGCACAGCTGACTGCGGACTGCGGACTGCAAAGTAAAGCTGTACTTAAATAAAAATAAGACCCGCACTGATCCAGTGAGAGTCCTCTCATTCAAGGAGCGTCATTTAGCCATCGGCTTACACTGCAAACCAGTTTCCGACCGGGCGTCTGTATATAGCTCAGCCCTTTGGCCACTATTGAGCAGCGCGTAAAAGAGCACTAAAGGTGTAACGGTACCAATTATCTGCCCATGGCATAACTCGCGCGCACAGGCCCATAGCGCTTGGTGAGAGCGGACGCCTTCAGGGCAAGACGAGTCTTTATTCTTTACGAACTAACAGAACGACACCCGCAGGATCGTTTGTCCAATGGCCTTCAACGCTATCAAGTGGCTCTAGATAGTCACGAGCCGGCCCACCCAGTTGCTCTATTGCGGTATCAGGATCGTCACTGAAAATCTCAAGCCATACATCAGTCTGGCTCTGTTTTTCAACACGATCCAGCCAAAGAGTCATTTCACCAAACTCAAAGCCGATACTTTCATTCAGTATCCTCTTTACCGTTAGCCCGACACGGTCCCGGTAGAACTCCACGGTTTCCTGCCATTTATAGGACGGAATCTTTATAGCGATGTTTTTACCTGGCTTGATCATGGCTTCCTCGTATCGCAAACGAATTGAATTTCAAGCACTTGGCACAGCCTGGAGCTGTGTGCATGTATTCTGGTAAGCAGTACTGAAACGGGAAGGTTGCTAGGCTCTTGTTATGCTTGGGATTCATCTTTCGAGGACGGCTTCATACCCCAAAAAGAGAAAATGCCTCTACGGGGAGCGGGATGACTCCCCTACAGATTAAGCCCCGACACGTTACCGACAGCCCGCCTTAGAGCGGGCTTTTTTGCGTCTGGAAAATGGTTAACCCTCCCAGCATGCGCCGTTAAAGCCCTGGCAAGTGCTAAGCAGCCGACAAAAATCAACCCGAATGTGCGCGCTTGCCGGGGTTTTTCTTGCTGCGGGTATGCGCGCCACGCTCCTGGCTAACACGCTGGCCCCGGAATTTTGTACTAAGATTCACGCCCTTGGGAGTGGCCGGAGGAGGAGTACGCTTACGGTCGGCTTCAGTAAAAATTTTGGTGCCCATGGAAATCTCTCCAGTTTGGTTAACTTGCTCTTGTTGATCGAGAACTCGAATTAATCTTTGCAACAGGAATCTTCAGGAATAACCTGCTACCTCATCTAGCATAGCAGGCATTGCTAAAACCGGTTTGAACGGTCCAATGGGTCGATGACATACACCCATGGAACGACTCACTTACAAGAGCAAGCAACCAAACCTTGATAGAGAAATGCCTGTGAGGACCGGAGAAACTGACGACAAGCAACCACGGCTTAGTCATGCCAAGGATGAGGAACTGCTCTATATGGCCGCAATAACAGCGTGGCAGCCAGGCAAAAACGAGGATGTTGAGCATGGCTTTGCCATTGCCACCGTTGCCAGCGCGGGCGGCATAGTCGATATTCACGACCGCAGACCAGTAGTTTTAACGCCAGAAGCTGCGCCGGAGCGGACTTCGTCGGACACCAGCGTCGAATCAGCGCTGGAGCTGCTGAGCAGTCCGCGATTTGAGTCTGCATTCAAGTAGTATCCCCTGACTCGTCAGATGAGCAATGTGAAGTATCAGGCTCCAAACACAAATCATCCTACAGCCATATAAGCATTCTTCCCACACATTGCATTACATCCGTAACTTTTTGAGCGTTTTAAAAGCTCACCTGAGCGTAAAGTCAGAAAGAACTAATAGCAATGAGAATTATTTTGTAGTTCCAGGCTCGTTAGAGCTTAGCTGTTACCCGTATCAACCTTTACCAAAGGAGCAATATATGGGAAAGCTAGACCACGGCACAATGTGCATCATGTGCCAGACATTGCCACTCTCGAAGCCCCACACAACGGGCCATCCCAACATGACAGCGTTAACCCCCAAAGAGGATTTTGGAGAGTTTGGTATTCAGCGTCTTTATCGGTGCTCAGTCTGCCACACGCACTGGCTTTATCAGCAGGACAAATGGCAGGCCTGCTTAGGGTTTAAGTTATGGTCAGGTACATTGAACACCTTTCTGACTCACGACAACCGGCAAGTTCCTCAACCTGCAATACTTTCGACGACCAGCACAAGCAAAGCTGCGGTTCGCTTTAATTAAGAGGGATGATCCTGCCACCAGAAAGCAAGGCAGACGTCCTTTAAAAGACCCACGAAACCAATTCGCCCAAATTAGGTGAAAAAATGACTAACTCAACGACTATCTCTAAGCTATTGGCAGCCTCAGCACTCAGCTTTGGGTTAAGCGCCGGCGCCCTGGCAGAGGACAGGCCCTCCCATCCTGACCTTTCCGCAACAGCCGGGAAAGGAGCAGCTGAGGAGAAAACCCCAGGAGAAGCGAACGCTAAAGAGGTGCACAACCGCGGGGCTGATGCTCATGAAAACGCACCTGACGCGGAAATCACAAAGCAGGTGAAGGCTCACCTAGCCGCTCAAAAAGAACTGCAGGGCAACAGCATCTCAGTCGAAACCAAAAATGGAGTCATTACGCTCACTGGCAAAGTTTCAGATGACAAGCAGCTTAAGCAGGCAGTTTCAGAGGCTGAAAGCATCAAAGGCGTGAGCAAGGTTGACGCCACCGGCTTGACAGTCAAGACCAACTAATCCGCCCCCCCTTTTGCTAAAGACATACTCAAAGCGCTACCGCATTTGGACTTTCGTGTATCCAGCCTCACACGCCAACCCAGCTAATCTGTAGTAAATCAGATTTAACTTGGCAATACCTGTCATGTTTGGTCCCGAATTAAGAATGCAGAGAAGGACTGCGTTCGGCCATAACCAGATCCTCCTACCTGACCTCCAGTATCGCCAAAAACAGACTTTGGGCCATCGGTACCCTGTCACTTTCAAAATCAATACCGAACCCGAGACATCACAATGACCGGTGGAATGTGATGATGCTGTCGAAGACAATAAAAGCAGCCTTGAAATGTTGGGACGATAGAGTCATTTTTTTCATGTCCAGACATATACCAAATATATCTATCGCGCCAATTTGCCTTCAGCTCTCCAGGCTGCTTTTTGAAAGATTGCCCTGCCTACACTGGGACCGTTGCGTAGGGCCTGCTCGAATTTAACGCAGAGAGCCTTGCATCTGGGAAAGGCAGGCTGCCGCATGTCCGCCGTATGCCTACGCATCGTCATAACGCCCAAATTTGGGCTTAAAGATTAGAGGATGCTCCGAGGCTTCTTGAGCAAAACGCAAAAGATTCTGGCGCTGCCTAGGGCGGTATTCAATGGAAAAGCACATAGCCACCAAGTCACTTTTGCCCCGAGGACAAACCTCTGTATGGCTTTATTGCCATTCCTTGGGTAATAGCCCAACTGTGAACCAAGCGCCTAACGACCGCTTGATCTGACTGGCGACATTGCAATGACACTCTTGTACGGCCAAGCATGCCTTTGCCTATCGTACCTGACTTTTTCCCCTCACTAAAATACGTCCTTGCCGCCAAAAATCGGCGTGTGAACAATCCTAAAAAAGACACTTCAACCTCCCAAATTACAGGCAAGGCTTCTAGGCGAGAGAATAGCCAGGCGAGCGCCCAGCATGGACTAAGGTTCCAACATGCAAAAAATGCATATTGATTGCCTTAATGCGGGAAAGTTTTAGCGGTGCAGTCCAGCCGCCAAAGATTGCCACATCCTTTCAGCCCTTTAGGATGTGCCGTTTATCATCCCCCCAAGGATTTTGGCAATGCCATCAATCTGCGGCTTGATGCGAGCAAAGCGGTTTTCGCTCAGAGGTGATTGAACGGCAGCGAGCACACCGCGATCGCAACAAAGTGCGCCGTGCCTAAATCCATGCCCAGTGCATGGCAGAGCGCCATGGGCTTATGCCATGGTGGTCGGACTATCTAGACGAGCAGCTCGAAAAAGCCTCGTAATTTCCATACCCCAAAACGATCTGGGACTGGCTTGGCGCAGCTTGGAACGCTGGGCAACAAAAAAGCCCCAAAGCATTGATCTTTGGGGCTTTTCTTGGCACAGCTTGGAGCTGTGTGCATGTATTCTGGTAGGCAGTACTGGAACGGGGGTGTTTTTCTAGGGTGTTGATATGCTTGGGCTTCCTCTTTCACGAGTAGGCCTCATACCCCCATCCATGCCCCCAAAAGTGAAAGTGCTTTTATAGGGAGCGGATGACTCCCGTACGGATTAAGCCCCAACACTTTACCAGCAGCCCGCCATTTGTGCGGGCCTTTTTTTGCCCATCTGAGTCGCATCATGGCTGTAACATACAGCTAACGTGCGCTCCCAATCCCAGAATCGATACATACAAGCAGCGACCCCAAGTCGTACCGATCCATCTATGCCGTAGGAATTTTAGCTTCTGTTACAGCACCGACGACTTTTTTTGGACCAAATGCTGCGGAAGGAACTGTTGCAAAGAAGCGGGTAATGAACTCCGGGTCGAGCATCATTGGAATGTTCCCGTCCCATTTGGTATTTCCCTCAAGAATTGTCGGGCCATGCTTCAAAATACCAACGTCCCACCCTATCGAATGAAACTCAAAAGACTTATGCGCATTGCAGCAGATTTCAAGCGCTTCTTTGAAATATGGAATCTTGTATCCATCTAGTTCTATGTTTGTATCTGGATGAGCAGAGACACGTCCGCCTTTACCAGGCTTGAAATATCCAGACCCAGTCAAACGTCCCGCGTCCACATCGACGTGTACGATGAGCCCCCCGGCCGCCCAGTTATCCACTTTGCGCCCTCCCACTCCAATTCGCATACAAACTGACACCGGCTCTATTTTCCCTGAAAGAGTCCTTGCCGTGACAATCCTGAGTGAATTGACTGACGCAGCATGAAGCATTGCCAGCGCATCATGCTGAACAACAATCTCTTGCAGAATATAGCGTCCCAAAAACAAGTCTTTCAAAGACGCTCGCTCAACGGGTTTGTGATTGACATGCACCTCTCCACCTTGCAAACTGAGACTGAACGCACCCTGCCCCTGCAAGCCTGCGACCGGTTTACAAAATGCGGTTAAATCATAATCACAAAGCTGCTCTAGCGAGCAATTTTCACGAGTTCCATCAAGCCATTCGACGCGACCGTCCTCAACCAAAGCAAATATACGTGGTGTAGGAATTTCTTTTGAGGACGCAAACTGGTAAAACGATGCCTTATCTTTAAGCATCTTTTCTTCTCTTGCGGTCTGGCGATTGACAACCGTGGCACGCCTTCTGACGTAGCCAAATCTTCTCATTGAAATGCAGTGTTTTACAGTCCTTATATCAAGACCCAGTCGATCCAATTGGTAGCAATAATAAAAAGGGTTGACCTCTCCGTACTTCTTAAGCCAATAAATGTTATCGGCAACTCTACTAGCTTGATTTTTAATTTTATAGTCAGGCAAATACGGATTTTGGCCCAAACCTACTTTGACAGCCTGCAAGTACAGCTTCCCGTCCAATATATCTTCCACATCATCCTGCACACTACACCCCATCACTTTTGATTAAAAATTCACTAAACTATACTATATTAAATATATAGTTACGTTGAAACTTTAATTGCATGCTGATGCGACAGTGAAGCGTTCTTATTAACCTAATAAGAAAAAGTCAAATTTAACGGCATTAGCTTGCATAGAAGTGGAGGTGTCACCTAGCGGCGTATAAGTTCATACGCACGCTCACACGCCAGCCCCGCTACTCTGGCCCGATCAGCCGCTGACGCATAGACTCCCGCCAGATCGTCAGAAGCGCTACAAGCAAGATCAAGCAACCAAACCTTGATGGAGAAATGCATGTGCAATCGAAATAGGCATGCCTATTACATGCCCTCTAATCTTGTTAGGAGATCAGAAGACTATGACAATTCGCGAACAGGTTGAAGATGCATCTTTCCTCGCACACAACGGCCGCTATATCGGTGCACTCACGACACTAATGCTTGCCGTGGCCGCTTCGGCTCGTAAGACGTTTCCAAAAGGCACCCAGTCGTACGAGAATCCCGAAAAGAAAATGTCTGATCGAGAATCTTTCACGCTATTCCTCGGTGGCCGAATTCGAAAGATTCTCTTTGGAGACCATGGTGGCCCAGACAAAGGTGCATCAGGCATCAGCGTTAACTTTCGTGGTGCACAGCATGACCTCGCCTACATCCTCTACAAATACTATCGGTGCGAACTCGTACATGACGGTGAGCTGCCAGAGGATGTAGAGTTCAATACGCAGAAACAGCCAGGGGTTGACCTGAATACAAGCAGCCACGGCCTTCAAGTTTCGATAAGCACCGGTAACAAGATGGTTCTTGACCGCGGATGGATAAACTTGTTATTGGAAGCGGTTATAAATGCTCGCTGCAATAGTGCTGAATTCGGGAGAGAGCATTTCGATCTCGTACCTATTCCGGGTGTTGATGAAGCAATGCTCCTTGAGTCGCTCGTCGAGAAGTACGAAACGAGCCCTGGACGTGTGCAGATATTGAAGAATGTAGTGCGCAAGCTCTCGCCCGAAGCAATCATCCACTTTGATAACAGCGCCTTGGCTAAAAGCTTCAGTGCGTTGGTCGAATCCCAGGAAATAAATGGTGGGGCCATAACTGGCTTGAGAAACCATGGATTCACAGATGATCGAGGCGTCCTGCTTCAACGTGGTGGAGAGCTAATACGAGATATTGCGTCCAAGTACCAACTTGTTGCTGTCCCTTAATACTTCCATCATAAGGGCCGCCATCGGCGGCCTCAAATACCAAAACTCTAACGAACTCCTGAATTGGCTCTTTACCTATGGCATAACCGGCTCCAGGTTTCAGCTTGCGCTTCCACATAGCGCAGTACTCGTATCGGCGTAGCGTCAATCTCAGCATCCGAGCGCCACTGGAAAGGCCGCTGGGCGGCGGCGCAGTAACTACCGCCCTGCGGTGTCGCGCATCCGCTGGCGAGCACGATCGCGCACAGCGTCATCGTCAAGGCGCTCAATCGTTTCAGCTGCATCTCTTGATAGCTCCACGGCGGACAGATCCGCCTTTGTTTGTTTCTGCTCTGCCTGTGCCCTGCCCTGACGCCATCCAACCTGCAGCAGCACCAGAGCAGCAAGGGCCAGGCCACCCAGCAGGCCCAGCCAGCCTGCCACCTTTCCCCATAGTGCTTTAACCAATGGCGGCTCCTATCTTGATTGCGTCCGCTCCTGATGCGCCCAAGAAACGAGCGTGGTCGGCAGCGCGACGACGGCGCAGCCCCAGCAGTACCTTGCCGCCTGACTTGTTCCAGCGCGGGAACTGCTCTGCAGCGCCAGCCTGGTCGCCGGCATTGAACAAGCGCACCAGCGTAGAGCCTTGAAATGCGGACACGCCGATGTTGTAGGCCAGATCCACCATGGCATCGATCTGAGCCTGGGTTGCCGGACTAGTCAGCGCGGCCAGGACACCAGGCACAAACTCACGGGCCAGCCGGCGCTTCAGACGTTCGTCGGCTTCTGCCTGGGTGATACGTAAGCCTTTCACCACATCTGCCCCCGTGTCTCCCCAGCCGATAGTCCATACTTTGCCGTCAGCATCCCAATATGCTTCTAACCGGCAGCTCTCGAAATACTGCAGGATGGCCAGGCCGTCAGGGGACATTTCAGTTGGTGCAGCCTTCTCTGGTTCTGGTGTGGCCTGCTCTGCTTTCTGTGGACGAAAAAAAAGGGCCAACAGGCCCATAATCGCTTCAAACAATTTCTTCACTTCGCTTTACCTCCCAGCGCCATATCACGCACCTCTTCCATGACTTCCTTCAAGTCGGCCTTGCGCCGCTTATCGAAAAAGTTAAAAGCCCAGCGCACCACGGCCCACCCTGGCAGCCCACATGCGAACGCCAAACCGAGCATAGCCACCAAACCCACAGGATTGTTTGCCCAGTGATGCAGCTCATACTGCTGGATCACAGCGGCACCGCCCGAGATCGAGGCCACCACGGTACTGATCACACCCACAATCCATTCAGACTGCGTACGCGGCCGCAAAATGCACATCACCACCAGTGTGGCCAATCCCGCGCCAATGGCCCCCATCCCTGCTATCCCTCCCATCGCTTTCCAGACGGCCAAACCAGCAGCCGATGTCCCCGTGCTTGTCGGTTCCAAGTCCTTCCCCTTGTGTAATACGGTCGGCATAGCTGTCTCCCGTGAAGCGCTGCAAAAGCAGCAGACGTAAAAAAACCGCTCGACGGCGGCACTCAATAAATGCGAGCGGGTTCATTTACCAGGAGTCAATTAGACGCATCTCCATAGAGAGAAGCGCTTACAAACCATTTCGTTTGACTACAGGTTTACCCTACTTCGCTGGCTTATCCTCTCGGCTTCAATACTTGGAGAGGCCAGATGGCAAGTCGTAATAACACCCAATCCCCACAACTCAGCAAGAATGAAGAAATTGCACTTGAGCTCACAAAAGCTGCTGTGCAAAGCGGCGCACTGCAACGCCTGAAAGAAACTAGCGGAATCCTCAATCGCGCACAGAATGATGCCAGCTATGCGGTCGCGCTATATCAATCCGTGTTGAACCGACTCGCAAAGTCTGAGTAAACAGCGGCCCCTTAACTGGGGCGCTTACCAAGATTTTTTGATGCCATCAGAGCTGCCGGATACCGTATTTCTCCATGAAATAGCTTTCCAGGGCACGCAAATGGACTGCGTTCGAGGGCTTGGATAGGTCTATATTCAAGCCCCCCCACGCTGCAAATTCGCCATTGGCGTTGCGGAACCAATCCCACTCACCTGCCTTCAATCCGTCAATAATGGGGTCGCGTGAACCCGTAGGGCCCTGGGCACCGTTTACACGGATACCGACCGCGCCATTGTTGTATGTGAACATGATCAACAACATTTCATCCCCGACACCTGCATCCAGCAAATTAAACTCGATGATGCTGTTGGAGGTCGCCGTAGAATTAATCAGCTGACGCACTCGGGAGCGAGTATTTGTCACCGTCAAATGCAGGCTGCGGTCCTCAGTTTCTTGGATACGTCGAGCAAGACGGAAGGCATTCCCGGCCACGTTTGTTGATTCGGCAGTGAGCTTGGCAACCACAAAGAACGTGAACTCATTGCCGATGTCGTAATCACCCGCATGCGCAACGCTCTGAGGGTTCTGACGAACACGCTTCAAAAACTGCTGGCCACCCGATGTGATTTTTTCAAATGAGGCCGACGAAAGAGCAGTCTTTTTCCCATTTACCCGATTCAGAATTGCACGCTCACCATCCGTGTAATGCTCGGCATCATAGAAAGCCCCCCAGCCGGGAATACTGCCAATCGCCTTCCCGGCCTCACTCAATTGATATTTGCCGTATTGAGTGTCGCCAGCGACAACTTTTTTGTTTCGTTGGATCACGATCATTTTTTGTACCTCGTTAAATGTAAAGAGACAGCAGGTCAAATAGAGATTTGCGAGTCACGTAGAGTGAGTACTGGCGCGATACAAAAATATCGACACCAGGCGTCTCCCTCACCGTCTCAATTAAGACGGCAGGCTTCCCGCTTGCTTCGAACCAATCTCGCGCAGTGGTTCCTCCGTCGTTCTTCCCGATGCGAACTGGATATCCTTGCAGCCAGGCGTAATCACGCGGCAAGAACGCCTGCATATGCAGGGCAAGACGCTTCACAGAAGGGAACAGCGTTTCGTCAATTACCGCGAACCAAGCGGACCTGTTCAAGGTCAGCGCATAGTTATGCCGGTCAATGAAGATGTCTGCGTCGGGATGCAGACTGGGCAGGCTGCACGCAATTTGTGTCTCAAGCTGATCAAGCGGTGCATTTCCCGGCTTGGTCGCTGTCGAGCTCCACTGGCTGGGGGCATTACGATTAATATCGACATCGTTGTGGTTGTATCGATTTCGGGTATCGATTCCCGATGGATTGATGCAAGGAACAATGACGACCCGAGCCTGAGACAGGAGCATGATCTGCTCGTTAAAGTGAGGCTCTTCCAGCACCTCGCGCATGACCGCCATCACATCCACAATGGCTTCACGCTCATCGCCATGAACGCCAGTAGTAATGACCATTTTGGCGGGGCGGCGAGCAGATACAGGCCACTGCGTATTGGAGCTGGTGCCACTGTTAAGGAGCTGCGGCGTATAGGTATACTGCCGAATCTCATTGCCCAGCGCGTCTGCACCCAGAACTTCCATAGCAAAGCGATCTGGGTACGCGGTGGCGAGTGCGTCATAGAATGCGTATACCGCTGTATGGCTCGATGCGAGTGTGTGTGCAGACGAGTTGTAAATGTCAGCCCGCAGATCGTTTTGACGGGTCAGAACGTTGAAGTCGAAATAGGCATCTGCTGTCGTTTTCAACGGTTTAGGCTCAATCGGGCTTACTGCCATTTCGCTCAAATCCGTCAAAGACCCACTCTCTGAAAGAAGAATATTGAAGCCGTCATCGACGACCACAAAACCCAGCTCATTGTCTGCGGAAGAAAAAAAATCATAGAGAAACTCGATATCTCCACCCGCTAAGGGGATCAGGATATTGAAATCCGCGTCTACAACCACGTAGTTCGGCTCGCTGTCGGCCCCAGAGCGAAAGTCATAGAGAAACTCGATGTCATCCAGCTTCACTGGCTGTACCCCAGACCAGACCCACTGCGAGCCGTCCGATACCCAATTGCCGTTATTAGCTGGGTCAGGATCGTTGGCGATCTGTGCCAGAGTTCCGGACGGCTGCGGCTGGGCTGCGTCCGCTTCCGCTTTGCTCAGATACGTTTGCATGTTGGCAGCCTGGCGGGCGATCTCCATGACCCGCTCTTTCCAGGTCAGCAGAGTCTCAACATCTACCCCGTTTCGGTTAAGGTTGACCTCATCAATCTCCCCATTGATGAATTTTCGCCAAACATCAGCGTCAATGCCAAGGCCGCGCAATTCTTGTAGTGTCGGAAAGCATTTTTCTGCCATCTCGTTTACCCATAAAAAAACCCGCCGTGAGGCGGGTTAGGTGGTGTTGGTACTCTAGTTGCTACTGCCGGTACATGCCGTCTTTGGCGTAATACCTGCGGTCATAATTCACTGCGCTTAATCGAACGTTAAAGCCGTCGATTGGGTCTTTGGCGGTGACGATAAAAGGCGCTGCTTGGCGCTGCTCTGTACCGCTACCGATGATGTAACCCGTTGGCTGTGCGCTGCTGGTCACAATCGGCACACGCGGCGGCCTGCTGAGCAGAGCCCAGAAATCCTCACCAGCCGAGCTGATCGGAATGCCCTCTGTCTGACCATCGGAATTTTGGATGAACATCACATGCGGCCCAGGCTGGCTCCAGTCCATCGGCTGAGACAGTCGAACGGCCAAACCATCCACAGCGGTCACATAACCGCCCTGCTCTCCGGCCTTGGTCGTGTCCGAGCAAAGAATACGCTGGCCAAGCACCAGCATGCTGGCTTCACTCAGGCAATCCCGCTCCATGGTGGTGTGCTGGTGCTGAATCTTGTTCCAGGCCCGCCAGGCATGCAGATCACCTTGCCGATGGCTACGCACCCCGACAGATTCGATTTTCTGTGGCTTAACCGCGCTCTGGTCTGGAAGATAGATCGTCACTACCGCATCATCATCCGGCGAGACGTATTCGTACTCCACGCCGTCATAGCCTTCTGTCGGGCCAAACGAGAATGTCCGAGACTCCGACCCGGGCAGCGTATTTCGATGGTTGAACAGCAATGAGCTGTCGTCGGTCTCACGCTCAAAGAACAACCGCAACTGGCTGCCCTGCCGATACGCTTGGCAAAAGATCGCATTGGCTACAGCTTGGAACGTCTCTTCGAACGACATTTCCGACTTATCGAACGTGTAGCAGAACTCGGCCGCATCCGGAATGCCGAAGTAATCGACAATCTCAGCGGCTGTGGCATAGATCCCCTCCACATCAATCTCGGCCATGCTTCTGTTGCCAATTCTGGGGTCCAGGGCGATTGCACAAAGGATGTCAGCGGCATTGCGTGTTGAGTGAAGCGTGGACGTAAAGCCAGTTCCCTCTCTCAGCGGGATCTGCCGCGTTACCAGCAGGTTCAGCTTGCGCTCTTTAACAGCCAGCGCCCCATCGGTGGCAAATGTAGACGCCAAAACAGTGGTCACATCGCCAAAATGCGGTTGATTGACCGGCGAAGCCGCATAGAGATCCCGCCACTTAACCTCGTCAACGATCTGGCCATCAAAGCTCGTATCCGAGTCGCTTGCGCGAATCATGCGGAACTGCCACTTGAGCGACTCCATCCCGAGATCAACGTTAAGCGTGGCCGCCCGCGTGGAGCGGGACGTCGCCGAACCTTGAACAACGCCGTCAAATACTCTGGCGCTGGCAGTTGGATTGCCCGCCGCATCAAGCGGTACCGCCTCCAGCCGCACAGAAACATCCCTTCGATACTGCTGCTGACCGTTGTCGGCATACAGGCCATTAAGGGCCACGATATTACAGATCGCCCGACTGATTGGCGTTGCTGACTCTACTGTCATCCAGCCCACCCAGCGCTCCTTTTGGCCTTGAGCGGTGACAATAAGCTCGGGCGTTACACCGCCGTAATCGTTCTCCAGCATCGTCCAATCCGGATTAACGGCAGCGGGGTCGGAGAGGCTAAGCTCATTGCTGGTCAGCGTGTTAATGATGTACTCACCCGACAGGTCATATAAAACATCTCCCGATGGGCGGGTCAGTATTGGACTGCCTGTTGGGGTAGTCTGAACATTGCCTAACGGCCCAGGCCATGCCGAGTAGTTCTGCGAAATATCCAGCTCAAGAGTCGTAAAACCCGCCGCCGTAGACACGCTCAGGATCCCATAGATCCCGCTGATGTTGGCAAATGCGTCATACACATAACCACCATCACCTCCGGTGATTGCCTTCCACCGATAAGCACCGTTCGTGATCGTGACGATCTGCCCGGCCTCCCAGTTTGCGGACTGATCGCCCTCTAACGTGAGGTAGCCTACTGACGTGTTCGTATTCGATACCCCGGATGAATCCAGCGGCGCAGCGTACTGATAAGTCCCCGCCGTCACCTTTGCCCCGGAAATCTCAATTCCGTCGCCAGCGAGAAACAGCTCGGTAAAGTCCACGTCAGGATCAACACTACGCACGATATTGGGCGACTCAAACACCATGGGCGAGAACACCAGCCGCGACGAGTTCGGCGGCTGTAACACCTGACCGTTCACGCTATTCGATCGTTTGACCGCCAGCACCGGAGTGTTGATAGCGTTCCCGATACGAAGCTGCGGCGCTCCACTGTTAGGCGACGTATTTGGCCCATAGACTTCCACCGACATACCAGCGATCTCATCAGCAGGCGTCGTGTCGTCGCGCACATCGTGGATCTCAAACTGGCCTCGCCCGACACACATGTAGGCGATTTCTTTCTCGACGTGGTTCTCGAAAACCGAGTACGGCACGGCCAGCAGATCAGGCGTACTACGTACCGTCCCGTAGATATCCGGAATGCGGCCGTTAACCCGCTCTCGGTTCGCCCGAGCTGACAGGCCATTGTTGGGCGACTCTGCTGCGATATTGCGCTGGGCTGTATTCGGGATCTTCGGCTTGAACAGCAGCATGCTGGCCACAGACACAACGGCCGCGATAGCCAGTGGAATCCAGACTTCTGGGCCTTGTGGCTCCAGCACCAGATAGAACGGCCCTGGCATATCGTGCAGCGCGTCCTCAGCCTCTTTGCTGGTCGGCGTCACATCAGTGTATTCAGAGACATGCTCGTGATACAGCCGCGCACCTTCCGGAGCATGATCGCCGAACTCCGCTCGCAACAGAGCAATCAGATCGTCAGTCTCATGGCGCGTGATGCTCTCAGGCTCAAGCACATTGCGAACGATATTTACGACAATCATTGATAGAACCTCATCCCGTGGTAGACCCCGGCATAGCATTCGAACGGCATAAACTCAGCGCCGCGTTCGCATAGGTGCAGCAAACGCCGGCGCATACAAACACCAATGTGCACATCCCCGCTGGCCGACTCCATCAGCACCACGGATGGCGCTACCGTGGGTCCAGCTACCTTTTTGAACTGCCTCATCACCGACTTGACGCCCAGGACATTGGCTTCTCGGATGCTATGCAGACGGTTGTCGCCCGTTAGGTGCTGCCAGGCCGAAGCGGCAAAGTGCAGGCAGTTATTGGTTTTTCGGTCATAGACCTGGTCCAACAGCGCATCGATACTCACAGAAAGCCTCGCAACATCGAGAACCGATCCACCGTGTACGCCTCACCGGTACGAGTCAAGTTCAGATAAGGAGCAACCGCTTCAAACGACGATCCGTCACGCGTGCGCGAGATCTCGTCCGCTTGCAACACAATCGGCCCGATCATCGGCTCGCTGAGCTTGTCAGAACGCCAGGCCCGGTAAATTACCGTCGGCTTGATATGGCTCGTCCCGGCGTCAATCACCCGCTGCAACTCGCCTGGAATGATCTCGCCCAGGTCCCCCAAGTCCACTCGCATACCAAAGTCCAAGTCCCCGCGCGTGTCCTTGGGCTGCATGCGCATCGGCAGATACTCATACTCCTGCACCACCCCGCCCCCATGGCCCAGCACTTGGCGCTTCATCCAGGGGTTTGGGTTGCGGACCAAAAAAAAAGACCTGGAGAAAGACGGATGGCTTATCTCCAGGCCCTCAATGCGCGAGACCGACCTTCGCGCCTTAAAGAAGAAATCATTCTCTGACATAGACCAGATCCTCGTTAACTACTTTGCCCAGAATATCGATGGCCTCACAGACATCATCACCAAAGACCGCATCCAGCATTGCTCTGGCCGCCCACTCGTCATTACATGGGGAGACGAAGTTAGGCAGGACCTCAAGCTGGGCCTCCACGGTGAACACTCCGGCGCTTCGCGTCGGGCGAGAAAATGATCCGGGTATAAATGTGGCTCTATACTCCTGAGACTCTGAGCCTTCCAGCCGAAGCGAGATCAGAAACGGATCACCTCCGGACCGCTCCCAGTTGCGCACATATCCCATAAACATGTCGTAGTCAGCCGGGCGCAGGTTCCACGAAGCACTGACGGTGTGAACATTCCCCGTCGTATCCAGCCGCATAAGGCTTGGCCCACCTGGAACCGAAGTAGATATAACCCCGGTCCCAAACTTAGCGGCCAAGCTCGCCTGCAAAGGCGAAAACGGGAACCGTAGCAAGCATTCATCACTCATCGTCTTGGCCTCACGTCTGTGTATTGCCCCATGCTTTTCCGGAATTGGCTGTTACTGTTCCGGGCCTCAGTGGCCATTAAAGGCGGCACCTTTTCTTTAATCTGCTTATCAATCTCCACAATGATGTCGCCGTTGCTCATGCGCTGCTCGATCTGAGCGCCACCGTAGTTATTGATGTAGACATTGCCGCCCCCGTTGCCGCCTGTCGCGTCCTTATTGCTCACCACCTGACCGCGACTATTGGCCATCATGAACTGCTGACCGTTCGCCGCATTGAACACCTCAGGAGCCCCGTTTTCGTTGATGCGGTACATCTTGCCTGGCTGTGCGGGACCGCCGTATTGGCGGCCGCCAAATGACGCGCTGGAAATCGCACTAAGAACGCCAGCCCCAGCAGACGCAACCGCCGCATAATTTGCAAACTTCTGCATGGGTGTAAGTGCTGTTTGATCAGCCATTACCTGCATCAAAGCCATGTTTAGCTTAAGTCCTGCATCGGCGATGGCAAAAGCCTTGGACACAGCAAACAAGGCTTTGAAGGCGCTAGACTGTTCGCCTTGCGAGTTTTTGATCAACGAAGCCAATTGACCAAAAGCATTACCAGCTGTTGACAACATCACGCTTTGACGAGCTTCGTCAATTTGATTCAGTCGCGCTGCATGCTCGATCTGCATCGCCTCAAGCTCTGCATGGTATTGGGCGATAGTAAGCTTTTCAGCCTCCATTGCCTCACGAAGGCGAACCAGCTTAGCTTCATATCGCTCCTGTTCACGCTTATCCTCAGCATCGTACCGAGCCACTTGATCATCAAAAGCGCCGCCCGATAAAGGCTCATCGTTGCCACGGATATAAGCTTGAGGGTCACTACCGACTTTGGTTTTGAGTTTCTGGGCTTCATTGACCTTATGCAGCGCTATCGCGAGTTTTTCAGCACTCTCGATTTGCTCTGGAGTGGCATAGTCGTTCAGAGACAGTCGCGCCTGGACTACGGCCAGTTGCTCCCCTTCCAGGTGAGCTAAAGCGAAAGACTCAGCTAGCTTTTGAAGCGTTTCAGTGTTTTGCTTGTAAGAGCGCTCGGCCTCTGTTTCGGCCTTTTTACCAGCCCCACGGCTTTGGGTGCTTTTTCGCTGTGCTGCCGCAAGCCGATCAATTTCCGCTGCTTCCTTTCGGATCTGCTCTATTCGCTCCGGCGTGACGTTGTTCAGGGTTTTGATATAGCGCTCTGCCTGCTTCGTGGCGCTGTTCCCATCAATAAGGGCATGTTTTCGGTCCACCAAGCGCTTTAAATAGTCGTCCGTGGGGCTGTCATCCATCGCTTGATTCAGGCTTCGCTGCGAGGCCGCGGCCTGCTGCAGAGCCGAATTCACGTTGAGTAGCGCCGTTTCAAGTCGGGAATGCTTGTCGGCCAGCTTGGTTAACTCCACCTCCTGCTCAGTGATGGTGTGCGTGAGGTTTTTCAGATCGTCGTCAGAAACGCCACGCCCAAGCTGTGCGTGCAGCTCCTCGTAATCCTTGCGCAGAGCATTAACACTCACTGACGTTTCTTCAAGCGCTTCCCCGTTTTTCCTTATGGCTTCTTCTAGGTCAAGCTTTCTCAGTTCAAGCTGTTTTTGATGAAGACCATCAAGCGATCCAGTCAATTCGTCAATATCTTTGACCGCCTTGTCCGCGTTATCGCCCATCAAAAGAAAGCCAGCGGCCACACTGGCCGCTATTGCAATAACTCCAGCCGGGCCGCCCAAGATGCCCAACATACCGACGCTAGCGGCACTGGCCGCCCGTTGCGCTGTGGCCAAGCCAGCGGCCGCTACTGTAGCCGCTTTCTCTGCTGCCGCAAGTGCTGTGGTGCTTGTCGTGAGTCCAACATTAGCGCGTGCGTGGGCCAATGCCGCAACGGCAGCCGCATTCCGTGCCTGGGCGGCTTGCAATGCCGTGGCGGCCTCTTGTCGTGCTGCCAATGCCTGTTTAAGACTGGCCATGGTGGCCAAGCCTTGGGATGCAATGTATTTAGCCAATGCACCAGCACCCAGCAGCATGAGCGACTTGACCACCAGGTCGATGTTTTCGCCCAGGGAAACGATTGCGCTGGATATAAGCTGTGTCGAGCCGCTGGCCCGGTTAGCCTCGCCCACATAGACGGCAAGGGAATTGCGCAGATTGGTAAACGCATCGGCCACGGTGGTGGCCATGTTATCGGCCGCCTCTTTATTCTCGTCCAGCGCCTTGCGCAGACCTTCGGACAGATCCCGCGCTGTGAGGTTGCCAGCCACGCCCAACGACAAGATCTCTTTTTCTGTCTTGCCGGTGGCATTGGCAATGTCAGTCACAATTGTGGGAATTGCTTGTGTGACAGTCATCCAAGCCTGTGCACCTACTTTGCCACTAACGAAGGATGAAGAAACGGCATTCAATGCACCCTTCGCCTTATCCGCTGATGTGGCGTTACGCACGAATGAATAAGAGAGTGAATCGACAATATCCAAGGCCTCATCGGTGTTATATCCCATGGCCTTGATGCTGGTCGATGTGGTGATGAAAACCTCTTGGGCCTCGGACAAGGCGCGATACGTGCCATTTGCGGTGGCCAGCAATCGTTCCTGTACCTTGACATACTCATCGGTGCTTGATGTGGCCATGCGAACACGCTCGGCATACTCGTTGTAGCCTTCTGCCAGACTGATGATTCCGCCAATGCTCTGCACAGCAATTAGACCGCCCAGCATCTTTACCAGACCGCCAATCTTTCTCTCCGCCCCCGCCCCCTCGTTACCAAGATTTCTGACGGCTGAGGCTGTCTTAGTGAGCTGTACATCAGCCTTTCTTGCGGACGCATCTGTTTTGTTGAAGCCTGATTCAAGCATTTCGAGGCGCTTATTAGCGTTTTCCAGATCACTAATCAGCTTGGCCGTTTCTGCCTCGACCGTATAGTAGATTGCCCCGACACTCTCAGCCATTTCTTTCGCCCATAAAAAAACCCGCCGAAGCGGGTTAAATTAATTACTCTTGTAGGCACTTCACGATTTTCTGCGCCTCTGCTTGTATTGCCTCTACTGCCTTGTCAGGATGGGCTCCATCCCATGCCCCAACTTTGAAATAGCCCCTATTTTCGACAACCCCAGTATCCAATTGCGCCTGTTCAATTGGCGAAAATACCAATTTGACGGAGCCATTCTGCTTGGTGGCTACCAATTGGAATTTTACAGACCGAACTACTATCATGCTGGCGTTGTACTGGGTGGTGCCTGTCGCAACTACTTTGTCGCCATCCTTGGATGAGTACGAAATAACCTCGCCACCACCGACTGTACGAGCTGACTCGGTTTGGTAGTACCGTCCCGAGTACGCCCCCACATGCCCGGTTGCCGAGCCTTTCACAAAGACACTTTCATTTTTAAGGTTGCTGGCAATACAAAACGGTAAATCGGCCTTTTCATTGATATCAGATGAGACGGTATAAGACTCAAGAATGTTCGCTCCATCACTTGTTTTAGAAATCTCTAGCCCATCTATGCCAACAAGCTTGGTCGATACCTGCGCCGTATTTGCACAAGCAGTTAAAACTAATAACGAACAAATCGCAGCAACAAAACGCATCCCAGCCTCCGTATCAAAATAATACGGAGACTATACATCAGCTAGGCTTCGTTTTCCTTTGCAGCCAGCACCCTATCATGCCAAGCCAGCGCCTCTTCCATTTCAGCCTTGCTAGGAGCTTTTGCGCCAGGCGAATCATTCTGCGATGGCGGGAACTTGGCACGCAGCGCCCCCACTAAGCCGGTCATGGTCATCTGCCAGGCGTCCCGTTCAGAAACCCCAAGATGCGCCATCGCCATGGCTACATGAGCACGAGCATCGAACTCCTGCACGTACTCCGGCTCTTGATCGGCTGGTCGGGGCAGTTCAGGCAACGAGCCCGTAATGCCGTGCTTGAGCAGGCAACGGGCAAGCAACACAACGGCCTCTGTCTCGACCTGCCCTGGCTCGTAGGTCAGCTTGTCACCCTCAGCCGCCACACAACCAAACAGCCCGGACAAATCCTCATCTGAGCAAGCCAGCACGACCGCCAGCGCATCTACCAGGCTTGGAACTTCACCCATCACTGCGGCAAACAGCTCCACGATCTCCCGAGGCTCACCGAGTTGTGACATCGCGTACAGCGACGGGCGCAGGATATGCACCCGCTCGCCTACGTGGACGCCGACCTCACCGACATCCGTAAGGATCATCATGCGGTCACCGTAACGGCGCACTCTCCCTTCTTAGCCGAGTCTGCCGTGCTGGTTGCTGTGATAGTGGCGGTACCGGCTGCAACGGCAGTGACCAGTCCTGCCTGGGAGACGGTTGCTGCCTCAGTATCCGAGGACGACCAAATTACACCTTGGGCCGCGCCGGTGGGCGTGATCGCAGCGGCCAACTGACGAGTAGCGCCTTCGGCAATACTGGCGGTAGCCGGAGTAACTGCCACCGTGTCCACGGCTGGAGCATCAGGATCTGGCGTATCTTCTGCGATCAAGCCAAAGTCACTGGCGGTAGCGCTGGCTTCAAACGAGTAAGTAGCCACATCGTCGTATGGTGCAGAGCGTGACATATTCGTCACGATGGCAAAGAAGGTAAACGTCAGATCAGGGAACGTCAGACGAATCCAAGCCACTGGCTCGCCGCCAGTCGCCTCTGGCTTGATGACGTGCTTGGTCAGCGCGATCAACGCAGCAGCGCCAGTGCCAGACACTTTCAGAACTCCGTCCCCGGATACGCTCAGCGTCTGGAACGTGGCCAGGTTCTCGCGCAGCGCACCAATGGAGTCATCAGCCGTCGCATCGGTGGTTTCCCATTCGATAGTCAGCTCTTTGGCGCGCATGGCACCCAGGCGCTTCCAGTCCGCCGCTGCGGGCATTTCATCGCCACAACCAATGGCATATTCCAAAATGGCCGTGCGGCCAACGAACTTTTGATTCTTGCAGGTAGCCATTAGGCCCTCCTAAATAATGATCTCAAAATCAACCTGAGCCCATGCCCGGTTTTCAGTGGTGAACCCCGGGCCAACTGGCTCGGTAATTGCTCGGATGCTGGCAGCACCGCATGGCACGGCATCGCCCATAGCTGCCTGGAGAAGTGCCTCGATGTCTACCATGACCTTCTGCGAGTCGCTTCGGTCATTCCTCTTGCCCAGCAGCACCACACGAAAGCGCGGATAGCGGGTTTCAACGACTGGCCCAGCTCCGCCAGTTTGCTGGACGATGCAATAGCGGCTGGCGGAGTCCTCGGGCCTGGATGACTCCACCCAGGAGAACATTGCCAAATAATCAGGCGGCAGGGCTGCCACCACCCAGTTACGAACGTCGATCAAAAGCACGGTATGCGCTCCTTAAAATGCGCGGCACGTCTGCGGCGATCTGATCAAAGCCTGCCGTCAAAAAGTGCGGTTCGCCGTTCGGGTCCCAATACTGGCCCCGGTTTTCGGGGCGATTTTGCCCCTTGAGCACACCAGGCGCTGAATGGACGGCAGCGGCATACTCGGCGCTGTAGCCGTTTCGGCCTGTCACCTTGTCGCCATCAGCTTTGATTTCCACAAAATGGCTGTTGATCAACGTGCCGGTATCCACCGGCGTCATCGTGGCAGCCGCCGCGCCCCCTTGAGACAGGACCGCGTACACGGCAGCCTCCGTCCTTCGCCCCTGGATTTCAGCCTGGAGCTTGCGCATGTTGTTCTTCACCTGCTTGATTCCCCGGACTGCCATCACGTCACCAGTAGAAAGTCAGGCTCTTCGTCGAAGAAGGACATATCCCAGCCGGTCACGGCCCGGATTTCCTGCCATTCAGTCGAGCCATTGAGTTGAATCAGATCCAAGTAGCGAGGTCGGTGATCCTCGGTGTAGATCTGATTGCGCGTGACGAACTCCGCGCCCAGCGAGTCCCGCATTTGCTCCGACTTGGCGGCCCAGGTGCAGGCAATCTCGTAAGGCTCGCCGTATTTGCTGCCGCCCCACTCGTCCGTGCCTATATAGGGCTTCACAGTGGCGGTGTTGGTGTAGCTCCAATTGGCTGTCTCGCTCATCAGAGCCCCCCGGAATAACAATTCCCTTTGGCAATCCACAGGCCGCCATGGGCCTGGACTGTAGGATCAGGAGGAATCAGCCCGGTGACGCAGCCATGCTTATCGAGGCCGCGCAGCAACCCAAGCATCCCGCGCCACCGGTCTGCAAAGCTTTGGTATCGGAAGGAACGGGACGCGCCGCTCGGGGCTGTTTGGCTACTGATGTACTTATCGCCCTGTCCGTAAGCCATGAGGGCCAACAGATAGGACTGGATCAGCAGCGCTACCGCTGGCGTGTAATGCTCGTCCAAGCACCCCTGGATGCTATTCACCAGTTCAATCCAGGCGGCCAAGATGAAATCAGGGACTTTGCTAATCCCTTGACTGGCCAGATATTGCTGGGCCTGCTCAGCGGTGATCATGTAGCCCCCAAAAAAAGAAAACCCGGCGCTTGGCCGGGTCAGTTAAGTGTTAGGGATGGCTGGATTTCATGCTCCAGCCGTTCGCGCCGCTTTTGCAGCTCAGGGATGGCTCGTTTGCGCTCCAGCATCAGGCTGGAGCCGAACGAAGCGCGTACTTGCGTAGATACCTCTTCTGCAATCAGCGCTTGAAGCTGCCGATAGGCTCCCATAGCATTGGTCTGCGCCTGATCGTATGCACGAATTACTTTCAAGCAGAACGCAGGGCTGATCCACATTGCGTAGGCGTAAACAAGCTCCTTGCATACATACGTGCCACGCAATGGCCCGCCATTAACGACGTGAAATGCACTGCGCTGATCTGCGCACTGAATTTCCTTGGCAAGCGACTTGGTGGCGTCCAGCCGCATAAACTGCCCAGGCCGGTGCTTAGGGCTGCCACCGGATGCACGGTGCAGGTCGTTCAAGCTATACCGGCCGTCTCCATCCTGCTGAATAACTGTATCGATGATTGTCAGCGAACTCATTTCGTTCTCCGAAAAGAAAAGGGCCGCCCGCAATGGGCAGCCCCGGACTTTTCAAAGCTCTTCCACCCTCTCGGGCTCGGCATCTACCGATTTAAGGTTGCTTGGAAGCGTCTGCCAGAGTGATCGGGCATAAAAAAACCGCCTGGATGGCGGTTACTTGGCTTTCGTCTGCTTACTGCCCGCATCTGGCGTTGCTGGCGTGAGTTCCCCGGCCTTCTGTTGTGCGTCTTGCTTGATACGCTCAGCTTCGGCGGTTGCTTCACTGATAATGCGGTCAGCCTCGGCCTGGGCCTCCTGCTTGGCTTCTGCCACACGTTGCGCCAGTTCGGTTTGGGCACGTTCGCGCATCGCATCAATCTCCGCCTGGGCCTGCTTCAGTAGATCACCAGCCTCATCGGCGGCTGGTGCAACTTGGGCCAGAGGGATGATGTTAGCTTTGAGGGAGGGGTGCACCTTCTCCATCTCTACTACCTGACCAACGGTTACTCCGTGCCAAGCACGAACGACTTGATATTTCGCCATTCCAGTCTCCTTAATCCAGATCAGCGCCGTACAGCACGCCGGACTTGCCGTCGCCGTCACGCTTGATCTGCAAGCCCATGGCCGACATGATCTGGAAGTTGTGGTTGTCCTGCGGGCGCAGACGCAGCAGCGGCACTGTGCCAACTGCCATGCCGACCAGAGGGGAAACCACATCTTGGCGGCGCTGGTAAGCAATGAGCTCGTTGCCTTTCAGAGCAAACGTCTGGCGGATAGACCGAGCTGGGATGAAGCTCTTGACTGCATCCAACACGGAGCCAGCAACAGTACCGCCACCAGTACCCAGCTGAATCAGGTACGGCTGAGACAGGTTGCCCCAGATCTCGGGCGATACCCACAACACATCGTAGGCCTCGACCTTGTTGTTGCGCGCTGCTTGAGCAAATGCGCCCTTGGTGAAGAACTCGATGATCTGCTGCGGCGTAGCCGTAGTCAGGTCGATATTCGCGCCACCGGCACCGCTGCCCAGGTTCAACTTGACCGTATTGCGGTGGTTCTTCAGACCTTGGCCGGGCTTGCCATCCACACGGATTCGCTCGGAGCCGCTCAGCACATAGCTGACAATGCTCTTGTAGAACTTACGCAGTTTGGCGGCCTGAGAGTCCAGCACCAGATCAATACCAACGGTACGCAGACCAGCATCGTGGCGCCAGTTCACGCCATAACCTGCCGTGAAGATCGGTACCGGGTCGCCATCATTGTCGTATTCGGTGTGATCGAACGAGTACGGCGCCTGGCCGTCAATGCTGATCGACACATCGTCAGCGATATCGCCAGCGATGTTGTACGACTTCACCGTCTTGCCAATGTCCAACACGGTCTGCACGGTCAGCAGGTCATTGACGATCTCCATGCCGGTTTCTTGGTCGCGGTAAGAGACGATCTGATTATCCACCTCCTGCCAGAACTCACGGCCCAGACCTGCTAGTGCGTTGGCCTGAAGCATTTCCGGCCTCATCACGGCGCGGTTTGCTGCCAGCAAGGCTGCGTCTTGGTTGTTCCAGATATTGCGATTGGCTTGCAACGCCTGGAGGTGCCCCATCAATCGAGGGTGCGCGGCAATAGCCGATTGGGTAAAAAACATGTGTTTCTCCTGTTATGGCTCAATGGTTGCAGCAGCCACAGTGCCGACACGCATGCGCACGCGGATGAAGTCAGCGGCGGTCAGCGTCACTTCGTCTTGGCTGTAGCCAATCACGGTGTCGGTGTCATCAGTAGCCAAAGCGCCCTGGCCATTCGCACCAATCTTGATGGGCGAGTCCTTCTTGAAGGCACCAGCAGGACACAGGACGGCCAGTTCACGGCCCTCTTCGACGTAATCGCCGACGGCGGAATCACCAGCGGGGACTGCATCGCGAATGTTCAGGCCTTGGTGATAGGCGCAGTTGATGACGTAAACGCGACCGACGGCGGCAGCGGCCTGGGCGAACTTGTCGTCGGCATCAATGACAGCGAACGTGCCAGGCAGCAGCGCAGCGGCGGCCACACGGGTTTCAGTGATGGACTTGCCATCAATATTCACACGGCGGTATCGGCTCATGTCTTACTCCTTGGGCAGCGCAGTGACATCAGCGGTCAGCGCATTGCTGTTGGTTTCGATATGACCGGCACCCAGCGGTGCAGCAGTGCCCAGGGACTTGTGCATGGCATCCAGGGCCTCACCGGACAGCGCATTGGCCACAATATCGCCATGCACGGCAGCCACGGCCTTACGCTTGTCGGCTTCTTCGGCCTTGGCGTTTGCGGTCAGCGTGTCGGACAACGCTTGATGATTGGCCTGCAGTGCCGTCACGGCATCGGAAACCGGCTTGATGGCGTCTGCCACGGCTTGGCCAATATTGGCAGTTACGGCTTTACTGATATCGCTGGTCAGCTCGGCCTTTTCTTCGGGAGTCAGAGGCATTTCGCCCTCCTTGTTGTTGACTGCAGGCCGGGCCTGCGGGGTAAAAATCTTTTGTGCGCCTTTCTTGATGCTGTTGGCGACTACTGCCACCCAGGACTCTTGGCGCACAACAGCCGCGCCGGTGTCGTCAAAGACGATCTTCCCGGCCTCGGTCTTGTATCCATAAACTTCAGCAGCTCCACCATTACGCACGATGATGGCTTGGCTGTCCGTGAAGTCGGCAACCCAGGCATATTCGTCAGTGCCTTGAGCAAAACGCTCTTTGGCGGCTCGGTCCAGGCGTTGCTCGCGCTCCCGGAAGGACTCGCCCACCAACGCGCCAGAATTGGCCTGCAAGGGCTTGGCTTGGTCCGCATTGACCATGAGGCCAACGCCCTGCTCCGGCGTGGCCGCCCCCACCTCATCCATAAGAATGGCGTCGTGGTCCATGCTCTTGATCTTGGCAACCCAGTCCGCGCCGGCCGCTTTCTGTTCTTCATTCGCCTCCAGGCGATCCAGAAACACTGCCACGCTGGTGTGGATCGGCGGCACATCATCGCCACGCTCCAGGGCTTCCACGCGCTCAAGCAAGGCTCGGCCTTCCTCGGTGCGCTGTGCAACCTCTACATCCACCCACTTTTCAAGGTAGACACGGTTGCCGGATTTCTTCACGTTGCGGTTGAATGCGCCTACATGGCCAACGTTGATGCCCTCGGGGCTAAAAGCCGACACGAACTGACCGTCCACTTGCGGATGGCCCAGCGGTGCTAGTGTTCCTTCCAGTCCCTGATAGTGGGCATCGATCTCACTGGCCGGGTACAAACCACCGTTCATGACCACGTTGGCAGGCAGCGTGTAGCTGGGCAGAACCCAATGCTCACGGTTGTTATGCGTCACCTTGCGGATCTGCTGGCTGTTGACCTGTGTGGTCACATTGACCTGCATCGGCCCGCTATTCTGAGTCTGACCAGGCATAGCCTCGTTTCTCCATATTGGTTTTTGCTTGCTGCGCACGTTGAATGATTGAAGGCACAACAAGCTTCCCATCGTCATCGACCATCACGCTCACTGTCGTGCACTTGCAGTTGACTGAGTTTCCGTCTTGACTCCACCAGTCCTGCACCTGGTCCCGCGTGAATAGCTTTCCGTGCCGGGCTGCGTGCGTAGCCCGTGTTGTGGGGCTCAGCGCAGACAAGTGAAGCTCTTTGGTTTGCAAGCCATAGTCCTGCTCGGCATCGCTGGCCTCGTCCCACTTGGCACGCCTGAGCGCTGTGGTGATTTCAGTGCGTGCAACCCTGTGCGCCCGCCGTGTCTCGATACCAGCCTGGGCGGTCAGGTTCTTTGCTACCTCTCGGGGGTTCAAGCCGCGCCCTATGCCATCAGTCAGCACACGAGTCATGTTCGCCTTCACATCTCCGACAACACCCTTCATTTCTTCCGCCACCCGAGCACTAAGCAAAGCCATACGGCGGCGATGCGGCTCACTGCGCAGAATCTCCTGCAATGAGATGCGCCCGCCCCTGTACGCCGCGGACTGCTGAGACAGGTTGGCGAACACCTGGGCCGTGCCACGTGTAGCGGCTACCTCTACGTACCGGTCAAAGAGCCAGATATGCTCGTCGCCCCCTTCCAACAGGATCTCGGCAACGATGGCATCCAGCCTGGCCAGCAAGGTGCGCAACAGATACGTATCCAGCCTGAACTGGTAGCGCCGGTTAACCACTGGCTCTACTGGTATCTCATCTAGCGCAGCACGGTAAGCCTTGGCTACCTTCTTGATGCGCACATTGAAGTCACGCATTGCACGACGTTCAAGCGAATCCACTCCAGTCGGGTCACGCAGGTCACGGGGAAGAATCGCGGGTTTCGGTTTCGTCGCCATCCTCGTCCTTATCGTCGCCTTCATCTAACGGCTCGCTGTCTTTAGGATCAAAGCCACCAGCAACCCGTATCTCGTCGTTGCTGAACACTTCCTCACCCGTCGCCAAAGCGGTCTGGTTGATCCCGCTCATCTTCGCGGCGTTATCCAGCCGCTCGGCAAAGGTCTGCTCTGTGAGGTCATCCCACATCACTGTCTTTTCGCCCGTGGCATCCAGCACGCCGATGCGTACCAAGTGATCAACCAAATCCTCGATCTCAAAAGACAGATCCATACGGCGTGACTGACAGCGTGCGTAGAAGAACTTCAGGTCCTCGGTGCTGGCTCGTTCCCCCTGCTGATTGCCAACGAGCACGCGGCTTGGGATATCCAGGCCGGCTGAAATGGTCTGCAGGTTGATGTTGTAGGTTGGCCCTGGGTCTGGGACCGCTGAGACAAGAGGCGTGACCGTTGCGCCCTGCGTCGGCAGCAGCACATCATTGCCCCGGTTCACCTCTTTGGCGACTTCGTTGAATCGCTCTTGCAACTGATCGACAGAAACGTCGTACATTGCTGCAAGGTTTTTAAAGTCGATCTCTTTGTCGAAATTGACGTTGAGCTGGCGGGCTGCGTTCTTTAGGAACGACTCACCCGAACCGCCCTCCACCTTTTCCAGTGACACGAAGTTGTTATAGACGGGCTCCAGAAAGCCAATCGCATCCTCCGAGTAGTCACCAAGAATAAAAACTCGGTCCGGATGGATATTTATGTTGTTGCCAGGCTGGCCATTGGCACCACGCTCTACGTAGTTCCACATAATCGGCTTGCCGTAGCTCTCGGAGTTAATGTTAGTGTCCCAGCGCGGCTTCAAAGAAGCTGCCCACACAGGCACCACCTCTTCTAAAGCTTTGCGTCCGCCCTTCACTGGCTCATGCCATTTGCCGCTGTCCTTGACCCGCAAGACAAGACCCGAGTACCGGCCTACCAAGCGCCGGGCATCAGCTTCACGAAACCGACGCCACAACCGGGCCGTCAGAACTCGCTTTGTTTTCTTTTCCCAGTCCGTCTCTTTGCGGGACTCGTCTTCTTCGTCACCCTCAATCACCCAAGGGTTTGTTTTCCAGCAAGTCCCGGCCAGCTTCTCTACCGCGCCGCTGGCCAAACCATTTCGACGATACAGCTTGTAGAAATCATGGAAGTCCAGGTTCTGTTTAAAGCCGTACTCGCACCAGGCGGCAGCCCGCTTATCATCCAGCCCCATGCCCAAAGGATTAAGCAGGTTCATGCGGGCACGCGCCAACGCGGCGTCATGCATGGCATGATTCACCGCCAGTTGTAGATTGCTTGCCGTCATGTCGTAATCCGCTTAAGTATCCCGTTCATGCCTTCGCTGAAATAGCCCAGGCGCTCCGGATGGCCGACCAGTTCGACGCTGGACAGCTCAGGATCACGCCACAAACGCTTTTCATGTACAGGCGAGCGATCAGCCGCCAATTGCCGCGCACAGGACATGCAGCGCGCACGGATAACCAGCGAAACGCTGCCGTCTCGCGCTGAAACATTGAAAATTGCCATTTATCTGCCTTGAAGTAGGCGCTTTGGAATCATCAAACCCATGGCCTGCGTGCCGCCCAGCTCAGTCAGCGCCCAGACCATGGCGTCAAGCCGGTCAGGCGATTTCTTGGCCGTCGCGGGCACATATTCCATAAGTTGGTTTTCAAGTAGGTACAGAGCGCCTTTGTGCGCCACCCGACCCTGCTCGTAGAGCGCTGAAATAGGCTCAGCTCGGGCGAACTTGCCTTTGCTGGCATGGACGCGCACGATACGGCCCTTAAATCCAGCGTTACGGAGCGTTGACTCTGCCATGTCTCCGCCCTGGTTCGTCTCGATAACGATAGCGTCGGCATTGTGCTGCTCGTATGCACCAATAGCCTTCTGCGCCCAGCCGTTCGGGCTGTACTTGCCGCTGTAGTCGCCATCTACCGAATACTGGCGGTTGTCGCCTGCCCCGTAGGAGCTGGCCACCACAATGCCGGTCTCGTCGCTTTCATCGCTCGCAGTCGTGGCCGGGTCAACAGCCACCACCGTGCGCACAAGCTCATGCCTGATCTGTAGAGCATGGGCCGCTGTAATCAGCGCCTCAGTCCACAGTGCCCCCTCGGCATTGAACCGCCTTGGACGCTGCATGTACTGCGCCTCTGCGGTTCGCCGGTGAGAAAACAGCGCGGTTCGGTGCGATTCGTTGTGCTTGAAAGGCCAGAGCCAACCATCAGGCAGGCCGTGATCAATCGGGATGCCGTGGGTGTTCTCTTCGGGGTACGGCAGGCTGTTGTCGATAATCACGGGCAGATTCAGGTGGTACCACTGCTCCCCAGACCCGCCGCGCAGCAAATAGCCACTCAGGTCCTGGTAGTGAATCCGCTGCATGATCACGATCATCGGCGTGGTTTCAATCGCCAGCCGGGATTTGATCGTTTCGTTGAATCGGTCGTTAATGCCGCCGCGCACCGTGTCGCTGTATGCATCATCAGGCTTAACCGGATCGTCAATGATCAACGCCCCCTGCCAGCCTGGTTCCATGTGCCCAGCCCGAAAGCCCGTCACCTGACCAGCGGCTGATGAGGCATACACGCCACCGCCGTGCTCAGTCCACCACATGGCCTTACTGTCCGCGTCGTCGCGCAGCACCATAGGCCACATGCCTTGATAAGCCTGCGACTTAACAATGCCCCTCGCAGTGCTGGAGTTCAGCAGCGCCAGATTATGCGAGTAAGACAGGTGCATGAACCGGGCGCGATTATTCAGTGCCAAGCCGCGCCCGATCATGTTGATCGTAGCCAGCTCGGTTTTGGTATAACCAGGCGGGACATTGATGATCAGGCGTGTAATCTCACCAGACACCACGCGATCAAGCGTTTGTTGAATCACCTTGTGGTGCGGTGCCACGATCATCTTTCCGCCAGTGCGCTGCTTAAAGAAGTACCGGGCAAAGTACAGGCCATCGGTCTTGCACATTGCGGCTCGGATACCGTCTTCAGCAGTCATCTTTCTCCATCACTTTCCGGATGGCTTCCGGCGTCATGTGCACCACTTCGACAGGGCCGCCATCCTTCCCGGTGTGTTCCACCTTAGCGGCATCCACGATTCCGTAGGCCTCGCGCTCCATGCCGACCAATACCTTCATAGCCTCGGCCAGCTTCTTAGCGCTGTCGATACGGCCGGAGGTTGATGTCACGCGCTGAAACACGCGGGTCAGACCGTCAGATCCATCCTCGCCAGCAAGGGCAGTTTCCAGTTGCTCCAGCAAGTCGATGTTGTCAGTCTGGATTTCAAGCTCATCCAAAAGCTTCATTGCCAGGCTGCGAGCTCGGGCGATATCCCTGCGGTGGGACACCCGGACCTCAGCAATAACCTGAGCATTCGCCTCAACAATTCGGCGTTCGGTTACCGCCTGCTCGCTGGTAACCTCTTTGGTAACCTCAGCTTTGGTAACCAGTGCATCGGCCTTGGCCTTGATCTTTGCATCAAGGTCTCGCTCCCAGCCATCACGCTTTGCACGCTTACCGATTGCGACGTGAGACACACCGTTAGCCGCGGCTATCTCTCGAACTGACAGCAGGCCAGCCCGGTAATCCGCTTCTATACGTTCCCAGTCTGGCGCTGCCCTTTTGCCTGACTGCGCCATTTCTTTCATCCAAAAAAAACCGCCCCTACTTTATTAGGCGGCATATATATCCACCTCTATTAGATGGATGCTAAGGAGAGTGATACTTTTCGAAGCGCCACCACCCAACGAAGAATGACTATGGCTTATTACGCAATTGCTCATATCCGAGAGAAAGGCCAGCACATAATTATCGTCCCTCTTGAGAGCTCTTTCGGTGCGAAGTCGAGCGTGGACCAACAGGCGATGCTTCACTCCCTGCAGGTCTGCGCTCAAACTGCAGGCCTGCAAGGCACTGTAGTTCCCGTCTGGAGAGCCGGAGGCCGGGTGCAGGCCTTGGCCCCCACTGAATGGCAAGCTTTCTTCAAAAAAATATCATGGAGTTTTATCGCCCAATGCCTCAACAAGGTATTGGCTTGTGACTAATTCCTTAAGGGCCAGATAATTTTCAGCAGCTACAAATCATTTCTTTCTTCAAAAGAAAAACCCGCCGATCTTCCGATGGGCGGGCCTGTTCAAAACCTATAGGCACAGTTGTGCTGCTGATAATGTAATGGTTCTTGAAATGGTTTTCCAGAGCCTGATGTTATGCTTTGTACCCACCACCAATCTGCGTGGGCACCATTCCCTACTTCGCTGCGGTTCGATTGGATATGTCCTGTTGACTCCAAGTCGCGCAACACACGCCATACTCCGGTGCGAATTACTGCCCGCCGTTTCTGATCGGCATTGCCGCCTACGTAATTGATGATCTGCCTCATCTTGAAACGACGCCCTGGATACGCCGCCAGCAGATCAATCACCTCCGACGCATACTTCACAGCAATACCTCCTTCTCTACCTTGGCCCTGAATCCTTCCAGGTGCCGTTTGTAATCCTCGTCTCGCAAGATGGCACCGGTGATCTGGCGAATCCACCGGCGCGCTACCACCAGGCGCTCAGATGCCGATAGGTTGCCAAAGTGCGAGTTCTTCCGCGTGTACTCGGCCTGCACCACCATGGCCTGATAGCGCGGCAAGCACTTGTACAGAGCATCCACTGCCTGGGCGTGGTCTTGGTTGATAGGGCGGTAATCGTCCTCCCAGGGCACATACCGCTCCATGTTGCCCACCGTTTCCCCGGACCAGCACCAGCGGGCCCAGTTCCAGATCAGATCATCGCCGGTCAGTTTTTGCATGGCTGCCCTCCCCGAATAATGCTTTGAGTCCTTCCCGCGCTCGCTCTCGCTTTGCCTCGGGCTGCCGTTCTTGGTGTTCCTTCCGCTTCCGGCGCACGAAGTCCACGCGCTTTGATGGGTCTTGGTACATCCAGCTTGGGTATGACATGTCAGACCTCCCGAGCAACGCCGAAGGACTGCTCCCAAGCAAGCTGCCATAAACGGCGGTCGGCCTTCGTCATGGCTCTCAGCAAATCACGCTTTTCCCGCAAATACACGCACGCAAAGTCTGGGTCGTGCTTTACGATGCTGCTGGTATTGCTAATCAGGTCAGCGCACTTAATGGTCTGCACCCAGTGGGGAGCCCTCGCCAGTCGCTCACAAGACAGTTTCTTCCGTGCGGCTCGGTTACCGACTTCCAGATCAGATAGCCACATAACGCCACGAACCACCTGCTCGGTTTCAGTGATTCGCTCGAGGTCTGGGTCCAGGGCCTCCCACAAACTCTGATCCGTGTACCCACAGTCTTCAACAATGTCATGCAGCCAGGCTGTAGCAATGAGGGCATCTGGGTGCATCGAGTCGTAATCCACTACCGTCGCCACTATCCCTGCCACCTCTGCTAGATGGTCTGAATATGGGTTTCCGGTGTATTTACGAACTTGATCTTTATGGGCATCACGCGCGAGCATCATTGCCCGGTAAGCGATGCTGTCTTGATAGGAGTGGACTGCTTTGTTTTCCATGATCAATCCTTTATCAAACTTCTTTCACCGAAATGCCGTGGACCTGGAGCATCAGCTTGCGTTTCATGATGTAGTCCCGCGTACGCATGCCCTTGGCGTCCTCGATGACGTTCTGGCCAGTGGCGGTGTCCGTATACTGGAAGTCGGCCACGTACTCACAGGCGCGCTCCGGCTTACCGTCATCACGGCGCTGCTTGGGGATCAGCTCGAAACGTGGCTGCAGTTCCAGGCCAGTTATCTGCCCTGCCCGCTCCAGCAGCTTGAGCTCGCCATATCGGCCGGCCTCCCGTTTCGAGTCAAAGGCGTGTCCGTCCAGCACGACCTTGCGGTTGCCGTACTTGCGCTTCATGCCTGCAGCCTCCGCGGTGAGCTGGGGGCCAATGCCTCCTGCATTTCTCTGTCGCTGAGCTGCTGGAACCCGATGCGCTGCGTGTCGGAGCCGTTCTGCAGCACCAGCTTGGCGCGCACAGCATCACCGATCAGCACCGGCGGCTCTACCGGCTGGCCGGCCTGGCTGTTCTGCGCTTCAGCAATACCCGGTAGCCAACGGGGGTATTCCAGGCTGGGGCGCGTGGCATAGCCTCGGTAGCGGTTCTCGAACTCACGCGCCACGAACGGCCACTCGTCTTCTTTTTTCGTCCCCAGGGCGATCCAGCCACCCATATCCTGCAGGACCAGCAGAACGATCGGATCGTCAAATGTCACGCTGCGGTATGTGCCGACGGTACGCACGGCTTTATCCACTTTGGCCCAGGCCACCAAGGCGCTATCCTGAGTTGAGCCGCGCAAGAGCTTCACAATGTCCGAAGGCTTAGGCACATACTGGCCGTTGTCGGGGTTCACGCAATGCCGGTTTATGGCTTCGTTCACGGCAGGGTAATCAAAGGGTTTCATGGCTTCCCACCAGACGTTCAACGCAAAGCGCGATGTGTCCCTGTGGTAGAAGGCATAGACGTCGGCCATAAGGCCAAAGAACTGCTGTTTTTCAGTGTCGTGCATCTCAGGACTCCAAAGCGGCTAGACGGGCAATTTCTCGGTTTCGGGCTTCCAGGGCCTCCTGGCGATTCAATCCTCCGGACTGAACTGAGGGACCTTGCCCGGAGTTGCTTTCCTTGACGCCAAAAAGCCCAGTCCAACCACGCTCAATGCTCTGCTCGATGGCGGCGGTTGGGTCCTGCCCTGCGGCCTGTAGCTTGCCAAGCGTTCGCAGAGAAAGCCGTTTGGCTGCCTCCGTCCAAGCCTTACCGGATTTTTCTTTTCGGAATTCATCCCACATCGACCACGAATCAGAGTCCAGCCAGTCGGGCAAAACCAAGGCGTCAGCCTTTGATGGTTTATGACGGTTACTTGATGGTTCTATGGTGGTTATATGCGGGTGCAACCCGTTGCACCCTTTCATGTCGCCGTTTGCACCCTTTGTGTCGTCAGATGCGCCCTTTATGTCGTGAATTGCGCCCTTTTCAGGTGAATTAATGGGCGCAAAATCTGCACCGTTTTTTCCATCAGAAATGGGTGCAATTTCTGCACCGTTTTCTTGGCCCGGCAGTTCGCCGCCTTTAATCCAATCAAGGTTGATTCGATACTCACGAGACTGCCCCCGTCCACCATGGCCGCTATTGACCAGAATCAGCCAGCCAGACTCCTCCATCCTGCGTAACTGATACTGGACAGTGCGGCGCGATTGCCGCGTCTTGATCATCAGATGCTCAATGGACGGGAACACCTTGCATCCGTCATCATCAGCGTGATCGGCCAGCGCCAGGGCGAGAATCATCTCCCCGCCACCAACTGGGTACCGTTCAAATACGGCCGTCATTACCTTGACGCTCATATAAACTCCTTATCCCGCACTGGACGCCAAGCAGCGAACGCGCGTTCCCAAATAGCTTTCTTCTCATCGCGAGTGAATCGCCGTCCTTGGTCCAGCTCTGCGTGGCAGGCGTGGCAGCCAGGGACGGTATAAAAATCTGGGGCTTTCAGCGCGCCTGCCTTGTCGTACTCCAGCCAGTTGGGATGGCACGGGACAACAGTCGGGTCATCGGGATAGCTGCGGCACAGTCCAGGGATCTGCAAATAACATGGGTGGCCACGCACGGCATTACGCAACTTGGCGTCGTGCCGCCCTACTCGTGTCTTAGGCGCCCGCTTCTTCCAGGCTGTAGCTTTCATCGGCTTATAAGTGCGCAACGGTCCACCGGCGCGCAGAGTACTGTTCCAGGCTCTCATGAGAACTCCACTCCATACTCTTGGGCGGCATGAGCCTGAACACGCTCGCAATACTCCGAAAACTGCGAGACCGTCATATCAGTGGTGGACAGCCGGCGGGTAACCACCTCACCATCGGGCAGCGTGATGTCCTCGCAGACTCCGAACATCCGGCCATACAGTTCATGCCAGGATTCTTTGCTGAACTGGCGACCGTCTACCCAAGCTTGTTCTGCAATCGGTGTAATCACCGCGGCCCAGTAGTAGCGATTCTGGACGCTGCGACGTTTCGCTTCCGCTTGGGTGACGATGACCTTGAGCGGCTTATCGTTTTCGATCGCGGCACGCGCATTCGCCCGCACCAATGCCACAAGATTGTTCCAACTCAATCCATCCCGAAGAGTGAACTCCCGATAGATCAAACGCATGTCAGGCCCCCACATGCTTACGCTGGGCGATCTGCTCTTCCAATGCCGAGCGAGCCGCGCGCTGCGTACCGATGGATTCAGACAGCTCCTTGTGTGCGGCTTCCATTGCGTCCAAGCTGCTGTCCTGGGAAAGATTCAGCACCGCCGCCATGGCTTCCGAGCCTTCCTTGTTGATAGCCTTTACGCGGTCCACCACATCGAACTCTTGCCCGAAGCAGAAAATAAACTTGCGCGCGGAGAAGCCCAGCGGACGCAGCATTTCGTTCACATAGGCGTAGCGCAGGTCTTCGGGCATGGCCAGCAGAATGGACTGCTCAAAGTTGGCCGGCATGTAATTGCTGTCTTTGGTCTGGTCGTCGAGCCAGCGGAAGATCCGATCGGCTGCATTCTTGGCCAACGTAAATGTGTCTCCGGCCGTCTCGAAACGCACTTTGCTGCTGGACTCCAGCCCGTGGCGTTGATGGGTCTCAACAATGGCCAGCGCCACCGCCTCCCGGCTACCCAAGCGTGCGCGCCATTGGTCCACATAATGCAGCAAGGTCTTTAGCTTGGATTTGTGCGACTCATTTCGCATGATTGATCCGTCCTGCTTTCGTAAAGTAGCCCCTGAGACCTTTGCAATCCTCGGGAACTACGTATGGATAAGAATCTGAATGGGCCGGACACTACCGGCATGGATGAAGAAATCGACTTAGAGCGCCTGGAGCTGCTGGACCGTGCCGAAGAGCTGGCCAGGCAAATGTTTGAATACCCAACAGAGGCCCATGTAGAGGGCGTGCTGGATCGACTGCTATGGAATGAATTTCACGGCTTGGGCGAGGCCGGGGCCTCTACCCTTCACTAAATATCTGTGGGGCCGATGGATATCGGCTCTCGATTTTCTGGATCACACATTGGCGCGCTCCTGTGCCGGGGGACTCAGAGGAGGTTTCCTAAGCTCAGGCCAAATGTCAGCCCAGTCATGGGGGCGCAGATGTTTCCGGCTTAGCTCCCCATTCGTCCTTTCCTCTATACGCACGCAAACCTTTTCAGATACTGGGCGAATATCGTTCAGGAATTGATAGACCTGAGACTGGCTTACGCCAATCCTCCGGGCGAACTCAGCCTGAGTCAGACCAGTCGCATTTAGGTAGTGAGCAATAGGGTTCATGAACAAATACTAGCATCGCTATTAAATCAAATCAATAGCTATGCTAGTTGCACGGATTAATAGCGTTGCTATATTTCGCCAATGCAAACACGCAAACCCCTGTCCCAAACCCCCCAAGACGACGCTGCGCGTCTGAAGCGCCTATACAGCGAACGTACATCCCTTTCACAAGCAGAGTTCGGGGCTCGCTTCGATATAGGCAATCAGGGGGCTGTGTGGCAGTACTTGAACGGCAGAAGGCCTTTAAATTTGAAAGCGGCCAAGGGGTTTGCTGCTGGCTTAGGGATTAATATTGAAGACTTCAGCCCATCTATCGCACAAGCAATCAAGGCAGCCGAATTATGGACAATTGACAGTGAGGATGGGGGTGGCTGGCCATTTGAATTATTAGATCAGCGGAAAGTGCAAGCACTTGACAACAACAAACGGAATGAACTGGAGAAAACCATTCTAAATACCGCACATGCATTAGGCCTTGACGTGAAGAAATGAAAATACGGACAGTGCATTGGCGGTAGAGAGCACGATATTTCAACGACCACTTTGCCTAACCACGAGCGACTATTTCGCTCAGAATCAGGCTCACCTACTCTGTAAGTTCTGAAAATGCCCAATCCTGTTTCTATCGTTCCACTCTCTGATTTAGAGCTTGACCCGGAAAATCCTAGACTACCCGCCTCATTGCAGAGGGATCAGCAGTCTATGCTCGACTATATTGCTGCTACTACCTCTATTGAAGAGCTCATGGAGGCAATCGCGCAAAATGACTTCTTCCCTGGCGAGCCCTTGATAGTTACAAAATCAAATGGCCGTTATATTGTCGTAGAGGGCAATCGTAGACTGACGGCTTTAAAGCTACTACAAGACCCACAAAACTGCTCTAAGCCGGGCGATAGAATGCGTCAAATTGCTGCCAATGCCGCCTATCGACCAGATCAAATTCCAGTTATTGATTGCCCGACACGAACCGAAGTTTTACCGTACCTAGGCTTTAGGCATATCACAGGGGTAAAACCCTGGGAGCCTTTAGCTAAAGCAAGATATATCAAACAAATGTTTGATCACACCGATCCAAATACTTCTATTAAGGAACGCTACTTCGAAACAGCACGGACTATTGGCAGCAGGCGGGATCACATCAAACGCAGTCTTGATGCATTAGCCGTTTATGATGTGATAAAGGACGCCGATTTTTATGGAATCGAGGGCTTATCTGAGGAATCTTTAAAATTTTCGGTGCTCTCTACTGCTATCGCCGACGAGCGAATTGGTTTATTCATTGGAACGGAACAAGAGACTCAGGACGGGATTGAGCCAACTGATCCAATTATCAATCCGTCTGCCCTGAAAGAAAGGCCCATATCTGAGTTAGTGCATTGGCTCTACAAGCAAGATGAGAAAGGAAAAACAAAGGTTGGGGAATCGAGAAATCTACGCTTGCTTTCAGCCGTAATAGGGAATAGGAAAGCGCTCGAGTCATTCCGATCTGGCTCCCCATTGAAAATAGCGTATCAGCTAACATCTGACTCAACTGAGGATTTTATGGGCCTTCTGTATCAGGCAGAAGGTCTTTTGTCTGAAGCCAGCAGCATGGTTGCTACCGTCGAGTACAGTGAAGATGGATTCAGAGTGGCTCGCCGCATCCTAGAGCACATTCGCCTTATTGGACGTGAACTTAAAGATAAGAATAGGGATGAAGAAGATGGCTTTTGAGGTAGGAAGTGTCCATCCAAATACTCCACATTTATTTGCTGATTTAGCTGAGCTTGTACTGGCTACTAACTACATCGGAAGAGAAACAGTACATAAAAACGACCTAGAAAGCTTTCTCAATACACAATCCATTACAGCAGATGAGATAGATGAAGAGTTGGAGGCAGAGGAGCATTCGAATAGCATTAGTACGGCAGAGCGGAGCAACCGGCAGGAGCAACAGCTAGAGGATGTTCTAACGCAGTTGCGTTATAGGGCAACCGCAATGGCCGACTTTTACCCCTTCGAGACTGAGGCGGAGCACATTCAGCTGAAAGATGAGCTTACTGACAAGCACAGGGTCTACATAATGCTATTGGCCTGCTCACGCCTACGATCCTTCCCTCAAAGGAACGGAATCAGACAACGCTGGGCAAAGTCATTTGCGGAAATTAGTAGGATTGCCCTAAAAGGGCTGCTGCCTCCTCATGGCCAGGCAAGAATATTTGACGCAAACTCAACAGACAGGCAAAACTATTACTCCCCAAATCTCAGCAAAGCATTATTAGTACTAGGAGACGACCTCGGAGTTAGATGCGATCATGAGGAGTGCGAGAGGGCCGGCACATCAGGGGATGGGGGTTTTGATTTAATTGGCACAATTGAGTTCCGTGATGGGGCTTCAATACACTATGCGATATTAGGCCAATGCGCAGCGCAAGAGACTAACTGGCCAAATAAAACCCTTGAGTCTCATTCCATAAACTTTCGACATTTCTTCAAAGTACAATTCGACTACCCCAATATATTATTCACCCCTGTATGCTATAGAAGCACTACAGGGGAGTGGGTTAGCAACTCTTCAACCAACGGGGTGTTAATCCTAGATCGTCTTCGTCTTTTGCGCCTTCTAGATCTACAACACGCTTGGAGTGATATAGTCAGCTCCACTTGGTTTCAGGACTTCGAGCGGATGTTCCTCAACATAAAACAAGAGATCAATCCCATAACTGGCTAGGCAACGCCTTAACCACTGCCTCAAAGAGCGGCGGGGGAACAGCATTCCCCGCCACTGTATACCTCATAGTTAAGCTGCCTGCCGCGGTGTCAGGAAACCTAAAGTCCTTCGCAAACCCTTGCAAGCGCGCAGCCTCTTTATAACTAAACCTCCTGGCTGGCCCATCATCCACAAATCGCCATACATCATGCTCTACCTTAACTAGTTTCGGGCTAACAGGATGTAATGGCATATGCCTAGGGTTAGCGACAATGGTTCGAGATTGCTCATCCCATCCTCTGCGCCTGTCTCGCGATAGGTAATACCAATGAAACTCCCGATCATAGAATTCCCCTGTAGGCCATAGATCCAGTCCTTCAAGCGCATCTTGAATCGTACTGCGAGGATTGGCTAAGCCAACGCCATGGGTGGGTGTTGGAAACTGAAACTCTAAATCGACATTCTTCTGTACGCCGACAATAAAAATCCGCCGACGCTCTTGTGCTACACCAAAGTCCGCCGCATTCAACACTGTTGCTTTTACGTTGTAGCCAGCATCAGTAAATACCTTCTTTTGGTCTACTAGCAAGTGCTCAAAGTTCTTACGTACCATGCCCGACACATTTTCAACAATAAACGCCTTAGGTTTCACTATCCTAAGCGCTCGGGCAAACTCTAAATACAAATAATTAATTTTCCGGTTTGCGTCCCTCACCCCACCTTGGCTAAAACCTTGACAGGGATAGCAACCAACGAGCAGCTCCGCATCTGGGAACTTTGAAATTTTACTGATGTCACCAAGCACGTAATCCGTGTCAGGGTGATTGGCCTGATAAACATCTCTAGCATATGGCAGGATATCGTTCGCCATAACTACGTTGAAGCCAGCGCTTATGACCCCAGCGTCCGAGCCGCCACAACCAGAGAAAAGAGAAACAACCTTTGGCATCCCAATAACCTTTTAAATTTCGTCCATTTTAGCAAGCATAGGCAAGTATGCGCACCTTCCGTTTTGGCCTGCCACTACTGCCGCCCACCAGCCATAGCAGCGATGGCGCTAAACGGCAGCATGGCTCACTCACACAAAATACACAGCAATTTACCTGACTCTGCGGCCACTTCTACTGCATACCCCCCACCTTGTTTGCTGTATAAATATACAGCATAAATATCCATCCCCCTGCCCCGCCATATTGATGCGCTCCATGTAGCTCCCACGAATCAGAGCGCGTATCTAAAACGCCCACTTGTAAGAGAAGAGCATTGCGATATGACGAGTTTCACTGACACCCCACCAACGCGACCTCTCGGCCTATCGCTGGAGGACTCCGAGATGGCCCAGAAACGCTCTGCCCAGTTAGCTGAGCTTATCCCTGTCTTAGCTGCCGGACTAAAGCCCAACTTGCTGGAACTCGCCATCGAGCTGGCGGACGACTTAACCAGCGCCCTATCCAACCTACGTTAATAGCGTCACTCCTCCCCGCTTCGGCGGGTTTTTAACCACAAATCAAATAGCGTTGCTATTGACTTTAAATTACTAGCAATGCTAGTATTTATTCCAACGCTTAACCAACCGCAGAACAGCCTAGCTCTTAGGGCAGCCCAGTAACGGTACAGAGAGAGCGCCAGCAGCAAAGGCTGCGCCCGCTACGGCGGAGGCTCTTTAACCTACATATCCGATAAACACCGCGCCCTGCCCTTGCGGCAAGCGATTGCGCGGCTGCCCGACTGCGCAGGGGCAGAAGATAAACCTGTGAAATCCGGTGAATCAACTCTGCCCCAAGGCGTGGGCATTAAAGGGGTTCCGATCCGGAGACTGTTAAGACAGCGCCAATACCAATGCCCTGATGGCGACGTAATCAGGGAGAACACTATTCCCGGCCCAACCGGGGAGCGCCGTGCAAGTCGGCAGCCTGCCCCGAGCGTCGTGGTATCTCGCAGGGGCAGGAGTTATCCACCAGTACCTTGACTCAGGGTACTGACGGATAAATAGGAGATAGACATGAAACAGCAGGACAAACCAATGCGCTGGCCCGCAGATTTTCCGGGCAAGCATGACAAGCAGGAGAAAGACGATGATTAAAACAGTGCTGACAGAGGAGACAAGCAGAGAGCGGAAATGCACTGCACATTCAGCGACCCATTTGTACTGTCTCGTGCCATCGAACGAGCCGGAATCAAGCCCGGCCCGCCTTGATGACAAGGAGACTAAGCACGCGATCTAGACACGTACCATAAGTAAGCAATACCCAGAGGGGCAACAAACCAAGCGCACAGAAACAGGGCGAAGTTAATGATGAATTTAGCTATGAGCATCACTAAGGCGTTCAGAAAAAAAACGTTATCGCCGAGCACAAAACGCTTTAACTCGTCATAAACAAGCTTCGAAAATGGGAACAGTGCCAAGCAAATTAAGCCTGGGAATGTTCGCTTCCAAAAAAAACCATCTGGCCAGCCTGCTTGGTAATCCATGAAAACAAAAAAGGCAAAAAAAGCTAGGCCTATGACGTAAGCCCTAAGCAAATACTCACGTCGTACTGATCCAAAAATTCTAGTAAGCATTCAACAACACCCTAATAAAGAAAAAGCAATTCGAGCGAGGCGATCATAACAGTACTTGATCATTAAGGCTCCCAAGCTCAGCGAATAGGACAAAAGCCCAAGAGCGCGCACCCTCCAGCCGCAGCATTCCCACTCCCTCAACCAATTCTAAATCAGCCCCGCCCACGCCATGGGCGACGGGAGTGCTGCGACTAGAGGGCATAGAACCCCGGACCCCACCAATACCGGCATTTGCGCAGATGCAGTGACGGCGGCAGACGCAGGCTAACCCTCTCCCCTTTCAATGGCGCCGGACGCGGCGCAATCCCCGGAGCTAAACATGAACGCTATCGCAGAACGCGAGGTATGCGCGTACGAGCTGGCGGAGCGCCGCCGCGCCTATATCTCGGAGCAGATCCGCAACTGCCTGTACGGCAAAACACTGTACGTAAACATCGCCTGGACCCTGCAATCGATTCCTCAAAAAGTAAGCCGCATAGGGCTGATCGAGGAAATGGAGAATGCGCTTCTGGTGTCCAGCTCGGCAGGTTTTGATTATTCCGCCAAGCTGCTTGCTGCGCTTGATGATGAAAGCCTGCGCCCTACCCTACGCACCGAACGCGAACGAATCATCGGCGACTGGGCAGACACCACGCATAACTGCATGACCCAGCAAGAACTGGAGGCGCTGCCGTGCTGATCGAGTTTTTCATCTTTGCGGTGTTCTTTTGCTGCGCTGCTTTCTTTATCGCACTCGGGATTGAGGGCGTTCTCAGTATCTGGAGGCAGCCGTGAATGACCAGAACCCCGGCTTCCCCCGCACTCGCCGCCGTAACCCGTTCGATGGCCAAGGATGCTACGCATCAAATAGCAGCACCCCACCCTGGGGATGGCCCCTCACCCTACTCATTGCCATAGCAGTCTGCGGACTGCTTTTTTTCGGCCCGACTCTGGCGGCCCGAGCGATTGGAGCATGACATGACCGAATCCACAGAACTGATTGAGCTGCCATCGGAAGACACGGCGCTGGCAACATTCACCACACCTGGCGGCTTGGATCACTATGTCGAGCAGGTGCGCGAGAAGGTCAGCGGCACGGTGTACGACATGAAGATCCGCAAGGACCGCGAAACCTGCGCCGCTGACGCCTACAAGGTAACGCGTACAAAGACGGCTGTTGAAAAGATGGGCGCCGCACTGTCGGCGAAATACAAAGAAGTGCCGAAACAGATCGACGCACAGCGCCGGGACTGGAACGCCAAGATGGACTCGCTACGCGACGAGGTTCGCAAGCCGTTGACGGACTGGGAAGAAGCGGAAGATCGCCGCGTGGCGCAGCACAAGGCGAACCTGGCCAACATCGCGGACCGTGCAACGGATGTTGGCGGCATGGACGCTGACAGTCTCCGGCAACGCCTGAGTGCGGTTGAGTCTGTGGCCATGGACGAGTCCTGGGAAGAGTTTGAGGCCGAGGCTAACCGGGTAAAAACCAAAGCGCTGGAAATCCTGAACGCAGCCCTGGCTGAGCGCCAAAAGTACGAAGCTGAACAGGCGGAACTGGCCGAGCTACGACGCAAACAGGCCGAGCAGGAACAGAAAGACCGCGAGGCGGAGATTGCCCGCCAAGCCGCTGAAAAGGCCCGAACCGATGCGGAAGCCAAAGCCCAAGCTGAACGCGATGCCGCCGCCCAACGCGA